>Ga0302320_10008072_pt1 | contig 22993 bp, 21 predicted proteins | sample Bog_T0_3_FD_202130 | JGI IMG/M metagenome (GOLD analysis project Ga0302320, IMG submission 202130) | Peat permafrost microbial communities from Stordalen Mire near Abisko, Sweden - Bog_T0_3 | ecosystem: Environmental > Terrestrial > Soil > Wetlands > Peat | place: Sweden: Abisko, Stordalen Mire... | reverse complement strand
TGTTTGGAAAAATCTGGTTTCCACTCGGATCAAATGAATCGACGGAATCATTAACGTTTTCTGCCATTCGTTCCAGGTTCTATCACAGCATCCAGGCGACTTTATCCGACTCTTCACAGATTCGTCAGTTTCATCCCAATGTTATGGCTGAGATCAAGGTATTGGTCTCTGAGATTGCTCGACTTATTCATATTCCGGGACTACGTGGCGATCAACTCCGCAAGTGGCTCTTGGCAGAAGTTCCGGCTACGAATGTGTATGAGGGACCGTTTGAGAGCTATGTGCCAAGTATCATAGAATACTGGCAGCAAACCAATCCACTTGAAAGACCATCGATAAACGAACTGAATGCCGAGTTGAAACTCCTTGGTTTGGCTTCGAGTGTACGTACACTGAGGCTGAATGAGTCACAAGTTGAAATGTGTGTGCCAAGAACATTCGATTCCGGTGACGACGACTACGTGAATGTTGCCGATGTAGGACTAGCGGTTTCTACCGTTCTTCCGGTATTGGTTGCATTGATTCAGGCAGAGACTGGTCAGTTGGTCTATATTGAACAGCCTGAGCTTCATCTGCATCCAAAGGCCCAGGTACTAATGGCAGAACTATTGGCGAAAGCCGCCAATCGCGGCGTTCGGCTCATAATTGAGACGCACAGTTCCCTTCTGCTGCAAGGCATTTTGACCTGCGTGGCAAAAGGGACGATTACACCAGATAAAGTTGCTCTGCACTGGTTTTCCCGCAATGAAGATGGTGATACAAACGTGGCCACTGCCGAACTTGATGCACAAGGCAGGGTGGGTGACTGGCCGGAAGATTTTGGCGATGTGGAGTTGAAGGCCAGCAACGAGTATTTGGATGCGGTGGAGAAGAAGATTTACGCGAACGCAAAATGAGCAGACTGAATAGCAAGCAACTTGTCCTCGATGCGAATCTCTCCCTGGGGAGTAGTAACTCGCGTTTCAATCCTCAGGGGATGATTCACGGGGATAAACGCAGGAACCTTCTTGAGGCAGTACGCGAGGAAGGGCATATAGCCGTATTCAACCGCCAATTGCGCCGCGAATGGCGGGAACATGGAAGTGACTGGGGCAACCGAATCTGGCTACGTGAAATGGACAAGAAAAGGCAGACGATCGACAGGGAAGGTGCGGAATACACAGAAGTATGTGATTCTGCCAGTCTCGCGTTGGTCAATAAAGGGGAACGAATTGCCCTGGCAAAGGATTTTCACCTGATCCAGTCGGCTCTTGCTACAGGGCATATCATAGTATCCGAGGAACGGGTCTTTCCACGTCTGGTTGCCCAAGCCGGTCAGGCTGTAATGAAACTGAAGGAATTGTATTTCGCCAATCCTTCCGCGGAAGGCGAATCCTGTCGTCTTTGGGTAAAGGCAGGCGCTGAGATGCAGCCCACGCGCCGCATTGATGTCTGGGCTGAGAATTTCCTGGCTAGGAACAATTAATCCGTGTAAGCGCCGATGCGGGACTCGCTGGCGGTGAGGGTGTCGCAGGCGCGGTCGAGGGCTTCGTAGTCGGCGTCGTGGTCTTTGCGGAAGGCGCGGAAGGCCTCTTCACTGGCCCAGCGGTCGATGGTGAGGTAGTTGCCGGCGATGTAGGAGTCGCGCAGCAGCTCGGTGCCCTGGTAGTCGGTCGAGGTGCGGAAGAGTTGAGCCCAAGCGCCCTCAGGCGAGTAGGCGGCTTCAAAGGCGGCAACCTTTTCCTCGGCAATTTCAAACTGCCAAATGACGACAAACATGAGCGCCCCAATCTTGTCTTGAATGGTAGTCTTTTATGGTAGCGCAGAAGGCGGCAGGCTGGCTAAGAAGTCAGATTGCCGGCAACTCGGAAGCGGTCGATATAAACCTGAGACGCCGGGTTTGACCCTGCTGCCATGCACTCCCTATGGTGAAGAGAGTACGGCAGCACTGCCGAAAGGATTCATGTGACCTCTCAGGACCAGCTTTTGCCCATCGCAACACCGCTCAAGAAGACCCCACTCAACGCCGCCCACCGCGCGCTGAAGGCGAGGATGGTGGACTTTGGGGGCTGGGATATGCCGGTGGAGTACCCAGGCCAGGGCGGAGGCCTGATTGCCGAGCACATGGCAGTGCGCAGCGGGGTTGGGCTTTTCGACGTAAGTCATATGGGAGAGATTCAGTTTCGCGGCCCCGGCGCGCTAGCCGCCTTACAGCAGATCACGATGAACGATGCCTCGCGGCTCAGCGACGGGCAGGCTCACTACTCCGCGCTGCTGACGCCGGAGGGCACTTATGTGGACGACATTCTGGTTCACCGGCTCAGTCAGAACGACTATTTGCTGGTGGTGAACGCGGGAACCAAGGACAAGGACTACGCTTGGATTCGCAAGCAGGTGGGCGGCTTGGGCGGCATTCACATCAGCGACTACTCGGACTACTATGCGCAGATAGCCGTGCAAGGGCCGCGCGCGCTGGAGACGCTGCAAAAGCTGACGAAAGTGGATCTGGCCGCGATTAAAAACTATTGGTTCACCTGGGGCGAGGCGGCCGGAATAGCGAATGTGCTGATTGCCCGCAGCGGCTACACCGGCGAGGACGGCTTCGAAGTTTACTTGCCGGCGGATGCGGCGACGGCGGAGAAGGTTTGGAATGCGCTGCTGGAAGCGGGCGCGGAGTTTGGCATACTCCCCTGCGGGCTGGGCGCGCGCAATACGCTGCGGCTGGAGGCGGGCATGCCGCTTTACGGTCACGAGATTTCGGAGTCGATCAATGTGTACGAGGCCGGGCTGGAGCGCTGGCTCAAGCTCGAAAAGGGTGGGTTCATTGGCCGCGAGGCATTGCTGGCGGTTCAAGCAGGCGACGGGCCGAAACGCAAGCTTGTGGGGCTGGAGATGGTGGAGCGCGGTATCGCTCGCGATGGGTACGGCGTACTGTCTTTGGATGGAGAAGAGATTGGCACAGTCACTTCCGGCTCACCCGCGCCCTATTTGAAGACGAACATTGCCTTTGCGCTGGTGCCAGCGACGGTTGCTGCCAGCGGCGAGGACATGCTGGTGCAGGTGCGCGCGAATCGAGTGCGAGCAAGACAGGTTCCGGTACCGTTTTACAGGCGGGCGAAGCGGAGCTAGGCGAATGCGGTCGATTCTGGCTGAAAGCGAAGGTTTGGCGAATAGAGATTGAACGATTTAGATCAATTAAATGAACGATTTAAGGGACAAAGCGAATATAAAGAGAATCTAAAAACGCATATTTCGATATTTTTGCTATTCAACCTATTGATAATATGCATGTTGAATAACCGAAATATACTAAAAAGCGAAGGTATGAGGAATATATCTGCCGGTATCTCCGTCTTTTCAGGGCTCGTAGAAGCGGTGGACGGATTGGATCGCATTGGCGATGGTGGCGTCTGGCGCGGCTGGATTTTTTGGCCGCTTTTCTTGATTGTGCCTGAAGAGGAGATAATTATTTGCAAGAGTTTTGGTGAGAATGTGTGGCAACGGGGATCATGCGATCTTACCCATGCCAAAAAAATACCGCAACGCAGGTTCTTCGACTACGCTTTGCTCCTCATAAACCAGGTTTTGGTTGAGATTCGCGGTATCCCACCCATTCCGCGATAAAACTGCGGAATGGATGGGGCACCCAGCATTACAAATCCGCAACTGACTGCGGCGAATCTAACGGCTGAAGGTTACGTACTTGCGGCCGGCATAGAGGCGGAAGCCGCCGGCGGGGTCGGCTGTTACTTCCAATGGCATGGGATGCTTGAGAGCGGCATCTTCGGCCGAGCTCACAACGACCACATCATGCGCGCCGACATCGGTGACAACGAACTTGTCGCCGACAAATCCCACGCCATAGATACCCGCTCCAAGGCTTCCGGTGCCCAGCTTGATGGGAACCTCGGTGATAAAGTACGCCTGATACTTGGCCTGCACACCGGTTGAGTAGCCGCTGGTGTCCACCAGAGTAGCCAGAACAAAGAAACCGTCGGCAAATTTTACGCCGCCCGAGTTGCGCAACTCAGTAGGCGCCTGCTGCCCCTTGTAGAAGACACTTGCCGGCAGAATCTTCTGCGTGTCGGCTGCTTTGAGAACTGTATCGCTTGCCTGCGCCACCATCGCGCCGGGGACCGCCATGATTGTAAGGGCCAAAGCACCGGCCGCCGCCATTTTGAGAATTTGCATCGTGAAACCTCCTGATTTCTGCTGCGTATCGGAGTATATCGCACCCTCCGCCGCGCTGGCTGCTTCTGATGAAAAGGATTCCGGTTGGGGTTTGTGCTTTCCCACCCATGCCGCAGAAACAAGAACGCGGCATGGATGGGGCACCCAGCATTTGTGGCTGGGTCCTTTCTGGACGTAACTTGCCGATGGAGTCGAGTTTTCCTAGTTCTCGATGGAGAGCACGTCGTAATAGTAATTGATGACCACTTTCTTGACCGGTGCCGGCAGCTTGTCCAGCGGCACCGTCTGCTCGATGGTCTTGTTGCCGCTTACGGTGAACGATCCAAGGCGAATGATCTTGCCGTCGGTCAGCTCCACATAGATCGGCACCAGCATCTTGAATTTATCCGATACTCCCGACTGCACCAGCTTGAGATGCAAGCTGGTCGCATCGCCGTTCTGTGTAGCCTGGCCCTCAAAGTGGTAATTGGGCAAATCCGTGCCGTAGACATACTGGTTGAAGAACCAATCCATGCGGCGATTGCCGTCAAGATCCATCTGTTGACTCATGTGGCGTTCGACGGCAGCCTTGAAGTCCTCAGTGGTTGCGGCCTGCAGCCGATGACTGTCCACGAAGTCGTGCATGGTGTCTTTGAAGCGCGCGTCGCCGTCCTTGGGAGTCCACATCATCATGCGAATCATATACAGGACATATGCTCCCTTGGGATAGACAAGATTCTGGTAGATTCCCCATCCGGCTTTTGGCGAACTGAGCCGGACGCCCATGGTGAGCGGTCCAACATCAATAGGCCGGAAGCCAAATTCGTTTTTTTCTGTGATTAGTTTGCGTTGCTGCTTCCAGAATTCAAGGTACTTGTCTTGCTTGGGTTCCGTTGCCTGCAAATAGATGGTGGCCGAGGTGTCCGCGAAGCCTTCGCTCATCCATTGGTCGCGATAACTGCGGAAGCCGACGGTCTGGCCCCACCATTGGTGAGCGACTTCGTGCGGAGTCACAATCGTCCAATAAAGATCGTACGTGTTGCTGCCAAGCAAAAAATGCCGCTGAGTTTCATCGAAAAAACCGCAGATGGGCAGGTAAACCAGCATCGGCCAGCTCTGGCCATAGTTGCAGGCCGACTGCTGGGTCAATGCAATATGCGGGAACGAGAGCGGTCCGAAATAGTTGGTATAAATCTGTGCCGCCGCAACACCCTGACTCAATTCGCTGGCCAACATGGGAGTGGTGTTCAGTGAGCCCAATCCTTTATTTGCAACACGAGAGACAAAGTCCGGAACCTGCTTGTTGGCATAGGCATCGATGGTCAGATCTCCACCCTTGGGATTGCTGAATTTGGCTTCCTTGCTCATAAAATCGCCGAGCGCAAAGCCGACAACTGGCAGCGGAACTTCGGTTTTCCACTCTGAAGTAGTTGTGCCTCCGTCGGTCTTCTCGCTTACCTTGGTGCCCGTTGCAATCAACTGCAAGCCTTTGGGCACATGGAAGAGCATCCTGTAGGTTGCATAGTCGCCTAATCCTTGACTGGAGTTTGGATACCAGTCTTCACGGGCAACCGGATAGTAGTTTCCATTCCCCTCATTCTTTACTACATCATTGCCGCCGTATGTGATTTTGAGTGTTACGGTCTCGCCTTTGTTGATAGGCTGCGCCAGCACCACGCCAAAGTCAGGATCGTCGTCTTTCTTTTCCTGTATGAAGTCGAGCGCTACGCCCTTGACCGATTCCACCTTGCTGACACGGAGCGTGGAATAGAGATTGAGCGGGATCACCACGACGCCATCTTGCTGAGCGCGCAACTCGACGGTGGCCAGACTCGATAGAAAGCCGCTCTTTTCGATGGTGACGTCGAGATTTTCATTTTCGATTTTGTATGCGGCGTTGTGCTCATTGCCGCTAGCCGTGCCGTTGGCGTACTCGGCGGCGCGATGAAAGGCGAGCAGGTGATTTTCGCCCGAGTCATTCTTGCTGAGCAGCGACACCTCTTCTGGCGCAACGCCACTGGAGCCCTGGGGATCGAGTTCGAAGTACAGATGACCATTCTTCTTGCCATGAATTGCCGCGAAGAAGTACCCGCCTGGAACCGGACTCAGAACGTCCTGAAGCAAACGCAGATCATAATTGTTGTGAAGTTGATGTCGCGCGTAATCATGCAGACCCTCGGCCTCTTTCGAGAAAGCCGAATCCGGCTCCCCCTTGCCGGTGGCAGCTTTACGCAGCTCGGCCGCGGTTGCATCGGTGAAGCGCAGCACGACCTTGTCGAAGTCCTCGTCGAACTGCTCGGTATGATTCAAAATGGAAAGATTGTGCTTCTCCTGCTCAGTGGGCGGAGTGATGTGCAGGTGGCCGTCGCCCTTGAAGACCGCGCCGGTAACCTTGCCGTTCACCTCGCCATAAAACGAAAAGCTGCCGCTGCGGAAGGTGAAGGTGGCCGCGTCCCGGTGCAGTTCCAGATTGCCGACCGTGATGACTTCATTGCCCGGCAACAGGCCGCGCAACTGCTGATAGCTGGCGTTGCTGTTGGCGGCCTGTTGGGCATGGAGTGCCACAAATCCATGAAGAAGAAAAATGACGAGGAGAGCGAAGGGCAGACGAACGCGGATCGACAATGAAGGCTCCTTCTTGAATCATTTCTGTGAGACGAGTATAGGCGATGGGAGGGATTGCCGTCGAAATTTAATATGGCGGGAACAAATCAGCTTTCATGAATGGGTTTCCCATCGATGGCCGGGTGGTGCGACAATCGATGCGTCGGGGCTGAGAGCTCCGGCCAGGATTCTTCCTCTCGGAGAGAAACAGATGAAGCGTTTACTGAATCTAATGATTTGTACGGGCCTGCTTGCTGCCGCCACGCTTACCTTGGCTGCCCAGCAGGGCCCGCCCAAGAGTCCGCCGGCTACCGCCTCGGCCACCATCGCCGGCAAAGCGATCACGATCACTTACAGCTCACCAAGACTCAGAGGCCGGGCCGGACAGATTTTTGGCAAAGACGGACTGATCAGCCACGATCCCACCTATCCGGTGTGGCGCGCGGGCGCCAACTCCGCCACGCTGCTGCACACCGATGCGGGCCTCACGGTGGGCGACTTGAGTGTGCCCAAGGGCGACTACTCGCTGTATGTCGATATTTCAGACGCCGACCACTGGGTGCTGGTGGTGAACAAGCAGACCAGCCAATGGGGCACGGTTTACGACAGGGCGCAGGATCTTGGCCGGGTGAATTTGACCATGAGCAAACCCTCCGAGCCGGTGGAGAATCTGACGTACACACTGACGGATCTGGGCGGTGCAAGCGGCAAGCTTACGCTGGAGTGGGAGAACTATTCGGCATCGGTCAAGATTGCCGTTCATTGAAGGACGCTTTGAGAGCGGGCCGTGGCAGGGCGGCGCTTTGCGGATCAAACCCGCCCTGCCGATACAATGAGTGAAGTGGGTTATTTCTCGACCGGCCTTTTTTCTATTGGCCTTTTCACTTTCGGAGGGATACAAACTTTGCCTTTGTATGCATATCGCTGTACGCAGTGCGGCCATCGCTTTGAGAAGATCCAGCATTTTTCGTCCGAGCCGGAGCTTGTATGCCCGGTCTGCCAAGGCGTACTGGAGCGCCCGCTGACTGCGCCGCGCCTGCACTTCAAGGGGGCGGGCTGGTATGTGAACGACTACGCGGCCAAGAGCAGCGCGCCGGCTGCCGAATCTGCTTCATCGGAGACAAAGGCCACTGAGGCGAAGGCTGAAAACGCGCCCAGTGCATCGCCCGCGCCCGCGGCAGCCGCCACTTCGACGACTGAGTCGAGTGCGGCAACGACTAGCCAGTCCTGAGCCATCTCTGCCGTCTTCTTTGGGACGGATTCATCCACGAGGAAGGATCGGCGCCAGCTCTCTGACGCCCACTGACGCAAGAAAGCCCTGAATTCCGGCTTGGAGAGGCCGAAATCCAGGGCTGTTCAAAGATACGATTCTTACCTTTGCGAAGCCGGCACAACCTTCTCAAGTTGTGCGATCTGCGCCTTGATCACGTCCGCATCCGATCCCGGAGGCGTATAGACCCTGCATTTATATAGATGTTGCAGCGCTTCTTTGTACTTGCCTCTTGAAGCCTGAATCACGGCCAACTCGTCTTCGGTCTTGGGGGCGGCCTTGTGTCCCGGATCCATGCTCAGGGCGGTCAGCGCGGCAGTCTCGGCCAACTCCCTATCCCCAACACCATAGTTGCCCACGGAATTCCAATACCAGATTTGTGGTGTTCCGCCAGGATTCAGTTGCAAGACGTGATTGGTTGCTTCCACGACATCCTGCCATTTCTTCTTGAGCACGTCGGGCGAGCCGAATTTAGGATCGGAGGCTTGCCCAGCGGAGATGGAGGCAATGTGCTCGTAGGGCGGAATATACTTTGGATCCACCTCAGCAGACTTGTTGAATGAGTTCAGCGCATCCTGCAGCTTGTTGTCCTTCTCTTGCAGCTTGCCCAGGTGGTACCAGGCCTCGGCCAGTTGCGGGTCAATGCTGGTGGCCTTCTGGAGGTGCTTTTTGGCGCTGCCATAGCTCTGATTCTGCTCGTCGGACTGCGCCTTGCTCAACTCATCCAAGGCGTCGTTAGGGGCCTTGGCAAGGGTAGTGCTGACAATGGAACCCGTCGCCCGGGGATCCTGGGTCAGCGTTATGGTTCCGATATCCGGGTTGTCCATAATGGAGCCGTTCCTGATCGTTACGGACGACGAATCGAAACCGTCCAGAACCGCACTGACCTTGCAGCCGACGAACTGAGCGGGATCGACCTTTTTGGGATCGCGCGCCGTCCGCACAATTTCACTCTCCTGATTGGAGGGTTCAATAAAAAACTCGCCCTTCTTGTTGTCCGCAAGAACGTTGCCACGGACCTTACCGTCACAAACGATGATGACGGGAATCGGATCCCAGGGCAGCTTGCTGCCAGCAACAACCACTTTTCCTACAAAATGCAGGCTCCCAACCTGCGCATTGAAGGTTTGGTTAAAATTGTTGCCTGCGCCGGTGCCGGTCATCGACCCCAGATCCTTGCTCGTACTCGATGCAGCCCCACCGTTCTGAGCATGTAAACTGGCCAGCGGTACAAAGACGACCGCCAAAAACGCGGCAAAATACAGTTTGCGACTCATGAATCTCCTCCAAACACCCAAGCAATTATACGTCAACGATCCTTAGACGCAAAACCGCGGCTTTGGAGTACGTTTCTCAGGGCCGAGATTTGAAATCCGGCAGGGTAAAGTTATTGTTATCTTTCCCATTTCCGCTTCAACTCACTATACTGATCTTGCGCCGAATAATAATTGCGCGGCGGGTTGCATCTTGGAACGTACCCGTTGCCGGCGTGAAGTTTGCGGCCCAGCGGAGAGATTTGGTACGCTCAGGCATTCCTCAAACTGAGCAGAAGGAGGGTTTTCAACATGGCAGAAGAAAACAAGATCAACAGTCTGGCCTGGTTTGTGGCAGGATTGGGCGTGGGCGCGCTGGTGGGCATTCTCTATGCCCCCAAGGCCGGCCGCGAAACGCGTGAAGACCTGGTCAACGGCGCCCGCGAGGGCAGCGAGTACCTGCGCAACCGCACCCGCCAAGCAGCCGAACAGGTAAGCGGATTGGTGGACAAGAGCAAGGAACAGGTTGGCGAGTACGTCGATCGCGGACGGGCGCAGTGGGAAGAGTTTGTGGAACGGGGCAAGAATTTGGTTACCGAGCAGACGACCAGAGTGAGCGCGGCCGTTGAAGCTGGACGCCAGGCCTACAAGACGCCACCGGCTCCCGGCGAACCGACCGAAGTTTAATTCCGCATTTTGAGCGCGGAACTTTGGCACGGCCTCTTGCACTTTAATAGATTGGCGGAAGCCCGCGCTTGCACTTGTGGGCTTCCGCTTAAGTACGGGCGGCGTTTCGGGCTATGCCGGCGGCGGGCCGCCAAGCCAGGAAGAAACAGGCGTGGACCGGGAGGTCCACGCTACAGTCGGCTGGGAGGCTGGCGCTAGAGTTTCATACCATCGCGGGTCTGCGAAGGCGGTGGACGACTCAACAAAAACACAGTTGGCAGCGCGGCTGCGTGAGGTCACTTCAATGCAATTGCCAAAATTGGACAATGAAACCATACTGCTGGCCTTTGCCGTTGTGACGGGGCTGGCCGTGTTGCTGCAGACGATCCTTCTGCTTGTGATCTCCGTTGCAGTGCGAAAAGCAGCCAGCGCCATTCGGGAAGAGATCCAGGATCTGCGCTCCTCGATCACGCCTGTCCTCTTCGACACGCGGGATCTGCTGACCAACGCGCAGACGAGCCTTGCCAACGCACAGGAGTTTCTGACTAACACGCAGGTTTTTTTCAACCGTGTAGCGCCCAAGGTGGAAACCGCCACCACCGATCTGGTGCAGATTACCCATACTTTGCGCCTGCAATCGGTGGAATTCCAATCGTCCGCGACAGAGATACTGGAGCGTGTGCGCAGGCAGAGCATCCGGGTGGATGAGATGTTTTCAAGCCTATTGAACACGGTGGACCGGGCCGGCGGCTTTGTGGTGCAGTCTGTCAGCAAGCCGGTGCAGCAGGTTTCGGGGATGTTGCGGGCAGCCAAGGCGATCATCGATTCGCTTCGCGGGCCGCTTGGTCAGCGCAGGACGATTCAACCGCGGGAGAGGCTCGACTGAACCGAGGTGTTTGCCCGGTCATAGGGCTCCGGCGTGAGACTGCCGTTGATTTGGAGGCATCTAGATATCGACTGGGATTCTGTTTCAAAACTCAGGGATGTTTCGCGATCCTGTTCCAGATCGGCAAACGAATAGTGCAGATGGACTTCGTGCTCCTTCAAAAAAGCATGAACCTGCATACGTGACGAAAAGCCAAGTATCTGCCGCAGTTGCCTGTCGGAGAAACGACTGGAGCGATAGCCTTCGAGCGCCAGTGCTTCGACGGCCGCAGGAGGCAAGTCCGCGTACTCAGTTGCCAGAAGCTGAGCTTCAACTTCCGGGATTTGCAAGTCCAGGGTCATAGGCACCACATCTTTATCTCAATGCGATTCGATGTGTACTGAAATCTTAATCTGTGTGCCGGCTGATCTCTGCTTTTAACCGTGATAATAATCCGTTGCAACAACTTATTTTCGTCAATCTGGAATCTTTCGGTTCCCCTGCCCATCCAAGATAGGAATTTCGTTCTTTGCGAGGAGATTTTCCATGACCTTATCCGCTATTGAAGTCAATGATTTGAAGAAAGCTCCGGCCGTCGAGGGAGTTTTGCCGGTGGTGCTTGGGCGCTGGAGTGCGCGCTCTTTTACCGACCGCGAGATCACTTCCGCCGACCTGAAGAAGCTCTTTGAGGCCGCCCGCTGGACAGCCTCTTCCTACAATGAGCAACCATGGCGCTTTCTGGTTGGGCTCCGCAACTCATCGACATACCAGAAGATATTCGATGCGCTTGTGCCGGCAAATCAGGCTTGGGCCGGCCATGCGCCGGTGCTTATTTTAGGGGTGGCCAAGACCCATTTCAGCCACAATGACGTTCCGAACCGTGTTGCGCTCTATGACTTGGGCGCGGCAGCATCGTACTTTACTCTGCAAGCCGCCGCGCTCGGCCTCACTTCTCATCAGATGGGTGGATTTAACCAGGACTTCGCTCGCCAAACCCTTGCAATTCCAGACAGTTACGCTATTGGCGCGGTGATCGCGCTGGGCTATCAGGGTGAGCCGGGGGCCCTCATTAATGAGCATTTATTGGAGGCGGAGACCTCGCCGCGCACACGAAAGACCTTGGATGAGTTTGTCTTTTCCGCCTGGGAAGAGCCGGCCAAGTTGGGCTGACGCCGACCTTTACTTGCATGCTGCGGAAAAAGGCCAATACCGCAGTTGCAAACACGATTGAGCGTAGCAGGGGCTAAAGCTCAACGTTGATATGATTGGCTTTATCGGCCCGACTAAAGTCGTGCCCTTGTTACAAAGCCTTCTGGAATTGCCTTGCGATGTGTTTTCCGCAGCCTGTAAAACCGCACTCTTTCTATGGGCTTCAAACGGGGTTATTGGTCCGGCCCGAAAATAAAGTGGAGGTATCCCACCCAGCATTCATTTGGTGGTATTTGCGGCACGACTTAAGTCGTGCCCTGACGCTTCTTGCCGTCTTTGAAGGGGTGTTTTTTCGCAGCCAACCTGCCCCCCCGCGTTACATTGAATGCTGAGGGTTCTCTTGACCAACGCGCGCACCCTTCGCAAAGCGCCTGCCCGCCGGCTCAGTCATCGGCCGGCGCGGCGTCGACGCCTTAGCTGGAGGAAACGTTTGATTCTGGCCGCAGTTTTGCTAGCTCTCTGCCTTGTGGGTTGGGGGGTGGGGTCGCGGCTGCTTGCGCCTACCTCGAACACCGCGCTCGCCCGCTTCGACGCGATCATTGTTCTGGGCAATCCGGCGGACAGCGACGGCAACCCCTCGCCCGAGCAGTTGGCGCGCGTCACAGAGGGTGTGCGCGAGTACGAGCGGGGCGTTGCGCCGCGCTTGATCCTTACCGGTGGCGCCGCGCACAACCAATTTGTGGAGGCGCGAGTGATGGCTCGCAGCGCCCAGGCGGAGGGGATTCCCGCTTCGGCGATTTTTATCGAGCCGCAGGCCAAAAACACCATCCAGAATGCTTGCTACTCGGTACGGATTATGAAGGCGCACGGCTGGCGCTCGGCCGAGGTGGTTTCAAGCGCCAACCATCTGCCCCGCGCCGGACTCATCTTCAGCAAACTGCCCATCGAATGGCGCACCCATGCCGCTGCTCCGCTGGAGCCGCAAGCCGCGGCTTACCAATGGACCGCTGCCTCCGTCGAAAGCTTGAAGACCCTGCGCTACCTGATCTGGGCCCGATGGACCGAGAACTGCGAACCATAATTAGGGTGGCTGGCATTGTCCGCTGTCGGCGCGCTCCTGTAAGCTGGATACGATGCGAAATTCCGTAAGATTCTCCGCCTCTATTCTTTCCATGGCTGCCTTGGCTCTCAGTTTTGGAGCTCGCGGCCTGGCGCAAAGCACCGCCTCGCCGACCGCGGGCAATGGCACCTACATTGCCACCGATCCGCTGGCCAATGTGCGCTACGACAACCGCCTGGATCTCACAGTGGGCCTGGCCTACCGTCACATCAAAGCCGGACCCAATGTGCTGCAAGGCGCCAACCTGGGCGGCCTGGATGTTTCCGGCTCCTACTGGCTCTTGAAGCGTTTGGCGCTGGAGGGAACGGGCCGGGGCTACTTTGGCACCAGCGGCACCGGCCAGACCAACACCTTGCCGATCAAGGGGCCGATTATCAGCGAATACATCGTTGCCGCCGGTCCGGAGTTTCTGGGGCCGCACAACAAACATGCCGACCTGATGGCCCACGTGCTTGTCGGCGGAGCATACGGTGACTTTGAGCAGGATCTGGGCACCTACACTGCGGCGAACGCGAATTTTTACAACAACCAGATTGCTCCGGCGGCGATTATCGGCGGACACCTCGATCTGAACCGCTCTGCGCGCTGGGTCTTCCGCATCACGCCGGATGCGGTGATAACGCGCTACGGCATCAACTACGCGAACAAGATTACCCAGACCGATGTGAACTTTGCCATCTCGGTTGGAGTGGAGTACAAGTTCAAAAGGAAGCGCTGATTACGCTTGATTCCTTCCTGCGTAATCAAGGGCTACACGCCTTCGCCGGGATGTGATATTCTCCACCGTTCGGCAATACCGGAGTGCAAGCGTCGCTGGAAGAGATCGGGAGACCGAGGCTGGGCGAGTTCCGCCCCGGTTGAGGACTTTCCGGGCAAGATGAGGGGTAAAGGCGGGGTCCAATGGACATGAGAGACACACTGGGTGTTTTGCTGGCGGGCGGAGCCGGGGAGCGGCTTTTTCCTCTCACGCGCGATCGCGCCAAGCCGGCCGTTCCCTTCGGCGGGCACTATCGCATCATCGACATCACCCTCTCCAACTGCATCAACTCCGGCCTCCGCAAGGTCTTCATCCTTACGCAATACAAGGCGCTCAGCCTCAACCGGCACATCCGCGAAGGCTGGACGGGAATTGTGGCCCAGGAGCTGGGTGAGTTCTTCGAACTGCTGCCGCCAATGCAGCGCACCGGCGCCAATTGGTACATGGGCACCGCCGACGCTGTTTATCAGAACATTTATTCGATCGGCAGCGAACAGCCCAAGTACATGATCATCCTCTCTGGCGACCACATCTACAAGATGGATTACAGCCGGATGCTGGAGCATCACAAGGAGACTCACGCCGAGGTTACGCTGGCTACGCTGCCCATTCCGCCCGAGGAGGTCTCGCGCTTTGGCGTGGTTGAAGTAGGCCGCACCGGCGATATTCTCGGCTTTCAGGAGAAGCCGGCCTCGACCAGTTTCCGTTCGCCTGCCAACCCCAGCGCCGTGGACGCCTCGATGGGCATCTACATTTTCAATACCGAAGTGCTTCTCAAGGCGCTGATCGCCGACTCGGAAGATCCGGCCTCAAAGCACGACTTTGGCCACGACATTCTGCCCAACATGCTGGGCAAGAAAAAAATGATGGCTTACAGCTTTGTGGATGAGAACAAGCAGCAGGCGCTCTATTGGCGCGACGTAGGCACACTCGACGCCTATTACGACGCCAACATGGATCTCTGCTCGGTTTCGCCGGTCTTCAACCTCTACGACAAAAACTGGCCGATGCGCACTCGCATGAGGCAGTATCCTCCAGCCAAGTTCGTCTTTGGCGAGCCGGGCCGCTCCGGCATGGCCGTCAACTCGGTCATTACTGCCGGCGTGATTATCTCCGGTGCATCGGTCTCGAACTCGGTGGTCTCTCAAGACGTGCGCGTCAACTCGTATTCGAGCGTGGACGCCAGCATTATTTTTTCTCATGTGAATATCGGCCGCCACTGCCGCATCCGGAGAGCCATCATCGATCGCGACGTGCATATTCCCGAAGGCACCATCATTGGTTTTGACCCGGTCGAGGACAAGCGCCGCTACTTTGTGACTCCCTCCGGGCTGACCATCGTCACCCGCGACGCCTCGCTCTTTGAAAGCCCCGTCGATCCCGAGTTCCTGCAGCGGTATTAGGGGCTTGATACGATGCTTGCCAGGACACCTTCTTATCGGGAGACACCATGATAGCCCAGGTAAAGCCCGCTGGATTGTTGAGCGGCCGCCTGGCGAACTTTCGCTTGATTCCACGCCTTGAGACTTATCCCAAAGTTGTCGCCTTTGCGCAGACCGCGCCGGGCAAGGTTGCAATCCTGGCCGCCTTTGCACTGGGCCAGTGCTACTTTCTCTCCGATCTCTTCTCCGCGCTGCCTCTGACGCTGATATTCTCTCTTATTACTTTTATGCCGGAGTACCGCCGCTTTATATTGGCGATAGCTCCCATTATTTTTCTTGTGCTCGAGACCTACCGGGATCCAGCGCTTTTGGGTTTGAACCTGGCGGTCATTGCATTGGGGATACTTCTCTATTGTTGCGCCATGCGGTGGCCCAAATCGCGATTTGGGCAGAGGCCGATTGCGTTCCTTCTTTCCGGCTTCACCGCACTTATCTTCATCGCGTGCGCCGCCACGCCGCGCTCATTGCCGCACTGGATTCTATGGACTCTGGTCGGCCTGCTGGCAAGTTATCTTTGGTTCATCGCTTATGCGCTGAGCGACCGCAACTCGATGCCAGCCCGCGATCTGACCATCGAGCTGACTTCCTTTCGCCCGCTGTGGGGCAGCACTAACACGCCCTTCCCAAAGGGCGCGGCCTATCTTCGCCGCATTGAAGCACAGAACCCAGAGCAACTCGCGATTGTGCAGTTGAAGGGATTGAAGCTGCTTCTTTGGGCGATTCTGCTTGCAGTATTTCAACTCATGTGGAATCGATTCTTCCACGGTTCTTTGCACATTCCAACTTCGGCGGAAGCATTGGCTCTGAGTGTGCAGGGGAGGCCCGTGGCCTGGCATTTGCGCTGGGAAAGCTTGATTCTTGCATTCTTTGAACTGATATTGAGCATCTCGATCATGGGGCACAAACTCATCGCCGGCTGCCGCATGGCGGGATTCAACGCTTTGCGCAATACCTATGCGCCGTTATTTTCGACAACCATCGCGGAGTTTTTCAACCGGTTCTATTACTATTTCAAGGAATTGCTTGTCGATTTCTTTTTCTACCCAACCTTTCTGCGCTACTGGAAGGGTCATAAGCGGATGCGCATGGCCTTTGCAACCTTCGCGGCGGCGTTTTTCGGCAACGGTTTTTACCACTTTACGCGGGACTGGCAAATCATCCGCGATCTTGGGTTTTGGAAATCTCTTGTTAATTATCAAACGCTGCTGATTTACAACACCGCTCTCGCGACCGGGTTGAGTATCTCTCAACTGCGCAAGCGCGGACCCAGGCTGCCAGGTTTTTTTCGAGGGCGTCTCTTGCCCGCATTTGGCGTGGGTATGTTTTACTGCTTGCTGAGTGTATTTGAGACGTCGGAGCGCATGTATCCGCTAGTCGAGCATCTGAGATTCCTTGCCAGCTTGTTCTTCATTCATTTTTAGGGAGCATTTATGAAGGGAAAGACGGAGATACACGATTTTGTGCGGGAACTTCTGACCAATAGCGGCGACGATGAGCCGTTGGTGGATCAGGATTCGTTGTTGATCAGCGGGCGATTGCAGTCGATCGATGCGGTTGAAATCGTTGTCTTTCTCGAAGAGAATTTCGGAATCGATTTTACGCGGATTGGATTCGATCGAGAGCAGATTGACAGCATCGACTTGATTTACGCTCTCACACAGACCACTGCCGCAGGCAATTGAGTCAGACCAGGGCCTTGGATCGTTACAATCGGAGAAGCGATATGCAAGACAATCGAGCGCAAGCCATAATTGAAGACCTGCTTCGCAAGCACCCCGGCGTCAAAGACACTGGGGTATTTTTTGATGACCGCGATGGATGCGTGGTGTTGGTGGTACCGGACGATAGATACCTGGAAAATATCTCGGGCCGAGCGGCGGGGTCGAATGTTTTAAGCAAATGGCGTAAGACCTTCGATCTGAGCCAACTTACAAAGGAAGCAGCGTCAGCGCCGGTGGGATTTAATACAATTGGCTGGAATAGCAGCTATACACGGCAGCCAATTCACACCGATGAGATACGAGAGTGGGTTGAAAATACAGTTAGAGATATTCTTCAGCTTGCACCGAAGACTGTGTATGAAATCGGCTGTGGAACTGGGATGCTACTCATGCGCATTGCGCCAGGAAGTAAAAGATATGCCGCGGCGGATTTTTCTCCGGTCGTGCTGAACAGGCTCAGGGAACAACTGCGAACGGTTCCCGCATTGGCGGAACGCGTGGAAGTGATGGAACGGAGCGCGGATAATTTTGAGGGTATCGACGATGACTCCTTCGACACAGTTGTTCTAAACTCAGTCGCGCAGTACTTTCCCAGTGCTGCTTATTTGACGGAAGTCATGGAAGGCGCCATAAGAATCGTAAAACCCGGCGGGCATATCTATGTTGGCGATAATCGGAGCCTGCCTCTGCTGCCGGCGTTTGAATCTTCAGTGGAATTGTTTCAAGCCGCGGATGCGATGAGAGCGGATGATTTGCGTACTCGGATTCGCCGGCGCGAAGAGAGAGAACAGGAACTGGTTCTCTCTGCCGCCTACTTTCTCTCCTTGCGGCATCGGCATTCCAAATTATCAAGAGTGGATATAAGGCCACTTTGCGGGCGCGCCGACAATGAAATGACACGATACCGATTTGCGGCAATTCTTCATGTTGGCGGCGAAATAAAAGCATCTTCCCAGGAAGAGTTTCTGAATTGGACTGAATGCAAGTGGACATTGAGTGAGATTCGTTCCATGCTGATGGCGCATGGCAATGAGCGCATTGGCATCAAGCATATTCAAAATTCCAGGATAGAGAAGGATCTCGCCGCCCTTGCGATTTTAAGAGACGCGGAGGATGAACTTAGCGCGGCGGAACTGCGGCAGAGGCTCGAACAAACGCCAGCGCAAGGAATTAATCCTCAGGATCTTATCGACCTGGAATCGGAGGGCTTGGGTTTCTCTGTGATTCTCAGCTGGGCGGCGTGCCGGCTCGACGGAAGTTACGATGCGTACTTTGTCCCAAAAGAATTGCGGCAAGGGATAACTTCACCCGCGATTCGCTGGCCTGAGCCGGAAGCGCGCGAGTTCATGCGTTTGGCAAATGCGCCAGGACAAGGCAAGATGCGCAATGAATTGATCGCTCAACTTTTAACGCATTGCAGCCGGCAATTACCGCCGGAGTTGGTTCCTCGCGAGATTACGCTGGTGGATACTCTGGCGCGCCGCGGCGGCAGCAACATTGATTCCTGATAAGAAACAAGCGTGGACCGGGAGGTCCACGTTACAGCCGGCCGGGAGGCCGGCGCTACAACTTCTTGCTGGGGCTACAATTTCTTGCTGGGGCTACAACTTCTTGCTGGGGCTAGTGTTTCAAGCCTTGTGGGTCGGATATGCCGATGGATTCCTGAGGAATATTCGCATGAGGCCGTTTATTGCCGTGGGAGTGAGAGAAAGATCATGACTTCCGTATAGCGAACACACTGAAAACGGCAGTGCCTTTCAGCAGGGGATCCTGCTCGGCGGCCACCAGGAAGCCGTGCCCGGTCAGGATATTCCGGAGTTCATCAAGGCCGCCCACCTCATCCTGGACCTCGATTGCGACCTGGCGAATCAGGCCCCAATGCTCGTCTCGAATCCCCGCCAGAATCTCCCGTTCACTTCTTTCGGCATCGATTTTCAGTAGATCGATCCGCCTGACACACTCCTCATCGATGACTTCTGAAAGCGTCCGCAAGCGGCAAGGAAATGATTCTTTTTTAAACAGGAGGCCGAGATACATTTCGGCGGCTCGCGGAGAGAAGCCGCTGTTGACCATGTAAGTCCTGGTGGTGGCGCGGTCAGTTTCCAAATTGACGTGGAAACCGGAGCGAACCGTATTGGCGGGGTAGAAGGTGAATTCAGCGGTACCGGACTCACGAGATAATCCGCATTCAAAGACGCGGGCATCCACTCCATGGATCTCGATGTTGGCCTTCAGGCATTCATATGCCGCGGGGCTGGGTTCAAAGGCAAAGATGCGAACGCCTTTACGTTCGCGATGGAAAAAAATACTCGAGAGTCCAATGTTGGCGCCAACGTCAAAGACGCAGTCTCCGTCGTTCAGTTCGATTCCGTGCTGCAAGTAGCACTTTGCGCCGAAGACTTCGCGATGAACAAAACGCGTTTCGTCGGCATTCAAAGAAAAAACAGTTAGTCCATCTGGGAGAGTAAGCTTTCTCATCATGGCATTATGAATTATGCGCTTATTGGCAAAACGGAGACAAGCCCTGTTAGACCAGATTTTCGTCCAGCATCCTGGTCAGCGCCTTCCGGTCTATCTTTCCGGTAGCTCCCAGCGGCAGCGCCTCTAAATAATAAACCCGTTTGGGAATCATATAATCTGGTACGCGCTTCTTCATCTCCTCGCGAATATTGTCGCGAGTTACCCCCGGCGCGCAGTGAAAGGCAACGACCGCGGAGGCACGTCCGTCGGTAATCGGCCATGCGAGGGCCGCCACCATATCGATCCCCAGAAAAATACGCAAATGAGCTTCGACCTCCTCTAACTCGACCCGGTTGCCGAGTATCTTGACCTGGTTGTCGATTCGCCCCAGATGATGAAAGCTTCCGGCGGCATCCTCGAAGGCCAGATCTCCTGTGCGATACCAGCGTTCTCCCCCAAGCGTGGGAAAGCGCTCGGCAGTAAGTACTGGATCCTGAAAGTATCCGCGGGCTGCTTGACGTGTCGAGACAACCAACTCCCCTTCCTCGCCACGCGGCAGGAAGTTCAAGTCAGCATCCACAATGCCGGCGCGAACACCGGGGAAGACTGTTCCAATCGCCAGCGTCCCGCGGTTCCGTGTGACGTACGGCGGATCTTCAAGCCGCTGCGCGATGCAGTCGACCGTCAGTTCCGTTGGCCCGTAAAAATTCTCCACGACGCTATTGGGCGCGGCAATCTGCCATGCCTGCGCGGTAGCAACCGAGAGCGCCTCGCCGGCAAAGATGGAGATACGCAGCGAAGGAAATGCGCATGGCTTCAGCATCTTCATGCGTCCCATAAACGATGGCGTCGAGGGTACGGAAAACCATACCGTCAGCTCATGGTCGCGAATGAACTTTGCCGGAGCCATCAGTTGCGCGGCGGGCACCACATAGAGCGCCGCGCCAGAACTCCACGCCATGAACATATCGAAGACGGACGCGTCGAAGGTAAGCTCGGAGGCCTCCGCCACGCGGTCCTCGGAGCGCAGATCGAATCGCCTGTGCATGATTTCAATAAACTGGCAGACACTCTCGGTTTCAATCATCACGCCCTTGGGAGTACCCGTGGTGCCGGAGGTGAAGATGATATAAGCCAGCTCATCTCCGGCCACGGTAACAGGCCGTTGCGGTCCTTGGCCTGGCAACTCGGCGAAACTCTCCAGGCGAATTCCGCTCGCATCCGAATCGCCAGGCAATCTATTCGCGGCGGAGGCAGTAAGAATTCTGCGCGGCGCAAATTCAAGTACGCGATCGGAGAGCAGCTTCAATCCAGCTTGATCGACGATCAGCGCATCCAGCCTGGTCTGCTGAAGGATGCGGATCACGCGATCTTCCGGTGTATCGGGTTTGATGGGAACGTACGCCGAGCCTGCCCAGAGTGTACCCAGCACCCCGGCATAGGCTTCAATGGTTCTGGAAGCAAGAATTCCCACCTTGCCCGAGCTATCGGCAGTCTTTGGTACGAGCCAGCCCGCGATGCTCCGCGAAAGATTTCTTAACTCTCCGTATGAGAACATGTCACCGCCGACAAACAACGCCAGGGCTTCTGGATTTGCGGCAGCACTTTCATAAAACGGCAGAGCCAGATTGTAGTTCTCTTTGGAGTTCAGGATTTCGTTCATCGATTGGCTTTCTCCATGCTCAAAAGTATAGTGGCCTTGGCTGGTGGTCTCTCCCAATCCTGCAAAGTAATAAGCGTGGACCGGGAGGTCCACGTTACAGCCGGCCGGGAGGCCGGTGCTACTATTGGGCAGCGGAGCCGGTTCCCATAAAAACAATGCCGGGGAGCGCAGAGTGTGCGCTCCCCGGCATTGGGTTGGTTGGTGATTTACTTCACTGCCACGGCAGCCGCGGCGGTAACGGTAATGTCCTTTGCGACCAGAGTTGCCGGAGCGTAGGTTGCGTTGCCCACCTGCGTGGCATGAATCACGCATGCGCCAGCGGAGAGCATTGTTGCCGTCGAGCCGCTGACCGTGCAGACAGCGGTTGTAACTGAGGTGTAACTCACGGTGAGCCCCGAACTGGCCGTCGCCCCCAGAGTTACATTCGCCCCGACAATCTGCGCCGCTACTGCCGGGAAGGTGATCGTTTGCGAGGCGAGATGCACCACTACATTCTGCTGCACCACGGGCGCGGCGGCGTAATCCGCGTTGCCGGCTTGCGTGGCTTGCAGGATGCAGGTGCCCGAGGTGAGCAGGCTGGCTGTTGTGCCGCTCACGGTGCAGACCGGGGGTGTGGTTGAAGCGAAGGCGACCGTCAATCCCGAGCTTGCCGTTGCGGTCAGCGGCAGCGTGGAGGCCGCGGTCTGCGTAGAGGTGATGGCCGGGAAGGTGATGGTCTGCGGATTCACGTGAACGATGACGCTCTGCGAGACCAGCGCCGCGGGTGAGTAGACTGTCGCGTTGCCGGCTTGGGTGGCGTGAATGACGCAGTCGCCAGTGGTGAGCAGTGAAGCCGTTGAGCCGCTGACGGAGCAGACCGCCGGAGTAGCTGAGGCAAAGCTCACCGTCAATCCCGAGGTGGCGGTGGCTGAAAGGGTCAGAGATCCCAGCACAAATTGCGTACCGGTGATGGCCGGGAAGGTGATGGTTTGCGGAGCCAGATGCACGACGAAGTTCTGTCCGACGAGCGCCGCAACCGAGTAGACATTGCTGCCGGCCTGTGTAGCGTGCAGGTAGCAGATGCCCTGAGTCAACAGCGAAGCCGTCGAGCCTGAGACGGTGCAAACGGCAGGAGTGATGGACGAGTAAGTGACCGGCAGTCCCGAGCTGGCCGTTGCCGTGAGCGTTAGTTCAGTTAGCGCAAACTGCTCGGCCGTTGGCGCCGGGAAGGTGATGGATTGCGGGGCCAGATGTACGACGATATTCTGCTGTACCAGCGGCGCGGCTGTGTAATCCGCATTGCCGTTCTGACGCGCCTGAATGATGCATGTGCCCTGTTGCAGCAGCGAAACGGTTGTTCCGCTGATGGTGCAGACGGTGGGCGTGGCTGAGGTGAACGTCACTGTCAGTCCGCTGCTGGCCGCGGCATTTACCGCGACAGTAGAAGTCGCGTAATACGTACCTATGATCGCGGGGAAGGTGATTACCTGCGCGGCCTTGGTGCCGACCTGGGTCAGTACCGCGGATGTGCTGGTGAGGTAAGTGGAGTCTCCGGAGTAGACGGCCGTGACTGCGTGCGAACCGGGTGAGAAGATCGTATTGCCCGTGGCAACGCCGCCGCTCAGAGTGCTGGTGCCCAGAAAACCGCCGCCGGAATAGAACGAGACGGTACCGGTGGGAGTTCCAGAGCTGGAGGGCGCAACGGTCGCAGTCAAGGTAACAATTTGCCCAAAGACCGCCGGATTCAGCGAGGAGATCAAAGTTGTTGTGGTGTTCTCATTGACCGTCTGGTTGAAGGGCGCGGAGTTGGTTGTGGAGTAGTAAGTCGATCCGTTGAAGGTGGCTTGCAGAGTGAGCGCGCCCGCGGGCAGAGCGGTTGTGGAGAGTGTTGCCAC
>Ga0302320_10008070_pt1 | contig 22996 bp, 14 predicted proteins | sample Bog_T0_3_FD_202130 | JGI IMG/M metagenome (GOLD analysis project Ga0302320, IMG submission 202130) | Peat permafrost microbial communities from Stordalen Mire near Abisko, Sweden - Bog_T0_3 | ecosystem: Environmental > Terrestrial > Soil > Wetlands > Peat | place: Sweden: Abisko, Stordalen Mire... | reverse complement strand
AGCAACGGCGCCCCGGCGGCATTTTCGGCGGTTGCAGGCCGGGGGCGCCGGCGCTACCCTCGCCGCATGCCTGTCCCGGAAGAAAAGTCACCGCACCGCGCGGGCCGCGATGAACTCAAGATCTGCGGCGTGGCCGCGGTGCGGGCGCGCTTCCAGCGGGACACCCCGTCGATCCACCGGCTCTACTTCGACTACGCGACCGGGCGCAAGATCGGCCTGATGTGCAAGGCGCTCGCCGCCGCGCGCAAGATCTACCGCTGCGTCGAACCGGCCGAGCTCGAGCGGATTGCCGGCACCATCCATCACGGCGGGATCGTCGCCGTGACGGACGCACCCGCCCCGGCCGCGGTGGCACCGGCCGACCTCGCGCGCTGGGTCCGGCGGCGCGAGCCGCTGCTCGTGCTCGATCGGGTGAGCAATGCCCACAATCTCGGGGCGATCGCGCGCACGGCGGCCTTTTTCGGCGTTCCGCGCATCGTGATCCCGGACGACCCGGCGGCCGCCCGGCCGAACGACGCCGCCTACCGCGTGGCCGAGGGCGGCCTGGAAAACCTCGAGGTCCGGCTCGCGCCGGCCGGCCCCGCCTTCCTCCGCGACCTCGCCGGCGCCGGATACGAGGTCGTCGGCGCCGCGACCCGGGGCGGCAGCGGGGCCGCGTCCCCGCTGCGCCCGGACCCGGCGATACCGGGCCGGCCTCCGGTGGCGCTCGTCCTGGGCAACGAGGAGCATGGGCTCGCTCCCGAACTGGCCGCCGCGTGCACGCGGCTGGTCACGATCCCGGGGGGTGGCCACGTCGAGTCACTCAACGTCTCCGCCGCCGCCGCCGTCCTCATCTGGCAGCTGCTCGGCCCCGGCGCGAAATAACCGTTGCCCATCCCGCCCGATTTTGTCTTCCTTCCCCGCTTTCCCCACCTGCCTTCCCACCATGAAACTGCGCCTCTCCCTCTCCTTCCTACCGTTGATCGCCCTGGCTGGCGTCGCCCCCGCGCTGCGGGCCGACGCGCCGCCGGCTCCCCCGGCGGCCGCCCCTGCGATGGCCCCGGAGGAGAAGACCGACCTCGAGAAACAGATGGACGTGATCGGCAAATCCGCCCGGGCGCTCAAGAAGCAAATCAAGGACTCCACCCAGAACGACACCTCCCTCGAGCTGGTCGCCAAGATCCGCGCCGCGGCCACCGCGTCGCTGACCCTCATTCCGGCCAAGGCGGCTGACCTGTCCGGGCCCGACCGGGACAAGTTCATCGCCAGTTACCAGGCGGGCCTGCGCCAATTCATCGACGGCGTCGACACGCTCGCCGGGGCGCTGACCGCGGGCGACAACGTGGCCGCTTTCAAGGATCTCTCGCGGCTCTTCACGCTGGAAAAGCAGGATCACAAGCAGTTCCGCAAGCCGGAGGATCATTGACCCCGGTGCCACCGGGGTCGGCCCCGGCATAGTCGAGGCAGGGCCGCGGGCGGACCAGCGGCGCGATTCGGTCCATCGCCAGCTCGTGGAGCTGGGTGAGGTAATCGACGGCGGCATCGGCGAGGGAGCCGACGCTGCGGCCATAGGCAAGCATGACGCGGATTGCCGGCGGGGCGCTGGCGCGGAGCAGGGACGTGAGCTGAACGGCGACCTCGGCCTCCTCGAGCGCCATGGCCGGACCGGGCTCTGGATCGCAGAGGTAATGCTCCAGCGCGGCGCCGCGCGCGCCGGGGCTCTGAAAGGAGCATACCTGCGGCTTCTGGTGGCTGCGGTAAATGGCATCGCCCCCGAGCTTGAGAGCGGAGCCAAGCTCGGCGTCCGAGGGAGCGGGCAGGCCGCTGGCCTGCCGGATCGCGAGATAGCGATTGATGCGATGGCCGATGCGATGCTGGTGGATGGGAAACGACACAACGGAGCCGCATTTTTGAATGTGCCGGCTGACATGGTAGCGGATCCAGTAGCTGGCGAAATAGCTGAAGCGGGCGGCCCGCTCCCCCGGGACGTAGCGGTCAATGGCATCGACGAGCCCGCAGGCGGCGGCGCTGAGCACATCGGCGCGATCCGCGGGATGATGCTGCCGCGCCACGGTCTGGGCCAGGCCATAGTTGGCCATCAGCAGTCGTTCGCGCATCCGGGAGAGCTGCCCGCAGAGCTCGTGGGCCCGGGCGTCGATCGCCTGCAGGCTCGGTCGCGCGGCGTCGGCCATCTCGAGGTAGGTGCGAACCGGCATGGCGCCGAGCAGCAGGGCTGCCAGGGAATCCACCGCGGCCGGGTCCTCCTCCACCCGCTGGATCAGGTCCGAGAGCTCCCGCCGCCGCCCGATGCTCAGCCGTGCGCTGCGCCAGGCCCTCTGGGGACGCGACGGGCGACCGGCCCTGCGGGGTTCCCGCCGGGGCTGGGCCGCCAGCCAATTGCGGATGACGTCGGGGTAGGACGCCAGACAGCGGACATACTCGCCCTGCAGCGCATAAAACGCGGCGAAATTCTCCTGATTGCGGGTATACGCGGGTGCGTCGGACATCGGCGGGCGCGTTTATAGCAAAACCCTCCGAAAATTATTATTCGCCATTGCTACTCCCAGGGCCCTGGGGTGTCTCCCCGGGGTGCATGGGATAGTTTATGCCATCGGTCGCTCTCTGCGTGTTCCGACCAAACTAGAAGCGGCATACTGCCGCTTCCCTCCGAGGCAACGCGACAGAATGTCGCGTCTACCTTAAATTCCGGCGGTTGCTATTATATGGCGTGTCCTCCCCTGAACCTGCGATCGCCCGCTGGATCGCCCACGGCGTCACGTCCCGCACCCACCCCGTGCTGGCGTGCGCGCTCGAGACCTTCCATGGCCCGCTGGGCATCGAGGCCGAGTGGCTTGAGGCCGAGCCATTTAGCATCCTGGAGTCCGGCCTGGGCGAATGCTGGCTGCGCGAGCCGCAATGGAATGCGGCCCGGTTTGACCGCCGGCACCCGGCCGGTCCGGATTTCGCCTGTCTCCTCGATCATCCCGGGACCTTTCTCGTCGCGGTCGATGCCCGCGGAGTGATCTGGCCGAAGGTCAGCCCGACTGCGGTGGAAGCGCCGGCCGCCCGGTCGTTCCGGGAGGCCGGGGAGGAGGGCTGGCGTGCGATCCGGCACACCTTGCAGGCCGCGCACGATGCCGAAACCTTCCTCTACGCCGCGGCCGGACTGATCCTGGCCAACGACCCCGTTGCGGCGGTCTACGCCCGGGGCGACGACGACGCCTTCTGCGCCGCGGTTCTCGCCCGCCTGCGCGAAACCCGGGGGCCATAAGGGGCCGGCCCCGCCAGAATTCCGGACCCGGACGGTCCCACCACGGTTGCATCCACGGCACGGGCCGGTTCGCCCACGGGGCCGGGCACACCCACAGCAGCGGGCCGACGGCGTCAACCGGCCCAGCCTCGGTCGAGTGCGCCGCATCAACGGCAACCGACCGGGTCAGATCGGCGGCGTCAGCGATCGCGTCGCCGACCGACAACTCCGCCCGCCGGACGGCATCCGAGGTCCGCCCCACCCGGTTGCGCAATTCCCGGACCACGACGGGCCCGCCGATCGCCATGACCGAAGCCGCGAGGGCCACCGTCGCCAGCGTCCCTCCCAGGCTGAATCCCTCTCTCCCTCTCCCATTCGAAGTGTTGGTTTGCATGCCCGAATAATAGCAAGCGCGTCTTCGCCGAATGCTGAGGGATGAGACCTGAAACTTGAAATTCGATCCATTGGCTGGGGGCTGCCAGGGTGAGAACGCAAAAGGTGGGGCGTCCGCACTTGCCATAATGGGGGCATGCACACCCTCGCCAAACTATCCCCAGCCGTTCTGGCCGCACTCGTTCTTTCCTCGGCCATGGCCCAGCCCAGTCGGCAATGGTCCCAGGGCGACCCCACGCCGGAGGAGCAGCAGGCCCTGGAATGGCTCAATGCGTCCCGCCGGGATCCGGGCGGCACGCTGTCCGGCATTCTCAGCGTGGCGGGTTCGGATCCCGTCATCGCCGGCTTCATGCTGGCGCAGGCCCCCACGACCACCGCCCAACTCGAGCAGTGGCTGCAGGGCGCCTGGCAAAATGCCCAGGCCGACAGCGTGAAGTTTCCCAGCTCCGAGGCGATCAGCCAGGCGCCCCTCGTCTTCTACCCGCTTTTCCAGCAGCAGTCTGCGGTGCTTGCGGGGGCGGCGAATCCACCGCCGCTCGGCTTCCCCGCCCAGCGGCCGCCGCCGGCCTATATCTATCCGGTCCCGATCTTCGGCGAAGCCCTGGTCAGCGGGCCCGCGAACGTCCTGGTCGGGCCGAACGCCACGGGGGGCACCGCGCAATTCGGCCCCTCCGGCGCGAATCCCACCGAGGTGGCCCAGGCCAACCTCTACGATTCCTCCATCACGCCGCGGGAGTGGATGCTCACCAACCTCACGGCCTCCTATCCCGCCGGGAATTGGAGCCCGCCGCCGACCTTCCTCCTGCAGGGCGACTCCTTGCCGAATCTCAGCCTCGGCCACACGCGGATGATCGGGATCACGATCGCCCCCGGCCAGTCCGGAAACCGCATTCTCACCCTCGTCCGGGGCAACAGCGAATTCTTCACCCAAAGCGACCTGCCCTTCGGCACCGCGAACACCGTATTCATCACCGGGGTCGCCTATCAGGACACCAATTCGAACGGGCTCTACGACCCGGGCGAAGGCCTCGCCGGGATCAGCATCACCCCGGACCACGGCGGCTGGTCCGCGATCACATCGACGTCGGGCGGCTATGCCATCCCGGTGCCGGCAAACTCCGGCGCCTACGTGCTCACGGCGACCGGCGCCGGTCGGGCCACCGCGACCGCCACGGTGACAGTGGGCTCCGACAGCGTGAAAGCCGACTGGGTATGGCCGGCGCCCGCCGCCGTCGCGCCGCCCCAAGTCGCGGTGCCGGCGTCGGACGGGATCAACCAGCTGGCGGGTCTCTCGACTCGCGGCCTCGTGGAATCCGGTGACAACACCCTGATCGGCGGATTTGTCATCAGCGGTCCGCCCACCGCGCAAAAGACAGTCTTGATCCGCGGCGTCGGACCGTCGCTCCAGACCGTGGGTTTTCCCGCCGCCGCCTGCATTCCCGCGACCCAGCTCGAACTGGTCTCCGGCGGGGCGACCATCGGCTCCAACCAGGGATGGACAACCGCGCCGGACGGAGGCGCGGCCGCCGTGCAGGCGGCGGCACAGGTCGGTGACTTTCCCCTGGTCAATTGGGCCGGCGGAGGCGGCGACAGCGCGATGGTCGTCAACCTCGCGCCGGGAGCCTACTCGGTCCTGGTTTCGCCGCCGCCCGGGACCCCGGCCCAGTACCAGACGGGGTATGTCGGCCTGGTCGAAATTTACGACCTCAGCCTGACGGACGGCAGCCGCCTGACCAACCTCTCGACGCGCGCCCTCGCCGGGCCGGGCGACACCCAGACCATCATCGGCTGCTCGGTGACCGGCACCGGCCACGAGCGACTCCTCATCCGCGGTTCCGGTCCGGCCCTCGCCGCCGCCTTCGGACTGCCCGGGACGCTCCCGGACCCGGCCCTGACGTTATACGACAACGCCGGCCACCCGCTCGCGATCAACGACGACTGGGGCGACTCCGCCCAGTCGGACCAAATCGCCGCGCTCGCGGCCGCCTGCGGGGCTTTCCCGTGGGCCCCCGGCAGCTCGGATGCCGCGATCTTGACCCTGGTCCCTCCCGGCAACAACACGGCGGTAATCGGCGCCGCCACGGGCACCCCGTTGAACGGACTGGCCTTGATTGAGGTGTATGAGACTCCATAGGGCCGCCAGCCTCTTCGCCTGCGCGGCGGCCGCCCGCCTGCTCGCCGACAACAATCCGGCGCCGACGCAGTCGCCTTACTCCGTCGATCCGCCCTTTCAGGGAGCCGGGATCAACCAGCCCTTTCCCGACAGCATCTACGGCGCGGACCACGGAGCCAGCTCGCTCGCCCTCGGCTACCCCTACCTCAGCCCGTTCGGTTACACCGACCATTCGCACGGCGTGATCACGTACCAATCCGCTCCGTTCACCCCGCGAAATTCCGAGGGCATCTATGGCATGGACGTCTGGCTCGAACAGCAGGACAGCTCGGGCAACTGGAACGTCGCGGCGCTGAATGGCGGGGTGGCCGATCAGGGCATCGTCTATCAGCCAATCAATACGCCCAATCCGGGACCGAGCCCGGGCTACACGCTCACGTGGACCTATCGCACGACCCCGCTCCCCCCCGCCACCAACTTTCGCGTTTTCGTCTACGTCTACCTCTACAACCAGGGCGGCGGCAGCCAGGGCAATTTTTATGTGGCGAGCGCAATCGGCCCGGTGAATCCCGGCGCGGCCAATGACGCTCCCCGCATCAGTTGGACGGCGTCGTCCGGCGTCATCAATCCCACCCAATCGCTCGCCGGCCAGGCTTACACGATTTCCGCAGATGCCCAGGACGACAACGGCAACCTCACGGCGGTGAGCATCAACAAGAACGGCCAGCCTTTCGCCTATGCGGGCGGCGGCAATGGCTACAGCGGCAACTCGCAAAATCCGTCGAGCGATCCGCCCGGCAGCGACACCTTCACCGCCTGGGCGACCGATGCCCTCGGCGCCGTCTCCCCGACGATTACCTGGACCGTGGACCATGTCGCGAAGTTCAATCAGGCCCCGGTCAGCTCAGCCGATGCGACCCTCGCGTTCGGCTCGCCCTTCACCCCGGGTTATGTCGGCGGATCCGGCACCGGCGGCTGGCAATTCTGCGTCGCCGGCTACACCAACTGGACGGTCGCCGGCGACGCCAATGTCGGCACCGAAATATCCCCCGGCAACACCTGGTCACCGGCCTGGGCGCCGCCGGCGCCCGGCACCTATTACTTCTGGGTCGCGCGGGACGGGGATGGCACCTACAATCCCTCCGGGGCCGCCGGGCTCTACACCCTCACGGTCAACGCGCCGCCGCCGCCTCCGACCGCGGCCATCGCCGCGACGCCGGCGACCGGGCCAGCGCCGCTGACCACAACGGTTTCGTGGACAACAGCGAACGCCTCCACGGCGGGCGTCTCCGGTACGGGCATCTCCAGCGCCGGCTTGTCCGGCGCACTTGCCGTGACGCTAGGCCTGCCCGGGACCTATATCTATGCGCTGACCGCCGGCGGACCGGGCGGCCAGACCTCGGCCTCCGTCGCAGTGACCGCCACCACCCCCCAGTACACGGTGTCCACCTTCGCCGTGGGCAACGGCAGCGTGACGCCCGGCGGCAGCTATCCGGCCAACACTTCCCTGTCCCTCACCGCATCTCCGGGCGCGGGCGCCTGGTTCACGGGCTGGACCGGCAGTCTCTCCAGCCCGGCCAATCCCCTGGCCGTGACGGTCAACGCCAACCTGACACTCGAGGCAAACTTCGCCGCGCTGCAGGGACAGTCCATTGTCTTCTCCCCGCCCGCCATCGTCGTACTCCCCACCGCGCCTCTCGTTCTGGCGGCCACCGCGTCGTCGGGGCTCCCCGTCAGCTTCACGCTGGTCAGCGGGCCGGCCACCCTCACGGGCAACCAGCTTACCGTCACGGGCGCCGGTACCATCGTGGTGCAGGCGGCGCAGGCTGGGAATGGCGAGTGGCTCGCGGCGGCGCCCGTCAGCGAGGTCATCACCTCCCACGCCCCGCCCGCCATCCTGCGCATCCGGTTCAACGCCGCCGGAGCCGATGCCCGCGCCGGCTCCGCTACCGGCGCGTCGATGATCTGGACCGATCCGGCCGGCCTGCCGGCGTCTCCCTGGCCGTCGTTCAGCAACCCGCAGGCCACCATCCCGGGGACGGGCAGCTTCCCGCTGCCCGCGCCGCCGCCCGCGACCGTCAGCCCGCACTAGCTAGCGGTAGACAATGCTCAACTCGAGATAGGGGGCGCTCGCCGCGTTGATCCGCCGCGACTCCTGGTAGAAATCGAAAACCCGCTCCAGCTCGACCCCGCTGCCTCCGTCCAGCTCGAACCCCCGCCCGAGTTGGTAAGCGATCGATCCGCCCACCCGGTAGCCGTAATACTCCACCCGCGTCCGCTGCGGGCTGGGATCGGTGGCGAAAGCGCCGCCGACGAGTTCGCCGATGAGCTTGGCCTCGAGATCCTTGCCGCAGGTCACGATCAGCGACGGGTTGGGATAGACCGCCTCGAGCCGCACGTCCGGGCTGATGATCCAGACCAGGCCAAAGATGGGCAACGGTTCGTGATACAACCTCCCGTCCATCGCCCCCACGACCCCGCTCAACGGCCCGACGATGGGAACGCCCGAGACCAGCTGGACGGGCGCATCCCCGCCGGCCTCGCCCGGGTGGTTCTGGAAATAAAGCCCCGGGCTGACTGTCAGCGAGGCGACCTGCTCGGACTTGAGATAGTACTCCAGGCCGAAATTTGCGGCAACGTCCTGCAGGCGGTTGATCGGGAAGCTGCCGCGGTTGCCGAAGGCATAGTCCTCATACTGGCCGCCCCAGTCGAAGTACCACGAACCGCCCCCGAGGGCCTGCCGCTCCAGGATCGTGACGCTCGCGTAGCCCGCCGACTGGTCCTCGACCGCCATCCCGGCGCCCGTGGTGAGCCGGCTCGAGCCCGTGACGCTGGAAGAAAATCCGATCTCCTGCGCCGCGGGAGGTTCATCCGCCGCCCGGCCCGGCGTCGCCCGGCCACCCAGGCAGATAAGGGAGAGGGAAAGGAGTAGCTTTGAAACCGTGAAACGGGGCAGCACTTAGGAATAGCGCCCGACCGGCCGGCGCTCGCGCCGGATGAACCACACGGCCAGGACCACCGCGATGCAACCGTAAATGATCGGCGCCCACCCCTGCAGCGTCGAGGCGATCGACCGGACGCCGGTGGCCGCATAATACCCGCCCACCGAGAACACGATGGTCCAAAGCGCGTTGCCCACCAGATCCAGGGTCATGAAGCGCAGGGCCGGGATGCGGCTCATGCCGAAAGCCACCGGCGTGACCGTGCAGAGTCCCGGAAAGAACTGGTAGAAGATGATCAGCTTTTCACTGTGGCGCTCGACCAGGCCGAAGACCGGCCCGAGGCGCGCGTACATCCGCGGAAACCACCGCGACAGCCGGGGCCCCGCCAGCCGGCCGAGGAGGAAGCAGACCATGTCGCTCGCGAAGATCCCCCCCATGCTCGCGGCCACGACCAGCGGCAGGCTGAGCAGGCCGGCGCTCGCCGCCACGCCGGCAGCCAGCATGATCGCCTCCCCCTCGAAGAAGGTGCCGATCACGATGGCCGCGTAGCCGTATTCGCGGATGAGCTCGGGGACGTTCATGGCGGGACGGCCCGGGGCCTCAGGCGAAGTCGATCAGCATCTGGTCCGCGATCGAATAGGCGGAGGAGGACTGCTGGCAGGCGTCGAGATATTCGGAAAAACGCGGCGAAGGCGGCACGCCCTCCGCGCGCAGGCGGCTGGTCTCGAAGACGGTGTTGAGCCCGGAGAAAGCCCCGTAGAGCTTGATCGCCTTCATCATGAAGTTCTTGTTGCAGCGCCCAAACAGCCCGTCGAACTCGGCCTTCCGCGTCTCGATCTCCGCGACCGTGGCGGTGCGATAGCCGGTGACCGTGCGCGGAGCCCCGTTGCTCCACGCCGCCGTCTTGCCGAAGGCCTCCGCGATCTCCTCCCAGGTGCAGCTCGATTCCTCGCCGGCCGAGATGTGGTAGCTGGAGTGCGCCAGGCGCGGCTTGAGCAGCAGCGTCTGCAGGGCCCGGGCGGCGTAGTCCACCGGCACCACGTCGATGCGGCTGTCCTCCCGGCAGATGATCATGCCCAGCGCGTCGGAGATCCGAAACGCCCAGAAAATGCTGGACGAGGGGGTGCAGCCGAGCGCGGTGTGCCCGACGATGATCGAGGGCCGGACGATCACGAGCGGAAATCCCGGCAGGGTGAGCCGCAGCAGCTTCTCGGCCTGCGACTTGCTCTCGGTGTAGCTGACCAGGTGGTCCACCCGCGAACGGGGGTAGTCATCCTCCCGCACCAGCTTCGGCGGACAATCGCCGCAGATCATCGCCGTGCTCACATGGAGGAACCGGTCGATGGTCGCGACCTGCCGGATGTGGTGCACGAAGCTCAGCGTGCCGTCCACATTCGTCGTGAAGGCCCGGCCAGTGACGCCAAACGAGGTCAGCGCCGCGCAGTGCACCACGCGGCGGATCGTCGCCAGGCGCTCGTCCTCGATGAACGCGGCCGGCTGGGTGAAGTCGCCCACGATGATCTGCTCCGGCAGGATCAGGCGGAGCTGGGCCGGATCGGCCACGAATCGTGCGAGGGACCGGACCACGCGCTGGTGGGCGTGATTCAGGTCCTCGGCGCGCACCAGCAGCAGCACCTTCGGCCACTCCTCGCCGACCAGCATCTCGGCCGCGAGCGCGCCGCCGAGCAGGCCGGTGGCTCCGGTGATGAGGATGGTCGGCGAGGAGGCGGGGGTCTTCGGTATCATGATCATGGCGGTATCTCCGGTTCTTGCGGTGTCGTTCGGTGTGGTCGGCGCGGGGCGCAGGTAATCGTGGTTGGCTGGGATTGCGATTGGCTGGCCCCGAGAGTAGCCGAATCTCCGGCGTCCGTCTGCCGGGCGGGGACGAAACCTCGTGCCGGGCCGCGACGGTAGACCTTGCAGGGCCGCGCCCTACACGCCGGCGCTAGGGCGCCGACAGGCGCGCCAGCAGCGCCGCGAGATTTTTCCGCGCCGCCGCGTGATCCGGCCGCAGTTGCAGCGCCCGCTGAAATTGCGCGACCGCCTCCGGCACCCGGCCCGCGCGGACCAGGACGATCCCCAGATTGTTGTGGATGTCCGCATTGTCGGGCTCGAGCCGCATCGCCTTCTCGTAGTGGGCGATGGCTTCGGGCACCCGGCCGGCATCGGCCAGGGCGTCGCCGGCGTCCAGATCGGCTTCGGGATATCCAGGTTGGAGACGCAGTGTCTCCTCGTATTCGGCGATCGCTTCCGGCAGGCGGTGCTCCCGCCCCAGCGTGACCGCCAAATCGAAGTGGGCTTTCGGATAAGCGGGATTGATCTCCAGCGCTTCCGCAAACTCGGCAATCGCCTCCTGCCAGCGGCCGCTGTCCGACAAGGTGAGCCCGAGGTTGGTGTGCGCTTCAATATAATCAGGCCTGAGCCGCACCGCCTCCCGGTAATGGGCGATGCCCCCGGCGCGATCCCCGGCCTTGACCAGGTAGACCCCGAGGTTGTACTGGGCGAATTCATTGTCCGGGAGGGCGGCGGCCGTCACCGTCCAGAGCCCGAGCCTGGTGCGATAGTCCCGGTTGCGTGCCGCGGTCATGAAGACGAAACCAACGGCCGCGACCAGGCAGCAAACCAGCGCCAGGCGCGCCGCCCGCCCGGACGCCGGTTTCAGGAGTGCGGCAGCAGCCAGGAAAATTCCGCCGACCATCACCAGCAGCACCGGCGCCAGCGCCAGATACATCCGGTGCTCAGCCATGGTCTCGGTTGCGACCGGCACCACGCTGGAACTTGGCGCGAGGATCGCGAAGAAACACGCCCCGGCAAAGCCGAGGGCGCGTTTGGCGCCGTCCCGCCCCGCGGGACGGGCGCCGGCATCCTCCCCGCCGACCCCCGGCTCCTCCCGCCGCGCCGGCCAGAACAGCAGGCAAACCGTCGCCGCCGCCAAGCCCAGGACCACCACCATTCCGATGGCCAGATCGGCCGGCGGGCCGCCGACCACCATGCCATAATAGAACACCAGCGGATCCGGCCATAGCGCCAGTCGCAGATAATGCGCGACGGCACGGAACTGGGTGATGCCATAGGTCGACCAAGAGATGGCGGAGCCAAAGCCGGCGGTCCCGCCGCGGCTGGCGCTCCCCGCCACCAGCGCCGCCAGCACCAGCCAGGTGCCAGCGAGGGCGAGATAGTACCGCCGCCGCGCTCCCCACGCGGCGCGGAAACTCCCACTGACAAACGTCCGGTCGTAGAGCAGCACGATCAGCGGCGCCGAGACCATCACCTCCTTGGTGGCCATCCCCAGGAAGCAGGCGGTGACGGACAAAAGCGAAAAGCGGAAAGCGGAAAGCGGAAACCTCGAACCCCCATCCCCTTTCGCCTTTCCGCCTTCCGCTTGCCGCCTTCCGCCTTCGGACTCATCCGCGTAGCGGATGAATCCGTAGAGCGTCAGCAGGTAGAACAACCCCATCAGCGACTCCCCCCGTTGGATAATGTAGGTGACCGACTCGGTCTGGAGCGGATGCACGGTCCAGAGCAGGGCGACGGCAAACGCTAGAAATGCAGCATGGGCTTCTAGCCCATGTTCGTTTCCCAACACGGGCTGGAAGCCCGTGCCACGCATTCTGTCCAGCGTTCGCCGGATCACCCCGAACAGCGTCAACCCGGCCAGGAGATGGATCAGCAGGTTCAGCGCATGGTAGCTCCAGACGTCGTACCCGCTGATCGCGTAATTGACCGCCAACGAGAGGTTGAGCACCGGCCGCCCGCTCACGGTGAATCCCCCTCCGGGGGGATTCAGCACGGCTCCCAGGTTTCCGAGATGCCGGATCGTGGCGTTGTCGACGATCGACGGCAGGTCGTCGAAGACAAACTCGCCCCCGAAACTGTTGTGGTATGCCGCCAGCCCAGCCGCGACGATGACCGCTCCCGCCAGGAGAATTTCCCCGCGGGATCGCGCGGCCGGCGAGGGGAGAGGCGGACGGGCGGCCATCGCTAGTCGCGGGGAAGGCGCGCGAGGTTGGCGCGCGCCTCCGCGTCGTTCGGCGCCAGGCGCAGCGCCGCCTCAAACTGGCTCCGCGCCTCGGCCGTCCGGCCCAGCTGGGCCAGGGCGCAGCCCAGGTCGTTATGCAGCTCGGGATTGTCGGGCTGAAGGCGGGAGGCCGCCGCGAATTCCCCGGCCGCCTCCTCCGTCCGCCCCACCTGGGCGAGCGCCGACCCCAGGTTGTCGTGCGCCGCCACGGCGTCCGGCCGGAGCCGCGCCACCTCCTGGAATTGCGCAATCGCCTCCGGCAGCCGCCCCGACCGGGCGAGCAGGTAGCCGAGTTCGGTTCGTGCGTCGGGGGCATCGGGACTCAGCTGCAGCAAGTTCTCGAACACAGCGATCGCCTCCGGGGCGCGGCCGGCGCGGACCAGGGCGGCGCCGAGTTGGAAATAGGCGTTGGGGCTGTCGGGTTCGACCCGGACGCCCTCCTCGTAGCTCGCGATCGCCTCATCCAGCCGGCCCAGGTGAAGCAGCGCGTCGCCGAGGTTGACGTGGATCATCGCGTACCCGGGATCCAGCCGCAGCGCCTCCCGGTACTGGTCGATCGCCTCGGTCCACCGGCCGGCGCCGGCCAGCGCCTCGCCCAGGTTATTGCGGGCCTCAAAGTAGTCCGGCTTGAGCCGCAGCGCCTCCCGATAGCGCGCGATCGCCTCGTCCGGCCTCCCCGCCCGCGCGAGCATGATCGCCAGGTTGTACTGCGCCACCGCGTTGCCCGGAAAGGCGTCCGCCGTCTTCTGCCAAAGCGCCCGCTCGCTGCGGTAATCCTCGTTGCGCCGGGCGGTCGCGGCCCCGCACCCCGCGGCCACGATCAGGCACAGCAGGACGGCCAGCCGCTCCGGCCGCGCGGACCGGGACCTGGCCACCGCCGCCGCCAGGGAAAAGATCGCGCCCACCCCCACCGCCACCACCGCCGCGAGCGACAGGTACATCCGGTGTTCCGCGATCGTCTCCGTGGCCACCGGCACCACACTGGAACTGGGAGCGAGGATCAGGAAGAACCAGGCGCCGGCAAAGCCGAGCGCCTGCCCGCCGAAGTCCCCGTCCGCGGGGCGAAGGGGGGCCTCACCCCCGCCCACCCCCACCTCCTTCCGCGTTGCCGGCCGAAACAGCAGCCAAATCGTCGCCGCCAGCAGCCCCACGACCACGGTGACATCGACCGCCAGCGCCCCCGCCGGCGCCCCGATGGTCGAGCCGTAGAAAAACACCAGCGGATCGGGCCAGACCGCCAGGCGCAGGTAGTGCGCGACGGCGCGAAACTGGGTGACGGCGTAGGTCGGCCACGGGATCTCCGCGGCGAAGCCCGCGGTCCCGCCGCGACTGCCGGACCCGGCCAGCAGCGCGGCCAGCAGCAGCCAGGTGCCCCCGAGCGCGAGATAGTACTTTCGGCGCACCCGCCAGGCCTCTCGAAAACTGCCGCTGACAAACGTCCGGTCATAGAGCAGCACCATGACCGGAGCCGTCGCCATGACCTCCTTGGTTGCCATGCCGAGGAGGCAGGCGGTGAGGGACAAAAGCAGAAAGCGGAAAGCGGAAAGCGAAAACTTCGATCCCCCGGCCACTTTCGCATTTCCGCCTACCGCTTTTCGCCTTTCGCCATCGGATTCATCCGCGTACCGGATGAATCCGTAGAGCGTCAGCAGGTAAAACAGCCCCATCAGCGACTCCGCGCGCTGGCTGATGTAGGTCACCGACTCCGTCTGGAGCGGGTGCAGCGTCCAGATCAGGGCGACGGCGAATGCAATGAGCGTGGCATGGGTTTTCAGCGTCCGGCGCACGATGCCGAACAGCGTGAGCCCGCACAAAATATGGATCAGCAGGTTCACCGCGTGGTAGCCCCACACGTTCGTGCCGCCCCAGGCGTAGTTGAGCGCCAGGGAGAGATTTGCGATCGGGCGGCCGGTGACGGGCATGCCCTCGGCGGGAGGCTGCAGGGCGGACCAAATCGGCCACAGGTGCCGGATGGTCTGGTTTTCCGCGATCGTGCCCACGTCGTCGAAGACCAGCGGCCCATGAAAACTGTTGGCGTAGGCCGCCAGGGCCGCCGCGGCGATGACCCCGCCCGCGAGCCGCACGCTCCGCCGCGAATTCGCGTCGGGCGGGCGGGACACCTGGATCCGGGGTTCCATTCAGCGCCTCACCCGGAGTTGCCCGGCCTGCTCGAACTGCGCCTCGGCCTCGGCCGTGCGGCCCTCCCGCATCAGGGCCTCGCCGAGATTGTAGCGCACGGCGGCCAGCCTCGGATCGAGGCTCAGCGCCCGCTCGTCGTGCTCGACGGCCTCGGGCAGCCGGCCGGCCGCGGCGAGGGCATAACCGAGGTTGGCCTGGATCGCCGCCGAGTCGGGGTCGAGCCGGGCGGCCGCCTCGTAGTGCCGAACCGCCTCGGACAAGCCGCCCGGAGTGTTCACCAGCATGCCGGCGAGGTCGTTTTCCGCCACGTAGTCGCCCGGATCGAGGCGCAATGCCTGGATGAACTCCTCGATCGCCTCCGCCGGCCGGCCCGTGTCGCGCAACGCGCCGCCGAGGTTGTTGTGGGCGTCAACGTAGTCGGGTCTGAGCCGCAGGGCCTCGCGGTATTGGGCGATGGCTTCCTTCATGTGGCCGTTGTCGGCCAGGGCAACTCCGAGGTTGTAGTGGGCGTCGGCGTAGTCGGGTTTGATCGCGAGGGCCTGCTCCAGGTAGGCGATGCCTTCCGGACGGTCCGCCGCGGGCGGCGTCGTCCCGAGGTAGCTGTAGGCCAGCCAGCACTGCGGATTCTTCCGCAGGGTCGCGAGGAAGAGCGTCCGCGCATCGCGATAATCCTGGCACTGGCGAAAGGTCAACCCGGCGAGGACGAGGATCACCGCGCCCGCCGCCAGCCGGCGCACCGGGACCGAGGCGATTTGCGCCCACCCCGCGCCCGCGAGGCCGACGACCCCGATGATCGCCAGATGCTCGTAGCGGTCTGCCACCAGCGAATACTTCATGAAGTATACGTCGGTGAATCCCAGCACGGGGATCAGCGCAACGCAGAAGTAGCCCCAGGCAAAGAGGACCGCGCGGCACCATCCCCGGGCGCTGCGCCAGAGCGCGAGGGTGATCGCAATCGCGGCCAGCAGCGGAATCCACCAGAGCGGATCGGCCACCCGTATCTGCCACCCGGGATAGGCAAACATGAGGTTCACCGGCCACAGGGCCTTGCCCAGGTAGAACCAGACCGCCGCCCCGGCTCCCAGCAATCGCTCGCCGCTGCCCGCATGGCGGAACACCTCGGCCGTGCCGTGCTTCTGGAACCAGACGTCGGTCGCCGCCAGGGCGGCGCTCACCGCGAAGAACGGCGCCAGGCGCGCGAGGTCGCCCCACTCGACTCGGCGCCGCCAGCCGATGAGACCGAGCAGGATCAGCGGCAGGATCGCCACCGAGCCCTTGCTGAGCATGGCCAGGATGAAGCAAAGAAGGCTGAGAAGTAGCGCAGGCGTCCCCGCCTGCCGTCTCCCAGATTGCAGGCGGGACGCCTGCGCTACTTCTTCCGATCCGATGAAAAACCAGATTGTCGCCAGGTAAAACAGCATCGCCATCAGGTTCTTCAGCTCGCTGATCCAGGCGACCGTCTCCACGTTGACGGGATGGACCGCGAAGAGGAACGCGGCCACATAGGCCCCCGGAAGGCGCAGGCGGCGCAGGACGGCCCAGAGCAGCAGGGACTCCGCCAGATGGAGCGCCAGGTTCACCGCATGGAAGCCCAGCGCGTGCGGTCCCCACAGGCGCCACTGGACCCAGAACGCCGTCAGGGTGACAGGCCAATAGTCCGCCGACTGGGTGGTGAACCAGATCTTATGCAGTCCCGCGGCCGACTGGATCAGCCCGTTTTTGGTCACCAGCATGTCGTCGTCCCACATGAAACCGTTGCGCAAAGCCGGGAGATAAGCGATCGCCGTCACGCCGCAAAGCAGCAGCGCCCCCGCCACCGCGGAGCCGGCGGGCGTTCTCGTTTTCTCAGGTGCAAGGGTGGGCATGGATCCGAGGTCAGGGTGGCGGCGGAGGCAGGCGGGCCAGGTTCGAGCGCGCTTCTGCGTCGTCGGGCGTGAGCCGCAGGGCTGCCTCGAACTGGCTTCTCGCTTCCGCATACCGGCCGAGCTGGGCCAAGGCGTACCCGGCGTTGTTGTGGGCCCCGGGATAATCCGGATCGATCTGCAGGGCCTGTTCGAAATGAACCAACGCCTCGGCCGGCCGGCCCGCAACCACGAGGGCGTAACCCAGGTTGGATTGAATCGTCGCGGAGCCCGGATTGAGCCGCGCCGCGGCGGCGTAGTGCGAGATCGCCTCAGGAATCCGGCCCAGGTGGAACAGCGCCAGGCCGAGGTTGGTGTGAACTTCGTAGGAAACGGGATTCCGCGCCAACGCCTGCTCAAATTGGACCACCGCCTCGGCCGCGCGGCCCACCTTGGTCAGGTCCAGGCCGAGGCGGTTATTGACACCGCGGAGACTTGAATCCCGCTGCAGCGCCGCCGTGTAGACCGCGATCGCCTTCTCGTAATGGGGCCTGGCTTCAGCGATTTTGTTCTGTCCCGCCAGCAGGTCCGCGAATTCGTCCTGAGCCTCGGCGTCGTCCGGATCGAGCTCCACCGCCTTCTCGTAGCTGACTGCGGCCGGCCCGGGGTGGCCGCTGCGGTTCAGCACGAACCCCAGGTTGCTGTAGACCGAGGAGCTCCGGGAATTGTGCTCCGCATTGTAGGTCCAGAGGGTTTCCTGGTTTACGAAGACGCCGGCATAGGCATGACTTTTGATCGCCAGACTCAAGACAATGGCGGCAACCGCAGTGCACCCGACGATCCGAAGCAGCGCAGGCGCTTGGCGCGGCGGAGTCCCGCGTTCAGCGGGGCGTAGACGGGTTCCCGCCTGCGCCACTTTAAGCACAGCTCCGACCGCGCCAGCGGCCAGGCCGACGATTCCGGCCAGCGAAATGTAGACCAGCTGGTCGCCCACCGGCGCGATATGCTGGTAAGCCATCGGAATGAAACCCAGCACCGGCAGCAGAAAAAGCGCGAACCACCCGAAGCCGAGGAGGGAATTTCGGGCCGCTGCGCCCAAGGGCGACGGCCCCAACCGCGCTTGCCGGACCAGGCCGAGCAACACCCCGGCAATCGTCAACCAGGCAAACCACCCGTCCAGCAAAGCCATGCCCGCCGACCAGCCCGGATAGATCGGCATGACCTCCAGCGGGCAGACGCATTTCCAGAAATAAAAGACCAGCGCCAGGCCCGCGCCGCCGGCTCGCGGGAGCAAGCCGGCCACCGGCGTCCGCCAGTCGCCGATCGCGCGGTCGGACTGGAAATGGATCGCGACGAGGCCCAGGATCAGGGACACGAGGAAAAAGGGCGCCGTGGCGCGAAGGTCCGCCCCCCCCACCCGTCCCCGCCGCCACCAGGCGTAGAGCAGCAGGACCGCGGGAAACATGACGGCGGAGCTTTTGCTGAGCATGGCGACGAGGAAACCAAGGAGCGAAGCGACATACCAAAGAAGCGCAGGCGCTTGCCGCGGCGGAGCCCCGAGTTCAGCGGGGCGGAGACGGGTCCCGGCCTGCGCTACCTCATCCCATTCGATCCAAGCTAGCGTCGCCAGCAGCAGGAACGGCAGGGACAGGGTGTTTTTGATTTCCGAGATCCAAGCGACCGACTCGACGGCGAGGGGGTGGACGACAAAAAGCAGGGCGGCCAGGAAGGCAGGCCGCACCCCAAGCCGGGCGAGCACGCGCCAAAGGAGGAATGCCCCCGCCAAATGCAGCCCGAGGTTGGCCAGGTGGTAGCCGGCGACGCTGTCGCCCCAGAGATGCCAGGCCACCCAAAGGAAGGTGGCCTCAACAGGATAATAGTCCGTGGTGGTGGGCGCGACCCAGATTTTTCCGAGGCCGGGCCAGCCCTCGTGCAGCGTGGGATTATCGCGGATCTCGTGGTCGTCCCAGAGCCAGTCGCCATGGAGCGCGGGCGAAAACACATACCACCCCGCGAGGACGATGATCGCTGCCTGCAGCATCCAAAGCCGGTTTGGTGTCCTGGGCGTCAAAGGGTATCAGGGATTGGGCAAACCGCACGATGGCAGCTTTCTTTCATGGACTCAGCAACCTGAAAGACTCAGGCTGTCCCTCGCCGCATGACTTTCCTAGGACTCCACCCCACGGACGCCCTCATTGTCCTGGTTTACATCGTCGCGGTGCTCGCGGTCGGGCAATTCCTGGCGCGCAAAGTGAAGAACGAGAACGATTTCTTCCTGGGCGGCCGCAAGATGGGCAAGTGGTTTCAGTTCTTCCTCAATTTCGGCAACATGACGGACCCAAGCCAGGCCGCCACCACGGCCAGCTCGGTCTATCGGCAGGGGGTGAGCGGCGTCTGGCTCGGGCTGATTCCGCTCCTGGTTTCGCCGTTCTATTGGTTCATCCCCATCTGGAATCGCCGCGTCCGGGTCACGACCACGGCGGACCTCTTCGAGGACCGCTTCGGCAAACGGTTTCTGTCCGCGTTTTATGCCATCCTCGTCATCCTGATCGGTATCATCACGATCGGCCTGGGCAACATCATCGCCTTCAAGACGCTTGCGCCCATCATGTTGAAGCCCCCCGTCGCGTACACCCGGGTGGAGCAGCAGCAGCTGGTTGACTACCGCGACTTCGTGCAGCTCCGCGAGACCCGGCTGATGAAGGAACTGACCCCCGACCAGCACCGGCGTTACGATATCCTCAAGGGCCTCTTCGACCGGGGTCAGCTTCAGCCCTACATCTCCTACCTGTCCCCGGCGCCATTTTACTTTGCCGCCTCGGCACTCGCGGCGGTGTTCATCATGCTCGGCGGACTGGCGGCCTCGGCCGTGGTCAACGGGCTGCAATCGGTGCTGACCATCCTCATTTCGATCGTCCTCATCCCCTTCGGCTTCGCCCGGATCGGCGGATTTCACGGGCTGCACCTCCGGGTGCCGGAGTGGATGTTCCAGATCTTTGGCACCGACAGCTCCTCGGGGCAATACACCTGGTTTTCCATCGCCGCTTTTCTGCTCGTCTCCCTGATCGGCACCGCCGGGGCGACCAACTCGATGACAATCAGCGGCTCGGCCAAGACTGAGCTGGCCGCGCGGATCGGTGCGATCTCGGGCGGGATCACCAAGCGGTTTGTCACGATCTCCTGGGGCATCTGCGGTCTCATCGCCGTAGCCCTGTTCGGCCCCAACCTGTCCGATCCCGACCAGACGTGGGGCAGGCTCACCGGGGTGCTCCTGCCGGTGGGCATGATCGGCCTCATGATCGTCGGCATCCTCGGCGGCAAACTCGCGGCCCTGGGGTCCGCCTCCATCGTCAATTCGGCGCTGGTGGTCCGCAACATCTACGAGCCGCTGTTTCCCGGGAAGACGACACGCCATTACATGATCGTGGCGCGCCTGACCATCCCGGTCGTCCTGCTGCTGGGCATCGTGATGGCCCTTTATGTGCAGAGCGCGGTCGCGCTGCTCATCTTCATGATCGTGATCCTCGTCGTCTGGGGCGCCCCCATCCTCCTGATCTTCACGTGGCGGCGCCTGACGGAGATGGCGGTGCGCATCCAGATGATCGCCACCCTGGTGCTCATCGCCGTCATCCCGTGGATCGTCATGGCCACCCCGGCCCTCCGGCAGTCCTCCAGCCTCACGGTGATGACCCGGGGAGACCGGGACAAGCACATCGATCCGGTCTCGGTGTACTTCGAGGGAGGCGTGGCCCGGATCAATCCCGCCGATCTGAGTTCGCCCAAGGAGGGCCTCGGGCGATTCAACGACGAGATTTATCTCCTGGCCTGCCTCGGCGTGGACGTGACCGGATTCTCCCCGGCCGGCCTCTCCACCGCCCGCTACCTGGTGGATTCCTTCCTGCCCCTGATCATGTTGATCGGCCTGAGCCATGTCACGCGGCCGACCGACCCCGGGCGCGTCGCCCGATTTTACGTCCGGCTGAAGACCCCGGTTCTGCCCGATCCCGCCGATGACGCCCGGGCCGTCGAGGCCAGCTATGCGGATCCGACCCGTTACGACCACACCAAGCTTTTCCCCGGGACAGATTGCGAGCTGACCAAGTGGAACAAGATGGATATCCTGGGCTTTCTCGGTTGCTGCGCCTCGATCGGGGTGATCCTGCTCTTCTTCAAGGCGGTGCTGCTGATTGGAGGCTGATGCTCATTCGCGGTCGCAGAATCTGGGAAAGCGCGCTGCTCATCGGCGTCACCCTCGCCGCCTACTCTTCCACGCTTGCCGGCGGATTCATCTGGGACGACGACACCTTCCTGACCCAGAACCCGCTGATGCGGGCCGGGGACGGGCTTTATCGCTTCTGGTTCACCACCCAGGCGCCGGACTACTTTCCGGTGACGTACACCCCCCTCTGGCTGGAATGGCGCCTGTGGGGGATGCACCCGGCCGGCTACCACGCCGTCAACCTGGCGTTGCACATCGCGACGGCCCTGCTGCTCTGGGCGGTGCTCCGGCGGATGCGCATCCCGGGCGCCTACCTGGCCGCACTGGCCTTCGCCATCCACCCCGTGAACGTGGAGTCGGTGGCCTGGATCACCCAGCGCAAGAACCTGATGGCGCTGCTGTTTCTTTTGCTGTCGGTCCTGTGCTTTTTGCACAGCGGAGTGATCAAAGGTAGCAGTGGCATTCTGCCGCTTCCGGAAGCGGCGGAACGCCGCTTCCCCGTCGGAGGTGCGTATCTGCTCAGCCTCCTTTGCTTCATCCTCGCCCTGCTCAGCAAGGGATCCGTGGCGATGCTGCCGGTCATTCTCCTGGGACTCATCGCGTGGCACCGCCGGCTGCGGTGGTCCGACCTCGGGCTGATGCTGCCGTTCTTCCTTGTATCCGGGATCCTGGTCCTGACCGACGTGTGGTTTCAAAAACACGGGTCGGCCGAGGTCTTCCGCCACGCCGGTTTCCTGGCGCGCCTGCTCGGCGCGGGCGGCGTGGTATGGTTCTACCTGACCAAGGCCCTGCTGCCGATCAACCTGGCGTTCATCTATCCCCAGTGGGACGTCCGGGCGGACCAACTGCGCTGGTGGCTGCCGTTGCTGGCCGCAGGCGGATTTACCGCCGTCCTTTGGCACTATCGCCACCAGTTCACGCGGTCGGCGCTCTTTGCCTGGGGCTTCTTCTGCCTCGCCCTGGTGCCCGTGCTGGGATTCACCGACGTGCAGTTCATGCAGTATTCGCTGGTGGCCGACCATTATGAGCAGATCGCGCTGATCGGAGCGATCGCCTTTGCCGCCGCCGCGTGGACGCAATGGCAGGAGGCGGATGGCGCCCGGCATTGTGCGGATCAAGCCGGCGCGGAACAACCCGGGCCGGCGGGCTCCCGGTCGCGGGCCCCTCGCCTTCGGTTGCCGCAGCTCGTCGCGGTCGCCGTGCTTAGCGGGCTGGCGGTCCTGACCTGGCGCCAATGCCAAGTCTACCGCAGCGCGGAGATCCTCTACCGCGCCACGCTCGCCCGCAATCCCGACTGCTGGCTGGCCCAAAGCAATCTCGGCAGCATCCTCTACCGGTCGGGCCGCGTGCCCGAGTCGGTGCTCCATTACGAGGAGGCCCTGCGGCTCAAGCCCGATCTCTTCGAGGCCCAAAACGACCTGGGGCTCGCGCTGATGGCGACCGGCCGGCTGCCGGAAGCCATGGAGCATTTTACCCGAGCCGTCGCGCTCCATCCCGACAATGCCGCCGTCCTCTACAACGCCGGCTCGGCCCTGGCGGGCCTGGGCCGCCTGCCGGAAGCGGTGGGTTACTACGAGCGTGCGCTGGCCCTGCGGCCCCGTTTCGCCGAGGCGCACCAGGACCTGGGAGCCGCCCTGACCCAGCTGGGCCGGCTGGCGGAGGCCGTGCCGCAATACGAGATGGCGCTGCAACTCCGGCCCAATTACTTCGAGGCGCATGCCAACCTCGGGGTGGTGCTCGCGCAGCTCGGGCGGACGGCCGAGGCGCGCCAGCAGTTCGAGGCGGCGCTGCAACTCGACCCGGACAACGCCGCGGTGCGCGCCAGCCTCGCCCAACTGGGGCCGTCGCCACACAATTAGGCCGTCGATGGATACCAATCGGTCAGGAGCAGAACCGTCAGGCCGGTCCCGGCAGGGGATCGTGTGGGCGGGCGCGGTGATCGCCGCCGCCGCCGTGGCGGCCTATCACAACAGTCTGGCGGCGCAGTTTAATTTCGATGACGGGCCGGCGATCGTGGACAATTCCACGATCCGCCATCTCTGGGATCTGGGCGCCGTGCTCTCCCCGCCGCCAGGCGGGGCGACCGTCAGCGGCCGGCCCGT
>Ga0302320_10008069_pt1 | contig 22997 bp, 20 predicted proteins | sample Bog_T0_3_FD_202130 | JGI IMG/M metagenome (GOLD analysis project Ga0302320, IMG submission 202130) | Peat permafrost microbial communities from Stordalen Mire near Abisko, Sweden - Bog_T0_3 | ecosystem: Environmental > Terrestrial > Soil > Wetlands > Peat | place: Sweden: Abisko, Stordalen Mire... | reverse complement strand
AGACGACACGCGGAACGATGGCCAGCACAAGGCGCTGACTGAATGTGAATCTGGGACTGGCTTCGGCGGTCACTCCAGCAATTTTAGTTTAAGAGGGCAAGATGCAAGCGATACCGCCAACTAGGACACACGAACGCTAGCTATACCGCAGCCAGCGCAGCAGTTCAGGAAGAGTGGCGCGCTTGCCATACATCAGGATGCCAACTCGATAAAGGCGGGAGGACATCCAGAGAACGCCCCAGATGCTCAGGATCATGAGGCTGATGGAGACGGCGAACTGCCAGAATGGCGGGATCTGCGAAGCCATGCGCAGGAACATGATGATGGGCGCGGTGGGTGGAAAGAGCGATGCGAGGATAGACCAGACAGAGTTGGAGTCGTTGATGATAAGCAGAATCATGGAGAAGCTGAGCCATGTCGGCGCGGCTGCCAGCGGCATGTACATCTGCAGTTCCTGCTCGGTTTCGCAGGTGGCGGCGAGGCCCGCAAATAGCGAACTATAGAGCAGGTAGCCGAGGACAAAGTAAACCGGGAAAAGCAAGCCCTCAGTCCATGAAAAGTGAATGGCAAAATCCCCGGACAACAGCGGGGCGGCAAATGCAGAGCCCAGAATCGCCGAACCCGTAATGAGCCAAATGACGATTTGGGTGAGGCCCACCGCGCCCACGCCGATGAGCTTGCCGGCGAGCATGTCCCCAGGCTTGGCGGTTGCCATCATCACTTCAAAGATGCGCGAAGTCTTTTCCTGAATGATGGAGCGGGCCACGTTCATGCCATAAATCATGGTGGTCATCGAAAGCAGGATGGCCATGGCATAGCCCTTCCAGAAGGAAGCCTGGGCGTTGCTCTTGACCACGCTGCCGTCTTTCTTTACCTGGAAGGTATCAATGGAAATGCCCTTTACAACTGCGTTTGCCGCTGTCTGCTGCATGCCGGACCCGGTCAGATGCTCAAGAACCAGGCCGCTGTCGAGCGCGTCCTTGAGCCGGCTTGTGGTAACAAAGTCGCCTGAAGATTGCGAGGTGTAGGTAGCGGTGGGAATGGCGGTGGAAGAAGGCGCCACGGTTAGGACGCCGTCAATGGCCTTGGTCCTGACCTTCTGAATAAGATCCGCGTGAGTGCTTGGATCTGGAGCGATAATGTCGACGGTCGCTTTTGCTTCCTTGTCTGCTATGAGCTGGGCACGGACCTGCTTGGCCAGCATGGGGTCGGACGATACGACGACCAGGTGCTTGCCGGAACCAAGTCCCAGGCTCGAAATATAAGCGACGCCGATCACTAGCGCGAAGACGGCGGGCAGGCCGATGGTCGTCATCCGGAAAGCTCGGCCGCGAATTTGTTCCAGGTACTCGCGCTTGGCAATGAGGAAGATATTACGCATCGGCTTTGCCTCCAACCGTCTTGATGAATATTTCTTCCAGGGAAGGCTCCACCAGCTCGAAGCGATAAATTGTCGCCATCGCCGATGCCTCGCGCAGAAGCTTCTGAGCGTCTCCGTGTTCCTTAAGGCGAATTTCGGCGTGTCCGGAAAAATTCCTGGCTTCTGCGATTTCAGCGCTCTCAAGAAAAGCCGCGCTGCCTTCGAATTCGACGATGACTCGATTACGCTCGTAGCTGGCTTTGATCTCGCGCATTCTGCCGGCGAGAACCGCCCGGCCCTGATCAATGAGGCAGATTGAGTCGCAGAGTTTTTCAACCTGATCCATGCGGTGAGTTGAGAATAGAATCGCCTTGCCTTGATCCTTGAGTTCGAGCAACGTGCGCTCCATCAGAACAGCGTTTACAGGGTCAAGGCCGCTGAACGGCTCGTCCATCACAATCAGGCCCGGATCGTGGAGCACGGAAGCAATGAACTGTATCTTCTGCTGCATCCCTTTTGAGAGCTCTTCAGTCTTTTTGTCGAGGACTTCGTCAATCTCCATGCGCTTGGTCCATTCGATCCCGCGTTTGCGCGCTTCTTCAGCGGAGAGGCCATGCAGCTGGCCGAAGAAGACAAGCTGCTGCAGGACTTTCATCTTCTTGTAGAGTCCGCGTTCTTCCGGGAGGTAGCCGACGCGCTCAAGGCTCTTGCGCTCGAACGGCTTGCCGAACAGGCTGATGCTGCCTGAGTCAGGAATCGTGATGCCCATCATCATGCGAATCGAGCTGGTCTTGCCGGCGCCGTTGGGACCGAGAAGACCGAACATCTGTCCCGCATCAATGGATAGGCTCAAGTTATTGACGGCTATTTTGGTCTCGTAGGCCTTGGTCACTCCCGCGAGTTCGACGACTGGCATGAATGCTCCGACTGTTGTCTTGGTCCTTGTATAGAGGGTTGCGATGCGACCCCGTCCACAAACCAAGGATGCGAGAAGACCACGCACCCAATTTGCAGCCTAATCTGCCTCGGGCTGTGAGAAGTGTAGCAAAATGAACACTCATTCGAATTCACATGCGAAGCGCTGCGCGGAGAGTTTCACATGCCGCACTTCCCTTCGGTCGATCGGTATTCAGATTAATTTCATGGCGTCGGGGTCCCAATGCACAATGGTGCCGCGGTCGAGACTGAGATTGCTCAGCAGCGCTGCTCCGGCTGCGCGAAAGCCGAAAACGGCGTCTTCAACAACAGGCTGGCGGCTGCGAACGGATGCGAAGAAGTTTTTGAAATGATCGTAGCTGTCGCTGTAACCCTCGGGAGCCTCATACTTCTCGAAGCCGACGGGCGGCGCGCCTTCAGGATGCGAGGAAGGATATTTCTCCCGGTACTGGTCGAGGAACAGTTTCTGGGTTGCTTCAGTGAACGTCCCGATGGTGAAGCCCGGCTCTTTTTGACGGGGAACTCGGCTCACGCTTACTGAGTTTCCTGCAATCTCCATCGTGCCTTCAGAGCCAGTAAAGATGAGGCCTTCGCTCTCTTCGCCTCCGTCGACAAAGTTCACGCGCAAGCTTAGGTTGAAGCCTTCACGATAATCGAACAGGCCAAGCATCACGTCGGGAACATCACGGCCATCTTTCCAGAATCGCAGGCCGCCGGTAGCCATGCCGCGCGTTGGGCCGTGCGAGCCGGTGATGAAATGAGTTCCGCTGAAAAGATGAACGAACAGATCGCCGGCAACGCCACTGCCGTATGCCTTCCACTTCCGCCACTGGAAAAACTGCTCGGCATTGAATGGAATTTTGGGAGCGGTGCCGAGAAATCTCGGCCAGTCGCACGTTTCAGGCGAGGCATCCGGGGGAACCGTGTAATCCCATGCGCCCATGGCGGAGTTGCGGTCCCACCGGGCTGTCACCATGTTGAGCTGGCCGATGGCGCCCGAGGCCAGCAGTTCTTTGGCCTTGGCATAGATGACTGAACTCACGCGCTGGCTGCCGACTTGAAGGATGCGGCTGGTGGTGCGGGCTGCCTCAATCATCTCGGGGCCGTCAGAGTAGAGATGGATCATCGGCTTCTCGCAATACACATCCTTGCCTGCCTTCATGGCATCGATCGAGGCTTGCTTATGCCAATGATCGGGCGTGCCAATGATGACGGCATCAATGTCTTTGCGGGCCAGTATCTCGCTGTAATCCCGCGTGGTGAAGATGTCATCGCCCCATATTTCCTTGCTGTGATCGAGGCGCCCGTTGTAGCAGTCGGCAACGGCAACGAGCTTAACGCCGGGGACCTGCACCGCGGTCTTTGTGTCGCCTTGGCCTTGACCTCCGGCGCCGATCAGCGCGATCTGGATATGATCATTGGCTGAGATGGGCCTGGACGAGCTGTCCTGCATTGCTGCCAGTGCGTGAATTTTCGATCTGAGCAATGTTCCTGCCGATACGGCCGATGCGGCCCTGAGAAAACTTCTGCGATTCAACTCCCGCACTGTGCACTCCTCTTTACTGCAACTTCTCTGACGCATACAACCATACACGGGCAGGGCGAGCTGCATTTCTTGTCGCGATCGAAGTTCAAAGGAGGCTCAGCAGCGGATGGTTTTACGCTTCTTGCCGAGTTTGCCGAGAGCCTCCACTTTTTCAATGGAGTCGGTTGCCACGGGGACTTTGCAGGCGGTATCGCCCATATTCACTGAAACTTCGCCGATTTGACGGGCGGCGGCCTTGGCTTGCTTCGAGAGAGGCTTCACGTAGCATCCCACCGCGATCACAAACCCATTCATGGTATAACGGACGCGGCTGGGAGCTTGGTGGATTTCGTTGACGATCCTTTTGAGCAGGCCCTCGATTTCAGCGAGTTCGAGTTGTTCATCGGCCTTGGTCGCAACCATCCCGCTATAGGTGGTCCAGCCGCAAGAGGCAACGGGCTCCTTCTTCGACTTGATCCATTCAAGTGCGAGGGCACGGCCTTGAGGGTTCTCGACGGCCATCCACGGAACAGTATATTCAGAGATCATCTGCAGGCCGGATGCGCTCTCTGCCCAATCCTTCAATTGCTCGCGGGTGAGCTTCGACCCGTCCGCCACCATGCCAGCCAGGTACATCGCATCCATGATTCCTGTCGCGTAAAGTTCGCACGCCAGCGCCTGCTGGCCTTTGATGGTCTTCGCAACCGCCTTGAGATCGGCGACGCTTACGCCGAGTACCCGATCAGCCTGCATGCCATGGCGGGCGTAGAGTGCGCGAGTCTTCTCGCTGCCCTTGCTCTTGAGGTCAGCCATGATGGAAGCGACACTGGGCATTGTTTTCTCCTGGTGAAGTTAGGGTGCGAATGCGCTACCTGGCACGAGTGAAGATGAAGAAATTATGGCTGCCGCGCGGGTGGAAAGGCAACCGAGAATCCATCTGTCGTACTCGAAAAGAAGGACCCACCGCCCGCGTATCACACCGCCCGTGAACGGAATGCTTTAGCATCCTGAGTGTGCCCGGTCTCGATACTCCAGTCATGTATGTGCGCGGCGTTGGCCCGCGAGTTGCGGAGATGCTCGCCGCTAAAGGCATCCTGACCGCGGAAGATCTGCTTTACCATCTGCCTTTTCGCTATGAGGACCGGCAGAACCCGCGCAGCCTGGACGAATTGAAGGCCGGCGAGATGGCTAGCGTGATCGCTGAAGTGCGCGGATCGGTGCTGCTACGGACGCGCAAGGCTCCAATTTTCGAAATGACGGTGGGGCAGGGGCGGTTCGCGCTCAAGTGCATCTGGTTTAACGGGACCTATCTGGACGGCAAATTCCACGCCGGACAAACGGTTGCGGTCTATGGACGGGTTGAGCCATCGCGATCTTCAAGCAATTTGAAGATGATTCAGCCGCAGTTTGAGATTTTGCCGGACGCGACCGACGATGCGGAAACGCGGCTCTTGGAAGTGGGACGCATTACGCCGGTGTACGAATCGCTGGGCGGCAGCAGGCTGGCGTCGCGATGGCAGCGCAAGACGATCTTCAATTTGCTTGAAAGTGTGCGCGGAGCAGTGCCGGATTGCCTGCCGCGCGAGATGCTGTCGCGGCTTGCGCTTCCCGATCGTGAAACAGCGCTGCGCGAAGTTCATTTCCCTCCCGAGGGTACAGCATTCGCACAACTTCAAAACTGCGACACAGGAGCGCATCGTCGGTTGATTTTCGAGGAACTCTTCTTCCTTGAGTTGGGGCTGGAGTTAAAGCGGCGGCGCATGCGGGAGCGCGCTGGAATCAGCTTTGCTACCAGCGATTCGGTGCGCGCGGCAATTCGAGAGGTTCTGCCCTTCCATCCCACAGCCGCACAGAAGCGGGCGTTGGGAGAGATTGTGGCCGACATGAAGCAGCCGAGCCCGATGCGCCGGCTGCTCCAGGGAGACGTGGGCTCAGGCAAGACCATTGTGGCGTTACAAGCAATGATCGTGGCCATTGAAAACGGCTTCCAGGCCGCGCTGATGGCGCCTACGGAAATCCTGGCAACACAACATTTTCTGGCGGCGCGGAAGTTGCTGGAGCGTTCCTCTCGGAAGCCGAGGATCGTGTTGCTCACGGGATCCCTTGACGAGGACCGCAAAAGGTACACCCGCGCCCTGATTAATCGCGGTGAGGCGCAACTGGTGATCGGAACCCATGCGTTGATTGAGGAAAAGGTGGAGTTCGACAAGCTCGGCCTCGTGGTTGTCGATGAGCAGCATCGCTTTGGCGTGGTGCAGCGGTTCCGTTTGATGAAGAAGCCAAACCAGGCCGAGCCGGACGTCCTGGTGATGACAGCGACCCCAATTCCACGCACCCTGGCGCTATCGCTATACGGTGATCTGGACGTAAGCGTATTGGACGAATTGCCGCCAGGACGGACGCCGATTGTCACACGGCGCGTGGTCGGTGAGCGTGCCGAAGAGGTATGGGATTTTGTGCGCAAGCAGGTTGCAAAGGGTAGGCAGTCCTATGTTGTCTACCCGGTAATCGAGGGCAGTAAAGACGATCAGCCGGAGCTGGACTTCTCGCACGATGAGACGGAAGCCGTCGTGCAGCCCGCGGTCGCACCGACTAAGAAAACCGGTAAGAAAGGCAAGAATGCGGAGCTCTTTCCCAAGGCAGCGCCGGAGGCAAACCCCGGTGGCAAATCCGGCCTCAAGTCGGCGGTCGATATGTATGAGAAGTTGCGCAAAGGCCCAATGGCCGCACTGCGCGTTGGGCTTTTGCATGGCAGGCTTGATGCCGACGAGAAAGAGATCATCATGCGCCGCTTTCAACGCGGAGAGATCGATGTGCTGGTCGCGACAACCGTCATTGAGGTCGGCGTTGATGTTCCCAACGCGACCGTGATGGTGGTGGAGCATGCGGAGCGATTCGGGTTGGCGCAGTTGCACCAATTGCGGGGTCGAGTGGGCCGCGGCGCCGCCAAGAGCTATTGCGTCTTGATGACCGGGGAGCGCGTGTCTCCGCTTGGCGAGGAGCGACTTAACGCCATGGTGCGCACACAGGATGGTTTTGAGCTGGCGGAACTCGACCTGTCAATGCGCGGGCCGGGTGAATTCTTTGGGACAAGGCAGGCGGGGCTTCCCGATTTTAGGGTGGCGAACATCGTGCGCGATCGGCAGTTGCTCGAGCTCGCCAAAATTGAGGCAGCTCGATTTGCCACTGCTCCGGCTGCCGAAGTCAGCGAGGCGGAACGTGCACTGGTATGGGCTCGCCTCAAAGAGGCGTGGCAACGCCGTTATGGACTGGTTGAGGCCGGCTGAGGAGAGTCCGTTCTTTCCATCCGTTCTTGCGGACATTTTTTACACCGCTTCAGAGGGACGAGAAGTGGGCAGGCGCTCTACAGGAAAAGTTTGGATTTCGATGTCGATGCTCGCGATATCTGTTCCGCAGTCCTGGTAATGATTGCGCGTGCACTGGCAAAGTTCCGTGAAACGCTTGTGGCCGCTCTGGCTCAGTTCCAGTCCTGCGGCGATCAGGACGCTGTAGATATCTACACAGGCTTGTCTTTCGAATTCAAACAGCATCGTCACCATACCGTGATCGTTTGCGCCTCGACTCAAGACCCAGCCGCCGGAGCCTAGAATTGCGCCAGTCAGCATCTTGATCAGCCGGGCTGGCTCCTCCATCGAGACGGCCTTCATCTGCATCGCCCATGCAACCGACATCTCTTGGCTCTCGTAATTCGCCGGCATGATGACCTCACAAGTGGGTTATCGGAGAGGAAGTAGACCGCATCAAGAATGTGCAGGAGTCGGTCGGCTTTTGACCGCAGTTGAAACACCCTGAGCTGAGATCAGCCGGGAATGCCTTACCCGGTGGCCCCAACCCATTCGCTGGTAATTGGAGGTTGCATGTTTGCGCCGTTTGATTGTCGACAGACTGGTCATGCTCCTTGAACCAAGTCCCACAGCGGCAATGATGTAGCCTTGAAGACAGCATGATTATCGGAACAGGAATCGACCTGGTAGAGATCGCGCGCATTGAGCAGACCGTGGAACGTTATGGCGACCGCTTTCTCGACCGCGTTTACACCCGGGCCGAGCAGGCTTACTGCCGGCGCAAGCGGCGATCGGCAGAGAGCTTTGCCGCACGATTCGCGGCCAAGGAAGCAGGCGCAAAGGCACTGGGAACGGGCATAAGCTTTGGAGTGAGCTGGCTTGAGATTGAAGTGGCGCGCGAAGCCGGTGGACGGCCCACCCTCCAGTTTCATGGTCGCGCCGCTGAAATTGCCCGCCACTTAGGCGTGGCACGCGCAGCCCTCTCGATCACACACACCGGCGAGGTTGCTATGGCCAGCGTGATATTGGAAAAAGATAGCGGAACGATGGCACCATAAATCGTTGGGGATATTTGGTTTACAGGCGATTCTTGGATTCTTGCACTTGCTTGGGCGCGGGCCTGAAAAAATGAAGACTGGGTCGTCCCTGAAAGTGCCAATTCCGCCCTTTCTGCTATTCTCAAGGCGATAGAGCAGTTCTCTCGATTTCCCTGCCTTTGCAGCCCGAGGTATGGCCTTTCTTCTGGAAAGCGTCCAAATGCCACTTCGGGTTCGGGAAGGCCCTTTTTGGAGCTGCGTTGACCGGCTCATTTTGATAGAGGGAGTGCCGTGCCAAGCCGCAAAGAGATCCAGTGGTCGCAATTGAGAGTGGGAGCATTGGTCCTGGTCGCCATGGCGGTCTTGATCGGGCTGATATTTCTCATGTCGGGTTCCACGGGCGGGCTGTTCGCCCGGAAACTCATCCTCCGCTCGTACTTTGAAAATGCGGCAGGGGTCAAGGATGGAGCGCCGGTCACCCTCGAAGGCGTAACCATTGGCAACGTGATCCATGTGCGCGTGGTTCCGGAGCACGAACGCACCCCGGTTGAAGTGATCATGCAGGTTGGTCATGAGTACATGCGCGGCCTGCATACAGATTCGACAGCATCGATAGCCCAGGCTGGTGTCCTGGGAGATAGCTACGTTGACATCACCTCCGAACATGCGCACGGACCTCCCCCCAGTAATAATGCAGAGCTCATGACCACAGGTGCGCCGAGTATCCAGGATGTGATTCGCACAAGCGAAGGATCAATCGAGCAGTTGCGCGTCCTGATGGGCAAGGTTGAGATTCTGATGGATACGCTGAACTCGCGGCGCGGAACGGCGGGCGAGCTGCTGAACAACCCTGAGCTCTACCACAAGATTGAGCACATCGCGGGCGATCTGGAGACGATTACCGGCAGCCTGGCCCAGGGCAGGGGATCGTTGGGCAAGCTGTTGACTGACGACACGCTTTATACCCGCGCGAACTCGGCAATTGACCGGCTTGATAAGATCACCACCGCTCTCGATGAAGGCAAGGGTACTGCCGGAAAGCTGCTCCGCGACGATTCACTCTATAACAATCTCAACGCAGCCGTCGCCAATGCCAACCAACTTGTGGGAGAGATCAACGGCGGCAAGGGGTCTATTGGCAAGCTGGCCAAAGACCCCGCCTTTGCGCAAAAGCTTGACGACGTGGTGAGTAATTTGGATAGCCTCCTTAAGAATGTCAATGAAGGCAAAGGGACGCTTGGCCAGTTGGCGCAGAACCGCTCTCTTTATGACCATGCCGATCAGACCATGGACCAGACGCAACAGATGATCAAGGGATTCCGCGAGAATCCAAAGAAATATCTGACCATCACTCTCAAGCTGTTCTAAGCTGAGAAGATCCTCGGGCGAATCGTGTGTCTGAGGAACTTGTCCTCCACCGGCTCCGTATCCAGTGACCATGAAGACTTCCGCGTTCCCCAAAGCAGTCGCACTCATAGCGGCGACATGCCTCCTTGCAGCGGCGGCTTACGTGCATTTCGCCGGCCACCCTGACAGGGTGCTGGCCGCGTCGACGCCGGCGCCTGTGTACACGAAAACCGGAGAAATGCTTCCACCGACGAATTACCGCGAGTGGATTTATCTGACATCCGGCATCGATATGAGCTACTTCCCCAAAAGCGCGGATATGCAGGGGCAATCGACGTTCGACAACGTCTTCGTCAATCCGGACGCTTACCACAGCTTCCTGGCCACCGGCGCATGGCCCGACAAAACGGTCATCGTGATGGAGGCAAGAGAGGCGCGTACCAAGGGGTCGATCAATCAACAAGGCCATTTCCAGAGTGGCGGAGTGATGGATCTTGAAGTCCACGTGAAAGACGAGGCGCGCTTTCCGGGGAAGTGGGCATTCTTTTCTTTCGATTCGGCGAGCGGAAATGGGACGCTGATTCCACAGGGCGCACCGTGCTATACATGCCATGCCGCACATGCGGCGGTGGACACGACGTTCGTACAGTTTTATCCAACGCTTCTGCCGGTGGCGACGAGCAAGGGTACGTTGAGCGCTGCTTATGTGAAGGACGAAAAAGAGAGCGGCGTGGCCAAGTAGCGGGCTGACTTACTGGACCGCTGGCCCGCGAAACATCTTCCAGAATTCGACGAAGCCTTTGAGACGAACCACCTGGAAATAATCGCTGGCCACCAGGTAAAAAACTGCGGACAAGATCCAGACGACATGAAGGGCGTCGCTGCCGAGCTGATCGATGAACGGAAGCGGCGCGGCAGAGAAGACCATCGCCAACACAACGAGGGCGAGATTGACAATGCCCATGACGAGGTTGATCTCTACGAGCTTGCCGCTGAATGTCTTTCCCAGTTTGAAGCTTTCAAGAATGGCATTCACCGCAGTGTGCTCTTCGAGCAAAGCCAGCAGGGGCGCGATCTGCAGAGGCCAACTGATAAGCGCCCACAAAGTGAAGAAGCCAAGAGAAAGAAAGATCATCCAGATTGAGTAGCCAACCAGGTCGGGCTCGCCTACGGACGTGATGTGCGTTGCGGCCACCCATTGAATTAAACGGAACCATCCCCACCAGGTTGCTCCCATGAGCGCGAGCCATGCGGCCTGCAAGACGATGAGGGTCAACGGCCGGAAGCGGATGCGCGCGCTCATTGTGGGATCGAGCCGGCGGATGAGGATACTTCTGCCCAGGCCGGAGACTACAACCCACGCAAGCGCGGCAACCGGCGCCAGCCAGCGAAGCACGCCAATCACGTGAGGGAAATAAAGCCGAGCCATATTAGTGAACTGCACTGCGGCGACCCAAGGATTTTGCGGATCAATGCTGTCGAATCCCGAAGACTCAAGCGGAAGCGTGGCGAGTATCTGCTGCGCCTGCATCCAGCAGACCAGCAGAAATGGAATGCCGAAGAGCCAGCGCCACGCCACCTCAATGGCGGCGATGGAGGGCCGGTCAAACACCCAACCCATTTGGCCCACCAGCGACTGGGTTCCGCGCAAAGGCGCGGGCACGTTATCGAACCACCAGGTTTACAAGCTTGCCGGGGACCACGATCACCTTGACGATCGACTTGCCGCCTGTGCGCGTCTTCACCTTTTCCTCGGACAGCGCGACAGATTCCATTAATTTCGAATCTGCGCCAACGGGCACACGGACCACGCTGACTAGCTTGCCGTTGATTTGCACAGGGATCTCGAGCTCGTCCTCCTTGGCTAGTTCCGGATCGCTTACAGGCCACGGCGCGCGCAGGATGGAGCCGGCCTCGCCAAGTTCTTCCCAAAGCTCTGCGGCAAGGTGCGGCGCGAACGGAGCGAGCAGGAGCGCGACGTTCCGTAGCACTTCCTTAGTGACGTTGGGCGAAATGAAGCCGGTTTCCAGAGGCTCTCCTGCGAAGCCTTTCTCGATTGGAAGGTCCAAGAAGTAGAGCAAGTTTACAAATTCCATGATCGCAGCAACCGAAGTATTGAAATGCCAACGGCCATTAAAGTCTTCTGTGATTTTCGCGATTGTCTGATGAAGCTTACGAAGCAGCTTTGATTCGGCTTCTGTTCTCTCGGACGGCTCTCCCCCAGCGGCGCGGGCAATAAAGTCGTACTTCGTCTCAAACTCTTTGACCTTCTTGCAGAAGCGCCACACGCGAGCAAGAAAACGGCTCACGCCAGCCACGCCGTCTTCCTGCCAATCCAGATCGCGATCCGGCGGCGCGGCGAACAGCGAGTACATGCGAGCCGAGTCAGCACCGTAGCGGGCGATCATGTCGTCAGGCGATACAACGTTGCCCTTCGACTTGGACATCTTTGCGCCGTCCTTGATCACCATGCCCTGCGTAAACAGGCGGCGCACCGGCTCGTCGTTGGTGACGAGGCCCAAGTCGCGCATCACCTTCGTCCAGAAGCGCGAATAGATGAGGTGCAGAATCGCATGTTCCACGCCGCCGATGTATTGGTCGATCGGGAACCAGTAGCTTGCAATCGCTGAGTCGAATGGCGCGTTCGCATTCTTTGAGTCGGTGTAGCGATAAAAGTACCAGCTCGAATCGACAAAGGTGTCCATGGTGTCGGTTTCGCGCTTGGCGGGGCCTCCACATTTTGGACAGATCACATTTACGAATTCAGGCACGCGGCTCAGTGGCGAACCACCTTGCTGCGTGATTTCGATCTGCTCAGGCAGCAGCACCGGAAGCTGGTCCTCCGGTACGGGTACAACGCCGTCCTTTTCGCAATGAATCATGGGGATAGGCGTGCCCCAGTAGCGCTGGCGGCTGACACCCCAATCCTTCAAGCGAAACGTGACGGTGGCTTTGCCAAAACCTTTTTCCTGTGCAATATCCTGGAGTTTCTTCGTCGCCTGGTCGTAGTTCAGGCCATTGAACTCCCCAGAGTTCACCAGGATGCCGTCTTCTGAAACGAACGGAAGAACCACTGACAGTACATCGCGCGCAGGCTGGATCACCTGCACGATGGGCAGGCCGTACTTAATTGCGAATTCGTAGTCGCGCTCATCGTGAGCGGGCACGCTCATGATGGCGCCGGTACCGTAGTCGGCCAGGATGTAGTTCGCTATCCAGATCGGCACACGCTGGCCGTTGTAGGGGTTGATGGCGAAACGGCCGGTGGGCACGCCATGTTTTTCAATCGCGCCCAGGTCTCCGGCTTCGCGAGCTTTCTTCTGTTGATCGATCAGCTCCGCTACTTTGATCTCCAGGTCTTGATCGGCGGCTGTAAAAGTGGCCACCAGCGGGTGCTGCGGCGCCAGTTGCACGCTGGTCGCGCCAAAGATGGTATCTACGCGCGTCGTGAAAACGCGAATGCGTTCGCCGGCAGGTGAGGTTCTTCCATATCCATCGCCCCATTGACCGCTGACTCCGTCCATTGCCAGGAAGAAGTCGACTTCCGTGCCTTCGCTGCGGCCAATCCAGTTGCGCTGCATGGTGCGGACTTTTTCCGGCCACCCATCAAGCTTGTCTAGGTCACGCAGCAGCTCATCGGCGTAGGCGGTGATGCGGAAGAACCACTGCACCAGGTCGCGCTGCTCAACGATGGTGTCTTCATGCCGCCAGCAACGGCCGTCGATCACCTGCTCATTGGCGAGGACTGTGCAGCACTTCGGGCACCAGTTGACCTTGCTCTTCTTGCGGTAGGCCAGGCCCCTCTCATACATGCGCAGAAAGAACCACTGGTTCCAGCGGTAGTAGTCGGGGAAGCAAGTTGTAACTTCCGTGTTCCAGTCGAAGCCCATGCCGAGGCGCTTGAACTGGCGCTTCATTCCGGCAATGTTCGCCAGGGTCCACTCCCGCGGCGGGACATTGTTCTTGAGGGCGGCATTCTCCGCGGGCAGGCCGAATGCGTCCCAACCCATGGGGTGAAGCACGTTGTAGCCGCGCATCCACATATGCCGCGCAAGCGCGTCGCCGATGGAGTAGTTGCGCACGTGGCCCATGTGCAATTGCCCGCTGGGATAGGGCAGCATTTCAAGTACGTAATATTTGGGCTTGCCACAAGAAATAGGCTCGGCCGCGTACATGCTTGGATCCGCGGCCCACCGCTGTTGCCATTTGGGTTCAATTGTCGCTGGGTCGTATCGCAGTTCTTTGTCTTCCGCCATCACCCTTCAAGTGTAAACGGAATGCCGGGTCACTTCTTCGGGCGGGACTCAGGGGGCACGAGACCAGCCACACGGTAATAAACAACCAGCTGTCCGTAGTGTTCGCCTGAATGCTCAATCAAGCCCCAGGCGCCGTCAGAGAAGCGGGTTTGCTGGTTGGCGAAGGGATCAACAAATTCCTGGTTCATGCCCCCGTCGCCTTGCTTCTTGATCAGGTCAGCGCCATCGGAAAAAGACTTCTTCACATACGCCACAACCGAGGCCTTGGTCTTGAAGTCGGCTCGCTTGGGGTCGTCGGAGGGCGGCTTCACGCCGGTTACCGGGTTGATGAAAAAATAGTTGCCGCCTGCCGCATGCAAAAGCTGTTCAGCAAATGAACGCTGGACAGGGTTGGGCTTGAAGTCGTACTTGTCTTCGGGGAAGTCTTCCGCCATTGCGATCAACTTGCGGCCAATGTCGTTCCACGCGGCAAGCAAGGTTTGAGAGGGACTGACTGCGGGCTTGGGAGCGGCGTCTTTCTTGGGCGCATCCTGGGCGTTCAATGCGGGCAACAACAACGCGGCAGCGAGGATTGCGGCGAACATTCGGGTCAGATTTCTCATGGGAAGGCCTCCATTTGCGTGGTTTCAGTGAGCTTTGACGATAACGCTGAAAAGCTACCGCGGGCTAGTGATTTATTTCTTGCGCGGTGCTGCGCCGGACTTGCGTGGCCTGGGTGCGGGTTTCGAGGCGGGGATCGATGCGGGTCTGAGCAGGCTCTTGAGAACGCGGACATTGCGCTCCTCGTCGCCATCCTCATCGACTGGAGTTTCTGCTATGAAGGCAGCATGGGCAAAACGCGGGTCATTCAACAGGCGGCGGAATGGCTCGACGCCCATGGTGCCGCGGCCGATGTGCTCATGGCGGTCGAGTTTGGAGCCGCGAGGAGCCTTGGCGTCATTGCAATGCCAGACGCGGACTGCAGCGAAGCCTATACTCGTGGCGATCTGGTTCATGGTGTCGGCATAGCCCTCTTCGCTTACAAGGTCGTACCCGGCAACGTGGGTATGGCAGGTGTCGAGACAAACGCAGACCGGGGCGCATACTTTCAGGCGCTCCACAAGTTCTGCCACTTGATCGAAGCTGCCGCCTAGCGAGAATTCTGCGCCGGCCGTGTTTTCAATGAGGATGTGAAAGCCGGTCTCCTGCCATGGCAGGCCGTCAATGGCCTTGGCGATGGATTCGGCTGCGAGCTTGAGGCCTTCGGCGCGCGTCAGGCCCCTCCAGGAGCCAGGATGGAGCACCAGGTAATCCGCACCCCACATCAGGGCGCGCTCAATCTCTCCACGGAATGCGGCAATGCTCTTGGCGCAGACCTCGTCGGACTGGCTGCACACGTTGACCAGGTAGCTGGTGTGGATGACCAGCGGGCCGATGTCGTGGGAGGCGCGCAGGTTTCGCATGCGCTCGGCCTGTTTTGGGTCGACATTAGGCGCGCGCCACATGCGCGGGCTGGACGAGAACATCTGGAAGGTGTTGGCGCCGATGTCGCGAGCTTTTTCAACGGCGTTGGAGGCGCCGCCCGCTGTGCCTAGATGGACGCCGATTCGCTTGGTCATTCGGACAGTGTAACCGGCCGCGAAACCCGGGAGGGTTACCCTCCAACCTTCTTCTCGATCTTGGCCCATGAGTCCTTCAGGGGCAGCGTACGGTTGAAGACCAGCTTGTCCGGGCTCGAGTCTGGATCAACACAGAAGTAACCCACGCGCTCGAACTGGAAGCGGTCTTCGAGTTTTGCCTCAGCAAGGGACGGCTCAAGCTTGGCGTCGGCAATCACCTCAAGAGATTTAGGGTTGAGGTTGCTGAGAATGCTCTCGCCCTCCGCGAAGCTATTAGGATCGGCTTTGGTGAACAGCTTGTCGTAGAGCCGGACTTCGGCAGAGATGGCGCGCGCGGCCGAGACCCAGTGCATGGTGGACTTCACCTTGCGCCCGTCAGGCGAGTTACCGCCGCGGCTGGCGGGATCGTAGGTGCAGTGGACTTCGACGAGGCTGCCGTCGGGATCCTTGATTACGCTTTGCGCGGTTACAAAATATGCGTTGCGCAGGCGTACCTCCTTGCCGGGAGAGAGCCGGTAATACTTTGGCGGCGGAACTTCGCGGAAATCATCGTGCTCAATAAAAATCTCGCCGGAAAAAGGCACCTGGCGCGTACCCGCAGAGGCGTCTTCTGGATTGTTGGCCACTTCAACCAGCTCTTCCTGCCCAACCGGGTAGTTGTCGATTACCAGCTTCAGGGGCCGCAATACGGCCATTGCCCGGGATGCGCGCCGGTTCAAGTCGTCGCGCTGGTAGTACTCCAGCATCTCGATGTCAGTGGTCCCGTTAGTCCGCGATGTCCCTATCGCTGCGCAGAAGGCGCGCAGAGCTTCCGGCGTAAAGCCGCGACGACGAATGCCGGCCAGCGTAGGCATGCGCGGATCGTCCCACCCGTTCACATGCTTGTCCTGCACAAACTCCAGCAGCCTGCGCTTGCTTAGCACGGTGTACGTAATGTTCAGCCGGTCGAACTCAATTTGTTGCGAAGGGAAGATGCCGAGCTGCTCGATATACCAACGGTAGAGCGGCTGGTGGTCCGCGAACTCAAGCGTGCACATCGAGTGGGTGACCCTCTCAATTGAATCGGACTGGCCGTGCGCGTAGTCGTACATCGGATAGATGCACCACTCGTCGCCAGTGCGGTGATGCGTTGCGTGGAGGATGCGATACATCACCGGATCGCGCATGTTGATGTTGGGCGACGCCATGTCGATTTTGGCGCGCAGCACGCGGCTGCCGTTGGGGAATTCGCCCTTCTTCATGCGGGTGAATAGATCGATATTTTCCTCTACGGTTCTATCGCGCCAGGGGCTGTCTTTGCCGGGCTCGGTAAGGGTGCCACGGTGCTCGCGAATTTCGTCGGCGGAGAGATCGTCGACGTATGCTTTTCCAGTTTTGATAAGTTGCAAAGCCCACTCGTAAAGCTGGCCAAAATAGTCGGAGGCATAGCAAAGCCGCTCCCAGTCGAAGCCGAGCCAACGCACATCGTTCATGATGGAATCGACGTACTCCTGTTCTTCCTTCGCAGGGTTAGTGTCGTCGAAACGCAGGTTGGTCTTGCCGCCGAATTCATCAGCAAGTCCGAAGTCGAGGCAAATCGCCTTGGCGTGTCCGATGTGAAGGTAGCCGTTGGGTTCGGGAGGAAAGCGCGTCTGGACAACAGCGTCGCCGTACTTTTTTGTTTGCACATCCTCGGCGATTATGTCGCGGAGGAAGTTGGGAGTACGAGTGTCCTGACTAAGAGTGGCTGGGCTTTCCGAATTCAAGTTGGTCATGGCTTTCATCCATTATCTCACTGGATGAAATACTGCCTGTAGGGTGGGCGAAAAGCCAATTGAACAGCACAACGCCCGCTCCACCACCATGCAGGTAGCTGGTAGGCGAAAAAGCAAAACAGACCCGCGGTGTTGCAGTTGAAAAGGGGGCCGAAGCCGGCGTCGTGACGTCTCCCCCCATTTACGACACCGGCAAACGTTCCCTTTGCGCCTGACCGGCATCCCTCACACCAGAGGGGCAGGCGGTTGAGGAGGATAGGGCGGAGGCGGCGTCCATCCAAGCTGAGGCACGGGCACAACCTTCCAATCCGCGAACGCCAGCACGTACATCAGAATCAGTCCGCCCACCGGCACCACAATCAACAACGAGAGCCAGGGCGAGAATCCAGCCTTCTTGCAGATGAACCACGTGGGAATGATTACAATGGCAGCCCCGATGATGAACATAATCGGGAAGATGAAAATCATTGCCATCATCATTTTCTTGATGGCCTCGGGATCAGGTTGATTTTGCAGCAGAAGCGCCAGCGCGTGCATAAGAACACTCCAGAATTGGGATGGCAACTCGAAGCAACGGTACTGCTTAAGCCAAGAATCTGCAAACAAAAACTTTGAAATGACTCAAGGGTTGGACCGGGACTCGTTCACCTCGATTTCATCGAGTTACGAACGAGCGGCTGCTCTTAGGCCGCTTCAACGAGCAAATTCCTCACTGCACCGGCAGTCCCTCAAGCGAAAGCAGTCTTCCTACCGGATACTCTCCCACATGGTTCTCCTGGTACCACGGCGATCGGTCGTAAAAGAATTCAAGCCGCGCCTCAGGGCTGGCCGCAAAGCGCGGATCGGTTTGGATGCGATGTTCAAACTCAGCCTTGAGCGCGGGATCTTTCGCCAGATCCTGGCGCGCCAGTTTTTCAAGCACGTAGGCCTCGCCATATTCCTTCTGCTCAAAAATGGAATCAAAAAAACCCCAACGCAGCGCGGAGTCGGGCGCGTCCGGCTCCAGCCATTGAATTGCGACCTTTGATAGCCTCTGATCCAGCGCCACCACCACCGAACCGGCAGGAAACGTAAGCGTTTCCGTCGTCAGTGTGCATTGCCCATAACGGCCCGGTTGCGCTCCCGCGCTCTCGCCGGGAAAAATCGGGTGCCGGCCTTCGAATGGATGCCCCTGCCATTGCATCCCGGAGCACTTGTAGCGCTCCACTTTGCCGGTCCACGCTGTTGTTGTATGCGCGAAGTTCACGTCGTGCGCGGCCAGCACATCAATGGCGTGCGTCCATTGCGGTGGAATAATGTAGCCCGCGGGAACTGGAATGGAGGCGCTCACCTTCGCACCCGTCCCCAGGGGCAGCGTCACGTTCCACGGCTCGTGCCGATAGCTCACCCACATCGCCCCGGACACTTCGCTCAGCGCCCGCGTGAACTGGTAGCCATGAAACACCACGGGCGTCGCCTCACCGCTCCAGTCCGTGGCCAAAGGAAATCTGTCGTTGCTGAAAGGGTGCGCCCCCAGCCGAGCGGCCCCTGCATCGGCCTCGCGATTCAGTGCGATCACCTTTGCCGTGTCGCGGTTGAGCACTTCAAGCAGCGCGCGCAGTATCTCGTAATTGCCCGTCACGCGCGTCTTGTAATCCTTCAGCATGTGCAATTCCACCAGCAGGCCGGGACGGTTTTCCAGGATCATCTGCCCCGTTGAAAACCTGGGTGGATTGTTGCTGAAGCTCAAACCCTGCGCGGGATCCGTATCGTCGTTCAGATTGATCAGGGCAGGGAAGGACATGTGCCCGGCCGCATTCACGGCTGCGTCTAAGCCCGGCGTCACGGTCTCGCGAATCCATTTGGCCGTGGCCGGCGCTACGTCTGGCCCGGCATCGGCCGCGAACGTTACATCGTATTGATAATCCATCCCGTCCGTGACATGGTCGTCGACAAAGAAATCCGGCAGCCAGCGGTGAAACATCTTCAGGAAGGCTCGTGTCTCCGGGGCATCCGCCTTCATGTAATCGCGATTCAGATTGAGATTGCTCGCATTGCCGCGCCATCCGGCCACTTCAGGCCCGTTCTGGTTGATGCGGGTGTACATGGATCGCCGCTCATGGCCGTCGAGGTTATACACGGGAATGAAGACGAACACCACGTGGTCCAGCAGCTTCGCCCGGTCTTTGTTCTGGATGAGATCCCGGAGCAGCGCCAGGCAGGCGTCCTTGCCGTCCATCTCCCCGGCGTGGATCGAATTCTGCACGAGGAGAATGGCGCGGCCGGAGGCATGAATCGCCGCGGGATCAAACACTCCATCCTTTGACACGATGACGATCTTCAAATCGCGGCCCAGCCCCGTCTTTCCGAAATTCTCAATCTTCACCTGTCCCGGCGCCGATGCGGCCACGCGGTCGATGTAAGCCATCGTCTCGGCGTAATCAGGTGTGGTGCGATAGTCGCTTGCCTCGGCCGGTGTGCGCCAATCCGCGCCAGCCTGACCGTGAACAAAATGAGGCAAGCTGCAAAGAAGGACAGAAAGAAAAAGCACACACGAACGCTGTGTCATTGAGTAGACCTCCGGCAAAATGGGTTGCATGCGAGGAAAGAGATTTGAAGCTTGGGCAGAAAGAGTCTTGATCTAGTCGTAGAAAAAGCATACCGCAGCAGGAAAGCTGTAAGACTCCATGCCCTCTAATTTTTTTGCCGCCGCTCAAGCGCTCTCAAACTGGCGCGCAGCTGGGGGTGAACAACAGCCAGCTTGACGGGCTTGCCTCAGGCCGAGCGGTGCAGCTCTTGCGGCCGGAACAGGCAATCCACCTCGACCAAAGATGTGCGATCCTTCGGGTGATAATTCGTCGGATGAATTTGCGCGGGAACAAATCCAGCGTCGTCCATATATTTCACCGCTTCATGGAACTTCCAGTTGCCCTCATAAAGATGGATCAACGGCAGTTCCATGGAGACTCCCTTTACCCGCTGGAGGGTCGTCCTTCCGCCTTCGATCACATATCTTTCATACCCCTGCGTATCAATCTTCAGCAGGATATTGCCAGTAAGGTCGGCTGCGACTTCATCAAGAGTTTTGATCTTGATCATTTCCGTTCGCGCCACCGCCGCTCGTTCGTTGAACTCTGTTGCCGCTCTGGATGTTTTCAGAATCGAGCTGAAGTCGCTGGCAGCAGATACGTTGATAACGGCCTCTCCCGCCGCGGCGCCCAATCCACATTGGTGAACCTGCCACTTGTCGTCGCCCGCGGCTTTCCTGGAAAGAATCTGAAAGGACGCCTCCACCGGCTCAAAGGAAATGATCCTGCCGCGGTAGCCCTTTGCGCGCAGGGATTCTCCAAACTGACCGAAGTTTGCCCCTACGTCAATCACCACGTCGACAGCCCGGTCCTGAATAAAATCAATCAGCTCTCGATACAAAAAAGTGGGCACGAGAATATAGCCGAGTCGCTTCAAAAGCGCCTTTATCCGGTCCTTTAATTCCCGCTTCACGGCGTTCTCTCCCATTCGTCAATCCAGCGTGGCCCGGAGAGCGCTCGCACTCAATTAAGTAATGTCCTCGGTGTCGTACACCGGAACCGCCCTTTTCTTCTGTGTTCCGTGGACCGATGTGAGCAAGTCGTCAACCACATCCTCCATCGGAAATTCACTCTCCATGGAGGCGCTCGCACGCTTCATTTCATCCGCATCCTCGACCCGCTCCACCAGCACCACAACCTGGCACTGCGCCACGTGGTCCAGTCCCAGGCCTTCCGGCGTTTTTGCCTTTATGCTTACCTGGTCGATGTCGATGCTCAACAAGTCAGCTACGCGGGCGCGCATCTCTCCTGCAACCGGTCCGATCTTCGGGGCAGCCAGTATCAGGGTCGTATCGATATTCACAATCTGATAGCCGGCGTGTTGCAGCTCTTCCATTGCGAGGTTTAGAAAAATTGCCGAGTCAGCATCCTTCCAGCGCGGATCTCCCGGCGGAAAGAAGCTGCCGATGTCCCCGGCCGCCACCGAACCGAGCAGCGCATCCGTAATTGCATGCAGCAGAACGTCCCCATCTGAATGCCCTGCCAGGCCTTCAGGATGCTGGAGCGTGATACCGCCGATGCGCAAAGGCACGCCCGGTGTGAATGCGTGCGAGTCCCAGCCAAATCCAATTCGTGTGTCCATGGGTTCCCGTGCCTATCCTAAAAAGCCACCGTGTGATAGCGAGTTTGGATTTCTCGCTGAGCCCGATTCACCGTGTGCGCTGATGCAAATAAAACTCAGCCAACTCCAGGTCGCCAGGCTGGGTAATCTTCAGATTAACCTGAGAGCCGTGCACCACTGCTACCGGATATCCGGCGCGCTCAATCACCGACGCTTCATCGGTACCAATAAAGCCATCGGCCGTGGCCTCGGCAAATGCGCGTTGCAGCAGGCCAAAACGGAATCCCTGGGGCGTCTGCGCCAGCACCACATACTCGCGGGGGATCGTTGAAGTAATCAGCGCGCCGTGCGCCGTCCGCTCCACCTGCTTGATCGTGTCCACCGCCGGCAGCCCCACAATGGCCGCGCCGAACTCGATCACCGCGTCAATGGTCCGATCAATCGTCGCCGCATCGATCAACGGCCGCACCGCATCGTGCACCAGCACAATGTCGTCAGGCTCCGCCGGCAGAGCCGTAAGCGCATGCGCGACGGACTCCTGGCGGTTATCGCCCCCCTCGACCACGCGCACGCGGTCGGCGAAGCCATACTCGTCGATCTGCGCCTGGACCCGATCAAACTCGGTTTTCCTCACAGCCACAAAAATGGCCGTTACCCGCTCCACCGCGGCGAAGGCTCGCAACGAGTGAATCAGAATGGGGATCCCATCCAGGGCCACAAATTGCTTCGGTTGCGGACCTGCCATTCGGGTGCCCAGACCCGCGGCGGGGAGTATCACGAATACTTGCATTACGGCTGGAGTATACAACGGTCAGGCAGTTCCTGTGCTCTCCCGGGTGCTGTGTTCGTTCCGCTCCGGAAAGCATCCTGCGCCAATCCCCGCCCGCCTAGCTCTCCGTCGGCTCCACGTAGAACATCTCGTTGGTCGACCGGAACCCGAACCCCCCGTACAGCGATCGTCCCGCATCCGAGCTGTGCAGCGCCACTACTCGCAGGCCCCTTCTGTGTGCCTCCGTCAGGCACAAATCCACCAGACCATGCGCCAGTCCCCGCCTGCGATAGTCGCGCTCTACAAACATGTTCAGCAGGTAACCGCGCCCTTCCGCGCTTGGATCCAGCGGATGCGGCGGCCACTCCAGCACAAAAATGCCGGCGGAAGCCACCGCCTTCCCGTCCACTTCCGTAATCCAACCAGCGTACTTGCCTTCATGAATCATCCGTGTCACCCAGGGCTCAAAGTTGCGGCTCATGGCGTCCAGAATCGAATCCGGCGTCCGTCCAATATCGGCAAACATGGCCCTGCGGTGGGCCGCAATCAATGCGGCATCGGCCACCGTGGCTGCGCGTGTCTCAGTCATGCAAGCCAGTATAGGAGAAGTGGCAGCCCCCTAATGCATACGAATTTTTCTACCCGCCATCCTTCGACCGATCCGCAGCGTTCTCATTTCCGACCCCTTATCATTCTGGAATGCGCAGGACGCCCGCCCCAACGCGGCTAGCTAAACATTCAAAGCCACCCGGGGGGTCACCGCCTCCCGCAGCCGCGCTCCCCATTGACCTGACATATCTCAAGCCGGGCACCCGCCTGGCCATCGGCCTTTCCGGAGGCGCAGACTCCGTGGCCCTATTCCGTTGCCTTGCTGACCGCAGCAGGGAACGGGGCCTGGTGCTGCACGCCGCGCATCTCCACCACGGCCTGCGGGGTGCCGAAGCCGACGCCGATCTCGAATTCGCCCGCGCCCTTGCCAGGG
>Ga0302320_10008067_pt1 | contig 23001 bp, 13 predicted proteins | sample Bog_T0_3_FD_202130 | JGI IMG/M metagenome (GOLD analysis project Ga0302320, IMG submission 202130) | Peat permafrost microbial communities from Stordalen Mire near Abisko, Sweden - Bog_T0_3 | ecosystem: Environmental > Terrestrial > Soil > Wetlands > Peat | place: Sweden: Abisko, Stordalen Mire... | reverse complement strand
CCGCCAAAAGCTGACACACTGTCGCCCGGTGGCGCTCCAATCAAACCCAATAAAAGCCGTGTCACGATTGGTTAAAGTTTGCTTTCGCGACTCAAAACCCCACCCGGCTATGAAATATCCGGGCTAGTCCTGTTGACGAGCGATAAGGGCGATTTAGAACATCATTGGTAGGCGAACGGCCCTGTACCAGACACAGCGACGTTGAAGGTCACATTGCTGCCGTTGATTGCGATTTTGGTTGGCCGGCTGGCCGCTGCCTTGAAATCTGCATGTACCGCTACCACCTAAACCCAGCGTCCGCTCCAGTGAATCAGCGACTCCACTTGACTAAAAAAATGCCGGGTGTTCAATGACGTGCGAGAATTTCAGGCACTCCGGTTTGAGTGAGGTTTTCTCCGCCAGGCTCGGAAGCCCACCGCTACAAACTCCCAACCTCAACCCTTGCAGCGAGCTTGATCGCCTGTTCTTTCACCGCGCGCAAATCCAGCTTGCCGGTGCCGAGCAGCGGAAAACTTTCCACGTGGAAAAAGGCGTCGGCCTTCGGCTTCCACAAGTTCGGCAGCTCGCAGGCGGTGAATTTTTCGAGGCAGGCTTGCAAGTCGTCCGGCGGCAGCCGGTGCAGAACAATGATGCGTTCGCCTTTCTTTTCATCCGGCACGCCGGCCACCACGAACATCGTCTCGGCCGCACCCGCGAGTTCCTGCAGTTTTTCCTCGATCCTCAAATGCGGCACCATTTCCCCGCCGATTTTGCTGAACCGGCTCAGGCGTCCGGTGATTTGCAAAAAACCATCCTCGTCCACCGAGGCCACGTCCCCGGTGCAATACCAGCCGTGGCGCAGCACATCCGCTGTTTTTTCCGGCAGACCCAGGTAGCCGAGCATCACGTTCGGACCGCGCACAAGCAACATTCCCGGTTGGCCCAGGGGCACCGCTTTGCCGTTCCAAGGATCTTCCGGATCGGTCAGCCGCGCCATCATGCCGGGAAGCACGCGTCCAATTTTCCCGCGCTTGCCGCCGATTTGGTGAAGCCCGCCGCGCGAAAATCCATGATGTTCACCGCCACCGCAGGGGCGCATTCCGTGGTGCCGTAGCCTTCGAGGGGACGGAGGCCGAAGTATTGCTCGACGGCGTCGGCGAGGCGTTCCGACAATTTTTCCGCGCCCACGATGATGAGTTGCAGGCTGCCGAAGTCCGCCGACGCCACGCCGCGCAGGTAGATTTGCAGGAAAGTTGGCGTGGAAAGGAGGATGGTCACGGTGTGTTCGCGGACCAGGGTGCCAATGGCCCGCGCATCCAGCGGATTCGGATGAAATACCACGCCCGCGCCAAGCTCCGCCGGCAGGCACAACGTGACCGTAAAGCCAAAGGAGTGAAAGAACGGCAGAATGCCAAGCAGCCGGTCGTGATGTGTGAAATTCAGGATGTGACCAAATTGTGAGAGGTTCGAAAGGATGTTGTAATGCGTGAGCATCACCCCTTTTGGCTCGCCGGTGCTGCCGCTGGAAAAAATCACGGTGGCCACGTCATCCAGCGCCACTTCCTTTTCCTGTCCAGCCACGCGTTTGAGCAGTCCAAAGGGCGCAAACTTGGCCAGCAACCACGCCGCCAGTTTTTCCGCCGCCGTCGGAGCGCCGAGCACCACCTCGGCTCGTTGGGATTCGGCCATCCCCGGAGCGCCGGCCTCCGGCACGGCTCGTTGGTCTGCCCTTGTGCTTCGCGCCGGGTCGGAGACCGGCGCTCCGGTGGCCGCAGCGTCACGAGCCGAACCAGTGTTCGGCGCTGCGCCCGCAATATCTTCCAGATAAATCAATTGGCCCGGCGGAGTGAGCTTGATTTTATCCAAAAATTTGCGCGAGGTGATGACGGTCTGGATGCCGCATTGTTTGGCGCACGCGGCGATGGTGGCTTCGGAGAGGGTGTAATTCAGATTCACCGGCACCTTGCCGCAGAGCAGCGCGGCATAATTCACCAGCGCGCCCGGCACGCTGGGCGGCAGAAACAATCCAACCATCTCCTGTCCGCGCCAGACTTTTTTCAGCCGGCGCGCGAGAAACACCGTCTTGACCAGCGCCGGGCCAAAGTTGACGCTGCCGCTCGTGGCGTCGGTCATGAAAAAGCGGCGCGGATGGCGGCGCGCGGCGCGCACGAAATTTCGCGGCATGGGTTCCATGCGGGCTCGGCGGTATTGCCAGGCATCGGCGATCAAGGCCTGCACGGCTTCGCGCGCCTCGACCGGCGTGGCTGTTGGCGGCAGGGGCGCGCCGAAACTCACCGTCACTGGATGCGGCAGGTGCTCGGGAAAGCGGCGCATGTGACCACGCTCGAAGCTCGTCGGGCTGCCCAGCACGCCATCGAGCGCCACGGGTATGATGGGTGCGTCCAAGTCCTTCATGATGCGCTCGAAGCCGCGCTGGAATGGCAGCAACTGGCCAATGCGGGTGATCTGGCCTTCAGCAAAAATACAGACCACTTCGCCATTGCGGATGGCGTCGCTGGCGGTTTGCAAGGCATGGATGAGTTCACGCGGACGCTGCTCGGACGAAACCGGGATGGCCCGGAGGATTTTGGCGAAGGGCTTGATCTTGCGGCTCTCGTACATGCCTTTGAACATCAAAAAACGGATGGGCCGGTCGGTCGAGGCGATCAGCAGCAGCGCGTCGGCAAAGGACAGATGATTGCAAACAAAGAGCGCGCCGCCCTTGGGAGGAATGTGGTCGCGCCCGATGACGCGGATCTGGTAAATCGTGTTGGTCACGCACCAGAGAACAAACCGGAGCAAGGAATCCGGCAGCAGCAACAGGAGATAGACGGTCGCGGCCAGAGTGGCGCAGGCGACCACCAGAAAAATCTGCGGCGCGGACAACTTCAGCACCGAACTGAATAAATAAAAAATTCCCGAGGCGAGAAATATTCCAATCCACGAGACCAAGTTCGCCGCAGCTAGAATGCCGCCTTTCTGTTCGCGCGCCGGACGGTGTTGCAGCATGGCCGAGATGGGCACAATGAAGCAGCCGCCAAAAAAACCCAGCGCCGCGAGGCGGGCCGCGACCTCGAAAAAGGAAAGCCTGGTTTGACCCAGGAGCGCCGCACAAATGGTGAGCCCGACCGCGCCCAGTGGAATCAGGCCGGTTTCAATCTTGCCGCCGGACAAATAGCCCGCCGCAAAGCTGCCCAGACCGATGCCAATGGCGATGGCAGCCTGCAAATAGGTGGCCCTGGCCGGATCGGAAACATGCAGCACATCCTTCGCATAAATGACAATAAGAAACTGGATCAGCGCGCCGAGCGAAAAAAAGTAGGTGTTACCAAGGACCGCCAACCAAAGCGGACGATCGCGCCGCATGAGGCGGATTTGCGTCCATAATTCCCCGGCGAAATTTGCGCGGAAAATCTTTGACGGATCGGCGGCGGGAACCTTGGAGATGCCGAAACTCACCAGCAATCCCGTAACAGCGAGCGCAATCAGGACGACACCAGGGAGCCCCGGTTCGGCGGCAAACTCCTGGCACAGCCAGCCGCCCGCCACCGTGCCGCCGATAATGGCGAGAAAGGTGCCTAATTCAAGCACACCGTTTCCCCACGAAAGCCGCTTCTCCGGCAGCAACTCCGGCAGCAGACCGTATTTGGAAGGGCCAAAAATGGCACTGTGGACCCCCATCAAAAATACGCCGGCAATGGTGACATAAATGTGTCTCGTCGCCAGTCCGGCAAGCGCAATGAACATCACGAGAATTTCAAACAGCTTGACGCCAATGGTGACGATGCGTTTGCTGAATCGGTCGGCGAAGAAACCGCCAGCCATGGAAAAAATGATGAACGGCAGGGCAAACAGCGCGCCCACGATGCTGACCAGCCGGTCGCTCTTTTCCGCTGACAGATTCATTCCGGCAATGAGCGAGATGGCAAGCCACTTGAGCGTGTTGTCGCTGAAAGCGCCTTGGAACTGCGTGACAATGAGCGCCCAGAAGCCAAGCCCGCCTTCACCCTGGCTCGGCGCCATTGGAGCGCGGGCGGCTCGTCCGCGAGTTCCTGCAGCGGCCGCGGACCCGCCTTCCCTCCGCTCCGGCGCGGCAAACCCGCCACCGCCCGGTACTGACGCGGCGAGCGGCGCTTCCGGATGCGGGAGTCGGGACTCTGGACTGGCCGGGATGTCGTTCACACCTCCAAGCTACCCCAATGTCCCGCCTTGTGTGAATTGAAAAACTTTAAACAACCATTGATTCTGGTAATAGTCCGAAGCGCCGCCTGTAGCGCAGACTTTCCTGTCTGCGGGAGCTGGCGACTTTCCAGTCGCCAGTCGCCAGTTCCAGAACAGGAACACGGGACTGGAAAGTCCCGTCAACCGTCAGGCTGGAAAGCCTGCGCCACGGCCGCGCCCCAACCCTCAATGCGTCAGTCGCGAAATCATGGCGAAGATGATCAGCGCCAGCAGCACCAGCCCCAAGCCGAAGAACAAATAGCCGAAAGACTTGGCAATGTTCTTCCAGCGGAACCATTCGTCGCGCACGCGGAAGTCGTCCAGTTTGCCGGAGGCCACCAGCCGGTCATACCAGCGCCGGCGTTCGTGCAACAGCTCGCCCTTGGACACCCGGCCCGAGAAGATGACCGTGTCCATTGGGAATTTCTCAATCCGGAAATGCGTGTTGAAGAAATGGATCGAGAAGATGAAACCCGCCGCCAGCAGCGCCTCGTCCGAATGCAGGATGAGCGCGACGTTGATCGCCCAGCCGGGCAGGAAGCGCGTGAAGAATTCCGGGAACCACATGATCAGGCCCGAGGCGCCGATGATGGCCACGCCCCAGAACACCGCAAAGTAATCGAACTTCTCCCAGTAGGTCCAGCGATCGAACTGGGGCTTGGGACCTTTCCCGAAGAACCATTTATTATGGTCAATCAAATCGCGCAAATCCTGCATGTTCGGCACCATGGAGTCGGGGCCAAACAGCACGGCAAAAAAGCGTTTGATTTCGATTTTACCCGTGGCCGGATCGCGCAGGTTGCCCCGTCTCTTCCACGATCTGCCGATGAGCGAACTCAAGTGCAGGGTGAAATACAGGAACGTGATGATCGCGGCAAATCGGTGCAGCGTCCGCGCCGTCTCCGGCCCGCCGATGACGCTGAAGATGAATTTTGCCCAATCGGTATAATAAAACTTCAACGGCATGCCGGTGGTGACCAGGGTGAGGAAACTCGTGACCACGAGGAAATGCAGGAATTTCTCGAACGGTTCGAAGCGCGTGAACCATTCATCACCCTCCTGCGTCTTGATCTTCGCCTCGCGAAAGGTTTTCGAATCGTGCATATACAGCCACACCGCGCGCACCAGCCACGCCAGAGTGTGCAGGCCGAAAAAGCTGAAAGTGCCGATGAGCAGACCGGTCATCGCCAGAAATACCAGGTGCAGCAGCGGATAGTTCTTCTTGTCCAGCGGGTTGGCATGCGGCCGGTACTCCGTGAACTTGGCGGTGGCTCCCGGATGACATTTCTGACAGGTGGCGAGAATGTTGTTCGTGGAGAGATGGGAAGCGGGATTCGCCGTCGGCAGCACGTCATGGAAACCGTGGCAATCATAACAGGCGGCGACTTCCGGGGCGTCGTTGGGCTTGCCGAGCATCATCGCCTTGCCATGGTAGGTGTCCCGATAGCCCTCCAGCCGGTCCGCGTGGCACTTGCCGCAGCGCTCATCGCTCAACGCCTTGAAATTCTTGCCCATGGGATTGACGATTTGATGCGCGCTATGGCAGTCAATACACACCGGCCCACGCTGGTCGCCTTTGGCCAGCAGCTGGCCGTGAATGCTCTTGTTGTAGGTTTCCTCAATGCCCACGTGGCACTTTCCGCAGGTTTTGGCCACGTTCGCGTGGTTGATTGGCGAATCGCGGTCCACGCTGCGCTTGATCTTGTGCGCGCCGTGGCAGTCGTCGCACGACGGGGCCACGATCAATCCCATTTTCAACAGCGCGGTGCCGTGGATGCTGTCCATGTATTGATTCGCGGCCTCGGGAAACTCAATCTGATATTCCTTGGTGAGATTGGTGTTGCTGTGGCATTTGGCGCACGTGGCCGGCAGATTCATCTTATAAACGGGCGAATGCACGTCTTTCACCGGCAGAATTTCATGATTGCCATGGCAATCCCAGCATTGCGCCGCGCCGGATGCGCCCAAGCTGTGGCTCACGCCGTGGATGCTGGTCGCATAATCCTTGCCTTCCTTTTCATGACAACCGGTGCAATTCGGCGGCGGCACGTTTTTGTCATGCACCATTTCCTTGATGCCATCGTGGCAATCAATGCAATCCAACGAACTGTGAACCGACTTGGCGAAGCCGTTGGTTGGAAACAGCGCCATCGCCTCGGCATGGCCGTTCACGGTGCGCTTGTTCGACGGGTCGGTGTGGCAGTCGAGACAATCTGAGTTTTTCAGCTTGTCGGCCGCGAATAGCAGCGCCGGGAGCAGCCAAATTGCCAGCGCGATCAGGCGCGACCGGAACAGGACAGGATACGATCTGTTTGCCATATGGCATAACATCGGCGGAAAGCCCCCCCGGCGGCTTGCCAAAAGTTGCTCATTGCTTGGCATAATTTGGCTAGTCGTCAAATATCGTAGCGCAGGTTGCCAACCTGCTGTATCGCCGACTGGCAGTCGGCACGACGTGAAAGTGAGTCGGGTGCCTGAATTTTACTCGGCCGACAGATTGCCAACCTGTGACCCAGCAGACAGACTGTCTCCGCTAGGCGACAGTGGCGAGCCGCGCCCGATGATAAAACACAGTCGTTTTTATCTTTGACGCGCACAAGCAGAACCGTCAGGCTGTGCGCAAACTCGGTGGTCAATGAATCGAATTGAATTATGACTATTCAACCACTTTCCAATCGTCCGCGAGAAATCAGCGTGACCGAGGCCATCGAGCCTGCCTACGACCGGGTGAAGCGGCTGTTGTTCCAGCCGTTTGATTTTTCCAAATGGATTATCATCGGCTTTTGTGCCTGGCTCGCCGGTTTGGGCGAATCCGGCGGCAGCGGCGGCTACAGCGGTTTCAATGGCAACAACGGCCAAGGCGCACACCCCGGGGACCAACTCCGGCATTGGTACCATCAAGCCAGCGACTATGTGCTGGCCAATCTGGACTGGATCATCCCGCTGGCAGGTTTTCTGGTGCTCCTGCTCTTGGCCATCTGGCTGCTGGTGCTCTGGCTCAGCAGCCGGGGAAAGTTCATGTTCCTCCATTGTGTGGCCTTGGACACGGCAGAGGTGGATGTGCCTTGGAATAAATATGCCGGCGAGGCCAACAGCCTGTTCCGGCTCCGTATCGTCCTGTGCGTAGCGGGCTTGGTTTTGTGCCTGCCGTTGGTGGTGTTCCTGGCTATGGATATTATCCGCATGGTGCTACAAAATGAGGCCGATGTTGCGGGCGTGTTGCTGGCCGTCGGTTTGGGTTTGGTGCTGATATTTCTCTCCATTGTATTCGCCCTCATTCACAAATTCCTGGGGGATTTCGTTGTGCCGATCCAATTTCTCCGCGGCGGAACCTGCCTGGCCGCCGGGCGGGAATTCTGGGTCTTGCTTTCAGCCAATCCGGGCAAATTCACGGTTTACATTCTGTTTCGAATCGTGCTCGGCATGGCCATCCAAGCCATCATCTTGGCGACGATAATCGTGACGTGTTGCATTGCTTGTTGCCTCCTGGTGATTCCGTTCGTTGGCACGGTGTTGCTGCTGCCCGTGCTCATCTTCAAACGCGCGTATCCGCTTTATTATTTGGCGCAGTATGGCCCGCAATATGACGTGTTCCCCAAACCGGCCGCCCCGCCCACCGTCCCAACACCACCCGAAGCGCCAATGCCGCCGCTTTCCCCTGTCCAGCCGTAGCGTTACAGCGTTGGCTTCTTCCGAGTGAACGTGTGCGTCGCGTGGCCGTAGAAGACTTCCGCGCATTCCATAAGCGTTTCCGAGAGCGTCGGGTGCGGATGTACGGTCAGGGCGATATCCTCGGCGGTAGCGCCCATCTCCATGGCCAGCGTCGCTTCGCCGATGAGCTCGCCGGCATTCGTGCCGCAGATGCCCACGCCGAGCACGCGGTCGCTGTCGGGATCAATGAGCATCTTCGTCAAACCGTCCGTGCGGTCGAAGCTCAAGGCGCGGCCGGAAGCCGCCCACGGGAATTTGGCGACTTCGTATTTGATGCCTTTTTCCCTGGCCTCCGCTTCGGTCAAACCGCACCACGCCAGCTCCGGATCAGTGAAGACGACCGCGGGGATGACGATGTTTTCAAACACCACGTTTTCGCCGTTGATGTTTTCCACGGCGATGCGCGCTTCCTTGTGCGCCTTGTGCGCCAGCAGAATGCCGCCGGCAATGTCGCCAATGGCATAAATGTTCGGATCGTCGGTCAGTTGGTGGTGGTTGACTTTGACAAAACCTTTTTCGTCAGTCTGCACGCCCGTGTTTTCGAGGCCCACGTCGTGGCAGTTCGGCACCCGGCCCACCGCCACCAGCACGCGGTCGTAAAGTTCCGTGAGCTTCTCGCCGTTGTAGTCCATTTCCACCTTGATCTGCTTGCCCACGGTGGACATTTTGCCAACCCGCGCCTTGAGCCGGATTTCCTTGAACGCCTTTTTGGCAATGGCCACCACGGGCCGCGAAAGATCGGGATCGGAGCCGGCGAGGATGTTGTCAAGCGCCTCAACGAGCGTGATCTTGCTTCCGAGCGCGGCATAAACCGTCCCCAGTTCCATGCCGATGTAGCCGCCACCCACGACGAGCAGGTTCTCCGGCACATCCTCGACTTCCAGCGCCTCGGTGGATGTCATCACGCGGGGATTGCCCAGATCGAACGCCTTGGGCATGGCCGCTGTTGAGCCCACGGCCAGAATCGCCTTGTCGTATTCCACAAATTGCTGCCCCTGCTCCGTTTCAACGCGCAACTTCTGCGACCCTTCAAAATATGCGCGGCCCTTGATGACGGTCACATTGCGCATCTTGGCCAGCGACGCGACGCCGTTGCCGAGCTTCTCCACGATGGATTCCTTCCACGCGCGAAGCTTGGACAAGTCCAGCGCCGGCTCGGCAAACGTGATCCCGCGATGCGCGGATTCACGAGCATTTACGATCTGGTGCGTCGCATACAACAGCGCTTTCGAGGGAATGCAACCGCAGTTTAAACACACGCCGCCGAGCCGCTTATCGCGCTCGACGAGAATGACCTGCTTGCCCAGGTCCGCCGCATAAAACGCCGCCGCATACCCGCCGGGGCCAGCCCCGACTACAACAACTTCCGTTTTGATTGGATCCATAGATTTAAAAGTGAGGATGAGGACTGGGAGGATTAGAGTGTCACCACATCTTCGCTAAAGGTTTCAAACGACTTCACCAAATCCATCACGAACCGCGCGGCGTTGGCGCCATCAATCACGCGGTGATCGTAGCTCAACGCCATCGGTGTCAGCAGTCGGGCCTCGATTTTGCCGTCGCGCACGACGGGTTTCAGAGCGCCACGGCCCAGGCCCAGGATGGCCACCTCGGGTAAATTGACAATCGGCGTAAAATGCGCACCGCCGACGGCGCCTTGGTTTGAAATGGTGAACGAGCCACCCTTCATCTCCTCGGCGGTGATTTTTCGGTCGCGCGCCTTGACGGCAAGGGTTTCAAGTTCTTTCGCCAGCTCGAACATCGTCTTCTTGTCCACGTCGCGGATGACGGGCACCAACAGGCCTTGATCCGTGTCCACCGCGATGCCGAAGTGGAAGTACTCCTTGAGGATGATTTCGTTGGCCACTTCGTCGAGGCTGGAATTGAAAATCGGATGCAGTTTCAAGGCGGCGACCACCGCCTTCAACACAAACGGCGTGTAGGTGAGTTTGACACCCCGCTTCTCATATTCCGCGGCGAATTTTTTCCGCAATTCACCGACGCGAGTGAAATCAAGGTCATCGAACTGCGTAATGCGCACGACGGCGCTCCAGCTTTCACTCATGCGGCGCGCAATGACCTGCCGCAACGGCGTGACCGGTTTTTTGAGAATCGGCCCCCATTGCGAGAAATCAATCTGCTGCGGGGCCGGTTTGACGGGGGCTGTTCCAGCGGCGGCGGACGCCGGCTTGACGGCGGATTTTTGGAGTCTGGCAATGTAAGCCCGCACGTCGCCCGCCGCAATGCGGCCTCCAGCCTCACTGCCGCGGACCTTGCTTAAATCAATCCCCAATTCGCGCGCCATCCGTCGCAATGACGGCGACGCCACCGGGGCTGCGACGGGCGTCGGGTTCTCCGGTTCTGAATCCTCCTCGTCCTCCTCCTCGTTCTCGACAGGTCCAGTCTCCGGCGCGGCCACCGCCTTTTTGGCCGCCGATTTCGCAACCGGTTCGCCGGCCGGCGCGGCATTGCCGCCTGCTATCGTGAGCAGCCGCTGCCCGACGCTCACCCGGTCGCCGGACTTGACATGGACTTTTTCCACCACCCCGGCGGCGGTGGACGGAATCGAGGCCACGGCCTTTTCGTTCTCCAGTTCCAAAATCGGCTGATCCTTGGCGACCGTATCGCCCTCTTTCACGAAAATGCCGACCACGACGCCTGAATCGGCGCCTTCACCCAGCTTGGGAAGTTTTACATCCATAAATTGAAGCGACAGTCTGGCGGAAAACGGGCCGGGTTTCCAGCACGAAATTTTTCGTCAGCGCTCGGCGAAAAGCGGGGCCAAGAATCAGGCTTGACAATCTTGATTAGGCTATGATATGATGATGTTCATATTAGCTAACAGGTTCTGGGCGACGAAGATTTTTGTGGCCGGCTGTATGGCAGTTTCCGTTTTCTTCGCCCCAAGGAGGCCAATAATTGCACGTCAGGAGCAGTTCAGTTTAACAGCAATGACCGCTTCGACCGCTCGCTAGGGTGGATTGGGATGTTCTCCGCAGGAGGGTTTGGCCGCAGAGCTTTCGATGCCAGGCGAGCCGAATCTGGCAGTTCACAAAGAGAGGAACGAAATCGTATGAAAATCAAACATCTTGGCGGGTTGGCAATCCTTTTGGCCTTGGCTCCCGTCGCCTTGGCCGTGACGACATCGCTCCAAATCGCGCCCTCGCAAAATGAGGTTACCGTTAGCTGGAACGACCCGTTCGCATACTTGGAAACCAGCTATGACCCGGCTGGGCCTTGGTTCCCGGTGCCGGGCGCCAGCAGCCCCTTCACCACCAACCTGACCGCGGCGCACCAGTTTTTCCGACTCAATTACGGCACCCTCCAAACCAACTTGCTGCCGGTGGCGGTAGATGATTTCTTCGTTGTGCTCCATGATCGGACAACGACGATTCCGGCGCCGGGTGTGCTGGCCAACGACTCGGACCCAAGCAGCCTTTCGCTGGTGCCGCTGCTGGCCGCGGCCCCGCTCTACGGCAGCGCCAGCCTGGGCCAGGATGGATCGGTGACTTACACGCCTCCGTCGCTCTGGGTCGGCCAGGATGCCTTTCAGTATGTGGACAGCGATGGACTCCGCGTGGGATTGCCGGCCACGGTGCATATCACAGTGTCAAACAATCCGCCAGTGGTGGTTGCCCAGAATTTTGCCGTTCCGGCGGGCCAGACGCTGGAAGAGCCATCGCCCGGAATTTTGGCCGGCGGCTATGACCCGGATGGCGATCCGCTGCGAGCCGTGATTCCGCAAATCAGCGGTCCCGCCAACGGAACCTTGCTGCTGAACTGGGACGGCTCCTTTAACTATACCCCCAACAACGGCTTCACGGGAGTGGACAGCTTTTCGTATGAAGGCACCGACCAAATCAGCAACTCAGTTGCGGCGACGGTGACAATCAATGTCCACGCCGCCACCCCTGCGCCGACCGGTTACGGCGGCACCTACGGTGTCGCGCACGATCAGGACTTGTACGTGGGGGCGCCCGGCGTGCTGACGGGGGCGAACGATGCCTACGGCGACCTGTTGAGCGCCAGCCTGGTTTTCGGGCCGGGCCACGGAACGCTCACGTTGTTCATGGATGGTTCGTTTACCTACCTTCCCAATCCGGGATTCGTCGGTGCGGACAGTTTCACTTATGAGGCCGGGGTTGATGGCTCAAACAGCTTGCCGGCTACCATCACCATTGACGTGACCAACACGGCGCCCGTGGCCTTGGCCTGCTCGTACGCGACTGCTCCGGGCCAGACCTTGAACGTGGCGACGCCCGGCGTGCTGCTCGACGCCACGGATGCGGAAAATGATCCGATCACCGCCCTGTTGGAGAGCGGCCCCGCCAATGGCACACTGACCTTGAACACCGATGGCTCTTTCACATACACGCCCATGGCCGGCTTTGTAGGAGTGGACACGTTCACCTATTCGGCCTACGACGGATACACTTCGAGCGCGCCGGCGGTGGTCAGCATCACCGTGAGCAACCAGCCGCCCATCGCAGCCAACCATTTCTTTGGCGTCCAATTCAATGAAGCGCTGACGGTGCCGGCTCCCGGCGTGCTGCTCAACGCTTCTGATCCGTACGGTTTGGCAATGACAGCTCAACTGGAAGGCGGTGCCAGCAATGGAATCGTGGTCCTGAATACCAATGGTTCATTCACCTATACGCCAATGACTGACTATGCCGGCCCGGACTCATTCACGTATTCCGCGTACGACGGCGTGACTTCAAGCGCTCCGGCCACCGTCAGCCTGATGGTTCACGCCTCGAACATGCCGCCCGTGGCGGTGGACACCAGTTACGAAACCGGTCCCAACAGCGCGCTGCTCCCCGCGGCCCCTTTGGCACCAGACGTCTCCGAAGGCGTGCTCGCTGTGGATTCGGACGCGGATGGCGACGAGTTAACGGCGGTTTTGGTCAGCGGGCCGGCCAATGCGGCCGCTTTCACCTTGAACTTGGACGGCACCTTCAGTTATCTGCCCAACATCGGATTCACCGGCGAGGACAGCTTCATATATAAAGCCTTTGACGGGCTGGCCTACAGCCTGGAAGCCGTGGTGACCATCATCGTCAACTATACGCCTGACACCGTGGAGGGGAGCACCTACAGCACACACGCGAATACTTTGCTCTCGGAACCCGATCCGGGCGTGTTGTCTGAAGTGGAGTACAACGACACCTCGCCTGAGGCACTTTCGGCCACCGTGATCAAGATGCCCCTTCATGGTGCGTTGACGTTTAGCACCAATGGCGGATTTGAATACCTGCCGAACACCAATTACGTCGGCCACGACTATTTCATCTTTCAAGCGTACGATGGTGTGTCGAACCTGGCACCAACGCAGGTTGGCATTACCGTTGAGGATACCGCGCCCGTAGCCGAGCCGGACACCTATTACGTCCCGGTGAGTGGCACGTTGTCGCTGGCGGCGCCGGGTGTGTTGACCAACGACTACGATGACGATAACGATCCACTGCAAGCCGTCCTGGTGACCGGGCCGTTCTACGGGACGCTGGGTTTGGGTGCGGATGGCTCGTTTAGTTATGTGCCGGAGCCTGGTTATAGCGGCCCAGATTTCTTTACCTACCAGGCTTCGGATGGAGTGCTGAAGAGCGCTCCGGTGACCGTGACGATTTGGGTGTCCAATGATCCGATCGCGGTGGAGGACGTGTACGAATTCTATCCTGGTGTGCCGCTGCTTGTTGCGCCCGCCAACGGGGTTTTGGCGAACGACTTTGACCCGACCGGTGCCGGATTGACCGCGCAGTTTGTCGGCGGTTCCGGTTTGGTGACGCTGTACCCGGATGGCAGCTTCCTCTTTAACTCTCCACCGAGTCGCACCGGAACACCCATCACCTTCCAATATCGGGCGCTCCTGACCAATGGCACCGCCTCGGCCCCGGTCACGGTGACACTGCTGCCACTACTGGGGCCGGCGACTCCGCCCAAGCTGGTCCTCACGGAACTGACTTTTAGCGGAGGGACTGATGTCATTCCTGACAACGCCGGCGAGGCCAGAAAGCCGTTCCAGGCCCCGCAGTGGAAAAACGCGAAGGGCGACGGAGTGATTGACACTGCGGCGGGCGACCAAGCGGCCCCATACAGCTATGTGCAAGGTACCACGGCGACCATCGCCGCTAAATTCACGGCCACCGATCCCAAGCTGGCCAAATTGAAATCTTTGACCATGCTGGGCGTACTGTTCAGCAAGGACAAGAGCGATCCCTTGCTTATGAGTGTCCAGGCCGAGGCCGAAGGCGATGGCGCCGGCCATTTTGTACTCAAGGCCACCAAGACAACCGGGGCCAACTTCCCGAGCATGGTCGGCAAAATCAATCCGTTGTTGATTACCTGGGATTACTCGACCGACGGCGGCGGCCACTACGATCTTGATGTCACCCGCAGCCGCAATGTTGTCTATCTGACGCTGAACACGCCGCAAAAGCCAAAGGATACCATGTTTCAAACCCCATTGGACATAGGCTGCACCCAGGGCGCCGGCGCGACCAAAAACGCCGATTTGATCGCCCAAAATGGCGGTCTTTGGAAATACTTCGCCACCGGCAAAGTTCGACGGGCTTCCGATGGCGCTTTCCTCACTTACTACAATGACTGGAGCACGATGAATTGCGACATTTCTAAATTGCTGGAAACCAGTGATGGCCAATGCATGACTTGGGCCCAAATGTTCGCCTACGCCTTGCGTTGCCAAGGCATGGACAATAGCACGGTTAACATTGTGGGCTTCAAACCATCGAGTCCCGTCAAGAGAACATTTCTGGTCAACGCCTGGAATCCAGCCGGAGGGGCGAAGCCTCCGTACAAAGACTTTCCAAAAGTAAGCGGCGACTTCCTCGCCTGGCGTCAAGCCGGCGTCAAGGCTGATGGGACGTCCAATGGGAAGTACCTCGTCGCTGCCGGCGAACCGGCTTTCGAATTCACCTATGCCGGGGCGAAGAGCCAGAATAACCCGATTCCTGCCGCGGACTTCAATTGCCACTTTGTGGTGGAAATCAAGAACGGAGTCGCCACCACTTATTATGACCCCAGCTACGGCAACGTGTATGCCAATCCGGGTGCCGCCGCATTGACGGCTGTGGCCGGCTTCGCGGAGATAAAATTTACGCCCGCGCCGGCGAGCACTCCGTACTATGAAATCACTCCGGTTACCACCACCAAAGAAGGCGCACTGGCGCCCGGCGTGCCTACGCTCAACAATTACATTACCTTTAAATATTAGGTTTCGCGAAAGCGAACCTTTGCGGGCAGGCGGGGGCGGCATTGTGTGGAGAGAATCCTTGTCGTCCTCGCCCTGCTCCTCATCCTCGATTCTTGAGAACTGCCGAGGATCAGAACGACACGGGGCGGTTCAGGGGAAGTGAAAACTCCTTCCCACCCGGCGATGATGTCCTTAGACTTCCTCCCAACGACCATGTCATTCCGCCAGCTCCAAAAACTTCTGCCCGGGGAAATTGTTCTCCAGCCCGCCACGCTTGCCCAATATGCCGGCGACAAATGGTTCGCCTCTCACCAGCCGGACGCCGTCGCCCTGCCCCGCTCAACCACGTCCGTGTCAGCCATTCTGCGCTTTGCGCACCAGCATAGAATTCCCGTGACCCCGCGGGGCGCGGGCCACGGGTATGTCGGCGGTTGTGTGCCGGTGCAGGGCGGCATCGCATTGTCCACCGAGCGCATGAAGCAAATCTTCGAAATCAACCCGCGCGATTTTGTGGCGGTGGTGCAGCCGGCGGTGAACACGGCGGATTTCCAAGCCCGCTGCGAGCGGCGCGGGCTGTTTTATCCCCCCGATCCGGCAAGCCGCGCGAACAATTCTCTCGGCGGCAACATCGCCACCAACGCCGGCGGCCCGCGCTGTTTGAAGTATGGCGTCACCCGCGATTATGTCCTCGGTTTGGAAGTAGTCCTGGCGGATGGCTCTATTTGCCGCCTTGGCGGGCGCACCCACAAAAACAAAACCGGCTTTGACCTGCACCGGTTGTTCGTCGGCTCCGAAGGCCTGCTGGGTGTCATCACCGAAGCCACGCTGAAACTGATCCCGCTGCCGCCGTTCCGCGCTAATCTGGCGGTTGGTTTCGCTGCCATGAACGCCGCTGTGCGCGCCTTGCAGGCGATTTTTGCCGCCGGCTTCCTGCCTTGCGCGGCGGAACTGGCGGATGAATTCACCCTCGCCGCCGCCGCCAAACGCACCGGCAGCAAACGTCTCCTAGGCTGCAAGGCGCATCTGATCGTGGAACTGGATGGCCAGGGATATTCTGTCCGCCATGAAATCGCCAGTGTGGAAAAAATTGTGCGCCAGCAGAAGCCGTTGTTCGTGGAGCGTGGTTTTGGCGCGAAGCAATGCGAGGCCGTCTGGCAGATCCGCCGCGAGTTTTCCTACGCGTTGCGAGACACTGGGCTGACCAAACTGAACGAGGACATCGTGGTGCCGCGCGGCAAACTGGAGGCGCTGTTCAAATTCACGGCGCAATTGCAAAAAAAACACCGGCTGCAAATTGCCTGTTTCGGTCACGCCGGCGATGGCAATATTCACACAAATGTGATGGTGGACTATGACCAGCCCGGCGCGAAGGAACGGTCGGAAAAATGTCTGGATGATCTTTTCGGCTGGGTCATCGCCGGCGGTGGCGCCATCACCGGCGAGCACGGCGTCGGGCTCGCGAAGAAACGCTGGTGGCCGCAGGCCGTTTCGGAAAATTCACGCGCGCTGCACGGCGCCGTCAAACACGCGCTGGACCCGCATGGCATTTTGAACCCGGGAAAGTTCCTGTGACCATTGCCCCGGAGCAGCCGGGGAAACCAGGTTCAACTCGCAGCGCGGCTCTGTGAGCCGCAGCCAGGTTCAAACTTCAACGCGCCGTGATACATTCCGCCCGCGTTCTGCCTGGCGGGGCTGCGGCGGATCGCAAACCCGCGCTCCGTCAGCCATTTCAAAGCACGCGACCGTCAGGGATTCGTCAGCCGGAAAAACAGATTGCCCGTCGTGTTGGTCAGGCTCAAATAATTCGTCGCGCCGTTCAGCGTGGGACTGCTGCTGGCCGCCCAGCTCGCGATGGAAGTGGCCAGATTGCTGTTCTGATGCAAATTCCAGCCGGTGATATTCTGCCAATAGACGGTCACCACATTGCCGGCGTGCGACACGTAAAGCGTCGGCGCGCCGGGTGTTTGCACCACTTGGATTAGAGCCCAGAAGCCGCCGGTCACGGCGTAATTCCCTCCGGTCATGGCCCCGCTCGCATCGGGCTGGCCGATGGTGCCGGTGACAGAAAACGTTCCGCCCGTGCTGGAACCACCGCCGCCGGCGATTTTATACCAGTCAATTGTGTAGCTCTGGCCGGAAGCGGTTGACGGCTGCAGGCTGAAAACGGATAACACCAACCCCAAGATTGTGAATTTCAGTTTCATAATTTTTTCAGCGGTCTAAGTTGCGTTAAATTGTCGCGCATTCACCCTCACTCCTCCAGCTTGGCGGATGAGCTGGGGTACATTCGACCAAACGACGGCGTTTGGCAAGCCAGAAGCGAACCATAACCGGCCTGCAAACACTTGCGCAATAACCGGAGTAAGGCCAAATATAACCTGCCATGAAAATCGCGTTATTGGAGCAGGCAATGTCGGCACGGCGCTGGGGTCGGGCTGGGCCAAGGCTGCACATCAAATCACCTTAGCACAGTGTCAAGCTGCGCCCTGGAAATTGTGCAATTCAGGACGACCCTTGAAGAATTGGGCTGAACTTGGCAGTCTTCCATTCCAACTGAATCCGTCGCCCATAATGCCGACGGCCAGTGCTCCCTGCCCAAGATGATGCTGCGCTGGCGCTGGGCTCGTTCGTGGTGTGGCCGCCGTCTATATTAACCATTCCCGTCCTGGTCTGGCGGCTGCTTGACGAGGAAAAAATGCTCCGGCGCGACCTGCCTGGTTATGAGGAGTATTGCGTGCGCACGCCCTGCCGGCTCGAGCCGCGGATCTGGTAGCGGAACACCGGTGAAGCACCAGCGGCTGGAACAGGCCTTTCCCCCGGGAATCCTGAAGGGATTTCCTCAGTCAGCCCAGCGTTGCCCGGGAAGCCTTCGGGGCTGCCCACCGCAACGCGCTGCGGCGGGTCTTCGCCACACCCGCGCTCCGGGAATCAGCCATTCGAGATTTTTCCACATTCTTAAGAACGCCGCGCGCCCAATTGACGTAGCGATGCCTGGCCGGGAGCGTCTTGCGCAAATTTTCAAAAGCTTCCTTGGCCAATGGAAGAGCTTCGGGGCTGCGTCCGGCGAGCCGCAGAAAGTCGGCCAGGTTGGATTTGGTATATGCGGTCAGTTCATGACCGGAACCCACGGTTTTTTCCAGCATCGCCAATGATCTTTTGAAATACGCTTCTGCCCGCTCGTCCCGGCCGGTATTTTGCAGGAGAATGGCGATATTCATCAAGCACATCGCGACGTTTTGATGCCGGGGGCCGTAGGCTTTTCTCCTCAGTTTCAGCGACTGCTGGTAAAGCCGCTCCGCCTCCTTGAATCTGGCGGTGTGCTGCAAAACGTTGGCGAGGTTGCTCAAGCTCGAAGCCACATCACGGTGCTCAGGACCAAGCGCATTCGTCCGCAAGACCAGAGACTGGCGATAGAGCGTCTCGGCCTCACCATGCCGGCCGCGCTCAGTCAGCAAGTTGGCGAGGTGATTCATGCTCTGGGCCACGGCGCGGGGCTCCGGACCTGGAATCTTGCTTCGTAGTGCCAGCGATTTTCGGTACAGCGACTCAGCCTCGGCAAGATTGCCATGATCCCGGGCCCGAGTGGCCCGATCAAACAGCCTCTGGCCCGGGCCTCCTGAAACAGCCGGCGGCGCTCCTCGGTGAGGCGATGCTTTGCATGTGGACTTTGCTTTCATGCTGCGCTTCATGCGAAAAGCTTAACGCATCATGAATCTCCGCAGCCATTCAATTCTTCTGCGGATCGCTCAATCCGCCGGCAAGGTGGAAGCGCGCCACGTCCCCTTCGCCGAGAACGCCCGGGATCAACATCATCATGCCGGTGTCGCCCTCCAGAAAATAAAAGAACAAGACGACCCGCCCGTCCACCTGCGCATTGCCATGGATGAACCGGTGTGCGCGCAGGTGAGATACCAGCGCCCCTTCCACTTCCACCCGGCGCCCGATGGCCTTGGAGGCAACGCGCCCCAACACCGCGACGAGGTGCGGCATGGAGTCCACGTCCGACGCGCGGATGAACGCTTGGTCTCCGGCGAACTCCTCCAGAAAATAATGCACCGCTTTTTCGTAATCCGTCGGGTGCAGCATGCGCTCGCGCAGATCAGCTAGATGGCGGGGAAAATCTTGGGAGGCGGAATTCATGGGCTGAATGATGCGGGAGGCTGAGATTTGACTCAACCTTTTCCGAGACCTCTGCCAGACCTAGACCCGAAGCCAGCCACGGAACCCTCTGCCGGCATAATACGACTCCGCACCGTTGGATCCGATGAAGACGCGGCCGTAACTGCGGCCACCCCAGATTGCGCCACCGAGTTTTCGGATGGCGGCCGGTGTCTTGAGCCAGCTCGACCGCCTCGTGTCGAACTCGCCCCGTTTCTGCAGCTCCAGGTATTGTTCTTCGGTCAAAACCTCAATGCCCATGGCGGCGGCCATATCCGCGATGCTGCTCTTGGGTTTATGTTCCTTACGCCCATCAAGCGCTTCGCGGTCGTAGCAAAGGCTGACGCGGCCTGATGGCGTTTGCTCGGAGCAATCGAAGAAAATGTATTCGCCTGTCTTTTTATCATGGCCCATCACATCCGGTTCACCGCCGGTTCGTTCCATTTCATAGAGTGACCACAGCTTAGCCGCACTGGCTTCCAGCTTTGCTTGGACTTTAGCCCACTCAAGACCTTTATGGCGGTTCATATTTTTCCCAAACCGGACTTCCAATGCCGCGAGAAATTCTTCGCGTTGTTTTGGTGACAACTGCTTTTTGTTACAGGTGCTGTTGTTCATGGGATGGATTGGTTTCGTAAATGCAAAGGCTTTGGACCGGGCGCTACAACCCCGCTGGAGCTGGGAGTGCAACTGATTTTCGACCCAGCCGCGCTCCGTTGCCTACGCTTTCGCGTAAAGTTCCGCGCCTTTTTCGGTGAACTCCTTTGCCTTGGCTTCCAAGCCTTGCTTGAGCGCTTCTTCCTCGGCGATCCCCTGCTCCGCCGCATATTTGCGGACGTCCTCGGTGATCTTCATGGAGCAGAAGTGCGGGCCGCACATGGAACAGAAATGCGCGGACTTGGCGCCTTCCTGCGGCAGGGTTTCGTCATGGAACTCGCGCGCGGTAACGGGGTCGAGCGAGAGATTAAACTGATCTTCCCAGCGGAATTCGAACCGCGCCTTGCTCAGCGCGTTGTCGCGGTATTGCGCGCCGGGATGACCTTTGGCCAGGTCGGCGGCGTGCGCGGCAATTTTGTAGGCGATCACGCCGTCTTTCACATCCTTCTTGTTCGGCAGGCCAAGGTGTTCCTTGGGCGTGACGTAGCAGAGCATCGCGCAGCCGTACCAGCCAATCATCGCCGCGCCAATGCCGCTGGTGATGTGGTCGTAGCCCGGCGCGATGTCGGTGGTGAGCGGCCCAAGGGTGTAGAACGGAGCTTCATGGCACCATTCGAGCTGCTTGGCCATGTTTTCTTCAATCAGGTGCATGGGCACATGGCCTGGGCCTTCGTTCATGACTTGCACGCCCCTGTCCCACGCGCGCCGGGTGAGGCCGCCCTGCACCTCAAGTTCGCCAAATTGCGCCTGGTCGTTGGCATCGGCAATCGAACCGGGCCGCAGGCCGTCGCCGATGGAAAACGAAACATCGTAGGCGGCCATGATGTCGCAGATGTCGTCCCAATGCGTGTAGAGGAAATTCTCCCGGTGATGCGCGAGGCACCATTTGGCCAGGATGCTGCCGCCGCGCGAGACAATGCCGGTCATGCGCGACGCGGTGAGCGGGATGAAGCGCAGCAGCACCCCGGCGTGAATGGTGAAGTAATCCACGCCCTGCTCCGCCTGTTCGATGAGGGTGTCGCGGAAAATCTCCCAGGTGAGGTCCTCGGCCTTGCCGCCGACCTTTTCGAGCGCCTGATAAATGGGCACTGTCCCGATGGGCACCGGAGAGTTGCGGAGAATCCATTCGCGCGTGGCATGGATGTTCTTGCCGGTGGAAAGGTCCATGACCGTGTCCGCGCCCCATTTCGTGGCCCAGCGCATTTTTTCGACTTCCTCCTCGATGCTGGAGGCGACGGCGCTATTGCCGATATTGGCGTTGATTTTCACCAGGAAGTTGCGACCTATGATCATTGGCTCCAGCTCCGGATGATTGATGTTCGCGGGAATGATGGCGCGGCCGGCCGCGATTTCACTGCGCACAAACTCGGGGGTGATTTCTTTCGGGATGCGCTGTGGAAAACGGGAAAACACGCTTGGGGTGAGTGCGGATGGCGGAGTGCGGAGAGCGGAGTGTTGGGCGCTGCCTGCGTGTTGTTTATTCAGATCGTTTCTGACGATATCGCGGCTTAATTCCGCAATCCCAATTTCGGACTCGGCAGTCTTCAGGTTCTCGCGGATGGCGATGAACTCCATTTCGGGCGTGATGATGCCCGCACGGGCGTAGGCGAGTTGCGTGACCACCTTGCCAGGCTTGGCGCGGAGCGCCTTGCGGCGTGGCGCGGTCAAACCCTCCAGGCGCAACAGGGTTGCGTCCTGCCTTTTGGCGCGATCCAGTCCGCGATGCTGTTCCGAAAGATAACCGTCGTCAATTGGCGTCGCCTCGCGGCCAGCATATTCCTCCACGTCGCCGCGCTGGAGAATCCATTCGCGGCGCAACGCGGGCAAGCCCTCCTCCACCGTGCCGGTAAATTGGGGATCCCCCCACGGACCGCTGCAATCATAGACGCGCACGGGCGCGTTACTTTCGGTCTGCCCGTTGAATCCTTTGGTGGGCGATAGTTCGATTTCGCGCATGGGCACGCGCACGCTGGCGTGCAATTGGCCCGCGACAAATACGCGCTGGCTGTTCGGCAATTGCTCGCTGCTATGCGGTTCGAACGAATCTTTGGTGGCGATCATATAAAAAATGTTAAATGTCGGATGGCTGCAACAGGATCACACTCATATCACTTGTCAGTTGTCACATGACACCAGAAAAGGCAACGGGGAAGGGATTGTGCCTCCCTTCGCCAGCATTACCTGGATCAGGTTCAACGGGTCTTCCGCGCTCCCGCACGAAACTCTCAGCCTTTGCCCGCAATCGCGGTCAGGATGGCTCCCCGAACTTGCTCCAACGTAGAATGATTTGCGGGGAAGGTCAAGCCAGCGAGGCGGGGTCGTGGTCCTATTTTTTTCACCTTGATTCACCTTGACCCGGGCAAAGGTCGGTGGTCGGACACAAGCAGAAGAGGAAATTGAGAGCCGGGAGCCGGGAAGAATGGGTTCGTTTGGAGCCGTCGGGAGGCGGGAAAATTGCGAAAGCCGCTGTAGTTGCTGGTTTTCCGGAGATGATGGTTTGGGTTCGTTTCGAAAAAGTGGCCAGAGATGCAAGCTTCTCCATGACCCGAAATTTGTATGGCCGGATTCAGGCGGATAAGACGATGAAAAATTGAAATGCCGAACGTCGGCCACCCGAAAGCAGAAATTGGAAATCGGAGGTCAGAGGTCGGAGGCCAATGGGAAAACAGAAATTTGGAAAACCGGGGGTAAAGCCACCAAAGCCGATGAGCGGCAGCAACACAAAATCGCCAACCGGCGGCAGCAGAGGGATCGCCGGGGATGAAATCTTGAAAGCACGGCGATTGAGGTAATGACGGAGTTCGTGGATCCGCCGCAGGCGACCCTCACCGGGGCCGGGGCGAGCCCCGGCAGCTCCGCCGATCAGCACATCTCCTGGGGCGCCATGAAGATCGGACGCGGCAAGGCGTTCGAGTTGGGTCAGAACAATCCCAAGGCCAGGGTGTCCGTAACCAAGCGTTACGTGACGGTGGATGGCCGGCACGTGCTGCTGGAAATTGTGCCCTTGAAAAGCACGGCTACGACGCCGCCTCCCGCCTGCTCACGGTCAATGACGGCAATGGCAA
>Ga0302320_10008066_pt1 | contig 23002 bp, 22 predicted proteins | sample Bog_T0_3_FD_202130 | JGI IMG/M metagenome (GOLD analysis project Ga0302320, IMG submission 202130) | Peat permafrost microbial communities from Stordalen Mire near Abisko, Sweden - Bog_T0_3 | ecosystem: Environmental > Terrestrial > Soil > Wetlands > Peat | place: Sweden: Abisko, Stordalen Mire... | reverse complement strand
GGGTCGGGTCGGCGCCTTCGCCGTCCCTCCAGATGCGGATGTCGGCGATGTTCGACGTGCGCTGGGCCTGGCGCAGGTCGGGCGCGCGGGTCAGCAGCGCGACGCGGCCGTCGGCGCCGAGATAGAGGCACTGAAAGAAGCAGAAGCCGAAACTGTCGTAGCCGGTGAGCCAGCAGTCGCTCTCCTGCGCGAACATCAGCAGTCCGTCGAGCCGGCGCTCGGCCATCGCCGCCAGCAGCCGCCGCTTGCGCGCGGCCATTTCCTCGGCGGTGAAGGGAACGGGCATGCAGAACTCCGGCTGGGCGCGAAAAGCGTCGCCAGCGAAAGCCCTGCGCTCCGCCGCGTCAAGCCGCCGCTCAGCGGTAGACCAGCACCGGGATCGCGGTGTGGGTGAGCACCTTGGTCGTCTCGCTGCCGACCAGCAGCGCGGCGACGCCGCGCCGGCCGTGCGAAGCCATGACGATCAGATCGCAACGGCGCGCCCGCGCGCAGTCGATGATCGCGCGATAGGGCTGATCGTGGATGTCGCGCACCGTTTCGACCTCGACGCTCGCAGCCTCGGCGGCCATCCGCACCTGCTCGAGCGCGCGCTCGGCGATGCGCGCGGTCTGCGCCTCGTGCTCGTCGGGCGTCTCGGCGACCAGCACCGCGTCCATCGAGGCGACGTGATAGGGCTCGCTGATGGTGATCGCGGTGACCTTGGCGCCGACCGTCTTGGCGAGTTGGATGCCGTAGATGACCGCCTTGCGCGACAGGTCGGCGCCGTCGGTCGGAATGAGGATGTGCTTGAACATCGTCTCTCTCCTCCCCTCTTTACCGCATGCTGTGGCGGCGGCCCGCTGCGGGCGATGACGTCAGTCAAAGGACGAGTCGCAGCCCCCGCGCGCCGCGGCGGTCGCGCACAATCGCGCCTCGGACCGCCGAAGACAAGCCGGCGCCGCGTTGCGAAGGAAGCGCAGCCGCCCGGCGTCACGCCCGATCAGCGCCGCCGGCGCCATAGCGCAGCCCGTCGAGCACCAGGCCGATCATGCGCCGGGCCAGCGCCGGATCGTTGTGGTCTCGCGTCGATGCGCTGAGGCTCGCGACCGCCCATAGCAGGTCGTGCGCCTCGACCCCGGCGCGGATCGCGCCGGCCGAGGCCGCCGATTGCAGCAGGCCTTGCAGCGCGGGCACGAGCCGCTTCTCGAAATAGGCGGGCAGGACGCCATAGGCGGGGTCGCCCGAATGCAGCGCCGCGGCGAGTCCCCGCTTGGCGCGCAGGAAACCGACGAAGCGCTCGATCCATCGCCGCAGCGCCTCTTCCGGCGCATGTTCGGCCGCGAGCGCCGGCGCGGCGTCGGCGCAGGCGTCGACCTCGCGGCGGAACACCGCCACGATGAGGTCGGCGCGGGTCGGGAAATGGCGGTAGACCGTGCCGACGCCGACGCCGGCCTTCTCGGCGATCTCGCGCACCGGCGCGTCGACCCCCGAGGCCGTGAACACCGCCATCGCCGTCTCGAGCAGCGTCTGGAGGTTGCGCTGCGCGTCGGCGCGGAGGCGACGCACCGCATGGCCCTGCGCCCCCTCTCCGTCGCCCCGATCCGCCGCTTCGCCGCTCAAGAAACTTTCCTGTTGATAAACGGAACAACGCTCCGTATACAATCGGAATACGGTTCCGCTTGTGCTCTATAGCGCGGCGGGGCGGCGCTGGCCACACCCGGCCGGAAGGAGACGATCATGCAAGACAAACGCGTCGCCCTGGTCACGGGCGCCAATCAGGGGATCGGCCTGCAGATCGCCAAGGAGCTCGCGGCGAAGGATTTCACCGTCCTTGTCGGTTCGCGCGACCTGGCGCGCGGAGAGGAAGCGGTCCGTACGATCGACGGCGACGCCCATGCGCTGCAGATCGACGTGACGGACCGCAGTTCGATCGCCGCCGCGGCCGAGCGCGTTCGCCGCGAGTTCGGCCGCCTCGACGTGCTGGTCAACAACGCGGCGATCTCGCACACCCGTCGGCAGCCGGGCATGTCGGTCGAGGACTACGCCCAGACGACCCGCCCGAGCGTCGTCGACCTCGACGAGTTGCGCGCCGTTTGGGAGACCAACGTGTTCGGGGTCGTCGCGGTCACCCAGGCGATGCTGCCGCTGCTGCGCGAAGCGTCGCCGCCGGCGCGCATCGTCAACGTGTCGAGCGGCGTCGGCTCGCTGACGCTGAACGCAAACCCGGCTTTCCACTATCGCTCGATCTTCAGTCCCGTCTATTCGGCGTCCAAGACCGCGCTCAACGCGATGACGCTCGCGATGGCGATCGAGCTCGAGCCGACCGGGATCAAGGTCAACGCCGCCTGCCCCGGCTTCACCAAGACCAACCTCAACAACTATGCGGGCACGCAATCGGTCGAGGAAGGCGCGCGCGAGCCGGTGCGCCTCGCCCTGCTCGGCCCCGACGGGCCGACCGGCTCGTACTCCAACGCCGCCGGACCGCTGCCGTGGTGAGGCCGCCAGTCTCGCGGGCCGCGAGGCCGGCGCCTCTCGCCTGAAGCCTAGAGCCGCTCGATCGCCTTGGCGGCGGCGTCGAGCGCGTCGGCGACCGCCTGGATCACGGTTTTCGCCGCCTCGTCGCGGCGCACGCGCATGCGCACGGCCATGCGCAGGTTCTCCATCGCCCGGAACACCGGCGCGAAGTCGCCGCGCTGGGCGTTGTTCGCGCCGTCGAGGCGGGCGAAGATCGCGTCGACCTGCGGCTTGTTCTCGGCGAGGAACGCTTCGCCCTCGGGGGTGAGCGTGTAGAGCTTGCGCCCGCCCTGCTCCTGGGCGGCGGTGGCGTAGCCCATGTCCTCGATCATCGACAGCGTCGGATAGACGACGCCGGGGCTGGGGCTGTAATCGCCGCCGACCCGCTCGCCCAGCGCCTTGATGATTTCGTAGCCGTGGCGCGGCTTCTCGGTCAGCATGGCGAGAATGACGAGGCGGAGATCGCCGGAGTCGAACAGCCGGCCTTCGCGCGGCTCGGAGCCGCCGCGCCAATGGCGGCCGAACCCTGGGCCGCGGCCAAAGCCCGGGCCGCGACCGAAACCGTCGTGGACGCAGCGCCCGCGCTCCTCCGGACGGAAGCCCCGCCCGCCATGTTCGTCGTTATGTAAGTGTCTGAAGTGCATAGGTTTTCCTTTTGAGTTGCGATCTATCGAGATATGTCTGTTATGAGACCTGTCCCGATATATCTTTGCGTAAGATATATCGAAACATGTCGGAGTCAAGCGAAAATTGGCGCAAGGCCGAAAGGGGCGGCCGAACGGCGGGCGGACGCTGGCGAACCGGCTACTTCGCCGCTTCGGCGACGATCGCCGCCATCGCCAGGGCGTCGGGGTCGCCGTCTTGCGTCAGTCCGGCGATTACGCCGGCGCGGTCGGCGGCGGGCCGGTTCTGGCTCGCCTTCCATTTGCCGCGCAGATCGACGAGCTCGATTTCGAGGCCAACGATCTGGCGAACCATCGCGGCGACGAAATCGTCGGGCGCGTCGCCGACCGCCCAGGGCGCGGCGCGGCCGCCTTCGTGGGTCGCGGTGAGGTCGGCGATCTGGCCGCGCAGCCAGGCTTCGTCATCGATCACCCGCGCGGCGCCGTGCGCCTGGACCATCACGTAGTTCCAGGTCGGCACGACCTTTCCGGTCTCGCGCTTGGTCGCGTACCATGACGGCGAAACGTAATGGTCGACGTCCTGGAACACGACCAGCGTCTCCGGCTCGCCCTGCAGCTCGCGCCACAGCGGATTGGCGCGCGCGACATGCGCCCGCAGGGTTCCCAGGCGCCCCGCCCCCGCGTCGATCAGGAACGGGATCGTGTTGGCGGCGAGGCCCTGCGGCCCGCGGTTGACGATCAGGCCGAGCGGCCGGCGGCGGATCAGGTCGTGCAACGCGGCGAGATCGTCCTGGCGATGGAGCGGCGGTTCGTACATCGAGAGCTCCGGCGCGCGGGCGTGACTGGCCGCGACAGTGTGCGCCTTGTTAGCGCAGGGCGCGCCGACGCGCCATCCGCCCGCTTGCGTCACCGGGGATCGACGGCGCCCGGCCGTTTGCGCCAGCGGTCGAGGTTGTCGAGCGCGACAGCGCGATCGTCGAGATTGCCGTCGGCGCCGATTTCCGCCAGCGTCGCCGTCGCTTTCGCCGCGGCGATACGCAGGCAGGCGAGCGCGGCGAACAGACGCGCCGACGGGTCGGCGGCGTCGAGAAACGGCAGCAGCCGGGCCAGCATGCCGCGCCGGCGGATCTCCGCGCCGATCTCGGCCTGCTCGACGATGATGGCGTTGCGGGCTTCGGCGTCCTTTTCGTCGTCGCGCCAATCGATGAAGCGGCAGGCGGTCAGCCGTTCGGCCGCGTCCTCGAACCGCGCCATCAGCGCGTCGTCGTCCATCTCGGCGAGGCTCGGACGCGCCGGCGGCGACGCGCGGGCGCGTTCGGCCAGCGCCAGCGCTTCGCGGGTCGAGCGTCTCGCCATCACCCCCCGCCACGCCGCTTCGCTCAACGCCGGCGCGAATTCGCTCAGCAAGGCCGCCGCGCAGATGCGAATGTCGGGATCGTCGCTGTCGAACAGCGGCTCGATCTCGATCGCCGTCGCCTTGGCGCCCAGCGCCCCGGCGATCGCTGTGTTCCGGGCGAAGCCGCGGTTCGTTTCCTCCCTCGTCGGCAGAAAAGCGTCGGGCGGCGCGCCGCCGCCGTATTGGAAGACCCGGCCGACGCCGCTCTCGTTTGAGGCCTCAGCGAACAGCAGCAGCAGCCGCTCGGTCGGCATCTGCGCGTAGTCTTCCGGGCTCATTTCAGCGCTCCGAATCTGCGCAGCCCAACGAGGCCCATTACGCGCTACGCCCCAAAATCAGGCCTCGCCACCGGTCGACGGGGCGGACTTCCCCCGCCAGCGGCTCAACGTCCAGCCCGCCGGGGCGCGCACCTGCGGGTCGCGGTCGGCCTTCAGCGCTTCCAGCGTCGCGACGGCCTTGTCCGGCGCCACGTAGCGGCAAGCGAGCGCGGCCTGAAAGCGGATATGCGGGTCGGGGCTGTCGAGGAAAGGCGCGAACCTTGCGAGCATGCCCCGTCGCGCGGCCTCCGCCCGGATCTCGATCAGCTCGCCGAGGATGCCGTTGCGCGTTTTCGTCTCCCGTTCGTCGTGGACCCAATCGATGAACTCGCACAGGGTCACGCGCTCGCCCGCGTCCTGAAAGCGCGCGAGCAGCTCCTCGTCGCTCATCTCCTGCAAGGTCGGCTGCGCCGGCGGCCCCTGGCGGACGCGTTGGCGCCCCGCGATCACCTCTTTGGCCGAACAGTTGGCCGAGACCCCCTTCCGGGTCGCTTCAGCCAGATCGGCGTCGAGGCCGCTGGCGAAGAGCGCCGCCGCCATGCGGACATCGGGGTCGGGATCGTCGAACAGCGACAGTGCGTCGGGGCCTGCCCGCCTCGTCAGCAAGGCGGCGACGATCGCCAGCAGTTCCGCGCTGAGCTGCCGACGTTGCTCTTTGTCCATCGCGAGCAAAGACAGATCCGGGATCGAGCCGGCGGATATGCCGCCGAAAATGCGACCAAACCCGAGCTGCTTGGCGGCGCCGGCGAACAACGGCAGCAGCCGATCCGTGGTCATCTCGGCATAGTCTTCCGGACTCATTGCAGCACTCCAAACAGGCGCAGCGCCTCCAGGCCCGCGTCGCGCTGGCCGGCGAAATCAAGCTCGTCGACGACGTCCCGGTGGAGGATTCCGGGCATGTTTTCGTTCTCCAGCGAATTGTATTAACCGGTGATCTGCTCGTGCTTCAGCGTCGGAACCCAGACGAGATTGCTGGGATCGTCGACGGCCGGGCGACCGAACTTGTCGATCGGCGCGACGGCCGCGAACTTGGCGACGTTGTCGGGGTTCTGCTCGACCACGTGATGCCGCTGATAGCCCAGCACGTTCTCGTTCGGCGGCTGCTGCAGTTCGTCGAGAGTCTTGGGCGGATCCATGGCGGCGCGGATCTGGTCGAGCGCTTGCTGCTCGCCCACATTGAGCGGGCTCGGATCGAGGATCTCGATCGCCGTCTCGACCAGCAGCTTAAACTCGGGGATCGCCCACAGCGCCAATCGTCCGCCCGCGACGACTTTTTCGGCCTCGCTCTTGATCAGCGCTCTCGCCTCTCCGCGCGCCACGCGCAAACTCTCCTGCACCAGCGACGGCTTTGCCGGGACGGCGGGCAGCGGAGCGTTCGGATCGACCGGCTTGGCGGCGAACCAGCCTGGGTTCGGCTTGTCGCCGACTCGCGGTTGCTGCGCGGGATCCCAGTCCTTCAGCAGGCCGCTGGCGAACAGCTGCGCCGCCAGTTCGACGGAGCCGCGGATCGGCGCATCCTTGGCGAGACCTGGCGGGACGGGAAAGCCGAGCAGCACCGCGGCGATCGCCGCCAGCGACGCCTCGCCGCGATCGAGCGCAGCGGCGACGGTCGCCAGGCCGCCCTGTTTGCCAAAAAGATCGATCGGCAGGCCGTAGAGCGCCGTCAGCTCGGCTTCCGCTTCGTCGCACGGCCTGGCTTCCCAGCCACCCGGCTCGGCGCAGCGAAGCAACCGGGTCGGGCCGACAAAGAGGCCGTCGGCGCCGCAGCGCACGCCGTCCTCGCTGAGACGAAAGAAACGGATGAACGCAAGCGCGCCCAAGCGGCTTCTCCATGGAGAGTTTCAACCTGTGAAATGAGAACACAACAAGAACGCATGGTCAAGCAAATGGGCGCGCCGCGGCAAAAAAGTGACGCTACTTGTGACGTTTAGCGGCAGATTGGCGTAACGCTGGCGCCGTAGCGGCCACCTTCGCCCGCGGCGCGTCGGCGTTACACGCGAACGCGCCGCCGCCCATATCCGCGCGCGCGTCATCGCCGCCGTTATCGAAAGCGAGCGCCCTATTCGGCCGCCAGGCCGCGGCCGCCGAAGCGTTTCTCTACGTAAGCCTCGACCAGCCGCTTGAACTCCGCAGCGATGGTCGAGCCCCGCAGCGTCACGGTCTTGACCCCGTCGACGAACACCGGCGCGGCCGGCGTCTCGCCCGTGCCCGGCAGCGAGATGCCGATGTCGGCGGGCTTGCTCTCGCCCGGGCCGTTGACGATGCAGCCCATCACCGCGACGTTGAGCGTCTCGACGCCGGGGTAGCGCGTCTTCCACGCGGGCATCGCGTCGGCGAGGAAGGATTCGATCTCCTGCGCCAGTTCCTGGAACACGGTCGAGGTGGTGCGGCCGCAGCCGGGACAGGCGGCCACCTGCGGGACGAAGACGCGGAAGCCCATGGTCTGCAGGATTTCGCGCGCGACCTTGACTTCCTGCGACCGGTCGCCGTTCGGCTCGAGCGTCAGCGAGACGCGGATCGTGTCGCCGATCCGCTCCTGCAGCAGCGCGCCCCTCTTACAGCCGTTCGGCGAGATAATCGTCGATGGTGGCGCGAACCCCCTGCGACCACAACCGGTTCAGCGCCTTGGAGAAGGCGTCGACATAGGCCGGCGTGTCCGAGAGCTCGCCGAAGAGGTCGCGCAGTTCGAGGAAGGCGCGCGGATCGATGCGCGCCGGCCGCGCCGCCTTTTGCAGGCGATCCCAGTTGGGGTCGTTGGGCGGGATGACCTTGCCGCTCTCCGACTCGCCGTAGCAGTAGCGGCACCACATCGCCGAGACCAGCGCCAGGCCGGCGAAGCCCTGCCCCGCATCCAGGCGATCGACGACGCTCGGCAGGATGAACTTGGGCTGCCGGTTCGAGCCGTCGAGACACAGCCGCGAGATCGTATCGGCGATCTTCGGATTGGCGAAGCGCTCGGCGACCTTGAGCCGGTAGGCTTCGAGCGCGACGCCGGGCGGCGGCGGCACGACCGGCAGGATCTCGCGCTTCTCCAGCGTCGCCAGGAAGGTCGCGATCTGCCTGTCCTCCATCGCCTCGTGGACGAAATGGATGTCGAGCAGGCCGGCCGGATAGGCGATCGCCGCGTGGCCGCCGTTGAGGATGCGAATCTTCATCAGCTCGTAGGGCGCGACGTCCCTGACGAAGGTCGCGCCGACCGTCTCCAGCGCCGGCCGGCCGGCGGGGAACTTGTCCTCGACCACCCACTGGCGGAACGCTTCGCAGAACACCGGCCAGTTGTCCTCGAGGCCGTAGCGGTCCGCGAGGATCGCACGCTCTCGGTCGCCGGTCGCCGGCGTAATGCGATCGACCATCGAATTGGGGAAGGCGACGTTGGCGCGGATCCAGGCCGCGAGTTCGCGGTCGACCAGATCGGCGACGCCGGCGACCGCGTTCTCGCAGACGTGGCCGTTGCCGGGAATATTGTCGCACGACATGACGGTGAAGGGCGCAATTCCGGCGGCGCGGCGGCGCCTGAGGCCGGCGGCGATCAGGCCGAAGGCCGATTTCGGCGCGTCGAAATGCGCGGCGTCATAGGCGATCTCGGGATGGCGCGGATCGAATCGCTGCGTCGCCGGATCGATGCAATAGCCGCCCTCGGTGACGGTCAGCGAGACGATGCGGATCGCCGGCCGCGCCAGCGCGTCGAGCGTCGCCACGACGTCGAACGGCTCGAGGAAGTCGATCATCGGCCCGGTCACCCGGACCGTCGTCGCGTTCGCCTCCTGCTCGACGACCGTCGTCAGCCAATCCTGCGCGGCGAGCTTGGCGCGCATGTCCGCATCGTACGCGCGCACGCCGGCGCCGACGATCGCCCAGTCGTGATCGCGGCCGGAGGCGAAGAGATCGTCGAGATAGACCGCCTGATGAGCGCGATGGAAATTGCCGACGCCGATGTGAAGGATTCCGGGGCTGAGTTTCGCACGGTCGTAGCCCGGCGCGCCGACGCCCTTGGGCAGTCGGTCCAACGCGGCGGCGGAAAGTTTGACGCTCATGATTTCATTCCCATTCGGCACTTCGTCTTCGCATCCAGGCGCTCAGGCCATGCGCCGACCGTCCTCGGCGAAGCGATGCAGGTAGGCCGGGCGCGGCGTGACGAAGATCGTGTCGCCCGGCGCGATCGGCGCCTCGCCGGCGAGGCGAATGGTCAGCGGTCCGACCGTCTCCGATTCCGCGTGCAGGTAGGTGTCGGAGCCGAGGTGCTCGGCGACCCTGACTGCCGCCCGCCATTCGCCGGCCGTGGTCGAAATGTCGGCGTGCTCGGGACGGATGCCGAGCGTCGCCGCGCCGCGCTTGGCCGCCGCCTCGCCGCGGATCAGGTTCATCTTCGGCGAACCGATGAAGGTGGCGACGAACAGGCCGTTCGGCCTGTTGTAGAGCTCGAGCGGCGAGCCGACCTGCATCACCGAGCCCTTGTCGAGGACGACGATCTTGTTGGCCATGGTCATGGCCTCGACCTGGTCGTGAGTGACGTAGACCATCGTCGTCTTCAGCGCGTTGTGCAGTTCGCCGATCTCGACCCGCATCTGCACGCGCAGCGCCGCGTCGAGATTCGACAGCGGCTCGTCGAACAGGAACGCCTTCGGCTCGCGCACGATCGCCCGGCCGATGGCGACGCGCTGGCGCTGGCCGCCGGAGAGCTGGCGCGGCTTGCGGTCGAGGTAGTCGGTGAGATTGAGAATGCCGGCGGCCTTCCGCACCTTCTGTTCGATGACGGCCGACGGTTGCTTCGCCATCTTCAAGGCGAAAGCGATGTTGTTGCGCACGCTCATGTGGGGGTAGAGCGCGTAGGACTGGAACACCATCGCCAGCCCGCGCTGGGCGGGTCCGACGTCGCTGACGTCGAGACCGTTGATCAGCACCTCGCCGGAAGTGAGATCCTCGAGGCCGGCGATCAGCCTGAGCAAGGTCGACTTGCCGCAGCCCGACGGGCCGACGAACACGGCGAACTCGCCGTCCTCGATCTTGAGATCGACGCCGTTGATGACGCCGACGGCGCCGAACGCCTTGCGCACGCCCTTCAGTTCGATGCTGCCCATCGTGGGGTTTCCTCAATTCCGGATCATTTGACGGCGCCGAAGGTCAGGCCGCGCACCAGTTGCTTCTGCGAGAACCAGCCGAGAATGAGAATGGGCGCGATGGCGAGCGTGGAGGCCGCCGACAGCTTCGCCCAGAACAGGCCTTCCGGCGCCGAATAGGAGGCGATGAAGGCGGTGAGCGGCGCAGCGTCGTGGGTCGTCAGATTGAGCGTCCAGAACGCCTCGTTCCACGACAGGATGATCGCCAGCAGCATGGTGGAGGCGATGCCCGGCACCGCCATCGGCGTCAGCACGTGGACGATCTCGTTCATCAGCGAGGCGCCGTCCATGCGCGCCGCCTCGAGAATGTCGACCGGGATTTCCTTGAAGTAGGTGTAGAGCATCCAGATCAGGATCGGCAGGTTTATCAGCAACAGCATCGACCCGACGCCGAACAGGGAGTCGAGCAGATGCAGATCGCGAAACCACAGGAAGATCGGCACCAGCACGCCGACGCCCGGCATCATCTTGGTCGACAGCATCCACATCAGCACGTCGCTGGTGCGGCGGGTCATGATCCAATAGATGATCGGCAGGGTCGCGACGGCGACCACCGGCCCGTAGATGCGCCAATCCCAACGCGCGTCGCCGACGAGCCACAACAAAATCGCGGCGGCGGCGATGGCGGCGAGCATGATCGCATGCAGCTTGCGGGTGAGCGAACGCTCGGGAGCGACGATCGGGGCGAACGCCATCGACCAGGCGGCCGGCACCGCGATAAGGAGGCCGACCACGTTCGCCCCGACCGACAGGACGATCGAATTGTAGGCGAAGAGGAGATAGTTCGAGCGATCCTGAACCTCGACGTAGTTCTCGAGCGTCCAGTGGAAGAACAGGAACTTCGGTGGGTACGAGAAGGCGTCGAGCTCACTCTTGAAGCTGGTGAGGAACGTCCACAGGATCGGGAAGAAGATCACCAGCCCGACCGCCCAGGCCAGGACGGTCATTCCGATGCGCCTGCCCGTCGATTGCCGCCGCGCCATGGCCCTAGCCCTCCAGATTCCTGCCGATCATCCGCATCAGGAAGACCGCGACGATATTGGCGAGCACGACGGCCACGATGCCGCCCGCCGAGGCGCCGCCGACGCTGAAATTGAGCAGCGCCTCCTTGTAGACGAGGAAGGGGATGTTGGTGGTCGCGATGCCCGGACCGCCCGAAGTCGTGACCAGAATCTCGGCGAAGACGCTGAGCAGGTAGATCGTCTCGATGAGGATGACCACCGTCACCGCGCGCGCGATGTGCGGCGCGATGATATAGGCGAAATAGGAGATGGCGCCGGCGCCGTCGAGCTGCGCCGCTTCCTTCTGCTCCTCGTCGAGCGACTGCAGCGCGGTGAGGAGGATGAGGCCCGCGAACGGCAGCCATTCCCAGGAGACGATAAGCACAACCGAAAGCATCGGCCAGTTGGTGAACCACACCGGCGCCGGCAGGCCGAGCGACTTGGCGATCCAGGTGAAGAGCCCGGATTCCGGGTTCATCAACAGGTTCTTCCAGACGAGCGCGCTCACCGTCGGCATGACGAAGAAAGGCGCGATGACCATCAGCCTCAACACGCCCTGGCCGAACACCTGCTGGTCCATCAGCAGCGCCACCAGCAGGCCGCCGACGACGCTGATGACCAGCACCGAGGCGACGAGGATCAGCGTGTTGCCGAGCGCGCCGAGGAAGTTGGGATCGGAGAGGAAGTAGCCGTAATTCTGAAAGCCGACGAATCGAATGTTGGTCGGATCGAGCAGGCTGTAGTGCAACAGCGAGAAGTAGAGGGTGCGCGCGAGCGGCGCGAGCATCCAGGCGAACAGTAAAATCACGGAAGGCGCGACCAGGATTCGTCCTGCGGTCGCCGTCTGCTGGGTCGCCATCGGTCTTGCTCCCCCCGTCGAGGTTTCTTGCCGCGCGCCGCGCCGCCCTGGGCTGGCGCGACTTTGCGCCGCATTCGAGCCGCGTCCATCCCGGCGCGGCCTCCCGCTCCCGCCCCCTTCCCCTCCCCGAAACGAAGGGGAGGGGCGGGGAACGGGGAGGGACCGTCCCCGAGGGCCGCCGGGTTGAAGCGGCCCTCGCTAGTTGGTGAGCGGCTTACTTGATGTAGCCGGCCTGCTTCATCGCCGATTCGGTCGAAGCCTGCGCCTTGGCGAGCGCCTCGTCGACCGTCATCGTGCCGGCGAGCGCCGCCGAGAAGTCCTGCCCGACATCGGTGGCGATGCCCTGGAACTCGGGGATCGCGACGAACTGCACGCCGGTGTAGGGGACCGGCTGCACGGTCGGATGCAGCGGGTCAGCCGAGTTGATCGAGTCGAGCGTCATCTGGGCCCAGGGCGCCGCCTTCAGGTACTCCGGGTTCTTGTAGAGCGAGGTGCGGGTTCCCGGCGGAACGCGCGCCCAGCCGTCCTTCGCGGCGACGAGGTCGGTGTAGTGCTTCGAGGTGGCCCAACCGATGAACTTCTCGGCGGCGTCGACCTTCTGCGAACCCGCCGGCACCGCCAGCGCCCACGACCACAGCCAATTGCCGCGCTTGCCGAGGCCGTTGTCGGGCGCCAGCGCGAAGCCGACGTCGTTCGAGACCTTCGATTGCGACGGATCGGTCACGAAACCGGCCGCGACCGTGGCGTCGATCCACATGCCGCACTTGCCGGAGTTGAACAGCGCCAGGTTCTCGTTGAAGCCGTTCGAGGAGGCGCCGGGAGGTCCGTCGGCCTTCATCAGCGCGACGTAGAAGTCGAGCGTCTTCTTCCACTCGGGCGAGTTGAACTGCGGCTGCCACTTCTCGTCGAACCAGCGCGCGCCGAAGGAGTTGGCGGTCGCGGTCAGGAACGCCATGTTTTCGCCCCAGCCCGCCTTGCCGCGCAGGCAGATGCCGTAGACCTCGCCGGCCTTGTCGGTCATCTTGTCGGCGGCCTGCTTGATGAAGTCCCAGGTCGGCTTCTCCGGCATCGTCAGGCCGGCCTTCTTCATCAGGTCGGTGCGATACATCACGAACGAGCTCTCGCCGTAGAACGGCGCGGCGTAGAGCTTGCCGTCGGACGACAGGCCGGCGCGGATGGCCGGCAGCAGGTCGTCGACGTCGTAATCAGCGCCGAGTTTGTCGAGCGGATCGAGCCAGCCCTTCTTGGCCCAGATCGGAACCTCGTAGGTGCCGATGGTCAGCACGTCGAACTGGCCGGCCTTGGTGGCGATGTCGGTCGTCACCTTCTGGCGAAGGACGTTCTCTTCCAGCGTCACCCAGTTGAGCTTGATATCCGGGTTGGCCTTGGTGAAATCGTCCGTCAGCTTCTGCATCCGGATCATGTCGCCGTTGTTGACGGTGGCGATGGTCAGGGTGGTGTCGGCGTAAGCGGGAAGCGAGAAGCAGGCGAGCGCCGCCGCGCCCAGCAGGCCCTTAACGAGCACCTTCATAGCGTATCCTCCGATCAGCAATGCCGGGTTTGGGCAATTGCTACACTAGCGGGCGAATATTCATATGGCGACGGCGTCGGTGTCAACCGGGAATCGTTGCTGCGGCGCACAAGGCGACGCTATCCTCCAGAATTCAAGGGCTTGTTTTTTATCAGATAATTACGCGCTATCGCTCAGCGTCGCAGCAAATGCTCAGCTGTCGCCTCGTCGGTCACCAGGCCGGAAATCAGTTGTCCGGTCAACGCCCCGCGGATGGCGGCGCGCCGCAGCGGCCCCATCGCGACGCCGATCATGAGTCGCTTGGTCGGCTGGCGCAGCGGCGCGCTGCAAACGCGTTCGTTGGTCAGCCCCTCGATCAGCCTGCCGCGCGCGTCGAACGCCCAGCCGGTGATTTCGCCGACCGCCCCGGCGCGCCGCAGGGCGTCGTTTTCGTCGTCGCTGATGAAGCCGTCCTTCAGCAGCGGCGTGTTCTCGCCGATCGAGCCGACCCCGACGAAGGTCGCGTCGGCCTGCTCCACCAGCGACAGCACTTTTCGAATCGACGGCAGGCTGGTCAGCAGCCCGCGCTCCTCGGCGGTGCGCGCGACGACCGGAACCGCCATCGGATAGAGCGGCGCGCGCACGGTGTCGGAGACGCGCATGATGACGTCGTAGAACGACGCCGAACCGTCGGTCTTGGTGGTGCCGACGAGGCCGACGAGGCGATGCTGCGGGCATTCCATCTGCGGCAACTGGTCAGCGACCGACCGCATGGTGCGGCCGGTGCCGATGCCAATGACCACCGGATCGGCGCGGCGCAGCCAGCGCTCCATCTCGCCTGCGGCGATCTGCGAGATGCCCAGGCTCGAGGAGGCGGCGGTCGGATCGGAGGGCGAGATCTCGCAATAGTTCAGGTCGTAGCGCTGGCGCAGAATCGACGCGAGCTCCATGCAGCGGGCGATCGGATGGTCGAGGCGCACCTTGATCAGCCGCTCGCTGATCGCCAGCGACACCAGCCTCTGCGCCGACTGGCGCGACACGCCGAGCTTCTTGGCGATCTCGTCCTGGGTGTTGCCGGCGACGTAGTAGAGCCAGCCGGCGCGCGCCGCGTCGTCGAGGCGCGCGCTGTCGCCGTCACCGTTTCTCGGCATGTTCGAACCCTTTCGCCGGATCGCCGCCAGCGGCGCGACGCTCCCGTTGCTCGCGGATGCGGCGCGGCAGCTCGCGCATGTCGTCGAACACCAGCGCCGCGCCGGCGGCGCGCAGGCGCTCGCCATGCGCATGGCCGACGATATGTCCGCCGCCGAGGAAGCCGAACACCGTCATGCCGGCGCGCGCCGCCGCGATGACGCCCGGTTCGCTGTCCTCGATCACCAGGCAGTCGGCGGGCTTCGCCCCCATGCGCCGCGCCGCGTGCAGGAAGAGGTCTGGCGCAGGCTTGCCGTGCGCGACTTCGGCGGCCGAGAACACGTTGGGCTCGAACAACGGCGAGAAGCCGACGATGCGCAGAGAGGCGCGGATACGCTGGAGCGAGCTCGACGAGGCGACGCAGACCCTGCCGCCCTCGAGTTCGGCGAGCGTCTCGCGCACCCCGTCCATCGCCTTCAGCTCGCGCTCGAACCCGACGAGAATCTCGTCGGTCAGTTCATCGAGGAAATTCGCCGGCAGCGCCTCGCCGAGGTCGCGCTCCGCCATATTCTGAATCGACTGGGCGCTGACGCCGAGGAAGCGTTGGCGGGCGTTCTCGGCGCTGAGCTCGAGGCCATGACGGCGCAGAACGTCGCGCGTGCGTTCGAGCGCGATCGTCTCGCTGTCGACGATCACGCCGTCGCAGTCGAAGATGACGACGTGCGGCCATCGAGCGGCGCGCGCCGCGCCGCCCGCGCCGCTCTCGCGCATCGCCAGCCGCGTATTGCGCTCGGCCTCTTGCAGCGCCTCGAAGGCGCGCCGCTTGGCGGCGTGCAGCGCGGCGATCTCGCCGCCAGCCGGCTCGCTCACGCCGGCCAGCCTCGACATCGTCGTCATCGCCTCGACCAGCGTGCGCCGCCCGGCGGCGACGGCGCCGAGCATCGCCGCGCCGAGCAGCACCGGCTCGCTGGTTTCGCTCGCCGCGACGCGCCGGCCGGTCGTGTCGGCGACGATCTGCCTCACCAGCGCGCTGCGCGACGCGCCGCCGCTGGCGACCAGCGCGTCGAAGGCGTAGCCGCTCGCCTCGAACCGGCGGATCACCTGCGCAAGGCCCTGCGCGAGGCCGCACAGGCCGGCGACATAGAGCGCCATCGCGCTTTCCTCGTCGTCGCGCAGGTCGAGACCGACGACCGCGCCGCGCGCCGCCGGATCGGCGTAGGGCGAACGGTTGCCGAGGAAATCGGGCAGCACATGGAGATCGCGCGCCAGCCGCACCGCCTGCGAGGCGCCGCCGGCGCGGGCGACGATGTCGCGCTCGAGCGCGTCGAAGGCGTGCGGCTGACCGGCGACGTCGGAGAAGGCGGGCGTCATGCGCATCAGCCGGTCGATCGCCGCGCCGAACGCCGACTGGCCGCCTTCCACCAGCCATTGGTCGGGCGTCAGCGCCGAATAATACGGGCCCCAGCAACCGGGAATGAATCGCGCTTCGTCCGACACCGCCATGCAGCAGCCGGAGGTGCCGAGAATGAGCGCCATACGGCGGCGCGGATCCGCGGTCCCGTCGCCCCATCCGGCGCCGAGCGTCGCCAGCGCGCCGGCATGCGCGTCGATCAGCCCGGCGCCGACCGGGACGCCTCGAGGCAGGCCAAGCGCGCGCGCCGCATCGGCGGCGAGCCCCCGCCCCAGCGGCGCGCCGGGCGCGACGATTTCGGCGCCGATGCGGGCGAATCCCGGCCCCCCGAGCGCCTCGAGCCCAACGCTGGCGAAGAATTCCTGCGGCCAGCGCCGCTCGTGCGCGAGATAGAGCCACTTGCAGGCGGTCGTGCAGAGGGAGCGGGCGGTCGAGCCAGTGGCGCGAAAGGCGAGAAAATCGGTCAGATCGAAAAAATGGCCGGCGGCGGCGAAGACGTCCGGAGCGTTGCGTGCGAGCCATGCGAGCTTGGGCGGCTGCATCTCCGGCGAGATCGCGCCACCGACATAACGCAGCGCGTCGTGGCCGCCGCGGTTGATCGCCTCGGCTTCGTCGACGGCCCGATGGTCCATCCAGACGATGACGTCGCGCTGCGGATCGCCGCTCGGCCCGACGGGAAGCGATTGGCCGGCCGGATCGAGCGCGACCAGCGAGCAGGTCGCGTCGAAGCCGAGGCCGCCGATCGATTCCGGCGCCACGCCGGCCGCGGCGATCGCGGCGCGCACCGCCGCGGCGGTCGCCGCCCAGATGTCGGCCGACGATTGTTCGACAATGCCGCCCGCCTCGCGCCAGGTTGCGATCGGACGCCGCGCATTGGCGAGCAATTGCCCGTTCAACGTGAAAACGCCCGCGCGAACGCTGCCCGTTCCCACGTCGACGCCGATGAACGCCTGATCCATGCGCGGCCCCGATCCCTGCGGGCGCTAAAGTTTCACTTGGCCCCCCCGCGCGCAAGCGGCGCATCGACAGGAGGCTGTCGGCCAAGGCTGGATTATACATATCCATGACGTTCACATCTTGACTTACTGCATAGAAATGATATATTGAGGGCGAACGGAAGTTGTGGGTGATGGGAGAAAGCGGATGTTGCAGATCGGCCAGATTGCGCCTGACTTCACGGCCGACACGACGCAGGGCAAGATCCACTTTCATGAATGGATCGCCGGCTCGTGGGCGGTGCTGTTCTCGCACCCGAAGGACTTCACCCCCGTCTGCACCACCGAACTCGGCTCGGTCGCACGGCTCAAGGGAGAGTTCGACAAGCGGGGCGTCAAGGTCATCGGCCTGTCGGTCGATCCGGTCGCCGACCACCTCCGCTGGGAGAAGGACATCGAGGAAACCCAGGGCGTCGCCGTCAACTTTCCGATGATCGGCGATACCGATCTCTCGATCGCCAAGGCCTGGGGCATGCTGCCGGCGGCGACGCCGGGGAGCTCGACCGGCCGCACGCCAGCCGACAATCAGACGGTGCGAACCGTCTTCGTCATCGCCCCCGACAAGACGATCAAGCTGCAGCTCGCCTATCCGATGACCACCGGGCGCAACTTCGAGGAGATCCTGCGCGTCATCGACTCGCTGCAACTGACCGCGAAAATGAAGGTGGCGACTCCGGCCGACTGGAAGCAGGGCGGCGAGGTCATCATCACCGGCGCGGTCAGCGACGAGGAGGCGAAAACGCGCTTCCCGCAGGGCTGGAGGACCCCCAAGCCCTATATGCGGGTGGTCAAACTTTAGCCTGCGCCGCAGTGGAGTTGACTTAGTCTAGTAACTTAATCTAATAATCCGGCGGCCGCGGGCGCGCGCTTGGCCGTTCCCAGGCGTGAGGGTTCGAGGCCGGCGGCGCGCGCGTCACGGGAGCCCTGAATGCCGGCCTTTCTGCACGCCATCAACCCGCTCTACTCGCTGTCCGGTCTGGTCGTCGGCGCGCTGGTCGGCTTCACGGGCGTCGGCGGCGGCTCGCTGATGACGCCGCTGCTGGTGCTGGCGTTCGGCATCCACCCGGCGACCGCGGTCGGCACCGACCTGCTCTATGCGGGCGTCACCAAGATCAGCGGGTCGGCGGTGCACAGCTACAACCGCGCCGTCGACTGGCGCATCGTCGGACGGTTGGCGAGCGGCAGCGTCCCCGCCGCCGCCTTGACCCTCGTCCTGCTCGGCTATTTTGGCCGCGACACCAAGTCGGTCGGCACGGTCATCACCAGCGTGCTCGGCATCGCGCTGATCCTCACCGCGGTGACGCTGGTGTTGCGCCGCTGGCTGCTCAAGCGGCTCGCCGAGCTGCTCGAACGCTGCAGCGATCGCCAGATCACCCTGCTGACGGTTGCGCTCGGCGCCACGCTGGGCGCGCTGGTGTCGCTGTCTTCGGTCGGCGCCGGCGCAATCGGCGTCACCGCCCTGCTCACCCTCTATCCCAACATGCCGACCGTGCGCATCGTCGGTTCGGACATCGCCCACGCCGTGCCCCTGACCCTGCTCGCCGGCGCCGGCCATTGGTGGATCGGCTCGGTCGACTGGGCGCTGCTCGTCTCTTTGCTGATCGGCTCGCTGCCCGGCATTGCGGTCGGCAGCGCGCTCGCCTCGAAGGTGCCCGACAAGGTGCTGCGGCCGGTGCTGGCCGGAACCCTGGCGCTGATCGGCGGCCGCCTGGCGTTTTGACGCGCGCAAAGCGGCGCGGCGACTCAAAGATCTCTTCGACGCGCCCTCTCGGTTCAACCGCCCGCGACAGCGCGCCTGGCGGATGACGGCGAGCGGGCTTTCCGGGCCCTCGTCCGGCTGGCGGCGCGTTCGAGGCGGCGCCGCGGCCGAGTGTCGCGCGGCGCAGACTGTCGCTCGAAATCGGCCCGAAATTGTCGGCGAAAGGCTGCGCCGCTTCGCGGCCAGCAAAGGAAATGCCCAGGTTTGATGGGCCTCGATGCGAATTGAGTTGCGTACGTCATTTTCTGGCGTAATCAGTCGGCCATGCGTGAGCTGCCCACTGCCGGCATGGTCGAAATCAAGGATGTCGCCCGCGAGGCCGGAGTTTCGACGGCGACGGTCGACCGCGTCCTGCACGATCGGCCGGGCGTCCGCGACGCCACGATGCGGCGGGTCAAGGACACCATCGAGCGCCTCGGATTTCAGCCGCACGCCGCCGCGGCCGAACTGGCGCGCGGCCGCCGACAACGCTTCTGCTTCGTCATGCCGAAGACGTTGAACCTGTTCATGGCGGACATCGTCGAGCAGCTCGGCGCCATCCGCCGTCAGCTGGCGGCCCGACGCGCGCTCATCGACGTGGTCGAAACCGACGTCTTCGACGCGGACGCCCTCGCCGGCACGCTGGAGGCGGTAGGCCCGCGCTACGACGGCCTTGCGGTGGTCGCGCTCGACCATCCACGGGTCCGCATCGCCATCGACGAACTGGTCGAGAGCGGCGTCGTCGTGGTGACCCTCGTCTCCGACATCCCTTCGTCGCGCCGCGCCCATTACGTCGGCGTCAACAACATCGCCGCCGGCCGCACAGCGGGCACGCTGATCGGCAGGCTGCTCGGCGGTCGCGCGGGCAAGGTGGCGATCATCGCCGGTTCGCTGCTGTTGCGCGACCATGCCGAGCGCCTGTTCGGCGTGCAACAGGTGATCGCCACCGAATATCCTGGGCTGACCCTTCTGCCAGCGCTCGAAGGCCGCGACGACGACGACGACAACCGCGTCCTGGTCAGTCGCCTGCTGGCCGAGCACAGCGATCTCGCGGCCATCTACAATATCGGCGCCGGCGCCACCGGGATCGGCGACGCTCTGATCGAGGCTCGCCGCGCCCAGGAGGTGGTGTTCATCGGCCACGACGTGACGCCGCAGACCCGACGCTTCCTGATCGTTGGCGTGATGGATGCGGTTTTGTCGCAGAACCCCGGCCGCGAAGCGCGTTCCGCCACCCGCGTCCTGCTGGCGCTCAGCCGCAACGAACCGATCATCGCCGAACAAGAGAGAATCGACATTCACGTCATCGTCCGCGACAACCTGCCTTGAATTCAGGACCAAAAGGGAAAACGCGATTGCGCATGCGTCTCGGCGCCAAGCCGTCCCGCCTCAATTCGAATGCGCCGAGTTCGAACGTTCGCTCGAGCGCGGGCGTCGAGCCAAGCCCGGCGCGTCCGCTCCCGCGCGGATCGAAGCCCGCGGTCCAAGACTAGAGGACGCCGATAATCTTCATCCCGAATTCCGCTCGCTCGGCGAGTTTCACTGCAGGCCGCGCCACGCTGTGCGGCTTTGCGCTCTTCACAAAGGAGATCAGGTCATGAATGCCCCCGCGCCAAACTATTTTGGCCTCGTCGACCCCATCCGCTACGAAGGCCCGACGAGCGGCAACCCGCTCGCCTACCATTATTACGACAAGGACCGCGTCGTCGCCGGCCGGCGCATGGAAGACCACCTGCGCTTCGCCGTCTGCTACTGGCATTCGTTCTCCTGGCCGGGCGGCGATCCGTTCGGCGGCGAAACGTTCATGCGGCCATGGATGCACGGCGCCGATCCGATGGCGATGGCGAAGGCCAAGGCCGACGTCGCCTTCGACCTGTTCCGCCTGCTCGACGTGCCCTTCTACACCTTCCACGACGCCGACGTGGCGCCGGTCGGCGAGACCATCAAGGAGCATCTGAACAATTTCGCCGCGATGCTCGACGTGCTCGAAGCCAAGATGGCGAAGGCCAAGGTCAAGCTGCTGTGGGGCACGGCCAATCTCTTCTCGCATCGCCGCTACATGGCCGGCGCGGCGACCAATCCCGATCCGGACGTGTTCGCCTTCGCCGCCGCGACCGTGCGCGCGTGCCTCGAAGCCACCAAGCGGCTCGGCGGGCAGAACTATGTGCTGTGGGGCGGCCGCGAGGGCTACGAGACGCTGCTCAACACCGATCTCGCCCGCGAATATCAGCAGATGGGCCGCTTCCTGACGATGGCGGTCGAGCACAAGCACAAGATCGGCTTCAAGGGCCCGCTGCTGATCGAGCCCAAGCCGCGCGAGCCGACCAAGCACCAGTACGACTTCGACGTCGCGACGGTTTACGGCTTCCTCGAGAAATGGGGACTGACCGACGACGTGAAGGTCAACATCGAGCAGAACCACGCCAACCTCGCCGGCCACACCTTCGAGCACGAAATCGCGCTCGCCTATGCGCTCGGGGTGTTCGGTTCGGTCGACCTGAACCGCGGCGATCCGCTGCTCGGCTGGGACACCGACCAGTTCGCCATGGACGCCGGCGAATTGACGCTGGTGCTGCACGAAATCCTGCGCCACGGCGGCTTCTCGACCGGCGGCCTCAACTTCGACGCCAAGATCCGCCGCCAGTCGATCGACCCGAGCGATCTCGTGCAGGCGCATGTCGGCTCGATCGACGTCGCCGCCCGCGCGCTGCTGAACGCGGAGAAACTGCTCGACGACGGCGTTCTGACCAACTTCGTCAACGACCGCTACGCCGGTTGGGACGGCGCCGAAGGCAAGGCCATTCTGAAGGGCGAGCGAACGCTCGATCAGGTCGCCGACCGCGCCCTGACGGCCAATCTCGCGCCCATGCCCCGCTCGGGCAAACAGGAATATCTGGAGACGATTCTCGCCCGCCGGCAGTAACGGCGGCGGTCTGCGCCAACCCTGGTTTGACGACGTCCCCGGCGCCCGCGGCGCCGGGGTTTTTTGTCGGTCGGCGACCCCCGCGTTCCGTCAAACAAAAACCCGGCCGCGATCAGCGGCCGGGCTTGAAGATGGATCGACGCCGCCGGCGCCGGTCAGCGCTGCGCGCCGGACGTGACGATGTCGAGCCAGACGGCGGCCACCAGAATGATGCCCTTGGTGATCTGCTGCCAGAAGGTGTCGATGCCGAGCATCGACATGCCGTTGTCGAGGCTGGCCATGATCATTGCGCCGACCAGCGCGCCGATCACCGTGCCAATGCCGCCGCGCATCGACGCGCCGCCGATGAAGCAGGAGGCGATGGCGTCGAGTTCGGAGCCGAAGCCGGCCGATGGCGTGCCCGCCGCCAGGCGCGCGGTGGTGGTCAGGCCGGCGAAGGCGCACATCAGACCCATCAGGCCCCAGATCAACATCTTGACCAGGTTGACGTTGACGCCCGACAGACGCGTCGCCTCGAGGTTGGAGCCGACCGCATAGATGCGGCGGCCAAACACCGTCCTGTCGCCGACGATGGTGAAGACTCCCAGAATGACCAGCAGGATCAGCACCGGCACCGGCACGCCCTGATAGGAATTCAGCGTCACGACGAAGCCGGCGATCACCGCGCCGGTGATGACGAGCTTCAGGACCTCGACCGGCATCGAGGAGACCGGCAGCTTGTGCTTGACCCGGCCGGCCCGAGCGCGGAAGGCGAGCAGCGCCAGCATCACGAACAGCGCCACCGCCAGGACGTTGCCGATCGAGCCGGGCAGATAGCCCTGGCCGATGAACTTCAAGTCGTTGTGGACCGGAGCGATGGTGATGCCGCCGGTGATCCCCAGCACCGCGCCGCGAAAGGCGAGCTGGCCGCCAAGCGTCACGATGAAGCTCGGGATGCCGACATAGGCGACCACCCAGCCGACCATCAGCCCTGCCGCGACGCCGATCAACACGACCGCCGCAATGGTGCCGTAGAGCGGCCAGCCCCACCACACGTCGAGCACCGCGGCAATGCCGCCGAGGAGACCCGCCAATGAGCCGACCGACAAGTCGATTTCAGCGGCGACGATGATGAACAGCATGCCGCTCGCCAGCATGCCGGTAATCGCCATCTGGCGGAGCAGATTGGAGAAGTTACGCGCGGTGAGGAACTCCGACACCCCCAGGGAGTGGTCGTAGGTCAACGCCCCGAAGAACGCCCAGATGACCGCGATGACGAGCAGCAGGGCGACAATCTTGTATTCGGCGACCAACCGCCGAAAGCTCTTCTTGGCCGGCGCCGATGCTTGGGTTGGGATTGAGAGCGTCATAGTTTGCATTACCCATTTGAGACCGTTGCGTTCACGCGGCGGCGTCTTCCTCTGCGCCAATCGCCGCGGCGAGGACCTTCTCCTGGCTCAAATCGACATTGGGGAAGTTGCCTCTCAGCTTCCCTTCGCCGATGACCAGGAC
>Ga0302320_10008065_pt1 | contig 23005 bp, 20 predicted proteins | sample Bog_T0_3_FD_202130 | JGI IMG/M metagenome (GOLD analysis project Ga0302320, IMG submission 202130) | Peat permafrost microbial communities from Stordalen Mire near Abisko, Sweden - Bog_T0_3 | ecosystem: Environmental > Terrestrial > Soil > Wetlands > Peat | place: Sweden: Abisko, Stordalen Mire... | reverse complement strand
GCTGATTTCCGGATCAGGCACAACCGCCCAGTATGGGCCCGGCAGCCGCTTTGACAAGTCGACAAGTCTTGCTGGCGGCATCTTCGCGTCTCCCAGCGGTTCAGCGGCGCGCCGTGTCTTCTTTCAGGCCGCGTTCTCGTTCTGATCCTGATGCAAAAAACTGCAAAGGCCGGGGCAATTGTTATATGGGGAAATCTGGATATAACATTTGGGGTGAAAAGGACTCATTTGATGTTCAAATGAGTCCTTTTCACGAGTGACGACTTACGCTCTTGGGGGGAATAATTGTCATAATACCAATTCCAAGCCAGAGCTGCCGATACAGGGCAAGAACGTCTTCGACCCTCATCCTCAACGCATCTCCAGACCGGACGCAACGAAAGCACATCAAAGCGATCGATTCAGCAGCCGGCATCGGCAGCGTCGAGAACGGGGGTATTTGCCGACATGACTGTGTCTCTCCCGATATCTGCGGGTCGTTCATGCCTTTTTCAATTTTCGGAATGATTTATACACATCTTTCTTGATACCTGCTGAACTTGCCTCGGAATAGCAGAGGATCACTAACAGGGCATTAATTTCGTGAATATCGCTTGCCTTAGTTTCCGGCCCACCCTAGGCGAACGAGAACTTCCAGTTTGCACTCCGGTGTAATGGGATTACGTTTTCCCGATGACATTATCTATTTTCTTGCTCTCCATATTGCTTCCTTTGTAATGCGTTGCTCTTGATTAACTTGGGGGCCATCATTGCTCGACTGCGTCTAACACTTTCTTTATCGCTGTTGCAAATCCCACCCTAAAAACAACTAGTCCACCCTTCGACGACACGCGGCCATTCTTCGGATCGATCGTCCACCCCATACTCCTGAGGAACTCCTCGGAGGTGGCATAACGCAGAGCTTCGATCTCCAAAGGTAGCAGGCAAGTTAGCGGGGGGAACACCTGCAACCCCGCTGCCGACTGTGATCGTCCAGGTTCTGCCAGTTGGCGGCGATCAATCACAACTTTCGAATTCATTTTGAGAACTGTATTCTCCTTTTTCAACTGGCGGTTCTCGGCGAAAACGCAGCCCACCAGTGCACGCACGTAAGCATCCGGAATCATATTCAGGACCTCGTCTGCCACGCCCGTCTCCGACTTTCGAGAAGGCTTGCGTCCAGCGCCATTGACTTGACTCGCCCATGCATCCAGCAGCGCTCGATAATGTGCGCCAGTTGTATTTCGGATGGCTTGCGCACCCGGCCCCTCGCGATCAGAAGACAGCCTCCCGATTGTCGCCACGGAGAAGTCTCGCCTTCCCGCCTCGACCTGCTCCTTACAAATGGTATGGATAATCTCCAGTGAATCCCGTGTGCGCTTCGTAGCTCCATTCTGGAGCGCTACAAACACGTCTTCCGGCGATAGAGTCTTCTCAGCCATTTGAGCGCTCCTCAACTTCTTCCGCTACAGGAAGCGGCAAGCGGCGTTGACCGTGAACACGATCTGGTTGGAGCGCAGCTGGGGTCATCCGGATGATTGGCCCGTGCTCCATTTCTTGAGCCAATCTGTCAATATCCTCTTCACGGCCCAGCTCAGCAAGTCGGCGCTCTCCCTCAATAAAGGGAATCGCGTTTTGAATGCTGCCTGTTTCGGCTACTAGCATCTTGGTAATCTCAACCACGACGCCGGGCAACTTATCCTCAGGAGTGCGAATGAGGATCGGCTTCCTATCATTGTTTATGAACATCGTGTCAAATGCCTTGGCTGCTTGCAATGCATATTTGCTAACATCATGCTCGGGATAAACCATTGACCCCGCGACTACGGTCAAGATCTGCTGCAGCTTCGGACACTCCCTGATGGCGATAGTAGCGTTTTGTAAGTCTCCAACCGCCACCAGTTTCATCCCGTCATCACGCTGCGTGATGCTCGCGATCGCCCTGCAGCGTAGCACTATCCTTTGCGTTGCGTTTAAGTCTAAGCCCAGCTTGTTGTTCTTCTCGATTTCGGCCTGATAGGTTTTTCGAAGTGAGTGGAGCTTGTCCTGTTCCAGGAAGGGCCGGTCGTCTTGCTGACATTCGTACTGGTCATCCTCAAGCGCTGTTATCTGGACCCCGAGGCTGACAATCCGCTCACCCACATCACCCATTTGGATCTGGATGTTGTTCCAATGGTTCTCTATTCCTGGCATGAACGCATAACCAGTGAACCAATAGCGGCAGCGTGGACAGTTCTTTTGCGGATAGCCGGGAACCTCTCCGTATGTCACTTTGCCTGTATAGTCGTCAATGTACACGCCGCCCGAATCGCATCCCCAACCCCCTTTTGGACAATAGCCTTTATCATCCCGAATGAGACCTGCACCACCCTGCATGGCCTGCATCATCGCGTGAATTGCTACAGGATCGTTATAGGCGCCATTGGCCTCTAACTGCTCGTATGTTTTGTCTTTAAGCCAGCGGGTGTAGTTCTCCTGCTCATCCGCCAGCAGGCGCTTTGTTGCCTCATCCATTAACTCAGTGCAGTATGTGATCCCAGCTTTTGTGTAGTAAATCGTCATTAGCAGGCGTGAATGACCTGCAATGCACCTCGACAAGATTGTCATAGGCACACCGCCTTCCAAGGCGTAGGCGGTAATAAGGGATACACGCAGGGAGTGGAGCGGAAAGTGCGTAACATTATTTATGTGGTTCTTCACAAAAATGAGTTTATCTCCTGCTAGATCCCGTTCATTGTTAGCGTCACAATCGTCTTCGAGTCTTTGAAGTAACTTACACCAGAGTGTGCTCATTGGAGATCCGGCCGCAATAGGCTTGTTCCGATCATCGCGCTTAGCTGCCGCATCGCGAAACAGAAAGCAACTCGCGCCCATCGACTTAAGCATGCAATTACTCTTAGCTTCTACAATGTGCTTTCGTTTAAGACTTGTCCAAGGAAGCGGCGCGGAAATGGGGTTGTATTTCTGTTGCCAGTTCCTGAGTCTTTCAAGCCAGTAGAGCACTTCCTGGTGTTCCCAAGGAAGGTTATAGCCCTTGCTCCACTCGTCCTTCATTAGATCAGCGGTCTTATTTGTGTTGATAAATAGCCCGGTCATGGCGGTTCGGGTCAGATCGTCTCGCATCTGGCGAAACACTCCACGACGAAGTGGATTCTTTTCGCTCCCTTTGGCGAGGGGGCTAGTGTTTCGAATGAATCGTCCTTGCTCGTAGCGTTGTGTGTCAGCCTCGCCACTGTCAAGCATCCGAACCTGGAAAGTTCGAAGCGGTAAATGTAGCTTGACGAAAAGAGCCACAGAGCGCGCTGGGCACCATATCTCATAGACGCACTGAGCGAGTCCTACTGGATGTCTTTCACGATCGGATGCTTCGCGCACTCGCCAGACGCAGTCCGGATCAGCTCTGTCGATTAGAGTCTCAGGCACGATGAACCAGCTCCCGCCAGATTTTCCCATATCATCAGCCGTATGTGCCCATTTCCAGTCTGTAAAGCTTACGGCGTCCTTCGGGCACGCTATGGCCCTCAACTGCGCGATGAAGCGATAAGGCAAAACGCCCTTATTGGACTCTGTTAGTACGTCTGCGTGTTTGTCGACAGCATCAGGAAGAGGGGGGATGGGATTTCGGAAGCCTGGAGAAACAATTGAATTTCCGAGATCATCTTCGATGGAGAAATAGTGCTTAAGAACGTATTTCAGAAAGCCAATTGTTCTTCTGTACCTCTGGCGAATGTCTTTCTTACGCCTGTAATGCGCCAGGCAAGTAGTGTAAAAGCAGGGAGCCGTGTATCCAGCTCGGAAGAATCGTGCTGGAATTGTCTCTAATCCCAGTCGATTGATGTAATTGAGGACGAATAGTTGTACCATTTGCATCCCCTGGTACTTTCCTTCTTTCAGAGTTGCGACCCATTCCGCTCCCAGGACGCGCCATTGTTCCAAATCGGGGTTTAGAGCTACAAAATAGGTGAACTTGTCATCCGACATCGTATTAAACTGTTGTCGCTTTGTCTTAATTGGTGGATTAAGCGTCATTGCTGCTCCTATCGTTTGGCCAGTGACGCTTGATGTCATTCCGGCCGGCATCGAGGAACGCATCTAAGTCGGGTAGCATAGGTAGTGATTCACCGGCCGCCAGCGCAGCCGTGGCTGCTTCGAGGGCCGCTGTCACCTTTGATATTGATGGCTGCGTGTAGACGGCATGTGATTCCGGCGATTTCTGGTGCAGGCCCTTCTGAATGACCAAGGGGCCGAGCTTACCTCGATTTGCGCGTTGGCCCCATGCATGGCGAAGGCCATGAAGTGTTGTGCCGTTGAATTTGGCGGGAACAAGCCCAATGCGCCGAATGGCGCGAACATATGCATCCTGATATGCATCGATGGTGTAGGGTTCTCCGCGCTGTGCGCCGCGGAACGACACGAACAGAAATGGATGCTTTCTTGCATCGATTCGTGCGCGCATGCGTTGACGCGAATAGAACAGCCAAGCCTGCAAGAAAAAGTGACCACCAAGCGGCGAGGGTAGCCAGTGAACTTGCATGTAGTTACGTTCGGAGTCGGTCATCTTCGGGTTTTTCCACCCAGCGTGCAGGTTCCCCTTTTCTTTCTTACGCGGCCGGTACCCTGGGTAACTCAAGGCAAGGCAGGCCTCACGATTGGGGAATACTTTCCCGTTCGGTCCCCGAAAGTTCTCCGGCACAGCGCCATCAATCGGATCGTAAATTCGAACGATAGCCTCGCCTGGACGCACTGGGTTAGCATTTACATCACAAACCCAGATGTGAAATGGTTCACAGCTCCGAAGCCCGCCCCAATGCAATAAGATCGTGATGCAGATTCCACGCCAGTCGTAACGCTCAACGATGTCGCGGCTATTCTCCTTGCCCGGCCTCATGAATCCCACAAACAGCAGTTCCATGAACCGGTCATCAGGAAACGCTTTGGTTTCTCCGAAGTCTCCGGCCGGAGTGCGCCGTTGGAGTGTGCTACGCGCCTGCTTGGCAGCCTCAGTTGCATCGGCGACGCTGTCCAGATGTCCAAGGAAAGAGCGCTGGCTTTTGTTGATATTAGCGGCCCACCGTAGGCGCTCTTCATATGACGTGGCTTCGCGCCATGGATTGAGTGGTGCTGCGCCATACTCCCGATGCATCCAGTCTGAAAAATCGCTCATCTCAGACAGCAGTTGTTTGGCATTCACCGTTCTTTTGGGGAGCCAAAAGAGACCACTCGGGTCAGTGCCGTCCTCTCCAATTGTGCCAGCGAAGACCCGCTCGGTAAAGGCAGCAAACAGTTGAACGGGCTTCTCGAAACAAGAATGATTCGTGTCCATGTAGTCCAGCAGCATGGCCACGATTTGGCATAGCTTGATCATCCAGGTGACGCTTTTGGCTCCGGAGTTCGCTATGAGGTAGTCGACGAGCGGTTCAAGTACACTGCACCTACCTTCATGCTCAAGCAAGAGCACGGGAATGTTGAACGTCTTGCCGGTGTTGTCGGTTATGACGGAGGCGGTCACACGAACATGATTCATACAGTGGCCACCTCCTGAGCTAAGAGTCTGAACAACACTGATCCCAAAGCGACATGTCGGAGATGTGCGCGCGGTAAGCTTTCGGCGGCCTTGCGGGCTGCTTGCGCGTCGCCAATCAAGATGACCTGGCGCTGAGCGCGCGTAAGGGCTGTATACACCAAGGTGCGGTCGAGCAACCTGTTCGCAGTAATCGGGACGATCACCCGTTCCCATTGGGAGCCTTGTGCCTTGTGAACTGTGATTGCGTACCCTAGCTCCAAGTCGTCGAGCATCTCCTCGAGGACGGGGCGGCGCTCTCCGTCATCCCATTCAACCCAAGCCAGGGCGGAGCCGAGCTCGGTACCTTCACTACTTGTTAGGAGCCGCGGTTCGTCCTCGATCTCTATCAACTTCCCGAGTGAGCCATTCTGTAGGTTCCAGTTCCACATGTTTCGTGTGCAGAGCAAGATGTCGCCTAGGCGGAAACCGCTGTAAGTGTACGAATCAAGTTCGGCGTTCCACGATACGAGGGGCTTGGCACTTCCAGTGAGTTTTGCCTGGCAAAGGGAGTTGATCCCCCTGGTGCCACCGATGCCGTTGCGGCGAGATGAGAGTATCTGTGTACTCTCCGGGGATTGCCCGTAAAGCTGGAGCACGGCATCCGCAAGCGTGTTGACGCCAGCCGCACGGTTGAATCCTGCGGCACAAGGAATAAATGCGATCGGCGCCGAATCAATTTCGGGCAGATCTGGCCAGATGCCATCGCGGACGGCGAGCGCAGCTGCTGCTATTTCGCTCCCATGGCGTTTGACCAGTTTGAGTTCAACCTTCGGAATCTCGGGAATGGCGGACAATTCATGCAAAACTAAGCCGGGCCCAACGGGCATCAATTGGCTGGGATCGCCGACCAACAATATGCGGACATGCCGTGACAACTCGCATAAGCGGCTCATGTTGATGATGTCAACCATCGAGGCCTCATCTATCACGATCACGCTGGGCCCAGCCAGTTCATCTTCGTTCAGATTCCTGAGGAAGCCTGCGATAGTTGATGCGGGACGCCCCGTCGCTTCTTGCATGCGCTTGGCTGCGCGGCCCGCAAGCGCGATTTGGAATATTCGGACTTGAGCAGCATCAAAGATCAGGTAGAGCGCCTTCAATAGGGTCGTTTTGCCTACGCCGGCTCCTCCCGTAATCAGCGCGAAGCCATGTAGAGCGGCGGTATGTACTCCGAGCCGCTGTTCCTCGTTGAGAATGATGCTTTCAGCAAGTTCGTGACGTTCCAAGAGTCGATCAATCTCTATCGGCGAAAGTAAGGGATCGGCGAAGCGGAGTCGGTTCGCAACGGCACGAGCGACAATATCCTCCATAAGGTAAGGGCCGAGAGGGTGGAGGTCGTCGTTATCGCCAATGACATAGCTGCCGTTCTGCAGGCCGGCTGACAATGCTCCTGCAATCAGTGAGCCCCAATGGAAGGACTTCGTTGGGGCGCCAAGAATGGATACCAGACGCTCCCGCAGAACCGAGGTTGGCGCCACCGTGTGCCCTTCGCTAAAGATGCGATAGCAAACCTCTTCGATTGCTCCCTGAAGACGGCGCGGGTCGTCATCTGCGACCGCAAAATGCTCACGCGCCAACGCATCCACATGTTTCCATTTCGCACAGAAGCTCAGGAGCCGGTAGGGGTCGGCCTCAATTTTCTCGGCCGCCTCAGCGCCAAAGAAGGCCAGCACTTTGCGTCCGATCGTTAGATCGAAGCCCTTGGCCTGCAGCCACTGGAGAGTGCGGGTGTTGCCGTATGTGGCCCAGGCAAGGACCACCTGCTGTGCGCTCTCTTCCGTCAAGATTTGGGTCAGGGGTGCGAAGTCGCGGCGGTCGAGAATACTGTAAAGATCCTCTCCAAACACTTCCCAGAGCTTGCGCGCTTTGACAAGGCCAATCCCGCGGAAGTCCGGATTTTCTGCAATCAGCGTGACGATATGCTCGCCTGAAGGAAGAAGGAGAGCGGCATTGTTTGCTTCGATCTGGCACTCAGTCAACTTGTAACCATTCACCACGACCACGCTCGAATTAGGCTCCCCAGTGATCTGCCACCATTGGCCGGCTTGGACCTTGGTATTACCCAACACTAGATTCGTGGCCCGGACGACACAGTAGGCTCGCGCATCCTGCATGTTGCCCTTCTCATCGATGAGTGTTCCGGTGAAAATGCAGCCTCCGAATCCCTTAGGATTCTGGCTGCGAATATTCAAGACGCGCAGTCTCTGTGTGATCACCGCGGCAGCCTCCCGGTGGTCGCAAGTGCTTCTCGCAGAATCACAAATCTTTTAAGCTGTTGCTTGAGTTCGTGGTTCTCTGTGCGAAGTACGGCATTTTCTTGTTCTAGACGTTCCATGCGTTTGTTCTTGAGTTCGGCTCTGTTGCTGCCGGCCTCGCGCATCGTCGGCATCTCAACTTCGTCTTTGCTTTTGATTTCAATGGCTGGGAGAACGCCACGTTCCCTCAGGGCATCCTCAGTGGCTTTAAGCGCCGCCTTTATCCGAGGATTCTGCCAAAGAGCTGACTTCGAAAAGCAGCATTCTCTAGCGATTTCTGTACGAGACAGGACACCGCGATTGACCATTTGGCGGAAATCCTCGTCTCGCTTACCAGCCAACCAAGCAAAGAACGTCTGAGAATTCTGTTCCGCGACTTGTTTGCCGTTCGCCAATCGCCGTCCTAGATCGAGGATCAAACTCCGCACTTTTGAGTAAATATAAAAAGATTATACACGTCCATGGCGCAGTCAAGATCTCATTTCGATGATCGCATTCAGTAACCTGAACGAGAGGACCAGGGTGAAAGCTTTAAGGCCGCGGTGCTAACCGACCCTGATCCCACTTTCATCAGGTGCCTCACAGGTCGGTTTCAGCCACAAAGCGGTGACGTTCAACATTGCAACCAAACCTATCGGAATCCGGTGCTTGATCGGTTAACCCAGGAAGAAAAGCGCTCCTCTAGGAGGGGCATAGAATACGACTATGCGTGACCGAATCGAACGAGACTCAGTACCGGGGATCATCGACCGGTTTTGCCGCGGCCTAATCGACGAGGGTCGGAGCCCGGTGACAGTCCGGAATTATCGGTCAGATCTCAATGGGTTCGTCGATTGGGCGGCGTCGCATGGTCGAAAGCTCTTCAGCTTCGGATCCATTACAAAACACGACGTGTGTCGATTCCAGGAATCGATGTTAGGCGAGTACAAAGCCACAACCGTTAATCGAAAACTCTCGGCCCTTAAGGTTTTCATGCGTTGGGCGGCCGACCTAGGTCTAGTAGAGCGCCAGGCAATGCCTCGTCTGCAACATGTGACCTTGCCTCGCCAGATACGATCTCGGCCTCGGTGTTTGGATCCAGGTGAACAATTACAACTTCTTCGGAGTGTTAAATCTGGCAAATCGTCGAAGGACAAAGCAGCAATTACATTGATGCTGCATTCTGGCATTCGCGCATCAGAACTTTGCTCGTTGCGGTGGGGGGATGTGACGATTCGTAACAATGCAGGAGCCATAACTCTGCGTAGAGGGAAAGGCCGCAATCCAACGTCCATCCCTTTGAGTAAGGAGACATGCAAAGCGATGCAGCGAATGGGACATTCTCGGCAGACTGACAAGAACCAGCAGATTTTTGCAGGACCATCAGGCCCGGCAACAAGGCGCTGGGTCGACATGTTGGTCGAGCGTCATTCAAGAATTGCACGGCTCAATAATGTGACACCAAGCACGCTGCGCCATACTTCTATCGCAAACTTAGCGAATGCTGGCGCCGATCCGTTTACCGTTGCAGAGTTTGCCGGATGGGCCAGTCTGGAAATGACTCGCGGCTTTTTCGACTTACCACCTTTTGAAGGTCTTGAAGCAGCAGTGGAATATCAAGTGGATCAAGCTCAGCAAGACGTCAGAACCTACTTTCGAAAGGCCACGGAAGGCAATTTGTCGAAGCAATCAGATGATGAGAGTCGAGGGCAAGACAAGAATGATGCTGAATCGTTTATATCGTCAATGATAGGCGCGATGCGGAAGCTTCCTGCCTCTGCCCAGAAGGGTGTCAAAAGGACCGTGGAATAAATGGAGGGAACCCGCGAAGCGGGGAGGAGTCCGTTTATGCCGCGAAAGCCTCTTGACGCACTGGAGGGTCTCACGCTAGCAAGCACTGGGCAGGTGGGTTTTTAACACCTGCCCGGATGCCTCGCGGCGAGTGCGGAGTCTGGGGCGGAGCCCCAGAGGCTGCCGTTTCTTCGGCTCTCTCGTTACAAGCAGTGCTCGGTGGCACTTTGGAAGAGAGGATACTGACTCCGCTAAGTTGCTTCAGGATTCTGCCTTCACGAGACGCGCGGCTGTCGGGTCATAAATGTAATGAGTGATTGTTCCATCTTTGATGCGCTCTACGGCTTCGTTCACAACGAAAAGAGGCACTAAGAACCACTCGTGCGGCTTTACTGGATTGCCAAAACGATCTTTGATCTCAATGTCCAACTGTGCGGGGCCGAACACCCGGTGAATCAGGTTGCCGAAGGCTTCAAGGAAGGCATACAGAAAGTTCTCGGGCTCAAACGGCTGCTCCGCCAATTGCGTGATGGCTTCTTCAATCTCAACCGCGTTCAACTTCTGGTCCCCCTACAGACTTCGAGCCTATTCTGCAAAGCAAGCCTCTTACAATCAATCATTTGGTGCAAAGACGGCAATGAATTTCCGCGTCGCTTCTGCTCGCTGTATGCGTATTAAAATGATACCCCTCGCAGGCTCGAGAGCCCCGCAGCTTGCGGTCCGAGTCGAGCGAGCCAGTTCAGTATCGGCAGAAGCACGAGCATATAATTCATTCTCACGTGAAACTCCGAATCTACAGGCACGCTGCGGACGTGAGCCGCTACTCGAAACTTGTTCAAGAACAGGGCGATTCTGAGCGCGATGTACTTGGCTTTTTGCCCAGATCCGCGTACTCAGAAGCAGCGGCGCAGGGCAAACTCTACGTGGCGACAGCCGAGGTTGCCGGCGGGGAGCACTACGCGGGACACCTGCTTTATGGAGGCAGATTTCCGCATCTACGAGTCTTCCAACTTTATACCCTCCCGCAGTTCCGTGGGCGTCACATCGGACGCCAACTGATTGATACCTTCGTTTCAGACGCCGAATCGCAGTACTACATCACGATCAGTGCGCGCGTTGCAGCCGATCTAAACGCAAACGAGTTCTGGGAGCGCGTGGGCTTCAAGACGATCCGAACGGTGGCAGGAGGGGCAACCCGAGGCCGCCAGATCAACTTGCGCCAACGCGAGCTTGACACTCCAACTCTCTTCAGCGTTCCTGAGATGAAGCGAGTGACAACGCTTCCAAGGCATGGGAGAAATGAACGGCCAATCTTTGCGCTGGACGTCAATGTTTTCCTGGATGTAATTAAAGATCGTCCACGCGCCGAGTATGCCAAGCGTTTATTGACAGCGTCGATGAGTGGAATGCTCCGACTTTTCGTAGCACGCGAATTTGTGAACGAACTGGCGCGTGCAGCGCGCCAGCAAGATCCTGACCCGGTCGTCCAACTGGCGATGACGTTGCCCCAGTTTACCGGCGTTCCGGAGCCGATGCTGGCCGCGTTGAAATCAGAGCTCGGGGCTCTCATCTTTCCAAATCGAACAACCACTGGAAATCTGAGGGAACGCGATGAATCAGACCTGACTCACCTCGCGACCATGATCCATCACAATGCTTCCGGATTCGTCACCAGCGACGATTCAATTCTCAAAAAGCGACGTGAGCTGCAGCGACGATTTCAGATTGAAGTGTTAGGCCCAGCCGAGTTGGCGGAGATCTACCTACCCTCACAATGGACGCCAGCTCAGGCTCAGGTGGAGTCATTCGATGGCTCTCTCTTAGTTGTCGCGGAGCTTGAAGAAGGGCGAAGAGCTGAAGCCGAATCGTTTCTCCATTCGTGCTCCATGACAGCAGAGCAAATCTCTCAAGCATTATTGCCCGGGCAATCCGCCTGCCTCCGCCATAGAGTCATTGCAGCAGCGGCAGGGGAGATGATCGGCTTCGCAGCATGGAGCGCTGCTACAGGTCCGCAAGCCTCTGCCGATGCATGGCTCGGTATGGACCTTTCCAACCCCCTTGGAGAATTAGCGTGCGACGTCCTTCTTGACACGATGTGTCGAGATATCTGCCAGACCCGTCCAGCGAGTGTGAGTATCGATTGTCAGCATACGAATCGTGAAACGCTGGAGTATGCAAAGGGCCAGGGCTTCGAAGAGGGCCCGTCGAAAGACCATCCGCAAAAACTCAAGAAGTACTGCATCGGAAAGATCGTCGGACCTAAGAATTGGGACGAAATTCGGGAACAATTGTCTCGTTCCTTTGAGCTCAACATGCCCGCAACTCCGCCGCGCTATTCAGGTCCGGAGACAACCCTCACAATCGACCGTGCCGGTAGCCCGTCGATAATATTTCCGCTACAGGACTTTGAATCGCAATTCGGCCCTGTCATCGTAATACTCCCTGGGCGCCCGGTGGTGGTCGTGCCCATTCGGCGGCAGTATGCGGATGTACTCCTTAACACTGCGGATCAGCAGTCACTTTTTGCGCCCCCGGAGGCATCTGTGCTTGGCGAGAGGCTTTATCTGAGCAGCCCTCGGGCACTATCCACTCTCACCCCTGGCGCGGTCATCCTATTCTATGAATCGATGCGTGCGGACAGTGGACGCGGAGCAATCGTGGCGGCTGCAACCGTTACGCGGACGGCAATCAAGGAGACAACAGAGATCGGCACGGAGACTACCAAGCTCGGAGTCCTCAGTTCGGACGAAGTCCAGACGGTGAGCTCAACTGGCAAAACGGGCCTGACGTTTTTTAGCCAGCTTTTCCGATTCAAGAATCCAGTCAGTCTATCCCGATTGAACGAACTTGGATGCGTCGATGGTGCCAAATTCGTTACCGCTCGCAACATCGTTTTCGAGGCAGCTTCAGTCATTATGGAAGAAGGGAAACCAAGTGCCTGACTGTCCTGACATTCTGATCTCGCTACTGCCTGCCTACACTAGGGCGATTCTAGAGGGCAGGAAGACCGTCGAACTACGGCGCCGACGTGTTCATGCCGCCGTTGGCACCCGAGTTTGGCTTTACTCCAAGACCCCCACAGCGAGGATTGAGGGTGTTGCTCGCATCCAACATGTTCACGAGGGTGGCCTTCGGGGCATTTGGTCCGAATACTCGAACCAGGTTGGTGTCTCAAAGAGAGAGTTCGAGGACTACTTCAAGGGGTGCCACAAAGGATGCGCAATCGTCCTGGTAGAAGCGCGCGCGATTTTTCCGGCCGTCGATCTCAAAACCATTAGAAGCCGACTCGGAGCCTTTCACCCGCCGCAGTTTTTCAAGCGGTTAAGCTCGACGGAGGTTGCAGCACTCAACGATAAGTTGGCATTGACCAACGAAAGGAAGCGCGATGCCAGACTCCAACGACCGGAAAAAATACGAACCTCTTCGGGAGTACCTGGCTGCACTCCCGCCGACCACGAACGAAACAACGCTGTCGTTTGAACAAGTCGGGCAGATCATCGACGATTCACTGCCGCCCTCTGCCACCACATATCGCGAATGGTGGTCGAACCAAGAGGGCGGATCACGTGCGCCACACTGGCGCGCGGCAGGGTTCAAAGTTGATCACGCCGATATCAAGCGGCAGATCGTTCGATTCAAGCGTGTAGCGCCCATGAAAGAACTCCCGCGCGCGCTGACGTTAAGGGAAGCGGTAACGGAGGTGAATGAACGCGCGCATGGCCATCCATTCGGCGGCCTTCCCGAATGGCGTAAAGCTCACAAGGGCATTAAGAGCCTGCCCGGAACGCCGTTTTACTCCGGCCTGAAAAAAGAAGATAGAGATTATGTTTTCCATGTAGGCGGCCTAAACGAACTTCAATTCAATCTTGGCTTTGAGGATGTGCGCGGCGTAACAACCTTTCGGCATGGCGTCGCCTTCTCCCTACAGACGACGCGCGACCTGCCTACCATAGACCCCCTCGTGCCGAAGATTGCACGGTTCAATGAGTACCTGCATATCTATCCTGAAACCTTCGCGGGTCTCGAAATGTGGAATTGGTCGGTTGGTAGTCGTAGCGACAACTATCCCGTTGCTCCAATTCCCGATTCTCAAGTCAAAGTGCGGACCTTTATCTTTATCGGCAGGCTGCAACCGGCTAACGCAATACACGTTGGCATGATTCTTGACGATTTCGACACTCTCCTGCCGCTCTATGAGTTTGTCGAGGGTACCGCCGCTTTCCCGGCCCAAGCCCCCGAAGGTCAGCGGAAGGGGTTTATTTGGTCTCCCGGCAACAAGGCCCGCGCGACGGGGTTGACCTTCCAGCGTTCAGCACAGACGGTCGAAAAATCACTACGGCACAATCAAATTCAGCCGGCACTTTTCGAGTATCTGAAGTCGATCTATGGAGACAGCGTAAGCGGCGAACAACCTACCTCTGATGGCACATACATCGACGTAGCCGTGCGCCAGGGCGGTGATTACACCTACTACGAAATTAAGACGGGACTTTCGGCGCAATCCTGCATTCGTGAGGCCTTGGGGCAACTCCTGGAATATTCCTATTGGCCGGGAGGGCAGTCAGCTGCTCAGCTTGTCATCGTCGGCGAGCCGCCGCTCGACGACAACGCCAGAGACTATCTAGAGACCTTGCGGGTGCGATTCTCGCTTCCGGTGAAATACAAGCAATTCGACATGGACTCAACGTGCCTCGTGTGACTACCCACGAGGCCGACGATCTATCTCCTCTTTAGGAACCGTGACGCACAGCGGAATCAGATAGGATGATTGCAAAATTTCAAGACATACCTGGGCTCGAGGTGCATTGATGCGAAGCGCGCTTTATTATCCGCATACCGAAATTCAAAGCGAAGACGTGCTGAAGACTGCTCTTCTGCTATGGGACGAAATTCATGCAATCGTACCCTGGCCTAGATACAGCACACGTTATCGAAACCCACTACTTGGCGAAGCATTCGAAGTGATCGGGAAGAAGCACTATCCGACCGAAGAGGAGAAGCTGGCTGCACACTCTGTCATTGAAGAGTTCGTCACGAAACGGACGCTTCCGCCAGTCTTCTTTTTCAGACCGACCACTCGCCAGGCGGAGCATGGGCTGCACCATATGAGCTATGAGATCTATTCCGAGAAACTCCTGCATGAGACATGGTATCTGCTTCGCCATTCTGGACTGGCTGGTTGTCGCTCCGGGCCGGATAACCCCACCAGTCCTTTCATGGGCCTTGCAATCATGAGTATTCTGGCCGACTGCTGCGCGAAGCGCACCTTCACCCGCATTACCGACCGCGGCGGCGCCTACACCGCCTTGCAATCTGTGCTCGCCGACGGAGTCGAGCTCGAGGCCGAAACGATCAAGAACGAATTGGTGCCGGTGGCCGTGCGCACTGTTGACTCCAAACGTATAGGAATGAAGCGACTCATCGACTTTCGCAAGAGGGAAGGTGCTGCCGAGCGCGCGTTACGGCATCGGTTGCAGAAGCATCTTGAAGAGCAGGCCAAGATCATAGCCTTGAGCCAAAGCCGCACGGAGAGAAAGGAGGCCCTCCGCCAGTTTGAGTCCGATACCCAGGATGATTTTGAGCAGCTTAAAGACGCCCTTAAGGACAACACGATCGAGACTCTCTTCTCGAAGGAGATCATCACCACGATCATTGCCACAGTGGGAACTGGGTTGGGCATCGCAGCTACACTGCCCGAGGTAGCAACGGGTGGGGGTGGCGCGGTGGCCATCGGAGGCTTGATGGCCGCGCGATCGAAGTTCGTGCGCGCACGGAAGAAGCTCCTCCAGGAGCATCCGACCTCCTATCTCTACGAGGCCGCGGGCGGGCTGCGGCTGTAGACGGGCTAGAATCCTGTCATGCAACAGAAAGCCAAGGAACTGTAAGTAATTCCAACAATAATCGCATTGGTTACAGGCCACGCTTGGACCATTGCTGACAGGAACACCGACCGAGCCCTCGTTTTCTGTAGCATGCTTAAAGCTTGCGCTCTCCTCTTAACGAGAATGCCCTGTGCGACGTCGCTCCAAGCTTGTCCCCAGCGAGTGTTCAAGATTCTCCTGGATTAAAAAGAACGCCACTACCGCGATAGCGTTCCAATGAGCGCTAGTTCTGCGATACTCGGATTGCGAGGGCCATATGCGTTGCCTTTTCTGCAAGAGAGCTTCCGATGCGTCAAAGAGCAAGGAACACATCCTTCCGGAATCTCTGGGCAATTCGTTGCATACGCTCCCTCCTGGAATTGTTTGCGATTCCTGTAACAATTACTTTTCAAGAGAGGTGGAGAAGCCTTTTCTGGAAGCGGAGGCCACCAAGTCTCTTAGGTTTGTAGAAGGACTTCCTAGCAAGCGAGGGAGAATTCCGCAACTCGATGCACTCCTGGCCCCTGTTGGCTCGCCCGCGATTGTGACGAGACATTCCACAGGACCTTTTGTCGCTGATGTACTCGTACCCGAAGACGCTCTACCTAAGATCGCAGAGTCCCGCACCGGAGAACTGATTATCGCGGCTCCGCCTGGATTCCCAACCGGCACAATAACGTCCCGCCTTCTGGCGAAATGCGGGCTTGAGGCTATGGCTTGGCGATTGCTCTCCGTGGTACCCGGTTGGGTAGAGTACTTGGTCGACGAGAAGCAACTCGACCAAATCCGCGATCATGCAAGAAAAGGGTATACACCCATCTGGCCGTACTATGTTCGCCCGCTATATCCAAACAATAAACCGTGGATTGAAAAGAGCGGCCGAGTGGTACAGATAATGCACGAATTCGACGTACTAAAAACCGATTGGAACGAATGGTTCTTCGTTATGGCCATCTTTGGGACAGAGTTCGCGATCAACTTTGGCGGTCCTGAGATTGATGGGTACAAGCGATGGCTCGGCGAGAATGGAAATGCGAGTCCCCTCTACACCGGCAAAAATTCCGGCCCATTCTCTTGATCAGGGCGTATCAACCGATACATCGTGCTGGTTATACTCAATTCTGCCACTCGTTACAGTCCAATCCTGCCAACGAAAATAGTCATTTGCTGCCACGCATTACACTGCAATTCCATCAATCCCTCCTTGCCCGCTTTAGTAAGCACCGCTTTTCACCGCAGAACAGCTCACCCCAAGCTTCCGGGTCCATTCCTTTTTGAATCCAATGTACCCACATGCCGGCGACAACCTGTTGTTTCCGCGAAAGGTCGGTAACGACTTTGCCTTTACGGAGGACTCTGCGCGGAACTGCCCCGGTTTTGGTGTCTTGATGAATGATGCCATGGAAGAGCACGCGATCGTCGTCACCGTACACGGTGAAGTCGTCCCCTTCTTCAAGGATGCGTAGACCTGCATAGCTCCAGTGTCCGCCCTCGTCCTCGCCCTCGGTAACAAAACCGTCTTCTTGTATTGCCCACCAGCCGCCTTCAGTGCCGGTTTCACTAAAGAGGAAGCAGACTCCTCTCATTTCCTTCATCATCTGACGCCCTCCAAACGCTACGGCTAATCGCGCCATCGGAGAACCATTTACGTGCCATCTCGTAGCCGTGTCGCGAGAATGTCAGGAAGCTCCGCCTGCATGATTCTCTTTTGCGCGGTCCGAACTTTGTATGGGACGCGGTACCAAGTGAACGTCGCGTCAGTGTCGTCATAAACTGCAAAGGCCGCTCGCCAGTCTCCATCGCGAGGCTGGCCGACGGATCCAGGATTCAGCACATAGCGATTCCGATCGCTTAACCGTTGCTGAATTTCACTGGCACCGGCCTTTGACTCAAAATCTGGCTTCAACGGTGTCAATTCTTTTCTGTTCCATGACCAACCAACTTGCCAGTGTGTATGGCCGCAGAAGATGATTCGAGCCCGGCACGAACGAAACACGGCTGATGCATCATCCCTAAAGAATGTATATGCGTCTTCGTTCCACGGCGATCCATGAACACACAACACTCTTCTTGGAATTGGTCTTACAGGACCCTGAGGCAGTCGCGATAGCCATTCTCGGTTTTCTTTGGTTAGAACCTGCTGCGTCCAGCCGGAGGTATATGCCGCTAACCAGCTGAGTTCGCGATACTCACTGAAATGCATGGTTCCGCTGCATGCTCTGTCGTGATTGCCACGCACCACAATCCCGCCAAGGTTCCTGGCCAAATCAACCACTTCGTTGGGATTCGCGCCGTAACCAACGACATCGCCAAGATTCCAGACGACGTCGTGCTGCGGAGCAGCGGCAAGAACTGCCTCGAGAGCGGGCAGATTGGAATGAATGTCTGAAATGACAAGGGCGCGCATCTCAGTTTTTCCGTCTCGTTTTGGCTTTGCTACTGCCTTTCGGATCTGGCAGTGATTCTGCACTTGCAGCAGTGAGATGGGTCGATCCGCCCTTTCGCGTTGGACGAGGCGCTGGCTTGGGCTCCCGGCTCTCTATGCTCCACACCGCCTCGACCATCTTTCGCACGTTCGTTTTGTTCGCGAGCAGACGGGGCAGCCCAGCGTAGGCCATCGTAATCCGCCACAGCATATCGAGCAGCCGCTCGCCTCCTTCGCCAGGCGGAACCATGATGACGAACCCATGCATCTCGGCCGCCAGTTCGGCGTTGGGAACGATCTCGTTCGCGTCGCCCTCGATCAGCATTACTCGTTGGCTATGGATACCAGGCATACTTTCCTTTCTGGACCAATTCACGATGGATCGTGGATGATCCTCACACTTTACGATTGCGGACTCGACCTCACCACGATTTGCGCTGCAAGGTGGACTCCAGCCGTGCTGATCTCTTCAAGGTCTTCCACTCCGATCAGTTCGGGTGGCACATGATGCTCGAATACCTGATGGGTCCAGAACCGCTGGAGAACATTTCCTGATCCCTGATCGTCAGAGATGCAGTGCCGGCACGTTTGGCAGATGGCCTCCGCTGTCCGTCCATTGACTCTTAACGCTCCGAGAGCTTCGCCCTGCATATAGATAGGTGCCTCCAGATCGAGCGACAGCGCAGTGAGGGCGCCAGTCGTTTCTTCTGGATTACGTAGTTCGGAAACAGGCTCAAATGCAACCATGGTTCCATCTGTGAACTTGGCTCGCCCAAAACCAGGGAACCCTACCCAACCGTGCAAGGCTACGTCAGTGCGTCGCCCAGTGAACGCCGGCGTCATCATCCCTCCTAGTCGCTGACAGCCTGTTGCGTTCGGATCGCTACGATCTTCGTAAGTGCATTCCAACAATTCCAACCTGCCGGCAGGAGTGATCTCGTACGTGTATCCGGGAAAGACTGGTTGCAAGCTTTGCGTGTAATGCGTCTCGCCTTTGTGGTCCCCAAACACTTCGTTATTGCAGAGAACAGCCTCGAGAACTCCCATACCGCTCCTATCCCTTGCGCTTATTTGGCATTCGCCCCTCAACGTCGTGGCTGCGCCCTTTTCGCTCGAGTTACATTGGTGCCCGAACCCGCGGCAGATACGGCTTCCGGCGGCGCCAGTAATAACAGCGTTAACGCATCGACGAGCTTCTCGAACCTGCGACGTTGAGCATGCGCAACGACCTCCGGCAGTTTATTCGCCACATGCCAGAAGATCGGACCATATTCTCTGTAACTCGCCTCATTCGTAAATGTGATTAGGATTGCCCCTCCTTTGCGGGGAACTCCTCCCAACCAGGCTACGATCTCCTCAGCCGTGCCCATGGCCACCTGGTTGGTTCCCGGGATACGGGGTGGGAGTCGTTCTTGCTCGCTGGGAAACGGACATTCGTCAGCGCGCCTTGATTTTCTTTGCATGGACCGTGGTTCTGTTTTGGATTTCCGATCTTTACGTGTAGCCATTTCGCTCTGTCCTTCTGCCTAGCATCTGCGGTTCATAGCCGACTCGGGCCAAACTGCATAGCGTACAACTACTACGGTGTTGCCAGAATGGCGCGCGAAGCCGCGCCGGACCCGCAATTTGGTGGGCCGCAGAGAGATTCGAACTCTCAATCCCCGCTTGTCTTGCCGGGATGATTCCCGTGCGCGAGTCTTACGTCGCGTTTCAACATGCGGCCCAAACTTTCATTGTCCTGCTGTCCTTCATGCGTCAGTCTTTCCCAAAACTTGCCGACCGCTGGACTTTCCGGCTTCGTCACCGAAACGAAGAGGAGATACCGCCTCGTCGATCGGGAGGTCTTTGCCGCAAGTCTCACGAAAACCTTGTAGCCCGGTCCGCAGCACCCTATCGAAGAACACCCTCGTCAATAAAGGCTCGTCCTCCCAGCGTGATAGAACGGGAAAGATGCTCCAATCCGAACTTTGCGCTCGGTCAACTTTACCGATGATGAGGCCGGGAATCGCTATGAATGGGTGCTGGCCGTAGTGATGTCGAGACACACTTAGCTGCGCTGCGTATCCGACAGCTTGGCGGATCAGATTCCGAACTTGCGGTATTGAATAGAATTTGAGCGCGTACCGGACGGCTCTCTCCGTTTTTTGACCGCATTGATATTCTGGGAACCTGAATTTTCGGATCTCAGTGATCAGGAAATACAACGCATCATCGACCGCGATTTTCCACCAGAAAGCGCGGACGAACGTTTCGAATTGCGAGTGGCTTTTCCGCCGGTCTATCACTTCACTGACAAGTTGAAATACTTCAGAAAAGGGCAATCCCCTGGAATCGTTCGTTAGGCTCCAACTGATTCTGGAGACCTTGTATTCCCAGATTCCGCGTTCGAGCACCTCGATACAGTCCAGCGATGAATCGTCGCCTACAGCCAGAATCCCCTTGGCGAAGAGTTCCGTCGCCAATGACTCGTTCATCGCGTCCGAAGGACATAGTCTGAATGCGCTTCCTTCCAATCGCCCTGACTCACAGGCAAGATTCGACGCAAGCATGATTGAGTACACTACAACGGCATCAGCGTAGCTGATCGAGGCGTAATCGATGGGCGTAGTTCGCGCAACTAGAGAAGCGAGGAAAGCCCTTTTCTTCCAGAGGAGGACCTTAGCCCGTTCTTCTTCTTCGCGAAATCTTTGCTGCCTCAACTGATCTTTGCATTCCTCGCAAACAAAATCCCTGGCACACGGCATGCGGAATTCGCCTCGGGAACTCAATACACGCGGCATGTCGTGGTCGGGCGAACTGCATCGAGTGCTCAGGTCAAATGCAGTTGCCGCTTCGCGAACTTTTTGCAAAAGAACTGAGTCCTTGAGTCTGTAGCGCAGGGCAATTTCCCTTACCGGCTCTGCCCACACCCAAGCGCTATCCTTTATGTAGCCGGCCCAATAGTCGAATGCCATCTGGATGTGCTCCTGGGACGCGGAAAGGATGCACAGGAGAAGACGGTCGTCCGATACCAGTCTGGAGTCATCCATCACCGTTTTTCTCCGTTACCTGTCGAATCTTTCCGTAATCGGGTTCCCGATGTGCCGGATGTTCCATGCATCTCCGAATCTGTGAGGTAATCCTGCAGGGCTATGGTGACCAGGTCCTGAAGATCGATATCACGCGCAGTGGCGAGAATCTTTACCTGTTTATGAATCTGTTTCGGTATCCAGGCTGACAGCTTGCTCCTCGAATCACTATTTCGCTCGCGCATCGCTTCCCTCCGATCTTCCATTGCGTCGCAGCAATGACGATCGAGTCCTCATCTCCAGATTTCCTCTTTTGCTTTTTGGGATTTTGCGGGGGCGAGGAAGGCCGGTAGTTCTGAGAGAGAATCGTCTGCAAAACATAGATGTTTCGCCAGCGGTTGAAGAACCTACGGTGATCATTATACTACTATAGTAGTTAAATCATTTGAGGCCTCATGGTGAACCCTGACATGTGGCCAAGAAAATTGGAGCAGACCGCAAACGGTCGACGGTGAACATTCCTTCCGCTCTCGGGGCGGAATTGACAGACCGCAGAACAAAGGCCGGAATATCTCAACAGGCTTTAGCTGACCGTCTTGGATACAACATTAACTACATTGGGCAGATCGAGCGGGCTGAGAAGAGCCCATCCCTGAATGTCCTGATGAGCCTCGCAACCGTTTTCGATTTGAGTCTTTCCGAACTGTTCAATGCAGCCGAGCGGCGTGTATCGCTTTCAAAGAAGGCCGCGAAAAAGATCTAATTCTAGGATCTGGCCGAGATCTGCAAGTGGGTGATGCTGGAGCTCTTCCGGTCCGGCCTCAACAATCGCAAAACGGTGTTCGGCGACTTTTTAACGTCGGAAGCAATGGCCCGGATACTCTGGCCCCTCGCTCGCAGCCGCGCGATCTTTGCTATCAGATTTGGATCTGCGTCTTCGGCCTTTGGCCTGCCTCCGACACGGCCCTGCGCCTTTGCACGCTGAAGACCAGCAATGGTTCGTTCTGAGAGCCGCACACGCTCTTGCTTGGCTACTGCCGCGAGAATCCCGATGACGGCTTCCTTGAACATCCCTGTACTGTCGAGGTACTGCTCGGTGAACGAGCGATAGTTGACTCCGTAGCTAGTAAGCCTCTGCAGGTGGTTCAGGGTCTCCACGGTTCCTTCACGGCTGAGCCGGTCTAAGCTCCAGAATAAGAGGCAATCGAACTCCCGCCGCGATGCCGACTCAAACATTCGTTGAAACTGCTCACGGTCGGCACGTTTGCCGCTAGCCCGATCTACGTATTCGTGGACGACAATCCACCCCTGCGTGTCAGCAAAAGCCCGGAGCTGCCGGAGCTGGTTTTCCGTGTCCTGACGACCATCCTTGGTGGAAACTCGGGCATAAATGGCTGATCGCATGGAAGGACTGTATCATAAAACGGATGTTACTTGCGACGTTAGGAATGGCCTCCGAAGTCCACACCAATTAGTCGCCAAAATCCACCCGTTTTTTGATACATCCCAATCTTGCGGGTGCCGCGGGGTTACTGCGCACTTCCGGACAAGCTGAGTACCCTGGTCAGGTGTTGGGGCCAAGTAAGGCTGACCTCCCCAACCTCTTTACAAGCGAGATTGCTAATGTAACGCGACGACAGGCGAACTTGGATCCTGAGTTACGGTAGCAAAGGCAATCCAAGCTCCTTGAGAAACGCGTTGTGCTTCTCGGTTGCCGACTTGATTTCTTTTTCGAGCGAAATAAGTTCGGTATTGACCGAACCCAAATCAATTTCTATTTCTGCAACGGAGGTGCTGATGTAGCGGGAGATGTTCAGGTTGTAACCTTCCTGTTTAATCCGCTCCATCGAGATTCGTTTTGAATAACGCTCCTCTTCCTTACGGAATTGGTAGGTCTCAAGAATTTTCTTGATGTCTTCGTCCCGCAGCCGGTTCTGGCGTTTGCCTTTCTCGAAGTGCTCGCTGGCGCTGGCGTTGATGAAGAGCACGTCGTCCGGCTTCTTGCATTTTTTGAGCACCAGTATGCAGACCGGGATGCCGGTGGAATAAAACAAATTAGCGGGTAGCCCGATGACCGTATCGATGCTCCCATCGGTCAGCAGCTTGGTGCGGATTTTCTCTTCCGCTCCTCCACGGAATAACAC
>Ga0302320_10008063_pt1 | contig 23007 bp, 29 predicted proteins | sample Bog_T0_3_FD_202130 | JGI IMG/M metagenome (GOLD analysis project Ga0302320, IMG submission 202130) | Peat permafrost microbial communities from Stordalen Mire near Abisko, Sweden - Bog_T0_3 | ecosystem: Environmental > Terrestrial > Soil > Wetlands > Peat | place: Sweden: Abisko, Stordalen Mire... | reverse complement strand
CGCAATTGATGCAGCGCGATCTCGGCCTGGCCACCGCGTTGCGCGCGCCCGAGGATGGAGGCGTCGAGCGGTCCGCGGAGGATTTCCGGGAAAAGGGTGATGACGTCGATGCGCATGGAAAGGGAATAGACGGAATTACCAATTAACGAAATTTATCAGGGGAAGGCAGGGGAAGTTTTTGAGTAGGATTAATATGATTCAGAGGATTGGGGAAGTTCGGAGCCTTGGATTTAGAAATCATGTTAATCTTGTTTATCCTGTCAAAAATCCGTCAGGCATTCTCGACGACCTCGACCGCGAGATGATCGCCGGCCTTGTTGGCGGCGTTGATTACCGAGCGAATGGCGCTGATGGTCCGGCCGCCCTTGCCGATGACGAGGCCGACATCGGCAGGATGCAGGCCGATGCGATAGCTGATTTCGTTCGCCCCGGTGACTTCGCTGACTTGAACGTCATCCGGGTTATCGACGAGGCTGCGCACCACATATTCCAGGAAGTGTTTCATGGGTGCGCACGTGTCCTCAACTTAAGCGGTGACGGCTTCTTTTTCCGGGACGGCTTCCTTCTCGGCTTTTTCCTCTTTCGCCGACTTCGCCTTGGCCTTTTTCAGGATGCTCTTGACGGTGTCCGAAGGGAGGGCGCCGAGCTTCATCCAGTGAGCGGCGCGTTCGAGCTTGATCGTCGAATTGTCGCCCTTCTTCTTCGGATCGTAAGTGCCGATGAGTTCGAGAAATTTCCCGTCGCGGGGACTATGCTTGTCCGCCACCACAATGCGGTAGTAGGGACTGTTTTTCGCGCCGTCGCGCCGGAGTCGGATGATCACTGCCATAATTTTATTTTCCTCTATCGTTTGCCCATTAAATTGCGCAGCATCTTGTCCGGGCTTCCGCCGCGGGTGAGCCGCTGCATCATCTTTTTCATCTCTTCGAACCGATGCAAAAGTTCGTTGAGTTCCGTGACGCTGGTGCCGCTGCCGCGCGCGATGCGCTGCCGCCGACGGGCGTTCAGGACGGACGGGCGAGACCGTTCCTCGAGGGTCATGGAGCGAATCATCGCCTCGACCCGGCGAAGCGATTTCTCACCATCGACCGAATCTGGCATCTTAGGCATTCCCGGAATCATGCCAAGCACATTTTGCAGGGGGCCCAGCTTCTTCACCATTTTGATCTGGTCGAGGAAATCCTGGAGGTCGAACGAATTCTTCTTCAGTTTCTCGGCCATCTTCTCGCTGGAAACGGCGTCGAACTCGACCTGGGCCTTCTCAACCAGCCCCACAATGTCGCCCATGCCGAGGAGGCGGCCGACCAGGCGTTCGGGGGCAAAAAGCTCCAGCGCGTCGATGCCCTCCCCGGTGCCGAGAAAGCGGATGGGGACTTTTGTAACCCGTTGAAAGGAAAGGGCTGCGCCGCCGCGCGTATCGGCATCGAATTTGGAGAGAACGAGACCGGTCAGCGGGACACGGCTGTGGAAGGCCTGCGCGACCTTGACCGCGGTCTGGCCCGTCGCGGCATCGGCGACAAGAAGCGATTCCTGCGGCTGCCACGCCTTGCCGACCGCCTCGAGTTCCGCCAGCAGCGCATCATCGACATCGAGACGGCCCGCCGCGTCGAAGATCGCGACCTCGGCCCGGAGCCGCGTGATCTCCTCGCGCGCCAGCTTCGCGACGTTCTCGGGACTCTTCTCGCCGGGGAAGGTCAGCACGGTCACGCCGATCTGCTTGCCCAGGATTTGCAATTGCTCGATGGCCGCCGGACGCGCCAGATCGCCCGCGACCAGTACGACATGCTGCTTGTATTTCTTGAACCACGCGGCCAGCTTGCCTGCCGTTGTCGTCTTGCCCGCGCCGTTCAACCCGCAAAGCAGAATCCGCAGCGGACGGTTCGGCGTCAGCTCCGTCGTCTCGCTCGAAAAGCAGGCCAGCAACTCGTCGTGGACGATCTTCACGAACTGCTCGCCGGGCCGGATGCTCGCCAGCACCTCCGCGCCGAGCGACTTCTTCTTCACCTCTTCGCAGAAATCCTTCGCAACCTGGTAATTCACGTCAGCGGCCAGCAGCGCCAGGCGCACCTCGCGCACCGCGTCGGCCACGTTGCTTTCGCTCAGCTTGCCGTAGCCGCGCAGCGTCTTGAAGACGCTCTGTAGTTTATCTTTGAGGAGATCGAGACTCATGGGCCAGCTATTCTACCGAGAAACACCGCCTTTGTCATCCGGAGGTTGTGAAGGATCGGTGCAGTAAGCCCATAGTTTAGCAAAGATAATCAGCAAGAAAATTAGATATTCCCTTAATCATCTGCTCGACATCCTCTTTCTTAAACTTGTCGAACTCTCCGTGTGCAGCCTTATTGCGAATATCTGCCCAAACTCTTAATTGTTTTGCCTTAAGCTCATTTATAGACGCCTGAGGCCTTGAGTTCGTCTATCAATGGATTAAGCGTCTTTGGCTCTCCGTTTGGCTTGCTTTTTAGAATCGGTGGCTGCTGTGAATCACACATTTTCCTCAAGGCCTTCTCCAAAACCGCTCCTACTAAAACTGCTGCCGGGACATGATCATATTTTCCCGAACTTCCTTCAGTTAATAGGTTTTCAGCCTGCCCCATGTAGTCGGAGGCGATTTCGGCCTCGATTTGCAACAGAAGATCGTCGAGAAAACCTCTCTCAAAATCGTCTTTAATAGCCCGGACAAAGCTAATTCCTTCTTCAAGATTACTGAGAGCAGCATTATAGGCGTTCAAACTCGAGAACTTTTCCAAGTGTGGAGCATGAATGCTCCCATCAGGAATAACCTTCGAAAGCAGAGTTGTTGCCTTGATTCTCCATTCTACGAACTTGGGGCCATCCATCACTTGATATCCACTTTGCCGGATGAACCGCCGTCCAAAATCGTCATGGTCGTACCTAGGGGGAACGTCCTCTGCATTTTCGACGATATCCTGTCCCTCTGCGATCAATTGGTCAAATCGCGTGAGAAGCTGTATTTTTACGTTTTTGGGTATGCTCATCGAGATTCAATTAGGCTGTATCTGATTTGACCTCTAGACAAGCTCATGATGACGAGACGTATTCATCCCCTCAGCAAGCCGGAGGCTTGCGACAATCCTAGCCGGTGGTAAGCCTGCGAAGCAGGCGCCACCACCGGAACACGCCGACGAAATGTTACCCCGGACGGGGTAACACAACCCAGTGAAAACCAACTAATCCAGGTAGCGCTCATCATATTTCACGCCGGAGCGCTGGAGCATGATGATCAGTTCCTCCCGAAAGCTGCGCTCGCGATGATGCTCTTCCTGATTTTCGATGTAGCGCCGAATCTCATCGACGGAAGTTACACTTACGGTGAAGGCTGCGTATCCCTCCTGCCAGGCGAATTCCGGTTTGGCCCTGTCGGAATGCACCCAAGTCGAAGAGACCCTCTTCAGTTCGCGCATGAAATCCGAGAGCCGGTGGGTCGCGCGGAGTTCCACCAAGAGATGAACGTGATCCGCAGTTCCACCCACGATCTCGCAATGCGCCTCAAGTCCCGCGACCGTTCCGGCGAGATATTTGTGCAGGTTCCGTCGCCAGGCCATCGCGATGACCTTCTCGCGACCCTTGGTCGAAAAAACGAGGTGATAATGGAGGCTCAGATAGGTGGAGGACATTTTATTACCCCTACCGGGGTAAATCCCTTTTTGCAATATTACCAGTGGTATCGCCCGCTGCTGCCGTGCGCAGCACCGGACTCGACCACCGGAACACGCCAAGACGAAATATTACCCCGGCAGGGGTAATACAACAAGGGCACGCGCCCCGAAACCTTGAAATTATATGGGAACGGTTATGCAGCCCCTCCGGGGCAGAACTCTATGTGACTATTCCCGGTGGTATCGCCCGCTGGCTCAACCACCGGCTAAAATTGTTCCAAGCCTCCGGCTTGGACGGAATGCCATCGCTACCTATGTCAACACCCTCCCAAATTGACCAGCCTCCGGCTCGGGTGGAAGCGTTAATCGGAAGACTTAAGCGTAGACCTGAATGCGAAGTTCATAAATCGCCGCTACATAATTTACGCAACAAAACGATTGCCATGAATGGCGCCCGGTGTATATTGTCCCACTCACATGGCACTGGATAACGCAACGGACGTCATCGAAGTCGAAGGCAAGGTCATCACGATTCTGCCCGGCACGATGTTTCGCGTCGAACTGGACAACAGCAAGCACGTTGTTCTCGCCCATATCTCGGGCAAGATGCGCAAGCGTTTCATCCGCCTGACCCCCGGCGATCGCGTGAAGATGGAGATGTCGCAACACGACTTCACCAAGGCCCGCATCGTTTACCGCCTCGACTCCAAGTCCTATCCCCGTCCCGTCCCGCAATAGGCACCTCCTCCTGGGACCACGGGCCGCTCAGTCTTCAATTTATGCCCTCCTTCGACGTTGTCTCCGAAGTCGACATGATGGAAGTGAAGAACGCCATCGAGCAGGCGCAGAAGGAACTCGCCAACCGCTTCGATTTCCGCGAGGCCAAGGCCGAGATCATACTCGAAAAAGAGGCAATCAAGCTCAGCGCCATCAACCAGTTCAAGATCACCGCGCTGGAGGAAATTGTGCTGGGAAAGCTCGCCCGCCGCAATGTCAGCCTCAAGAACATCGAGCGCAAGGACGCCGACATTTCGCCGCTCGGCCACGCCCGGCAGGAATTGAAACTGAAGCAGGGCCTCGAAACCGACGTGGCCAAGACTATTTGCCAGGCGATCCGCGACACGAAGATCAAGGTCCAGACCCAGATCCAGGACCGTCAAATCCGTGTCACCGGCAAGAACCGCGACGATCTCCAGGAGGTCATCGCCTTCCTGCGCGGCAAGGAATTTCCCGTGGCGCTCAACTACATCAACTTCCGCCAGTGAAACATTGGCTGGTCAAAACCGAGCCGGAGGCCTACGCCTTCGCGCAGCTCGAAAAGGACAAAACGACCGCGTGGACCGGCATCCGCAATTACACGGCGCGCATCAATCTTCGCGCCATGGCCAAGGGCGACGAAGTTTTTGTCTACCACAGCGTCAGCGAAAAGGCGGTGGTCGGACTCGCGACGGTCATCAAGACGGCCTACCCCGATCCCACGGTCGAGCCGGATGAAAAAGCCGAGTGGGTTTGTGTCGACCTCAAGGCGGGCAAGGCGCTGCCGAAGCCTGTCTCGCTCGAAGCGATCAAGGCGCATCGCACTCTGAAAGACATCCAACTTGTCCGCCAATCGCGGCTCTCCGTCGTGCCACTAAGTGAAAAAGAAGCCGCCGAACTCCGCAAGCTGGGTGGTCTCTAAACCGCCCGCCTTGTTATTCGCCCAGCCTTCGTTTATACGTTACCGACCATGTCTGCCCCCTCCCCCTCCATCTCCTTCGTTATTTTCGCCCTGGCCCTGATTTCTGCGCCACTGGTTAACGGCCAGCAAGCCGCGCCCACAGCCCCAGCTCCGTCGTCCAGCCTGACCTCTCCCACGGAGGCGGCGCAGAAATTGATCGCCGCCGCCATTCAGAAGATGGGGGCCGACAATGTGGACGGCGCTCTGAGCGACCTTAGCCAGGCCCTTAAACTCAACCCCAGCAGCACCGGCGCCTACGTTCTCCGCGCCTCGATCTATTGCCAAAGGAAGCAGTGGCCGCTCGCCGAGGCCGACTTTAACGCCGCGGCGAAGATCGCGCCGAACAACACGGTTCTTAAGTTCAACCAGGTCGAGGTCCACTTCCTGCAAAAGCAATACGACCAAGCGCGCCCCGGCTTCGTCGCGCTCGAGAAAGACCCGGAGAATGGCGATCTGGCCTCATACAAGGTTTTTCTGTGCGATCTTTTTGGCGGTCACGAAGACGTCGCGAAAAAGGAACTCGCAGCCTTCACCGATTCGATGGATAACGCCTCGTGCGAATTCAGCAACGCCGCGTGGCAGCTGGTCCACAAGAATATCGAAGGCCCCGAGGGCGCCCGTTATTGGCTGCTCCGCGCCTCGCACATTTATCCTCCGCAGAAAATCGCCCTTTATGCGCAGAGCCTGCACGATCTGGGCTATCTTCCCATCGCCAACCCCGTCGCTCCGGGTGAAGCTCCCAGCGGGGCCGCTTCGACGCAGAATTAACCCGGTTGGATAGGGGCAGTAGTCTCTGCCGTCACACTTGCTGGTGTCGGCCCCAGCAGATGAGCCACTTCGTCCTGCACGGCCTTCAACTCGCCGAGCTTCAGCCCGGGGTCTTCGATCAGCCACACCTCACCGCTGGCGATGTGTTCGTAAACGAGGATCGATGCGCCCTCCTGCCGCTGCCGCTCGATTTGCCGCACGACTTTCTTGCGCTCCAGCATCAAGGCGAGAATATAACGCGCATTACGCATCCCGGGCGCATTTTCGGTCATGAGACGGCGCAGCAGACTTTCCGCATCGTCCTTGCGCAGAGCCTCGGGCGCAGGCGGCGGGGGCGGGACAAACTCGGTCTGCCACGCCGAAAGCGGCTCGATGTTGTCGTTACGGGCGTTCCATGCCTCCGCGCCGAGATCGACCCGCACGTATTGACCGTCGCGCCAGTAAAGCGCCGAAAAGACCCGTTCGCCCTTCTCGAAAGGGCGGCCCGAAACCGCGCACTGCAACGCGCGCGCCTGAATGTTCCATTCTTGCGATAGCATCATAAAAACGAATCAGAAGTGTAGGATTGGTGCCGTCCCGCTGTCACGTGATTAGGAAAACCTTTTTAGACAGGAGTTACATGAATGACATGAAGAACAGAGCTACTAAAAAAGAGGCGTTTCCTTCATGTTCCTCATGTAACTCCTGTCTAATGTCCCCTGCCTTCCAATCTTTTTAATCCCGTCAAAAAACTTGCCCGCATGCTGATTTATTTTTTCTCCACCAACCCGAACATCGGCCCGAAGCTGTGCGGCACGGTGTCTTTGTCCCCGGGAACGTGGAAGGCGGAGATAGTGCCGTCGAGATAAAGAGCGTTCGGACATTTAAGCCGCTCACGATACAAGGCCGCAAACGTGTAAAGGCTGACCTGAAGATGCGAAATCGCGAAGACCACCGTGCCATCCTGGCGCACGCCCACACCGCTTCGAATCGCAACATTTTTCGATTCAGGATTGAAATCAGGATGAATATCGCCGCCATGCACAAGCAGCGGCCCCGATTGCGTCGCCCACAAGGGCGGAGTCAAAAGCGTGACATAATCGCCGGATTCAACCACCCGCGCCTCGTGCTTCTGGTTGATCACGAAAACGCCGTTCGGCTTCATATAGAAATTGCCCGCGCCCTCTTTTAGATTCAGGGGCGAAACCTCGTTGCCGTTCTGCACGAGCAGGCCGACCGGCCGCGAATCGGTCTCGAACATCCCCGCATTCGCCGCGAAGAGGAGACGTTCGCCCTGAGCGTTGACCGCTTTTTCAAGGCCAGCGAAATCGTGGAGCAGGTTGCCCTGGTCATCCTTCCAGAACAGCCGCAGGTCTTCCTTCTGTGGATCGACCGGGCGCACGAGAAAACTCTCCCCGCGAAACGTGAAGGTCTGCAACCCGGGTTGGGGATCATCCGCGCGGGCGGCAAGCATGGTTAGCCCGCACCAGACAGCGGCGAGTAAAATCACGCGATGGAATTTCATCTCATAATCCTCGGACGAATGGGAGGCCGTCCCTCCAAACCATTTAACCCAGCCGTTCCTGGATCGCCTGGCCCATCTTCACCGTGCTGACGGATTTCTCGCCCGGACGCGCGAGATCGGCCGTGCGCAGCCCGGAAGCCAGCGTCGTTTCGACCGCCTGCTCGATGGCCGCCGCCGCCTCGTTCTCGTTGAACGAATAGCGCAACATCAGCGCGGCGGAGAGAATCTGCGCGATTGGATTCGCGATGCCCTTGCCCGCGATGTCGGGCGCGGAACCGCCGCTTGGTTCGTAGAGACCGAACGAGCCGTCGGCCAGCGACGCGCTGGGCAAAAGTCCGAGGGAGCCGACCGTCGCGGCGGCCTCGTCACTGATGATATCGCCGAACAGATTTTCGCAGAGCATCACGTCGAACTGCTGCGGCTTGCGCACGAGCTGCATCGCGGCGTTGTCGACGTACATGAACTCGAGCGCCACGTCGGGATATTGCGGCGCGATGGCCTTCACCGTCTTGCGCCAGAGCAGGCTCGTCTCGAGCACGTTGGCCTTGTCGATCAGCGTCACGCGCTTGCGCCGGAGCCGAGCCGCCTTGAACGCAACATGGGTGATCCGCTCGATCTCCTTCGTCTCGTAGACCATCGTGTCGACGGCGCGCTCGCCGCCCTCGATGGCCACGGTCAGCTTCGGCTGGCCGAAATAAAGTCCGCCGGTCAGTTCGCGCACCACCAGTACATCGAAGCCGTCGGGAATCCACTCCGACTTGATCGGCGAGGCGTGGAGCAGGCCGGGGTAACATTTCGCGGGACGAAGGTTGGCGTAGAGGCCGAAGTGTTTGCGCAACGGCAGCAGCGCGGCGCGTTCCGGCTGCTTGTTCGCGGGCAGGTTCTCCCATTTCGGGCCGCCAATCGAGCCGAAGAAAATCGCCTGCGCCTCGCGGCAGCCCTGCAAGGTGTGAGGTGGAAGGGCGTCGTCGAACTGGTCGATGGCCGCACCGCCGACCGCGTATTCCTTCGCTTCGATGCCAAAGCCAAATTGTTTCGCGGCGGCATTCAGGACTTCAAGTCCGACGGCCATCACTTCAGGGCCGATGCCGTCGCCAGCCAGCACGGCAATTTTATAGGTGTTGCTCATAAATTAAAAGGCAGGACCAAATTAACGAAATTTTAAGAGTAGGAAAGGCAGAGAATTTAGACAGGAGGAACATGAAGACTGATGAAGGGGAGATTTTTGACAGGATTAACGCGATTAACAAGATTGGGATTGGTAGGTATGCGAATCCCTCGCGTCCCCCAAATAGATGAGTGGGACAGCAGAGACTGCCGTCCCTACCAAGGTACCTCAAGCCACCTTGGTGGGTTTGGGAATTCGTTGCGTCTGCGATTGCTTGGGCGTCGGCTTGGGCGGAGGTTCCGGCTTGAACTCGGGTTCCCCTTCCGGCTCGGGCTGGGTCAGCGGCGGCGAGAAAAGATAGGTCTGGAAAATGCCCTCGCCGATGGCGTTGAGCTTCACCTGCAGGTCGTCCATGTACTGGTGCATCCCGACCGTCTTGATGTCTTCCAGCGCACTGTAGTTCAACTCGGCGACCAGCCGCCCGGCCAGTTTTTCCGCCAGGTTCGTGTAGTGCTCGCTCGAGCAGCCGGAGATGCGGCGCAGCGAGTAGTTCAATTCCTGGGCGCAAAAACGGATCGAGCGCGGGAAGAATTCGTTCAGGATCAGGAACTCGACCACCTTGTCCGGCTCGACTTGGGCGACGTAAAACTTGCGGTAGGCGTCGTGGGAACTGCATGAGCGCAGGATGGCGCTCCATTGCAGCGTGCCGCCGGTTTGAGAATTCTTCGCGGGATTCTTGATGAAAATCTCATCGTTGGCGTCGAGGATGCGGGTCGTCATGTCGGCCCGCTCGAGGTATTTTCCGACCTGGATGAAATCCCAATCCTCGCCGTGGGTCATCGTGCCGTCGGTGATGCCCTGGAAAAGATGCGACGCATTCTTGACCGCCGTGAAAAATTCGTACGGGCCCTGCTTCTGGATTTTCTTCAGCGTCTGGCTTTTCATCCAGAGGTAGGTGCGATTGACTTCCTCCCACATTTCGAGCGATATCTGCTCGCGCACATGCCGGGCATTTTCGCGCGCGGTGGTGATGCAACTGACGATCGAATTCGAGTTCTTCGGATTGAGCGTGAGGCAGTCGATGACGTTCTCGCTCGTGGTCTCCTTATGAAATTTGTAGAAGTCATCGTAGTCGCCGGTGCTGCGCAGGACCGGTTCCCAGAGCGCCTTTTGCTCCTCGGCGCCGAGCTTGGGCAAATCGAGCATGAGCTGAAGGTTGACATCCAGGATGCGGGCGATGTTTTCGGCCCGCTCGGCATAACGGCTCATCCAGTAAAGGGAATCGGCAACGCGGGATAACATAATTTTGACGGAATTAACGGAATTTTTCTAAATTTACGGAATTTTTATTTGAGAAAAGCAGGGGGATTTTTAGATAGGGTTAAGGGGATTAGGCTGAATTCTGAAAATCATATTAATCTTATTTATCCTATCAATGGGTGGTTTCTTTTCGACCGGTTAGCTGTCTCCATAAAGCACCCAGGTGTCCTTGCTGCCGCCGCCCTGGGATGAGTTGACGACCAGCGAGCCTTTCCGCAGCGCCACGCGGGTCAGACCGCCGGGCACAATCGTGATTTTTTCCCCGCAAAGGATGTAGGGCCGCAGATCGACGTGGCGTCCGTCGAACCCGCCGTCCACATAGCTGGGATGGCGCGAAAGGTTCAACGTCGGCTGGGCGATGAAGTTGCGCGGGTTGGCCAGGATCAGCGTTTTGAATTCATCGCGCTGCTTCTGCGTCGACGCGGGGCCGACGAGCATTCCGTAACCGCCCGATTCATTCGCCGATTTCACCACCAGTTTTTCGAGGTGCGTGATGATGTACTCGCATTCCTTCGGGTTGGAGGCGAGGTAAGTCGGCACGTTGGCCAGGATTGGCTCCTCGGAAAGGTAATACTTGATCATGTCGGGCACATACTTATAGACCACCTTGTCATCGGCCACGCCGGTGCCGATGGCGTTGGCGAGGCTGACATTCCCCGCGCGATAGGCCTCGACCAAACCGGGGACGCCGAGAATCGAATCCTTGCGGAAGACCTTCGGATCGAGGAAGTCGTCGTCGAGCCGCCGGTAAATCGTATGAACCTGTTCCAGGCCTTTGGTCGTGCGCATGTAGACCTTTTTGTCCTGCACGACAAGGTCCTGTCCTTCCACGATCTGAATGCCCATTTGCCGGGCGAGGAAGGAATGCTCGAAATAGGCGCTGTTATATATGCCCGGCGTGAGCAGCACCACAGTCGGAGCCTTGTTCGAGGGCGGCGCAATATATTGAAGGACGGAAAGCAAGTCCTGGGTGTAGTGGTCGACCGGGCGAACGCCCACACTGCTGAAGAGATGCGGAAAGGCCCGCTTCATCGCCACGCGGTTTTCGAGCAGGTAGGAGACCCCCGAGGGACAGCGGCCATTGTCCTCCAGCACAAAGTAAGTCCCCTCGCGGTCCCGCACCATGTCGCTGCCGCAAACATGGATATAGATATCCTTCGGCACCGGCACGCCGACCATCTCGGGCCGGTAATGCTTTGCCGTCAGCACGTCCTCGGCAGGAACGACTTTCTCCTTGAGGATGCGCTGCTCGGAGTAAATATCCTTGAGGAAAAGATTCAGCGCCTTCATGCGCTGGATCAGCCCCGATTCGATCATGTTCCATTCCGCGCTCGGAATGATCCGCGGCATGAGATCGAACGGAAAAATCCTCTCGGTTCCCTGCTCGTCGCTATAAACGGTGAAGGTGATTCCCTGGCGCAGAAACGCGGCATCGACCGCCGAACGCCGTTGGTCGAATTCCTCCTGATCGAGCCTTTGAAAGCGCTCGTAAAGCGCCGCATAATGAGGCCTGACCTGGCCTTGCGCGGAAAACATTTCGTCAAAAAAATCGCCAGGTTCGTATTTATCAAGCAGGGCCATGAACGTAATCGGGAAAGACTGATTCGGGGTTGAGAGGGTATTGCTACACGATCTTCTTACGGCAATCAATGTAAGAAGCGAGGCCCGTGCCAAAGTCCATGGCGCCGCAAGAACTCTTCGCCGATGCAGCCATGGCATGTCCCCCTGAGGCGAGGAGTTCAGGGTTTGACAAAGACGCCAGAACATCGGACTTTGGCTGCATGAGTACAGAATCCCCCGTTACCGTCCTCACCCGCGACATCGATGCGATCCAGATTCCGAGCGGACTGACCAAAAAGCTCCAGAAAGGCACCCCGGTCATCATCACTCAGGCACTCGGGGGCACCTATACCGTCGTCGTCGAGCATTCCGCCGGTCTTTTCCGCGTTCTCGCCTCGGATGCGGATGCCCTTAATAAAGTCGTTCACGTTGAGCCAACCGCCGCCAACGGCACCGGCAAAACCGATGGTCCCCTCAACGAAGACGACATCTGGACCCAGCTCAAGACCTGTTACGATCCCGAAATCCCCGTCAATATCGTCGACCTCGGCCTTATCTACAGCCTCGAAATCAAACCGCAGGAAGGCGGCGGCAATCTCGTCGAAGTCAAAATGACCCTCACCGCGCCCGGTTGCGGGATGGGCCCCTCCATCGCCTCCGACGCCCAGCGCAAAATCCTCACCATTCCCGGCGTGACCGACGCGCAGGTCGATGTCGTCTGGGACCCGCCGTGGAGCGCCGAGCGCATCTCCCAGGAGGGCAAGCAGAAGCTGGGGATGGTGTAGGCTTGCGGCTTCTGTTTCACCTTGATTGAGCGCCCGGAAAGTGACACAGTGACACCATGCTGAGCATCACCATTAAGGAGCTTCATCAAACCACCGGCGAGTGCGTCCGCCGCGCCGGAGCATCCCGCACGCCCGTCGTCGTGACCGATCATGGCAAACCCGTCGCCGTGCTCGCCAATCCTTCCCTCCTCAAGGCGAAGCGGCGCAAGCGGGTGCTTTTACCCGAATTCAAGGCGCTGATGGCGAAAGCTGTGGCAACTAATTCGGCAGATGACTTGAATGCGGTGCGCGGCGATCGATGATCTTTTGCGATACATCGGCAGCCGTAAAAATCTACCTTGCCGAAGGAGAATCCCGGGCCGTGCAGAGGTTATTTCAAGCTGATGACAAGATTTGTTTATCTGAATTGGCCCGAGTCGAGATCATGGGAGTATTTCATCGGCTTTTGCGAGAAGGGAACTGGACCCAGGGCGACTTCCTCGCGGCCATCCGCCAATTTTCCAACGACGACATCAGCGGGTTTTGGACCTGGCTGCCGCTTGACAAAACCATCATCGAGGCGTCGGCCAGGATCTACGCCACGCTGCCCGCCACCCCCTTCCTTCGATCATCTGACTGCCTCCATCTCGTCACGGCCCTCCACCACAAATTCTCCGAGATTTATACTTATGATTCCCCTCAGTCGGCGGCAGCGGAGGCCCTGGGACTAAAGCCGGTTGTTGCCTAAGGCCTGCCACGCCCCCCAGTTGACTATTTCTTTAGTGCTTCTAGGCTGGTGACTTCATGTCCAAACACGCTCCGAGAAGTCTCGCCCTTGTTTTAACCTCCAGTGCCGTGCTGATCACGGGCTGCTCGGTCGGCCCCGATTACGTCCAACCCAGCACGCCGGAGGCAGCCGCCTACAAGGAATCGGGCCCGTGGAAAAAAGCCGAGCCGCGCGACGATATCTCGAAGGGTAATTGGTATTCCGTTTTCCACGATGCCAAACTCAATGAACTCGAAGCCGAGGCCGAGGCCTCCAGCCTGACCCTTCGTGCCGCCGTGGCCCGGGTCAGTGAAGCACGGGCCATCGCGCGCCAATCCGAGGCCAATTTTTTTCCCACCATCGATTTTAGCGCGAGCGGGGACCGTCAACGCACATCGCCGAACAATGGGCAGATCGACGCGCAGTCAGGTGGTAATGGCCGGACGTTCACCTTCAATTCAGCCACCGTGGTCCCCTTCGATCTCAGCTACGAAGTCGATATCTGGGGCAAGATTCGCCGGGCCTTCGAAGCCTCCGGGGATCAGGCCCAGGCCTCCCTCGCCGACTATGAGAACGTCCTCCTCGGCCTGAAATCGGATGTCGCCACCAACTATTACGCCCTTCGCACGGCCGATTCGGAAATCGACGTGCAGAACCGCTCCATCCAGTACTACCAGCAAAATCTCAACCTCACCACCAGCCGCTTCCAGGGGGGCATCAGCACGCAGCTTGATGTCGATCAAGCGCAGGCGACGGTCGCCGCCGCCCAGGCGCAGCTGGCCACCTTCAAACAAAACCGCGCGCAATTGGAGCATGCCATCGCCGTTTTGGTCGGCGTGCCGCCCGAGTCGTTTTCCCTCCCCTTCAACCCTCTCAACACCAGGCTACCGGCGATCCCGGCGGGCCTTCCCTCCGATTTACTGGAACGCCGGCCTGATGTCGCCGCCGCCGAACGCCGCGTGGCCGCCCAGAATGCCGAAATTGGGGTGGCCATCTCCGCTTATTTTCCTTCGCTGCACCTGACCGGGCAGACGGGCTTTGACAGCGGCGATCTCGGCATGCTCTTCAATTGGGAAAGCCGCATCTGGTCCTACGGCCCCAACATTCAATTCCCCATCTTTGAAGGTGGCCAGATCAGCGCCAATATCAAACAGCAGAAAGCCGCCTACGAGGAAAACGTCGCCAACTACCGCCAGTCGGTCCTCGTCGCCTTCCAGGATGTGGAGGACAGCCTCAGTTCCTTGCGCTACCTCGCGCAGCAGGCCGAGGCCGAAAATCGCGCCTTTGACGCCTATAAACGGGCCCTTGACCTGACCAATGCCCGCTACACCACGGGTCTCGTCTCCTACTTCGACGTCATCCAGGCGCAGGGCCTCGCCCTCAACGCGGAACAACAAACCGTCCAGATCGAGGGCAACCGCATCGCAGGCACCATCCGCCTGATCAAGGCCCTCGGCGGCGGTTGGGCCGACTCGTCGATCATCCGACCTGAACATGGAAACCATGTCGATGCTCCCTCGGCAGCCCCGACGGTTCTGACGCCCACCGCCAAACCTTGAACGGTGTTCATTTTCGGCTCTCCTGAGGGACAATTTTCCTGACAGCGCATTTTTAGCTAGTCGCAAGCCGCCACGATGGCTTAATTGATTTCAACGAGTATGAGTCGAGCAGGCAAATTCATCCCAGGCGGCGGCAAGGCAAGACGAACCGGTCCCATTCGCGCCCCTGAACCCACGCCGCCTTCCGGTAGCGCCCCTTCTCCTTCGCCTGACGGCAAAAAAAAGCCCTTCGGCAAGGGTCTGGGCCTGAACAAGCCCGTGGACAAAAAACAGCGCCTGCCCATCGCGATCATGAGCGCGGTCGTCTGCTGCCTGCTTGTCTCCGTCGCCTGGTACACCATGGCCTATCTCCCCGCCATGCGGGAAATCGCCGCCTACAAACAACAGGTCGCGGATGACGCAGCGGCAGCGGCGGCAGCCAAGGCCGAAGCGGATAAAGAGCATGCGGAAGAACTCCTTAAATTAGCCTCCGAACGCGGCGTGCTGACCGTCGACACCAACCCCACCGGCGCGAGCGTCACCATTGGCGACTTCCGCAAAACCACCCCGGCCAAATTCACCGATCTGATACCTGGAACGTTTTCCATCCTCATCCATGCGGACGGGTATGAGGATTACAAGCAGGATATCACCATCACCGCCGACCAGCCGACGGACCTGGGCACCATCCAGCTCGCCCAACGGACCGGCAGCCTTTCCCTCACCAGCCCCGAAAGCAACGTCACCTATAAAATCACCGGTCCGGGCGATTATTCCCATGAGGGACAGGTACCCGACAAGCTCGACAAGCTACCCGTCGGCGACTACATCATCACCGCTTCGCAACAAGACTGGACCCTCTCGCCCATCACCGTCCCTATTCGCGACCGGGACAGCGCGCAAAAGGAGATCAAGTTCCCCTACGGCAAAGTTTCCATCACGACGACGCCGCAGGGAGCCACCGTCCGCAATGGCCGGGTCATCCTCGGGCAAACCCCGCTCACGCTCCCCCATCTTCATCCCGGCGACATGAGCCTTTCCGTCGATCTTCCGCCCTACACCCTGCAACATGTCGATATTCACATCCCCGACTTCGGCAATGTGAGCAAACAAATCATCCTCCAGCAGGACAAGGACTTCATCGCCGCCTGCGGCATGCCCATGGTCTGGGTTCCCGATGGCGGAGGCTTCTGGGTCGGAAAATATCTCGTCCGGCAAAACGATTTCGAAGCGGTTGCGGGCTATAACCCCAGCAATTTCCGCCGGCCCAACCTCCCGGTCGAAAGCGTTTCGTGGGAAAGTGCCATGGCCTTCATTGACAAGCTCAACCAATACGAAGCCAAGGCGGGCAAACTTCCCAAAGGCTATCACTATTCCCTGCCGAAGGAATCGCAGTGGGAAACTTTCAATGACGACGCCAAAATCGACCTGGCCGCCACCTCGCGCCTCAACACCCTTTCCTCGACCCAGGACGTCGGTTATTCCGAGCCAAATAAATATGGCCTCTATGACACCATCGGCAACGTCTGGGAATGGTGCCTCGACGATTTTGACCAGAATGGCAACCATAGCCTGCGCGGCGGTTGCTGGCTTAGCTCGGCAGAACACTTCCCCAACGCCGACACCCGCAACGCGGGCGGTGCCAAGTACGCGGATCAATTCACCGGATTCCGCGTCGTCCTCGTCCCGAATTAATTCAGGTAGGGACGGCAGTCCCTGCCGTCCCATTTATTGTGTGACCGAAGGGACTCGCGTTCCTACCTTCTCACGGATAAACAAAGATCCCGAGCGCAATCAGTATTACGCCGAAAACGACCCCAGGCCAGGAGGCCGATCTGAGCCGCTCCGGCGTCTGGGTCATGTAGTTAATTGCGTCGCGCCAAAGATGCGGGCTGTAGACCAGCACCATCCCCGCGATCACCCACCAATAGGCCAGCAGCGTCATCACAAAACGCCACGGCGTCGTCACCAGAAAAGCCGCATCCAGTACGACAGCCGCGCCCAGTAATAAGAGGCAGCCCAGTCCTCGCGCCGCCAGAAATCCCGGCACAAATACCACCACCAGAATTCCCGCCACCGACCACAGCACCATGAGCTGAATCCGCACGCCTGAGATTTCCCCCAGGTCCATCATCCCGGTCAGCGTCGTGAACCAAAGCGTCGCCGAAAGCATCAGCACCACGCCCAGCGGATAATTGCGCGGCAGCGATCTCATCAGGGCGCCATACTTTTTTGGTGCCAGCGCGAGGGGAAGATGGCCCAGGGCAATAAGCAGCCCAATAATAATGGCCGTGATTTTAAGCGATACAAAATAGGTCATAAACAACGCATGGCGAGTCGGCCCCGCTCACGCGAAAGCCCATCACCATGCCCAACTCCGCCCTCAATGTAAATACTGGTTGAAAACAGATTCGACTCGCTCCCCCGTACCGTTCATACTTGGCGCTTTCCACCCCGACACTCTTTAAAAAGAAATCCATTACCATGAAAGCAGTTACCTTTGGCGAAGTCATGATGCGCCTGGCCACGCCCGGTTATCTCCGCCTCAATCAGACTCCCGTACTCGAAATGACGTTTGGCGGAGGCGAGGCGAACGTCGCCGTCTCGCTCGCCCTCCTCGGCGAGGAGGCCTCCTTCGTCACGCGTCTGCCCAAAAACGACATCGCCGAAACCTGCATCCAGCGCCTGCGGGGGCTCGGCGTCGATACGCGCGGCATTCTGCGCGGCGGCGACCGCATTGGCATCTACTTCCTCGAAAGCGGCGCTTCCCAGCGCGCCTCGACCGTCACCTATGACCGCGCCCACAGCGCCATCTCCGAAATCGATCCCGCCGATCTGAACTGGGAATCCCTTCTCCAGGGAGCCGACTGGTTCCACTTCACCGGCATTACCCCGGCGCTCTCCGATAAAGCCGCGCAGGCCTCGCTCGAAGGAGCCAACGCCGCGAAGAAACTAGGCCTCACCGTCAGTTGCGATCTCAACTTCCGCAAGAAACTCTGGTCGAGCGAAAAAGCGGGCAAGGTCATGGCAGGTCTGATGGAGCATGTCGATATCTGCATCGCCAATGAAGAAGACGCCGAAAAAGTCTTTGGCATCAAGGCGGGCGCAACCGAAGTCACCGAGGGTAAAATCGACCACGGCCGCTATGTCGAAGTTGCCTCCAAGCTGACGGAGCGCTTCAAATTCAAGGGCGTGGCCATCACCCTGCGCGAAAGTTTTTCCGCCTCGCACAACGGCTGGTCCGCGCTCTTTTATACCGGCGGCAAGGAGCACTTCAGCCGGCGATACGACATCCAGATCGTCGACCGCGTGGGCGGGGGCGACTCGTTTGCCGCGGGCCTCATCTACGCGCTCGGCAAAAAGAAATCGCCCCAGGATGCGATCGAATTCGCCGTGGCCGCGAGCTGCCTCAAGCACTCGATCAGCGGCGACTTCAACCTCGTCCGACTCAACGAAGTCGAGGCCCTCCTCGCGGGCGATGGCTCCGGCCGCGTGCAACGTTAAATCTGCGATCTCTTCAATCCTATCCCAAAATTTTTTCCTTTGACCCCCATGACCAAAGCCCAAATCATCTCAGGCCTTCTAACCCCCGGCGTCGTCGCCATTATCCGCGCCGACAACTCGGAGCAGCTCATCCATGCCAGCCAGGCCCTGATCAACGGCGGCGTCTCCGGCATCGAAATCACCATGACCACGCCCAACGCGCTCCAGGTCATTGCCGACGTCCGTCGCACCTTCGGCGACAAAGTCCTTGCCGGGGTCGGAAGCGTGCTGGACGCGAAGACCGCCCAGGCCGCCATCGAAGCGGGGGCGGAATATGTCATTACCCCCGTGCTCAAGCCCGAGGTCATTGCCTTCTGCAACCGCGTCGACAAACCGATTTTCTCCGGGTCTTACACGCCAACCGAAGCGCAGACCGCCTATGAACTCGGTGCCGACTTCATCAAAATCTTCCCGGCGGACGGACTCGGTCCGAAATACATCCAGGCCATTCGCGGCCCGCTCCCGCACCTCAATATCGTCCCGACCGGAGGGGTTGACGTCCATACGGCGGGAGATTTCATCAAAGCGGGCTGCGTCGCCGTCGCCGCAGGGAGCAGCCTCGTCAGCAAGGATATCCTCAAAAATCAGGACTGGGCCAAGCTTACCGATCTCGCCGCGCAATTCATTGCCGCCGTCGCCAAGGCCCGCGAAAAATAGAGCCTAAGCATCCCGGCCATTCTTACAGAATTGTAATGTCCGCGCGCGCGCGTGCGGAGTCAATGTAGGTATGAACCCATTATCATCCTTCTTACGCGCCGCCTCGATGGCCCTGGCGCTGACCACCGCAAGTAGTGCGGCCGCTTTTGCCCAAACGACAAATGCGCCGTCAAACAATCCCTCCTGCTCCGGCGGAGGCTGGCATCATCATCATTTTGGCGGCTTCCTCACCGAGGCTGAAAAAGCCCAACTGCAAAAGGATCGTGCCGCGGCCTTCGCTGCCAATCCGAGCCTGCAAACCCAGGCGACCAGCCTCAAGCAACAGTTTGAGGCGCTCAAGGGCGGCAACGCCACCCCGGCCCAATGGCAGGCGATTCATCAGCAGAGGGAGGCCTTCGTCACGCAATTACATGCCGCCGAAAAGCAGATCGACCCTTCGATTGCTCCGATCCTGGCTAAGCTCGAAGCTGCCCACGGCCAGGGGCATTGGCATCATGGTGCCTAAGACGCAGTGATCTTAACCAAGGAATCGGGGAGCATTGGCAACGATGCTCCCCGTTTTTTTGCCCAAGACACGCGGCCTAAATTTTGACCACCATCACGAGCACACCCAAGACGATCAAAACCGCCCCGATCGCCTCCTGCGCTTTGACGCGTTCGCCCAGAAAGATCACCGCCAGGATGATCGCAATGGCGACGCTCAGCTTATCGACCGGCGCGACCTTCGACACATCGCCGAGCTTGAGCGCGCGAAAATAGCAGAGCCATGAAAGTCCCGTCATCACCCCGGAAGCCACCAGAAAAATCCAGGCGCGTTGGGTCAATGCCGACCAATCGGCTTTACCGCTCGTCGCGAAGGCCAGCGCCCACGTGATCACGAGGATCACGGTCGTCCGAATCGCCGTGGCCAGGTTCGGGTTCAAATCGGCCACGCCAACCTTCGCCAGGATCGCCGTCAGAGCGGCAAACAAAGCGGAGAGCAGCGCCCAGATGAACCAGTTGTTCATGGCAGGAATCTAGGCGATTGCATGGGAGAGAAGCGAGACCCTTAGCATCTGGTTTATTAGGCTGGCAGAGACTGCCGACACTAATCTAAAGAATCGACTTCACCACGCCGCCATCGACCCGCAAAGCCGCGCCGTTGGTCGCCGAGGAAAGCGGACTCGCCACGTAGGCCACAAGATTCGCCACTTCCTCGTTTGTCGCAAAGCGCTGGATCAGCGAACTGGGCCGCACATGGGTGAAGAATTCCTTCTCCACTTGCTCAGCAGACTTCCCCTGCTCCCTGGCCATGTTCTTGACGAATCCCTCCACACCCTCGGAGCGCGTCGGCCCCGGCAGCACCGAATTGACGGTCACGCCCGTGCCCACCGTCGTTTCCGCCAAGCCCCGCGCCAGCGCGATCTGCATCGTCTTCGTCACGCCGTAGTGAATCATCTCTTTCGGAATCTGCACCGCCGATTCGCTCGATATAAAAATGATGCGGCCCCAGTTATGATTGAGCATGAGCGGCAGATAGGCCCGGCTCAACCGCACGCCGCTGAAAAAATTCGTTTCAATGATGGCCTGCCAGTCGGCGTCCGTGATCTTGTCGAAGGGCTTCGGTTCATACATCCCGAGATTGTTCACGAGCACATCGACCTCCGGAAAACGCTCATACACCTCGTCCACTTCACCGGCCTTGCTCAAATCTCCGGCGAAAGCCTCCAGCTTCGCCTTGGGATGCTTCGCGTGGATTTTATTGATCGCCTCAGCCACGCGATCATCGGTGCGGCCATTGATGATCACCTTGGCACCCTCGAGCGCGAGAGCTTCGGCAATGGCAAAGCCAATGCCCGCCGTCGAGCCGGTGACCAGACACAATTTATGATCGAGATGGTAATTCATGGGATGAGATACTTGTAGGTGGTTTGACTGGGAAAGACAAAACAGCTTAACGCCAGCGATGGTAGGGGTGATAGGGGTAGGGATATGGGCCCCAAAACGGATCACCCCAGTAAGGACCGTAGCCGACCCCGATGCCGATGGCGGGATAAACATCAGGCCCGTAGATCCCCGGCGTTTGCAGCATGTAATCGACAATACTTTGCGAAACCCCCGCCTTGCGCAGACTGCCGACATCATCCGAATTGAGATAATAAATCGTATGCTGGTCGCGCAGGTAGCGAAGGATGATCGCATCGTTCACTCCAGCCCGGCTCAAGGCCTTGATATCGTAAAGGCTCAGGTCGTCTCCGTGCATCATTTTGTCATAAATGGCCGGGGACGCGCCGCTCGCCTGCACCCGCGCGTAGTCGGCTTTTTGTTGATCACTTAAACCGCAGGCCGTGAAGAGGAGCGGCAAGAGTAAAACGAATACGCGCAACAGTTTCATGTCTCAAGCTACATCGACTCCGTCTCTTTTCAATCGCGGGCTTGGCGGATGCCTAGCCGATTTTTACCGGACAAAAAAATCGCCCTGTCCCTTCGGCTTCATGGCCAGCACATAAAGAAAACCAAAGGCCGCCCCGCCGAGGTGCGCCGTATGGGCAATCTCGGGCATCCAGTGAAAAAGGATGGAGGCCAGTTCAATTCCACATGCCGTCAGGGCCAGCACGCTCATGCTCATCCGCAGCGGCAAAACATAAAAAAGGAAAACCGTCACCCGCACCCGGGGCGCCGCCGTTCCAATCCCCGCAATCAGGGCAAAAACAGCTCCGCTGGCCCCGATGATCCCATCGTCCGGTCCGGCATTCAAATTAAACACAAACCAAACCAGCGCGGAAGCAATCGCGCCCCCGATGTAGAGTCCCAGGTAACTCCAGGCTCCCAGTATTCTCTCCAGCGCGGGGCCGAGGCAAATCAGCGGGATCATGTTCGAGACGATATGCAACCAGAAGTAGCTGGAATTACCAAACATCTCGACGGCATGGACCCAGGCGTAGGTGATGAGCGTCCAGTACCGGTGATCAGCCCACGCCTGGGAACTGAAGGCGAGGGTGTTGCCAATCACGTCTTCGCCATCCTGATGGAGCCGATGCAATTGCAGGAGAAACACCGCGACCGTCGTACCGACCAGGCTCCAGGTCACCCAGGCAATTGGCCGGGGCTCCGGCACCACATCGGCATAATCGCCCGGAATGTCATCGTTCATGATGATGTCCTGTTTCCTCGCAATAAGTTCGGCCATGCCGGGAAAAGCAACGGGTGTGCCGCATGGAACTTCGGCCATCTTTCCGGCGCGTATTTCCTCCACAGCCACTCGGACGTCTTCAGAATAAAGTAAGAGTAAAAAAGCGCGACCAGCCAGGAGCCAAGGATATCACTCGGATAATGCGATCCCACGTAGATCCGGGAATAACTCACCAGCGCCGCCCAGGGCCAGAGCCACAGCGCCCAGCGTCCAAATACTGCGCATCCCACCATGGCGAGCGCCACATTGTTGCAGGCGTGCCCCGACGTGAAGGACCGGCCAACGGCCACGTGCCTCGGTACTGATTCGGTTATCCCGCTTAAGGTTACCACGCGAAGATGGAGCTCGGTCTCATTCGGGCGCGGACGATTGACGCCGATCTTGAAATCCCAATCGATGATGCCGTCTCCAATAATCAGGCAGGTACCCATAAGAATCAAAAAGAGACGGCCGCGAAATCCTCCGAAAATCAGCGTCAGGATGACTCCCGCAAAAATGGGATAACGAAACGAATCATAATCACTCACCCGCGCCATGACCGGGTCGAGCCAGGGCCCGCTCCAGGTCTGATTGATCAGGTAAAGCAACCGCAAATCAAGCGCGTGAAACCAAGGCAGCAGAGACATGAATGAATGAGGCTAATGCTTCGGACCTCCCAAAGCGAGAAGCGGTTCTGCGGGCATTCGCCCACCGCTTACATGTATTGCGAAAGAATCGCTGCAATTTCCCGGCACGTCCGCGTCGTATCCAGCTTCAAGCCCGAACCGAGCCCTATTCCGGTCGAGACGGGTTCGCCCAGCGCGCTCAAACCGGCAGGAGCCGAACCGCTGCCCGCACCCGTATCGTACTTGGCATCAGGCACGCCCGTCCGGAAAGAAAGAACATATTGTGTCTTCGACACGTCCAGGTCGTAGACGTAAACCGTCGTTTGCATGGTCGTTTCGCCCATTCCCATGCCAACGAGAGTACG
>Ga0302320_10008062_pt1 | contig 23007 bp, 21 predicted proteins | sample Bog_T0_3_FD_202130 | JGI IMG/M metagenome (GOLD analysis project Ga0302320, IMG submission 202130) | Peat permafrost microbial communities from Stordalen Mire near Abisko, Sweden - Bog_T0_3 | ecosystem: Environmental > Terrestrial > Soil > Wetlands > Peat | place: Sweden: Abisko, Stordalen Mire... | reverse complement strand
CGTGCTTTCAAAGAAGCTCCAGGAAATTCAGCAAATCGCACAGGCGCACAACGTCGCACTTGATGCCAAGAAGTAGAGAATAGTGAGCAGAAACCGACTATTTCTTGGTTAGCTGCAGATGCTGCAGCAGGCTGTCAAAGCAGCCGGGGATCTGCGCATCCCATTCGTTCCAGTCGTGCCCGCCAGGCTTGGTGTGGAATTCGTAGGCAAAGTGGCGATCTTTGAGCCGCGACGCGAATCGGCGATTTGGATCGAGCAACGCTTCCTGCTCTCCAGCCGTCACATAGAGATATGGCGTGACCACAGGGTCGGCGGATTGGACTAACAGAAAGGGATCGTCAGCCTGCCGTGTCGCGCTGCCCATCGGTCCGAAAATGGTCCTGAATCTAAACCACTGCCCGTAACGTCTCACGGTGAATCGGCGGCTTGGCACGTCGATGGCTGGACTGATGGCGCCGGCGAAGGCAAAAAGGTCCGGACAGGATAGCGCCAGCTTTACGGCCGCATAGCCGCCCATCGAAACGCCGACAATGGCGCGGTTCTCTCTTCCTGTTGCCGCTGGAAAACGAGACTGAACGTCGGGGATCAGGTCGCTCACCAGGTAGTCTTCGCACCTGTCCTCCGGCTTCAGGGCAGCATTGACATAATAGGACGAACCGCCCTCCGGCATCACCAGAATCAATCCGCCCGATTCGGCTATCGCCGCATAGCGTGCAACATCGGAATAGTTTGACCAGTTCCAAAAGCTGCCCCCACTGCCGTGCAGTAGATAGACGACCGGTAGCTTCTGGCCGGGAACCAGTCCAGAGGGAAGAAAAACCCGGTAGGGCATTTGGCGATTCAATGCCGTTGAGAAGAAGATCACATCCTGCTTGCTTACTCCGGCGGCGAGGCGCGGATGGTCGAGCGCCACCTGTACCGCCTTACGGCAGCCGCCCGTAAACAACGCCGCTATGCCAAGGGAAAACAGCATTGATGCCACAATTTGTACTTTCTTCATGTAGAAAGCGATTTTATCTCGACTTCTATATGGGTGCGCCAGTTACACTGTCCAGCACCGGGAGGCAATACCAATGCAGACACGTATTCAGGGCACCACTATGCCCGTTCTAGATGTGCAGCTTGACCCCAACGAGAGCGTGTTCTCTGAAAGCGGTGAGCTTTCGTGGATGACCGCTTCCATCCAGATGACCACACACACGCAGATGGGCGGTGGCGGAGGCCTGTTTGGCGTGCTGAAACGGGTAGCCGGCGGCGGTAGCCTGTTCATGACGGAATACCGCGCCATGCAGTATCCCGGCGAAGTTTCCTTTGCGACCAAGGTTCCCGGCCACATCGTCCCCATCCCGGTCGGCAACGGCCAGGAGTACATGATTCATCGCCATGGCTTCCTGTGCGCGACAGACGGCGTCACCATCGGCGTCGGCTTCCAGCAGTCACTGGGCGCGGGCATCTTTGGTGGCAACGGCTTTCTGCTGCAGAAGGTAGCCGGCCAGGGAACAGCCTGGATCGAGCTTTCCGGCGAACTGATTATGAAGACTCTGGCGCCGGGCGAAGTACTGCGCGTGCACCCTGGTCATGTGGGCGCATTCCAATCCTCCGTGGGCTTCAACATCACGACCGTTCCAGGCCTCAAGAACGCCATCTTTGGTGGAGACGGCATCTTCCTCGCCAATCTTCAGGGGCCGGGAACGATATGGCTGCAAACGCTGCCCATCTCCCGCCTCGCTCACCAGATTGGCGAGTATCTTCCCCGTGCGGGCAGGGAGGTTGCAACCAACTCCAGCAGCGCGGTGCTCGGTGGCGTCATAGGGTCGATTCTCGGCGGAGGGCAATAAAGCAGTAATTAGTGATTAGGGGTTAGTCATCAGTGTTTGGTTGCCGGTAATTGGGTGCTCTGGGTCTCGGTTTTGAGGCCCTGCGAGAAGCTCTGGGCAGGCTCCTTGGCACCCACCTTTCCGCATCGAAAGGCTCTATGCTGTAGCATTCTCTGAAAGCACTCCGCGCTTCACAGGAATCCAGCATGCCGGTAGCCGTCGCAAAATCCCGCAGTCTTCGCAGCGATATCGTGTTCGCCTTCATTCTTGTGCTGGCTTGTGCCCTGGCGTGGGTGGTTCGCGAGGTGCTCATGCTGCTTTATGTGAGCGCGCTGTTTGCCGCGGTACTGACACCGATAGTTCGTTCGACCGGCCGGCTGCGGATTGGGCGCTGGCGCCCTTTCAAGGGCTATGCGGTTTTCTTTCTGCTCCTGGCCATCGCAGGCCTACTCACAGCCTTCGGCTTCCTCGCTCTTCCTCCGGTGATCCGCGATTTACACGAGTTCGCCAGGGAGATGCCGGTCCGTTTGCCTGCACTCCTCGATAAGCTCAGGCACATTCCCTTCGCCGATAATTTGAACACGGAAGAAATCAGTGCAAAGCTTCAGGATTTTGCCAGCAACGCGGCCACCTATCTTCTGCTCTCCATACGAGACTGGGCCGGCACCATGGTCGATGTTGCGATGGGGTTCATTCTTACGGTCTATTTCATTCTTGAAGGCGACCATGCCTATGCCTGGTTTCTCTCGCTCATTCCGCCCGATAACCGCGACCGCCTCGACTTCGCTTTGAGGCGGGCAAAGGTGCGCATGGACAAGTGGCTTTTGGGTCAAGGCAGCCTGATGCTCATTCTCGGTATGCTGAGCACCGCCGTCTATCTCTGGCTTAACATTCGTTATGCGTTTGCGTTAGGCGTCTTAACCGGCTTGCTGAATATCATTCCGGTGCTTGGCGCGGCCATCTGCGTGGCGCTGGCGCTGATGGTAGCAGCAATCGATTCCTGGGGACGTGTGCTGGGAGTCGCTATTTTTTACGTGGTATATCTCAACATTGAAAACTCATTCCTTACGCCGCGCATCATGAAGAACAGCGTAGGCCTTCCCGGTCTGGCCATCCTGGTAGCGTTGCTGCTCGGCTCCGCGCTGGGAGGAATTCCAGGTGCGCTGGTCTCCGTCCCCACTGCGGTTCTAGTATCCGTCCTCGCGGATGAATACCTGGTTCACAAGCCGGCCGCGGAGTAGGTTTCCACCTTCTACGACGCAACTCACAGGCCGCCGGCTGCCTGTTCGACGATTGTTAAAGCATTCGTCAACTGCTCCAAGGGAATCGTTGTAGGCGGAGCCACACGCACTCGTCCACCACCCGTACCCAGCAGAACGCATTTCTCCTCGCAAGCCCTCACCAACTCTCCCGCACGCCCATAGCGCACTTCCAACGAAAGCGTAGGCCCCGCCAAATGAAATGCGGTCAGAACAGGATTTGCCGCCAGCCTCTCTCCAAGTTGGCTCAACCGCAAATGAATTTGCGCCACCTGTGTCTCGATGTCGGTCGAGTCAATGAATTTCGCGACACACTCGGCAGCCTGGAACCCCAGCGCCGCGGTCTGGAAGGGATCCTCTCCTCTCCGATCACCGGCCAGGAACGCGCTGCCCATCGCTTCAGGACAGACCACTGCGGTCAGAGGGTAAATTCCGTTGGTCATTGAATTGCCGAATACAAGGATATCTGGTTGCAGATATGCACTAGCAGCCATGCTTAACTCGCCGAAGCGGAAGAACCCGCACTGAATCTCGTCGGCAATCACAATCACCCCGGCAGCCTGAGCAGACTGCGACAGGCTGCGGAGCCAGGGTAGCGGCAGCGGCACCGAACAACTGGTTCCCTGAATGGGCTCGTAGATGAGGCATGAAATCTCGTCCCATGCGTTGAATTCGCTTGCTGCGGCGATCCGCAGATAGGAGCTGCCATGCCGCGTGTTTCTGGCGTTGCCCCTGGGGTCGTGACTGGAGCCGGCAATGACAAGAACCTTTCCCGGCCGCGTGCGCCGCGCCATATCGATCGCGGTGCCGACAGCCGAGACTCCACCAACCTGGTAGAGGACGGTATGCGTATCCAGGCCCAGCTTCCGAGTCAGCCATTCAGCGAACGTGGCCGCCGAGGGCGGATAAAACGAGGTCGCAAGATCGGAGGTCAGGTTGCCGAACGGATCGATCGCCGGGTTCAAGTGTCCGAAATTGACAATACCGTTAGCGCTGGTCAGATCGGTGAACGAGAAGATATGCCCGGTAGGAGAGCGTAGGCGCAGCGTGGCGTTTTTTGCTGCCAATACCTCGTAGGGCCTTGGAGATGGGAAAGTAGTCCGCTGGGATCTGGGGGAAGTACCAGTGGCAACCAATTGAACCTCATTTAGGACGGCAGTTTCGAGAAGGCAGTTTCTTACGGAGAAAGCCGTTTGTGGGTGATGGGTTTTGGGGTATAGCAATTGTGAAACTGCTGTAAGACAAATCTACCATCGGGCGATTGGGGCAGCAAACGTGTGGTGGGTCAGAAAGGTACGAGAGCTGGCTCACAATCAAGCAGGCATCCGGAGAGAGCAAATTTCAGAGATAGTCCGCTATCTCACCACCCGCATAGCTCCATCCACCGCCGCTTTCATCACGCCGCAGTCAGAGAAAAAATGCACCAGGCCGGCTGACAAGGGTTGCAATCCTTCTTGAGAGTGACGTGAAGCTGCCGGTGCGGGTCCGCGGAGGGCCATCTTCAGATCGCCACTGCCCTGCGCATCCAGAATTAGACCGGTGAGCTTGCGGCCGAGGTCAAGTGGAAAGCTTTCCGACACAAAGACCAGCTTGCCGCGCGTGGTGATGACAACCGGGCCTTCGCTGGTGGTAAAGACCTGCTCTGTCTCGCCGTCGGGCAGGCTCGCTGCGCCCGCCTGCTGAGCCGCGAGGTCTGGCTTGAGGCCGGAGTATTTGCGTCCGAGTTGATTTGCGTAGAGGTCGGCAAAGGATTGAGCCGAAGCGGTGTTCTTCCAAGCCGACAGGTAGAACAGTGCCAGCGACGTGGTCTTGCTTTGTTCGGCGGGAGTAGCGGCTAGCCGCTGCCCAGCCCAGTAAATGCCGCCATTCCAGGCAGGTGTGAGGTCAGCCGAAGCTTTTTCTCCGCCAAATATTTTTGCCAGCACCAGCAGATCGAGCTGACCCACCTGGCCAATGTCGTACGGCTTGTAGAACTTGTCCACCAGGGGATGAATATTGGGCAACAATGGCACGGTGGGAGCACTCTTGTGTTCGTATTCACGCGGATTCATGATCTCCCAGGTCGAAGTTGGCGGGCGATCCAGCGCCCCCGGAAATGCCGCGGTCTGGCCCTGGTCCATCCAAATGTCCTGCTCAAAGCTCAGCCCTTCGCGATAAGGAAACAACAGCGACTCCGACAGTAGCACGGGGGCGCGCGCCAGCACCGGCGAGTCCTCTGAAGTCGCCATCTGCTGCTTGATGAAGTCCATTACCTCGGGGTCCTTGACCAGGCTTTTGCCCATCGGCTTGAGCATGTAATCCATCATGACGGCTGTTGCCTGGCCTTCGGTCACTGCATCGCGCGCGGTGTCGATTTCATCCTTGGCGAGGTGGTCATTATCGCCGGATGAAGTGGTTGAGACATCGTCGGGGGTCTGATCGTCCCATTTTTCGAGATCGACGCGCTGGTCCTGAAGGGCATGGGTAAGCTCGTGCGCCAGCACCGGCTTTTGCTCGTCGATCTCCACCCAGTCGAGCATGTTTACGGTTTTCGTTTTGGAGTCGTAGTAGGCCTCAACCTGTTCGGTGAGCAGTGCCAACAGAAAAGGCTTGAGATCGAAATCCCGGTCCAGTAAGCCGAATTTTTTCAGGACGATTTCATCGCGCTGCATGCGCTTGGCGCTCTCGTCCTCTTCGAATTTTGCTTTAAGGTAGCTCTCAACAGCGTCCCGGCTCGTGATGGTCCGCTTGACTGTGCTCTTGATCGGCAAACCGGTTTCATCGGAGGAGTACTTGATCAGTTCATCCACCAGGGAAAAGAGTTCTTTGGCCTGATCGGGGGTGATATGAGTCGGTTTTTTCTCGGTGGCTGGGGTCTGAGGCTGACCCTGAGTCTGCTGGACTTTGGCCGGAGCATAAGCCTGCTGTTGGCCCACTCCAGCGGTTGCCGCTGTCAGAAGGGACAAAAGAACTGTCAGTCTCCACCCCTGCCGCAATTGTCCCGAACCCCGAAACCACGCAAATCGCCTGTGCCGCTTGCTCATTCGATCTCCTGTTTGCACTTCAGCCGCGCAGGAATCTCCTCCCGCGGTGGCTGCTTTCTCTTCCAAGGCTATAATTAAGATGCGGTATTGCGCGGGATTTGATCGGGAAAACTCTCGCAATGACCCAGAAAACTTCCCTATGACGCAGATTGATTTTGCCGCAACCGCACAGCCTACCCCGTTCGCCATTTTGCTTGAAAATGCCGCTACCCCTCATGAACTTGGTGTCTACCGCGGTGTACTGACCCCGCTTGAGTTGGACGCGCCAGATGCTGAAACAGCGGCGCTGGCAACCGGTACAGGGTGCCACGATCTGGGCTGGCTGCGCCGCGTAGCCGTGCGCGGAGAAGATCGTTTTCGGTGGCTCAGCGGCATGGTCACGAACATGGTCAATGACCTTCCTGCCAACACCGGAGCGTGGAACCTGGTGCTCAATGCTCAGGGACGTATTCAGGGCGACTTGACCGTCTGGCGCGAGGAAGATGGCCTGGAACTCGAGATTACTGCCGACCAGTATGAGCGCCTGCTGGCTCACCTGGAACGTTTCATCATCATGGATGACGTGGAGCTTGTTCCGCTGAACGGAGAGGCCGCGCTGGGTCTTACCGGGCAGCACGCGGACGCAGTTCTCGCCAGGGTCGGGCTGCCCACGCTGGCGAAGGAATTGACCTGCACCCGAGTCGAGTGGAACGGGATAAATCTACGCGTAGAGCGCGGTTTTGGCGTTGTTGCCGCACACTATGCCTTATGGGCGCCGGAAGCGCAGATCGGCAAGCTGTGGAAGTATCTCCGCGCAGCAGGAGCCACTCCGGTCGGAAGCAGGTCGTTCGAGGCGTTTCGCATCGCAGAGGGCATTCCGGCATACGGAATCGACATGGTGGAGCGTGACTTGCCTCAGGAAACTTCGCAGATCCGCGCACTTCATTTCAGCAAAGGCTGCTACCTGGGCCAGGAGATTGTCGAGCGCATCCGATCCCGCGGGAACGTGCACAAGCATCTAAGACAACTGGAGCTCAGGGGCGCGGCGCCGTCGTCCGGAACCGAGTTGAAACGTGCAGACGGAACGTTAGCAGGCGAAATTCGTAGCGCAGCTGAGTTAGCTTTGTCCTCAGGCGCCCGCATTTTTGCCCTTGCTATCATTCGCGCCGAATCCGAAGTCAGCAGCGAGGCGTTCGCCTATACGGACGGAGCAGCCGTCGGCACAGCTGTGCTACTATCCGCACCGCCCAGCTTTTAGTATCTACGCAATGAGTTGATGTTTGAGCAAGGCAAATAGATCAGCAGAAAGATTGGAAATCTGAAGCCATGAGCGATACCCCGAAGTTCGAAGTCATTGACCGCCGCAAATTCAAGGCGGAGGAAGAGCAAGAGAGCCAGAAGACCGCTCAAGAAGCTCAGTCAGCGGCAGAGGTAAAGTCCACGCCAGAACCGGTTACGGCCCCTTCCGCGGGTCCACGCCTGGTAACCAGCGAAGGCCGGAATGTTACCGAGTCCGCGCCTGTTGACACCCCGGAACCGCTATTGGCCGACGAGTCAGGAAATGAATTGCCGCCTCCACCCACGGCTCAGGAGAGCCGTGAACAGAAAGCCGCCTACGACGCGTCCGCGCAGCGCCTGGAAGAGATCATTCGCGCACAGAATCCGGCCGTTGGCGCCCAGCCACCCATTACTTTCGAAAATCTGGTGCAGCAATTCTACGTCTCCGCCATGATCCAGATGGGGGCGGGTGCGCAGGAAGGCCAGCGCCCCCGTGTAGACATCCTTGGCGCCCGCACCACCATCGATCTGCTTGGGGTTCTGGCAGAAAAGACCAAAGGCAATCTCACTCCGGCCGAAGATCGCGCTTTGCAAACGGTTCTGTTCGAAGTCCGCATGGCGTTTATGGAGTTGACGAGCATGATCAACCTCCAGGCTATGCAGCCGCCCCAACCCCCGCCACCGGGGAAGCGATAGGGGCAGGGTGAGGGGTTAGCGAAGAGAGGCCCTGAAATGTTTCAAAGAATCGCAGTGAGTCAGGGCACGACTTTACACGCTGCGGGAAAAGCCCGTGACTTTAGATAAAAACGGGAGGGCCGTCCGCAGCTAAAGCCGGAGCTGTTTTTGCTGGCTTTATGCGGGGGTTGAACCCGCCGCCTCCCTTCGACGTGAGCTTTCCGCATCCTGATTAGGCCGGCGCGAACGCGGGCTGGCAATCTGCAACTGACTGAGATTCCCCTGGAGCGTATGCAAGGCAGCCTCACATTTCTCGGCACCGGAACCTCTATGGGCGTTCCCACGCTCGGGTGCAACTGCGCGGTCTGCACATCAGCAGATCCCCACGACCGGCGACTTCGCCCTTCCGCTCTGGTCCGTTGGAAGGAGTCTGATGCGGGCCGCGAGCGCGTTGTCGTCATCGACACCGGCCCCGACTTCCGCGGGCAGGCTCTGCGCAACGGTCTCACCCATGTCGATGCTGTTTTTTATACTCACTCCCACGCCGACCATATCCTCGGGCTCGACGATCTGCGGCCTCTCAGCTTCATTGCTTTCCGCGAAGGCGGCCCGATCCCGCTCTACGCCACGGACGAAACTCGAAAGACACTGGAGCGGATCTTCGATTACACGTTCTCGCCGGATGCTACTTATCCCAACCGTGCCCGCTTGCGGCTGGAGACGCTGGCTGACAGCACTGCTGTGCATGGAGTAGACTTCCGACGCATTCCCATCATGCACGGCAATTTGGCGATCGTCGGCTATCGGTTTGGCGGCGCGGCCTATCTCACCGACGTGAGCGCCATTCCGGAAGAAAGCTTTGCGCTGCTGGAGGGGCTTGACCACCTTGTTCTTTCAGCCCTGCGCTACAAGCCTCACCCCAGCCATGCCACCGTTGACCAGGCGCTGGGCTGGGCGCGACGGATCGGCGCAAAACAAACCTGGCTCACCCACATCGCCCATGAGCTTGGCCACGAAGCCACCAACCTGATCTTACCGTCAGATGTGGCGCTGGCATATGACGGGCTAACGGTTCCGGTGACCCTATGAGATACCCTCCAGAGCGCACCGTTCCCGTCTTCTGCTCGCTGGCCGAGATCCCTGCTGGTTTTGGCCCATGCGTGGGAGCAATTGGGAACTTCGACGGCGTGCATCTGGGCCATCAGGAGATTCTCTCCGGAGTGGTCAGGGAGGCTCGCTCGATGGGTGTTCAGTCCGTTGCCATTACCTTCGATCCACACCCGGAGCAGTTACTGCGGCCCGCACGGGCGCTCCGTCTGCTGACCCCGATGCACGAGCGAGTCAAACTGCTCGCTGCCACCGGGATTGATGCGGTTGTCGCACTTCCGTTCGATTCGGACCTGGCGAGTCTGACCGCGCAGGAGTTTGTGAGCCGCATCCTGGCGGACGTATTAGGAATATGCAGCCTTCACGAGGGTGGCAATTTTCGCTTCGGTCACCAGGCGCGAGCCGGGATCGAAGAACTCAGGCAGTTTGGCGCAAGCTTCGGATTCGCTGTGCATGTCCACTCGCCGGTAAAAGTGCACGGGCTTGAAGTCTCCAGTTCCGCCATTCGCGCCATGGTCGCCGATGGAGATGTTCGCCGCGCGCGTTGGATGCTTGGTCGTCCTTTCGCGGTCCGGTCAACCCAGGCTCGCGGCCGCGGTATCGGGACGCGCCTGCTGGTGCCCACGGTGAACCTGGCCGCGTACCAAGATCTGCTGCCGGCTTTCGGTGTTTACGTCACCCGGCTAGCTGTCGGAGACCGCTGCTTTCAAGCCGTGACAAACGTAGGCAATCGGCCAACATTTGGCGAGCCGTCCTTTGCAATCGAGTCACATATTCTGAACTTTGAGCCGATTGAAATGGACGACCAGACTCCAGTTCAATTGGAATTTCTGCTTCGTCTTCGAGGGGAGATTGCCTGGCCATCATCCGAAGCGCTAAAGGAGCAGATATTAAGGGATGTTGAAATGGCGAGGCGATATTTCCGCCTGTTGCGCTAGGGTCTAACGAATCCGCGCAAGGTCTTATTCAGCGACAATGTTACGCAGCGCAAACCAGTAATACCGTCGCCAGCAGAACAGGCAACGCACGGGCCGCAACCCAAACATCTCCAGCAGCCCATCGATCGGCCGCAACTCGGCTTGCTTGAATTTGAGAGAGTGGCACTTGGGGCATTCGTGCCGAATCCAAAGCAAATGCGGAACCCAGCCGGGCCACGTCTTATTCGAAAAGTCCATATAACCGCTCCTCGCGCGCAACATCCGCGTCGCGCTGAGAGCAAACCGCCTCTTTGGACCCAGCATCTCGATTGTACGTCGAATCGAACGCGTGCGAATGTCTTCTGGTATAAAGGCTGGTGTTGAAGTGCGCATTGGAATGCGGCTGGAACCTAATTCCAGATCAGCGCACGAGCCACGGAGTATCGGAGAAAATCATGAAAAACCCATCATCAAGTCCCACCAGTCTCCCTCTCAACCGTCGTGATTTTCTCAAAGTCGCCGGAGCTGCTGCCATTCTCCCACGCTCAGCATGGGGGCGCCCTTCCGCCTCGAATCGCATTACCATTGGCGTCATCGGCTGGGGCATGATGGGCCCCGCTAACACCAAGGCTTTCCTCGAACTGGGCGATTGCCAGGTCGTGGCCGCCTGCGACATTCATACGGCACACCTTCAGACCGCTGTTGATACGGTGAACGCCAAATATGGCAATCAGGACTGCAAGGCGTACCATGACTACCGCGAGATGATCGCGCGCGATGACATTGACGCCATCATGATCGCCGTCCCCGACCACTGGCACGCGATCATTGCCACCGAAGCCGCTGCCCGCAAGAAGGACATTTACGGTGAAAAGCCTCTCGCCAAGACCATCGCCGAGCAGCAGGCCATTGTTCGCGCGGTGCAGAACAACAAGATCATCTGGCAGACTGGCTCATGGCAGAGATCGGTGCCCAACTTCCATAAGGCTGCGGAGATTGTCCGCAACGGTCTTATCGGCACCGTTACCCATGTAGAGGTCGGTCTGCCGGGCGCGCCGCACGACTTCCCCAACACCGTGCCGGCGCTTGTGCAAAAGCTCTCATCGTTGCCCGACAAGATCACCAACCCATCGCAAATCCTGCCGGGAACGCCGGCCTGGGATCTTGCCGTCACACAGCCGCCTGCGGAGTTGGATTACGACACCTGGATTGGGCCGTCCGAGATGCAGCCCTATATCGATGCGCGCGTCTACCAGAACTGGCGCTGGAACTACAACACCGGCGGCGGTCAGCTTCTCGACTGGATCGGCCACCACGGGGACATCGCTCATTGGGGCCTCGGCTTCGACCTGACCGGGCCGTCTGAGGTTGAGGGGCACGGGGAGTTTCCGCCCTCGACCGCGGTCTGGAACGCCGCCCTGAAATACGATGTCGAATGCACCTACCGCAAGGAGGTTACGGGCTATCCGGTCGACGTGAAGTTGACCATAGCCGGCGGATCTCCGGCTATTGCCATGGGCACGAAATGGATAGGCACCGACGGTTGGGTATGGGTAGATCGCGGCGGCTTCGATGCCTCCAACCCCGACTGGGTCAAGCCAGAGACGCTGCCTGAGAGCCTTCGCAAGATCAAGCTTTACGAGTCGTCTGAGCACCGCCGCAATTTCCTCGACAGCGTGAAATCCCGCAAGCCTGCCATTGCACCGGCGGAGACAGCGCACCATTCCTTGATCCCCGGCCACCTTGGGCTGATCAGCATGATGGTGGGTCGCAAAATCCATTGGGATGTAAAGCAGGAAAAGATTCTCAACGACCCCGAAGCCAGCAAGCTACTGACGCGTCCCTATCGGGCTGGTTACAAGCTTGCCTAAGGGACTTAGTGGCGAAATTCTCAGTGCGATGCGAAGGCTGCCTTTACCGGGGACGTCGCGGATTTAGCTGGGGCTGATTGCGGGATTATCGCCGGCTTCACTTGGGACTTGACCGGAGGTTTGACAGGAGAGGCGACCGAAACAGGCTTGCCCGCTGCCCCTGCGACAACGGCTCTGCCAGAGGCCTTTGCTCCCTGGGCACCAACCGGTGCCATCGCCACAGCCTTGACCAACGCAGCCGCATTCACCGGCTTTGTAATTGCTGCTTTTGCAGGCTCGGCTCCTGGCTTGGCAGGCGTCTTCGCCTCGGCCTCCAGGGTTTGGTTATCTTTGGAGTCTGCCAGGAACTGCTCGCCATCCTTGCCCGCAATCGCCGCCTTCATCACCGTCATCCAAATCGGCAGTGCAGCCTTGGCTCCAGTCTCCTTATCCCCCAGCGATTGCCGGCTGTCATAACCGACCCATACCCCGCAAGTCACAGAGGGCGAAAATCCAATGAACCAGGCGTCTGTATAGTCGCTCGTGGTGCCCGTCTTTCCTCCCAGCGGATGTTTCAGTTGCGAAGCAGCCGCGCCCGTTCCGTGGCTGGTCACAGCTTGCAGCAGGATCATCATCGTGCGCGCCGTTTGCTGGTCGATCACCTCGTTCACATTCGGCGCATCTTCCCAAAGCGCAACTCCGTCCGCGTTCGAAACTTTGCGAATCAGCCGCGGCGCCACCCGAATTCCGTCATTGGGGAACACGGAGTAGGAAGCGACCTGCTCCTGAAGCGTGATTTCAACCGCGCCAATTGCAATGGGCAGATAAGCAGGAATATTCGACGTTACCCCAAACCGGTGGGTGACTTCGATCACTTTGTGTATTCCTACCCGCGCCGCCAGTTTCAACGCCGGAATATTGCGCGATTCCGCAAATGCGTTGATTAGCGTCATCGCGCCTTTGTAGTCGTTCTCGTAATTGTGCGGCGTGTAGCCGCCAAAGCTTACCGGGCCGTCCACAATAATGTCGTCCGGCTTGGCGCCTGCCTCAATTGCCGCCGTATACACATAGGGCTTGAAGCTCGACCCCGTCTGCCTCTCCGACTGCGTGGCCCGGTTGAACTGCGACATCGCATAATCGCGCCCACCAACCATGGCCAGAACGTCGCCTGTCGTATTATCCATCAGCATCAGCGACCCTTCGGCTCCCGAATCCTGCTCCAGGGTTGCACGCCGCTCTTTCCCCTCCATGGTGTCACCCAAGTGCACGTAAATAATGTCTCCCGGCCTGACCAGTTCGGTCCCTGATCGTTCCCCGGTCCACTTCCAATCCTCAGGCAACAGAACGATATGTTCGCCGCCAACCTTAGCTTCGATCTCCATGGGCAGGTCGCTCGTTACCATGGCATGAACGTAGTCGCCTGGTTTGCTCTTGAGCGCCCAATCGGGGTGTTTGTAGTCTTCAAGCGCAATCCCTTTGTCCACAATGTTTTCGAGCTTTCCCGTCCAGCCCTTGCGCCGCTCATAGGTGGCCAGCCCGTCGTTCACGGCGTGATTCGCGGTCTGCTGCAAATCCAGATCGAGGGTGGTCTGCACCTTCAGCCCGGCCTCATGCACCTGCTCCGAACCAAATCGCTTTTCAAGCTCCTGCCGCACTTCTTCCTGGAACCACGGTGCAACCGACCCTTCTGGCTGCGCGATGTTCAATCCTAGCGGAGCGTTGCGGGCCTGCTCGGCCTGCGCGTGGGTGATTGCCTTGTCATCTTCCATCTCTGAAAGCACCAGGTTTCGCCTGCGGATAGCCTTCTCGGGGTAAAGCAGCGGCGAAAACGCCACCGGCCCCTTGGGTAATCCTGCCAACAATGCAGCCTCAGTGAGGCTCAGATCCTTGGCGTGCTTTGAGAAGTAATACTCTGATGCAGCCTCAAACCCATACATCCCGCTGCCCAGATAAATCTGGTTCCCGTAGAGAGTAAAGATCTGCTCCTTGGTGAACGCGCGCTCGATCTGAATGGCGAGGTAAGCCTCTTGAATCTTCCGCGTAGAGGTCCGTTCCGACGAAAGAAAGAGGTTGCGTGCCAGCTGCATGGTCAGCGTGGAAGCGCCCTGCGCCCGCCCATGGCTGCGAATGTCATGCCAGGCCGCACCCGCCACGCGGAACACATTAATGCCCCAGTGCGACTCGAAGCTCTTGTCTTCAATGGAGATAACAGCCTGGCGCAGTACCGGAGCAAAGCTGTTGTAATCGATCACCTCGCGCCGCTCCAGCGCAAAAGAGCCCACTACACGGCCTTTCACATCGTAGAGCTCGGTCGTAGTTGAGGGCCGGTAGCGTTCCAAGTCGTTGATTTGAGGCAGATCCACCGAATAAACAAGAGTTAGACCCGCCAGCGACCCGGTGATCACCGCCAGGGTAAGCAGCATGACAAGGGTCACCCGCCCCGCGAGCTTGCGGCGGTTATGCGCGGGAGCCATCTGCATCTGCTGTCGCCGAGGACGGGAGAGCGGCTGTGGTTCCAAACGCTGTGGGGGATAGATTGCCAAGGGGTACAAGCCTCGTCGGCATCTCTTCAGAGTGCGCGGCAGAAGATGCTTCAGCCTAAGGCTAGCATTGTAGCGATCCGAATGGGGGTGAAGAAGTACTTTGGTGCACCACGCTGTGCAAGAGTGGGAAAGTAAGGGGTTCAGGTCGAATCTCGCCGCTTGGTTCTCCATTGATTCATTTGGCGTGTACAGATGCCTTAGGTCATGTCTCACGGCACTCAAAATCCATAGATGAAATTCACAGGACTGCCGATGAATGAATTACGACGACTTTATCCGCCCGCAGGAAATGATTGATAGGTAAGGTGATGCGGCGTAAAGGCGTGCGGAGGTAAGAGATGGAGAGCCACTTCGAGGTCGCTGGATCCTGCGCAACATCTCGTGACGGCTATGAGGCAATTCCATCGCTGGAGTCGAATCGTCCTAAGCAGGTTTGGAAGTTTGTCGACGAGTTTCAGCAGTTATTGGGGGACGAGTCTGCGCCCGACTCCCAGTTTTTTGTTGAAAGCTGGACATTCGGGATGAATGCTGCGGTGGATAACTACCAGCAAAGACGGAAGAAGAAGGCGATTCGAGATCGTCAGAGCAATAGCTTTGAAGCCTTCGAGGACCTTGTAAATCTATCTATGAACGAGGGCAGTGAAGATTTCACTGAATACCCTTACCCTGTCGAAACAGCCACGTACACCGGAAGCCCTGAGACAGGATGGAGACTGCGGTCTTCTGAAGAGCGTGGTTCGCAGTCGCAGGAATTGCAGCCACAGGATCTGGACGCGCACGAATTCGATCCATTGGACGAGGTTTTCGGGAGCAGCCCGGCATCGTCCTATCCAATGACCCCGACCAACGCGTGCCAGCTTCTGGAAGTCTCGGCCACCAGCACGCGGGAGCAGATCAAAGCGGCATACCGGCGCAAAGTTAGTCAATGGCATCCCGACCGGCTTAATCGCCGCAGTGAAGAGGTGCGCCAGCGTGCGAACGCAGAAATGGCGGCGATTAATGAGGCTTACCGGCTGCTTTCCACTGCTCTTACTCAGAAATTGCTTTAACCGGTTCGAAACTGGGGGGGCAAAATGATTAGTTCATTAGCTCTCATTCTTCACTCATCACAACTTTCGGCTTCGGTTACCAATAACCCCCTTGGCTTCAACGCGAAATTTAGATTCCGATACCTGGAAGTTTGGCCTGTGACGTGCACATACCCATGCGACGGAGGAAATGCCACGATATGTTAAGAATGTCTCTTCAGGAAAATGCTGACGCGACGGTGATCAAGCTTGAGGGGCGCTTTGCCCTGCCATATGTGAGTGAACTGAGCAGTGCGTGGCTCGAGAATGCTCCTCTGCGGGCCTCAAAGAAGCTCTCTCTTGACCTGACTAACTTGACTTACGTAGATGCAGTTGGTTCCCAGGCTCTGCGAGGAATTTATTCTCAGACGCATGCCGAGTTTCTTACCGAAAGTGCGTGGTCTCAATCTCTAGCTCAGCGGATCACGCATACTGGCCCGTCTCAAATCGAGCAGGAACTTTGGCACACAGATAACCCGTAACCTGGTGCCCAGCCTGCAAAGCTCATCCCGTTCAAACCGAAGGAGCATCTGGAAGGAAAGAGTCGCTTCAACTCTTTCCTTCCAGATGCTCCGAAGTTCTTTCATCGAAAAGAAGTCACGGCTTTGTTTGCGGAAACGGAGGTGGCAGATTTTAGCCCATGATCATTTCTGCGCGCCGACGGCTTGGGCACGGGTGGTGGCCTTGTGCCGATACATTTCCGCATCGGCGCGGGCGATGAGACCTTTCATTGTCTCGCCCGGAAAATACTCCGCAACACCCATTGAGGCATTCACGCGGAGTTTCATCGTGCCGGACCGGCCATGTAGCGTGTAGTTTCCGCAGACCCAATCCCTGACGCGATCGGTCTGCGCTTTAGCCACGCGCATGCCCGAGTCGAGCAGAATGATGAACTCATCGCCGCCCCAGCGGCCTACCGTGTCGGTCGCGCGGCACCTTGACTTCAGTTCAGTTGCAAACATTTGCAGCAACTCATCGCCGACAACATGCCCGTAGGTGTCGTTTACCTGCTTGAACTCATTGATGTCGAGAATGGCGACGCAGAACGGAAGTCCGGCAGCCATGCGTGATTCGATCTGGCCTTCAACACAAAGCCGGCTGCGAAGTCCGGTGAGCGAATCGCAGGAAGCGATGTGTTCCGCCTCTTCAAGCTTGGTCTGAAAGTTCGTAACTTCCACGCGAAGCTGATCGATTGCGGCTTTTCCCTCGGCGGCCATTCTGCCGATGGACGTCTTCAATTCCGCCGCACTCTTTTCGATGGAAGCGCGAATCTGGGTAATGTCTTCGAGGTTGGCGATCGTCTTCAACTGGCTTGTGACTTCGTTGATCTGCTGGGCGCAGCGTTCGTCCCTTGCGCCTACCGATTCTGCCGTCCGCGCCATAACGATCAGGATCTCTTTGACTTCGTCAGTCTTCTGGCGATAGTGCTTGGCTGCGCGGCCGCCCCAATCCTTCAGTTTTTCGCGAACACTCTTTTCGGTAGCCGCAATCTCCTTCGCGGTGCTGAAACCAGTGAGGCCTTCGCCAAGTTTTCCCAAGCTTATCTTGAGCTCTCTCCCAAGTCCGGGACAGGCATCCAGGCTGCAGTTACCCATCTCCACCAATGAGGAACGATATGCCTCCATCGCCTCAGAAAGAAGCTCGTTCTGTTCCGGCACAGCATCCACTATGGGGCCACGATGAGCGGCATCCAGATATTTCTTGATCGAGATCATTGTTCCTCACTGGGGTGAATCCCAAACGATTTACAAGGGGAGTTGGGAAGCGGGTTCACGAACAATCATTATCGGCAGTTGTTGCGCTTCGTTTTAGGTCCTGGCACGCCAAAATTGCCGACGCGTTCCAAAACTGATTTTTAGGTCGCTTTTGGCTTCTGAAGCCTAATTTGGCCTCTAGAACTTCAATTCCGGCGACTTTACAAACTAGTTGCGCTATCATTCGTCTATAGAGTGAGTGGCCGGTTCCCCTTCGAGGGCTGCTCCCGGTGGTGTGTGTGTCCCAATTTTTCAAACGTACGTTTTTCGTTCTTTCCGTGGCGATCTTCGCTGCTCTCGGCCTGGGCTTTGGGCTTGGAGAGTTTGGCCTGTTCGGCGTTCACGCCGGCGGCGACCAGGATGGCGCTTACCGCCAGATGCGCGTTTACGCCGAGGTGCTTAAAAAGGTCCAGACCGACTATGTGACCTCGCCCAACGTAGATGACGTGACTACAGGCGCGCTGCATGGGCTGCTTGAGTCGCTGGATTCGGATTCCAGCTATCTGACTGCGACCGAGTACAAGATCTACCAGGGGCGCCCAACGACCGGCGTTGCCCAGGTCGGGATCAATGTGTCGAAGCGGTTCGGATATGCCACAGTTGTCAGCGTGACACCCGGTTCTCCGGCTGACCGCGATCACCTTACGGACGGGGACGTTATTGAATCCATTGGTGATCAGTCAACCCGCGAACTGTCGCTGGCTGTGATCCGGCTGATGCTGGAGGGAAAGCCGGGAACATCGGTGACGTTGTCCGTGGTGCGGCCGCGCAAGTCCGACCCGGACAAGATTACGCTCACACGCGCGCTTCCGTCGACGTTGCCGATGGCCGAGCAGCAGTACGAGAACTCCACCATTCTTTATCTGAAGCCGGGCACGCTGACTGAGGCCCGGGTGGACGAAATCGCCGCCAAGATCAAGGCTGCCGGCAAGAACCGCAAGCTGCTGCTGGATCTGCGCGACTCGTCTGGCGAGGATGCTCAGCAGGGGATTCGGCTGGCTAACTTCTTTCTCAAGCAGGGGACACTTGCTACGTTGCAGGGGCAGAAGTTCCCGACTCAGACGTTCACTGCCGATCCTTCGAAGTTCCTGACAGATGAGCCGCTGGCTGTACTGGTGAACCGCGGAACTTATGGAGCGGCTGAACTTGCGGCCGCCGCCATCCTTGATGCTAAGCGCGGCGATGTGGTCGGCGAGCGGACGTTTGGCGAAGGATCGGTGCAGAAGACGATTGAACTGCCTGATGGTGCTGCGCTTCTGCTGACTGTGGCAAAGTACCAAAGCCCGGACGGTAAGAAGATTGAGGACGACGCGGTGACTCCCAATGTGGCTGTGGCTGAGACAACTGCGGACGAAGAAGAAGAAGGCGCTGCGGCCAAGAGCGACGAGACGCTGAACAAGGCGCTGGATCTGCTTAAGGCTAAGAGCGCTTAGGACTTAACGGCGTAATTGGCAGGTAAAAATGCACAGTTTCACAGGGCCACAGGGGCTGTGAAACTGTGCATTTTCCTTTTGTAAGCTGTTTATTGCTCCTTAGTTAGATGGTGGTCCACAGTTTCACAGCTGGAAACGTGTTGTATTTGATGGGGGGGTGGGTGCCTCGCAATTAGACGTGCCTTGTGTCTCTCTTTGCCCTATTCACATTGTGCGCCCGACGGATCTAATGATCTGCAAATTCAGGTGAAGAGATCTTCAAGGATTGAAAATGGCGAAAAGGCCGGTCCGCAGCTAAAGCCGGCGTTGATCCGGGCCTGCGCGGGGGCTAAAACCCCGACTCCGTCCGAAGTTTGCTTTGGTTCGGGGATAAATCACCGACCTACCGCCCGGGCGAGTTTTCCGTCGCTTGCGGTGCCGTAAAAAAGAAGCGCAACGAAACAGAGGATTCGGTTGGAGTTTTGCTCTCCCGCCCTTGCGCCAAAAAAAATGCAAGAACGGAGCACGGAGCAGGTTGATTAATCCTTGATCTGCTACGCAAGTCCTAAAAATTTAGTTGACAAATGTCGGGGCTCGGCTTAATGTCCTAATTCATTAGGAGACGGATGCATGGGGGAGAAGGAAAAAGACACTCTGACCAAGCTGGAACTGCAGATCATGCAGGTGATCTGGAGGCAGGGGGCGAGCAACGTCGGCGCGGTGCAGACGGGGCTGGAGCAGCAGCTTGCCTACACGACTGTGCAGACAATGCTGAACATTCTGCATAGGAAGGGCAAGCTTAAGCGGAAGCTGTGCGGGCGCGCTTACGAGTACAGCGCCACGGTGACCGAGGCCAGAGCCCTGGGGCATGCAGTGCGCGACCTGGTAGATCGTATGTTCGGCGGTTCGAGTGAGGAACTGGTGATGAGTCTGATCAAGAGCCATCAGATCGACGCCGGGAAGATTGCCGAGTTGAGCAAGCGGCTGGAAGAAGAAGGAGGCGCGCATGAAGGGTCTTGAATCAGTCTTCGAAGTCTGGGTGCTGACTTATCTGCTGAATTCGCTTTGGCAGGTTCCGCTGGTTTTCTGCGCAGCAATGGTCGGCGCGCGGATGGCACGGCATGCGGGACCCCGCATGGAGCATCGCGTGTGGGTGGGAGCGCTGATTCTTGAGGCTGTGCTTCCGCTTTCGAATCTGCGGCTGAACGAGCTTTGGCAGCGGGCCTGGGGGTTGGCGCTGTGGCTCGTTCATGGCGCTGCCGCGGACGGGCAGACACGGGTAATTCTGGGCGCAGGTACTGCCGCACCGGTGACGTTGCCCTGGCATACGGCCGAGGTGCTTGCGGCTGTCGCGGCGGCGTATGTCTGCGGACTGGTGTACTTTTCCGGACGACTGGGATGGGGCGTTTGGACCACCGAAGCGATGCGGCGGCGGGCGATGAACTTCGAGCCAACTGGGGAAGCGGCCAGCAAGACTGCCTGGTTCCAGGAGAGGCTGGGCACCGGCTGCGAAGAGGTCCATTTCGCCAGTTCGAACGAGATTTCGGGGCCGGCCACGGTGGGGGTGAGGCGGCAGACACTGCTGTTGCCTCCGGCATTTCTGGATGGTTTGGACGCAGGAGAGCTGGACGCCGTTCTGGCGCATGAATTGGCGCATATTGCGCGCAGGGATTTCGCGAAGAACCTGCTGTATGGAGTTCTCACACTTCCGGTTGCCTACCATCCGCTGCTATCGGTCACGCGGAGGCGCCTGGCGGAAACGCGCGAACTGGTTTGCGACCAAATGGCGGCCGATGTTGTTGGGGGACGAGAGAGTTATGCAAGATCGCTGCTGCGGCTGGCGCAGATGCTGTCGGATCGTTCGGCGCCGCGAGTACTTCACGCCATCGGAATTTTCGATGCCAACATTTTCGAGAGGAGAGTTATGCATTTGAGCCATGGAAGTCTTGAGATCAAAGGCGGCAGGCGGTTCGCTATTGCCGCGGCATGCGTGCTGGTTGGGCTGATTACATGCACCTCGGCATTGGCGCTGAGGATGGATGTAAACTCGCCATCGTCATCGCAGCAGGACACAAAGAAGCTGCAAGTAAATGCAAAGGATATGGTCGCGAACCTGGTGAGCAAGGTGACGCCGGTTTACCCTGAGGATGCAAAAAAGGCCAGAGTCAGCGGCTCCGTGATTCTGGACGCGACTATCGGCAAGGATGGAACTGTGGAGAATCTGAAGGTGCTGAGTGGGCCGGCGCCGCTGCAGCAATCAGCGCTGGATTCGGTCAGGCAGTGGAAGTACAAGCCATACCTGTTGAACGGCGACCCGGTTGAGGTGGAGACGAAAATCACGGTTGTTTATTCGTTGAGCAAGTAGCTGGGGTTAGCTGGGTGGGATTTGAGGGATCCCACCCAGCGGTAGCAGTCCTGGAAAGAAATGCGGAGTGGCCAAGAGGATCTCGCGCATAACGATCGCCAAAACTCCAACTTCTTATTTCGCCTTCGCCAGCTCCGCAACAACGTCGGCAATCTTATCGAGGATCTGGTTCCAGCCCTCCATTTGACCACTCTCCTTCGCGCTCTCCAAGGGTTCATTTCCAATGAAGGTGAGCTTCGTCTGGCCATTGCCAAGATCCTCAAAGAGAGTCACGTCGTACGCACCCTCGATGGCCTCATGTTCTATTCCTAATTGCGCAGGGTCAATCTTGTTTCCTTCGGGGTCGGCAAAGTACATCAAGGAAACGATCTTTTCGTGCGGAACAATCTCGTGGTATTCGACGGCATTCCAGAACTCCTGGCCATCGGGCGTCTTCATGCAGCAGAGAAGTTTTCCACCGACGCGAACTTCCCCCTTGCAAACAGGCGAAGTAAAACCTTTCGGCCCCCACCACTGCATGATGTACTTGGGGTCTGTCCACGCCTTCCAAAGCAACTCGCGTGGGGCATCAAAAACTCTTGTTACAACCATCCGCTCAATTTCGTTAACCGTGTTGCTTGTCATCTCTGATCTCCTTCTTCATTTGATTCACAACCACTTCCAGTTTGTCGAAACTCTCTTCCCAGAATCGGCGATAGCTGATCGCCCAGTCGCTGACCGTCTTTATCGCCTGCGGCCTGAGAGTGCACACGCTCTCTCGTCCACGCTTTGTCTTGATCACAATCCGCGCCCGCACCAGATAGGCAATATGTTTTGAAATCATCTGCTGCGAGAGTGCAAACGGTCCTGTTAATCCATGCACAGAGGCCGGCCCATGGGAGAGGCGTTCGATCATGGCCCGCCGGGTTGGATCAGACAAAGCCGCAAATGTTGTACCCAATTTATCCACAACCATATGGTAGTGGATTGTCTGGCAATGTCAAGCGGGAATCTTCGAGGCCGGATTTTTGTTCTCTGATCTTTTGAACCCTGAACCCTGATGCCTGCGTTAATTTAGGGTTTTCCAGGAGGGGCGTTATCGGAGGTGGGTGCGTGGGCTGGGAATTAGGCTTCCTTGTGCAATGACTAATTAATCTGACGATTAGAGTGCGCACGGCAATCGGCTCTGGACGCGGACAGGCAGTGGGGGTTCTGTCCGGATTGGCGACAATCCGCCCGGAGCCGAAGATTTGAACATGAGTCTCTAGCGAGGTACGGGGGCGCTCAGGGTATATTGGGCACACTGAGGACATACCAATATGGGCACTATCAAAGAGGACATCAAATCCAGCGCAGACTGGATCGCGCGCGCGCTCAACAGTTCCGGCTATCGTGCGGACTTTACCCCCGAAAGCTTGTGGGAGATCGACCGCTTCTTCGACGAGCAAAGTCAGAACGGCGCGGCCAAACCGCGAAGCCTGCTATCGCAGGATTTGGGCGTGCGCCTCTTCTCAGTCGGTTCCTTCATAGGGGAGGTCGTTCGCAGAAAACTCGGGGGGGAGTGGATTGGAAACGACAATGATCCCGAGGTCGAGGTTACAGTGGAGCTGCAGTTACCTAACGGTGGCCGCTGCTGGCCCGTCCAACGCACCTTGAAGCGGTTTAAGAACGGCCCAGAGGACGGGATAGCGGGTTGGGGTGCCGGAATTGGCTTGGAGGTCGGCCCCTGGCCAGAGCGCCCGCAGAAGGTTCCGAGGAAGGGCCTTTTCAAGAGACTGTTTGGATGACGCAGCGATGGAAACTGGCGTTACTCCCGTATCACCGGCAATGCGACAATTACTCGCGTTTATCACCGTGCCCCTACGGGGCTCTGATTGTCTTTTTGGGGGCACAATTCCCCGGGTTTCACCCGGGGCTCACATCAATCGTCCCTCCGCGACTAAAAACGAACCTCGTGGGTGTGTAACCGGCTACACGGAAGT
>Ga0302320_10008060_pt1 | contig 23019 bp, 20 predicted proteins | sample Bog_T0_3_FD_202130 | JGI IMG/M metagenome (GOLD analysis project Ga0302320, IMG submission 202130) | Peat permafrost microbial communities from Stordalen Mire near Abisko, Sweden - Bog_T0_3 | ecosystem: Environmental > Terrestrial > Soil > Wetlands > Peat | place: Sweden: Abisko, Stordalen Mire... | reverse complement strand
CAACCAAGGACTGAAAGACTACGAGACCACGCGCAACCATCCCGAAGTGAAGGGAACCAGTCGCCTCTCGCCCTATCTCCACTTCGGCAACATTGGTCCTATCACCATCGCCCTCGCCGTCAAACAAGCTGTAGCCGAAGGCAAGGCCACGACCGGCGCCGCAGACAAGTATCTCGAGCAGCTCATCGGCTGGCGCGAACTGGCAATCCTCTTTGTCCGTCACGAACCCAACTACGACAACTGGGAGTGTGCCGCGCCCTGGGCTCGCAAAACCCTCATCGAGCACACGGCCGACTCCCGTCCCCATCGCTATACTCTCGCGCAAATGGAGCGCGCCGAAACCGCCGACGACCTATGGAACGCCGCTCAGCGCGAAATGGTTTCGACCGGATGGATGCACAACTACATGCGCATTTACTGGGCGAAGAAAATTCTCGAATGGTCGCCAGACCCTGCCCGTGCCTTTGAGTGGGCCGTAACCCTCAACGACCGTTATCAACTCGACGGCCGCGACCCCAACGGTTATGCCGGGATCGCCTGGGCGATTGTCGGTCGCCACGACCGTCCCTGGTTCAACCGCCCCATTTTTGGTCTGGTGCGCCCCATGTCCGGAGCCTCGACAGCAAAGAAATTCGACGCCGATGAGTACATGCGTCAGAACTGCGCGGTAGCGAATGCCTCCCAAGCCGATCGGCTCTTCTGAGGCCAACCCGACCGCCGAAAAATTGACCGTGCATAGCGCACATCCCGCTTTCCCATTCTCGGGCTATAATCGCTTCCAAATTCCAAACCCGGAAACCGCGTGTTTCGCATGATCTATTCGATTGGTTTTCTGCCAATCCCCCTGGGACTTGTGACAGAGGGGAGGCGGGAGCCGGAATCTGGACGCGTGCGGCTATGCGGTTTTTCAATTGGGTCTCCAATTTGCCTGCCCGGCAGGTCAGCGGCAGTGCCAGTTTCAACCGAGTCAGCAATCCCGGACGAGGGCCAAACCGTCCGAGCCTTTTGCACACCCATTTATGCCTGCCCATCCTCTCGATTCTGCTGATTTCAGGACAACAGGAAGCTTCAGCGCAAGCGACGCGGGTCAGCCCGAATCTCACCCCGCAAGCGCTCAATCAACCTCCGCGCGTCCTCGATGCGCAGCGCTTTCTAGCCCGCCGCGGCTGGAAACCGGGCGCATCCAACGCCCGGTCCCTGCTCCGATCCCACGCTGGACATGCAGCAATCCCAGCCTCCGCTCCCCAATCGCCGGCCACGGCCACCTGGCAGCCTGTCGGTCCCACAGCTGTGCTTACTCCAACCTTTGGCCTGGTGACCGGCAGAGTCTCCGCGCTTGCGCTCGACCCTTCAGACCCAACCGGGAATCATCTCTACCTCGGAACCACCGGCGGAGGCGTGTGGACAGCACAAAACGCAGCCGTCTCCAACCCGGCTCAAGTCGTCTTCACGCCGCTCACAGACACCCTGGAGGACCTCGGCGGTGTTCTGGACGTGTCCATCAGCATCGGCGCCCTCACTGTCCAGCCCGGCGGCACCGGAGTCATCCTCGCTGGAACCGGTGACCCCAACGACGCCCTTGACTCCTACTACGGATCTGGCATCCTCCGCTCAGCCGATGGAGGAAACTCCTGGAGCCTCATCGCCGGCACCGCGGATAACGTGTTCAGTTTCACAGGGGAAGGTTTTGGCGGCTTTGCATGGAGCAGCCTGAATCCCCAACTTGTCGTAGCTGCGGTCTCGCAGGCTTATGAGGGCACGCTGGTCAATGCCCTGATAGAAGGCCGGAGTTACGAGGGCCTCTACTACTCCACCGATGGCGGCGTAACCTGGACCCTGGCCACCATGACTGACGGTCCGAATGAAGTGGTGCAAGGCCCCGGCAGCGCCTTCGCCCTTCCCGATGGCAATGCCGCTACGTCCGTCGTCTGGAACCCGGTGCGGCAACTCTTTGTCGCGGCTGTGCGGTTTCACGGCTATTACGAATCCGCTGATGGCATAACCTTCACACGCATGTCGGACCAACCGGCCCTTTCTCTCGACCCTCTTTCCTGCCCCACAAACTCCGGCCAGACCGGCTCCATCGATTGCCCCATCTTCCGTGGCACTCTTGCGGTCAATCCTCAGACAGGAGACACGTTTGCCTGGACGGTGGACTTATACAACCAGGACCTGGGCTTGTGGCAGGACCAGTGCGCCATCGCCAACGGGTCCTGCGCCAACCAGAACATCACCTTTTCCCAGCAATGGAATACCCAGGCGCTGGAGACAAGCACCCCCGAAGGCGCGGCTACCATTGCCAACGGCGACTATAACCTGGCTCTGGCTGCCGTTCCCGCGGCTCTGGGGCAAGGCGAGGATACCTGGCTCATGGCCGGCGACAACGACCTGTGGAAGTGCAGCCTCGCCATGGGCTGTGTGTGGCGCAACACGACCAACGCCACCACCTGCATGAGCGCTCAAGTTGCCCCGTTTCAGCATGCGCTGGCCTGGAGCCCCATCAACCCCCTGGAGATTTTCGCAGGCAACGACAGCGGCCTATGGCGCTCCCTCGATGCGATCGGCGAGACTGGTTCGGTTTGCGCGCCAACCGACGCCACGCACTTTCAGAACATGAATGGCAGCCTGGGCTCGCTGGCGGAAGTTGAGAGCCTGGCCGTCAACAGCAACTCGCAGTACATTATGATGGCCGGTCTTGGCGTCAACGGTACCGCCGGGCTGAAATCCGCCACCGCTGTTACGGCAGACTGGCCGCAGATTCTCAGCGGAAACGGCGGACCGGTGGCCATCGATCCAAGAAACATCGAAAACTGGTATGTGAACAGCCAGAATGGAGTCTCCATCAATCTCTGTTCGGCACTCGGCTCATGCAGCCCTGCCTCCTTCGGCGCCAGCCCGGTCGTCGATGACGCGGACGTCGATGGGGACGGATATTCCATGCCCTCGCCCGCACCGTTTCTGGTGGACCCCCTCGACACAACGCAATTGCTCATTGGAACCTGTCGCCTCTGGCGCGGTCCGGCAAACGGCACTGCGTGGAGCAGCGCAAATGCCGTCAGCCCCATTCTCGATAGCGGAGCCCTGGGCGTTTCGTGCAGCGGAGATGCCCTCATCCGTTCCATGGCCGCCCAACCGCCCAACAGCGATACTGAGGTCATCTATGTGGGCCTGTATGGCTCGTTGAACGGCGGCGAAACTCTGCCCGGTCACATTTTCAGCGCCACCCTCGATTCCCAAAGCACCGCCATGCCGATCTGGAACGATCTGACTCTTAATCCGGTCACAAATTCCGACAAGCCCTTCAATACGTATGCCCTGGACATCTCAAGCATCTTTATCGATCCCCATGACCCCACTGGAGAAACCGTCTACGTGACGATAGAAGGGCCTGGCAACGACAATGTGCCTGCGCAGACGGTTTACGGCTCGACCGACGGCGGCCTGCACTGGGCGGGCTTCACCGCCAACCTCGCGGGGGTGCCCATCAGCAGCGTCGTAGTGGACCCACAGAACGCTGGCACTGTCTACCTGGCTACAGACGTTGGCGTTTATTTCACCACCCAGGTTGCCTCTTGCACGAATCTGCCCTCCTACTGCTGGACGAAATTTGGGACGGGACTCCCCGAGGCTCCGGTGGAGCAGCTCAGCGCCTCCCCGGTATCGTCTTCCGCCCAGGTGCTCACCGCAGGCACCTATGGGCGCGGAATCTGGCAAACCGCGCTCTGGACAGCGGGCGCCACCATCACCACCGCCACCACAGTCCCCGATGCATTGACCTTTGTCAGCCAGGTTTTCGGGACTACCAGCGGCCCGCAGCCGGTGACCCTTACGAACACGGGCAGCCTGCCGCTTACGACCACTGCAATTGTCATGAGCGGAGACTTCGCTGAAACGGACAACTGCCAGAATGTGGCCTTGGCGCCCGCCGCAACCTGCACCATCCAGGTGACGTTTACCCCCACCGCCACCGGCAGCCGCAATGGCCAAATGACCGTCAACGCCAACGTCTACGGCGGCCAGCTGACAGTAGCGCTGGTCGGCACTGGAGCCGCTGCGGGAACTGTGACCCTGACCCCCGCTACGGTGAGCTTCGACCCAACACCTGGCCAGACCTCCACTTCGCCGCCGGTGGTGGTGGGAACCGCCTCCGGCCTGTTTCAAGCGGAGGTTGCCAACAGCGGAACCACACCCATTCCCATCACCAGCATGTCCATTACGCCGCCCTTCTCCATCGCAAGCAATTCGTGCGGCGTCACCTCGTTCGCGGCGAATACAGAATGCCAATTGCAGTTGGTCTTTACTCCCCCACAGCAAGGACCCGCTTCCGGAACCCTGACCATAGTCGATGGTGCGGGAACCCAAACCGCGTTGTTGAGCGGCTTCGGCTATGCCCCTCCAACCGACATCCTCAACCCTCTCTCGGTTTCGTTTCCCAGTACGGCGGTGGGGCAGCTTTCGGCCCCGCTCCCGGTTCTGTTGACCAATACCGGTGACCTGCCGCTGACCTCAATCGCCGTCTCTGTCAGCACGGCCTTTCAAACCTCCAACGACTGCGGTACGCAACTGGCAGGGCACTCGGCCTGTAACATCCAGGTCGTCTTCGCTCCAATCCAGATAGGCATCCAGCCCGGTTTGCTCACCGTTTCCGATGCCCAGCGTACGCAGACTGTATCGCTGTCCGGCACAGGCGTGCAGCCCGCCACGCTGGTCGTCAGCCCTGTCAGCCTCACCTTCGCCGTCCAAAATGTTGGTGTCGCCGGCACGCCCGACCTTCTCACCATTACCAACAGCGGCGGAGCCTCTGCCGCCAATGTCGGCTTCCAGATTACTGGCGCCTCTGCCGCCAGTTTTTCGACTGGAACCACAACCTGCACCGCGGTGTTGACCGGCGGCGCCAGTTGCACTGTACAGGTAATCTTTTCGCCAACCGCGGCAGGAGGCAGCACAGCCACATTGATAATTTCGTCGGCCACTCTTGGTGTGAGTTCGATCTCTGTGCCGCTGAACGGGGCGGGGAAGGTGGCCTCCGGCCTCAACGTCAGCCCCGCGCAACTGGCTTTTGGCGCGGTTACCGTCGGCTCTTCGAGTCCGGCACAAACGATCACGGTCAGCAATACCAGCAACATCGCCGCCAGCCAGCTCGCGCTTTCGGTCACTTCCGCGTTCTCCATGGTGCAGAACACCTGCGCATCCACCCTGGCGGCCGGCTCAACCTGCACGGTCGGAATCGCCTTTGCTCCCACTGTCACAGGCCCTGCAACTGGAGCATTCAACGTAGCTTCGCCCTCGATTGCTACCTCCGCCACCGTCCCTCTGAGCGGTACCGGAGCGGTTGCGGCCGGCATCGCGGTCACCCCATCGGCGATCGACTTCCCAACCACAGGGGTCGGCCAGACAAGCAGCCCCGCCACAGTAACCATCACTAACACTGGAGCTTTGACTGCCCTCAGCAGTCTTGCTCTGACGGTCCCTGCGGGCTTCCAGCTTGTGAACAATTCCTGTACGGCCACGCTCGCGCTAGGTTCAACTTGCACCACCGGAGTGGAATTTGCCCCCACTACCGCTGGAGCGCAGACGGGAAATCTCACTGTAACCAGCCCCACCGTGGCCGCCAGTCCATTCGTGACGCTGCAGGGGATGGGCTTCGACTTTACGCTAGCTATATCGGGCGCCAGCACTCAATCCGTGGCCAGCGGCCAAAGCGCCAGCTATACCGTCGTGCTGACACCGCTCAATGGCTCTTCCGGATCGTTTACCTTTGCATGCGGCACACTCCCTTCGAATGCCCTTTGCACCTTCGTTCCCGCATCTGAAACTCTGAATGCGGGTGTAACCGGCAACGTGACAGTGAACATATCAACGGGCAGCGCCACCACGTCCACCCGCTCCCGTGGACCACGCATCTGGAACGTAATTCCGCTCCTCTGCGGGTTCATTTTGCTTCCACTCGGCTGGAAGAGGCGGCGCAGGTTCCTGCGTGTGACTGCGCTGCTCTTTTTGTCGGAAGCCTGCCTCATCATTTCCAGTTGCGGCACCGTTTCCGGCGGCATTGGCGGCGGTGGCGGCTCGGGCGGCGGTTCCGGAGGCTCAGGCTCAACGCCCCCGGGGACCTATCCGATTCAGGTAAATGCGACCTCGAATGGCGTACAGCACAGCATTACAGTGACGCTGACCGTGGACTAGGGTTTGCCGCATTCCCGTGAACGGGGAGCAAACCCTGAAACGCCGTATACTCTATCTTCGGGGTTTGCCGCCGTTCAACCGCTGCAAACGCCCTTTGAAACAGGCCGAGGTGGGGAAGAAGAGAGAATGACTGCAAAGGTAACCGAGGAAGAAGTGGCTCGCGTAGCCGAGTTGGCGCATCTTCAGCTGACGCCGCAAGAAACCGGCGCCATGCTCCACGATCTGAACGCCATTCTGGATTACGTGGCGGAGCTGAACGAACTGGATACCGCTGGCGTTGCGCCCCTGGCGCAGGTCACGGAACTGTTCGACGCCAATGGGGGTGAATTGCGCCCCGTTGAATTTCGTCAGGACGAATTGCGCTCATCGCTCGATCGGTCCACCGTCCTGGCTGAGGCGCCGGAGACCAATGGCGCCTTCTTCAAAGTGCCGAAGGTGATCGATCGGTAGGATCGATTTGCACTAAAAACTGCGGCCGCGAGGGTCGCATTCGCATTGGAAGCAGGCTGCGGAAAAGGGCTTGCAAACCTGCCCAGAGAGGGGAAAGTTCGATTGTCCAGCGAAGCCAAATCATCGGAAAGCTATGTGGAAAAGCCTACAACCATTCAAGAGTTGCGTGCGCGGATCTCCGCCGGAACCACCAAAGCTGCCGACCTCGCCGCACGCTATTACGACCGGATCGCGAAAATCAATCCCCATCTGAACATCTACCTCAGCCTCACCAAAGAACGCGCGCTTCAGCAAGCCGAGCGGGTTGACGCACTCGCCGCCAAGGGCGATCCGCTGCCCCCATTGGCTGGCGTTCCGGTCGGCATCAAAGACGTTCTCGTCATGCAGGGTGCGCCGGCCACAGCCGGCTCCAGGATCCTTCAAGGCTACCGGCCTCCCTACGACGCCACAGTGGTTTCGAAGCTCGAAGCTGCCGGCGCCGTGCTGCTGGGCAAGCTCAACTGCGACGAGTTTGCCATGGGCTCCTCCACCGAAAACTCCGCCTATGGTCCTGTACGCAATCCCGTCGACCCGGAGCGGGTTCCCGGTGGTTCAAGCGGCGGCTCAGCAGCAGCGGTTGCGTCTAACCTGGCCGTGGCCACGCTCGGCTCGGATACAGGCGGTTCCATCCGTCAGCCGGCCAGCTTCTGCGGAGTTGTCGGCGTTCTGCCCACCTATGGCCGTGTTTCCCGCTTTGGTCTCATCGCCTTCGCTTCGTCGCTTGACCGCGTCGGACCCTTTGCCGCCAAGGTTCGCGACGCCGCTACCATGCTCGGTATAATCGCCGGCCACGATCCAAAAGACGCGACCAGCTCAGCCGCGCCTGTTCCGGACTTCGCATCCGAAAGCGACAAGCCTGTCGAAGGCCTGCGTATCGGGATTCCCATCGAATACTTCGCCGAGGGCCTCGACCCTGAAGTGCGCACCTCCATTGAATCCGGCATCAAGGCGCTCGAGGCCGCCGGCTGCACCCTCAAGCCAATCTCGCTGCCGCACACAAAGTACGCGATTCCAACCTATTACCTGGTTGCCACAGCCGAAGCCAGCGCCAACCTCGCCCGCTTTGACGGCGTGCGCTACGGCTATCGCTCGCCGGACTCCGATACCCTCTCCGGCATGTACAGCCACTCCCGCGATGAGGGCTTTGGCGCCGAAGTCAAGCGTCGCATTCTGCTCGGCACCTATGCGCTTTCCGCCGGCTACTACGACGCCTACTACCTCAAAGCCCAGCAGGTCCGCCGCCTTCTAGCCGAGGAGTTTCTGCGCGCCTTCGCCGAGGTAGATGCCATTGTCACGCCCACAGCGCCCACGCCTGCCTTCAAACTCGGCGAAAAGACCGGCGATCCGCTAGCAATGTACCTGGCTGACATTTACACCGTCACGGCCAGCCTTGCCGGCATATGCGGCGTGACGGTTCCGTGCGGTCGAACTTCAGCCGGTCTGCCGGTTGGCATGCAGGTCCTCGCCCGCCATTTGAATGAGGGAACTGCATTTCGTGTAGCCCGCGCCGTTGAAGCCGCGCAGGTTTAGGTATTTGTAAGGGGAACTGGGGGATATCAGACCCAGCCCTCAGGAATTCGCCAAGACGGGTTCCGTTGATTTGCAATTTTTTTGCGAGGGCAACCTCGTGCAGCCCCGATCCCACAGAGCTGCGCCAATCACGAGGATATGGCGCCATGAAAGTTCCAGGGACAATCCTTACCGTAATCACAGCCGCGGCGCTCATCGCCGCGACGCCAGTGGCATCGGCCGCTCCACGCAAAGTCCATACTGTAGCGCTGGGCGCAGCCCGCAAAGTGCCATATTCCAAAGTCGGCGACCCTGCCGGAGCCGCCCCAGTCGAGGATTCGCTCAAAATCCGCGCCCTTCTGCTCGACAGCGTGGTCAAAGAGTGGACCACCGGCGACGCCCACGATGTAACCGACCGCAGCTTCGTCGTCCGCCGCGTAATCCGTCTCAACGACGCCTTGCCCAGCGATAAGCCAGGCTCCGCCGACAAGCAAAGCCACTGGGTTTGGCAGCGGGGCCCATGGCTGCTCGTGGATCGCGTAACCGGCCACATCGTAGCGCTCAAACTGCCTGACTACGACAATGGAGTAAGCCAGGTAAGCTGGTTCCGCGACTACGGAGCCTACTGCGGCGTAACCTCTACCGGCAAGAGCCTCTTCGCCGTGGTGGCGCAGGTAGCCGCGCGCAAACCGGTGCTGGCCAAAAAGCTCGAAGCTTTTGACGCAGCCAGCCATCCTGAGCCTGTTTGCGCCCCGGCGGAATGGCAGCGCGAGCCTCTCCGCATCACCTTTCAACTCACCGGAAAGGATGCCGTGAGCTTCGACATAATTCCCGGCTCCGCCGTCCTGGTCGAAGATGCGGGAGACGACGCAGAGACACCCCCAGCCGAAGCAAAACCAAAGCAGTGATTTATCGCGGAACTAGTCACGCGAGTTAGCATAGCAACAGCCGGCGAGTTAGCGTTCAAAGCAAGCCGGCGCACATTCTATGGAATCTCTCGACGATCTTCTTGTGAAGGCTGAAGCAGCGCACGGTCATCTCTGCGCCGGACAGATCCTCGGCGTGCGCATGGCGCTTCTGGGCCTTCAGCGTCTTGGCATCGCAGACCCCCGCGGCGCAGATCGCAAGCGCCTTGTCACTTACGTCGAAATCGACCGCTGTGCCACCGACGCCATCGGCCTGGTCACCGGTTGCAGGCTGGGTAAGCGCGCCCTCAAGTTCCGCGACTGGGGCAAGATGGCCGCTACTTTTGTCGATCTCAATTCGGGCCGCGGCGTACGCATCGTTGCCCTCGAAGACTCGCGCGAGCTGGCCCGCGAGCTCTATCCCGGCGTAGAGCCAAAGAGCCGCCAGCAGATGCTCGCCTACCGCGAATTATCCGACGCCCAGCTTTTCCGTGAGCAGTGGGTTCGCGTCAACGTCGATGCGGCGGAACTGCCCGGAACCAAAGGGGAACGCGTGGTTTGTCCCCGTTGCGGCGAGGGCGTAAACTTCGGCCGCTTCGTTGAATCGGACGGCCAGCGGCTCTGCCTCAGTTGCGCCGACCCTGCCCTGCGTTATTGGCAGCCAGAATCCTGATTGCACAAAGCTTCCGTCCCTCCACGCTCCGATATATAGCGGTTACGCCGCTTATTAAATCCTTATAGAAGGGCTATTCCTTCCTTAGCACTCGGGGTCTCTTCTGGATGTGCAGCGCTTTTCGCTCGGTCGCACTCGCAAGACGCGCCGTGCAATTCGGAAAGTGAAGCAGGAACGTCTCCATGCACAACCTTGTTATCGGCCTGATTTTTCTCATTCCCACCTCGCTGGCAGTTACCTTCATGCTCTGGGTTTTCTGGAACCTCTGCAAGCAGAGTTTTAGAAGGCCAACCCGCTAAATTCCTGTCGCCAAGGCTAATATCGGAAAACCTGTCATCCTGAGCACCATGACTTGCGTTGCAAGTTACATCTGCAATGGACGGATGCCGAGATCGGACCATTCAAGAAGCCCAGCTGACTTGCTGAATCTTTCGAAATCTAAGCGCACCCCTCCCGGACTTGCCGCGAACGCCAGATCAGCCTTTCACCGAGCCAGTCCACGGCCTGCCTCGTCCCGTTTTGCCGCTCCAAGCCGCCTAGCCGGGGATGCCGCGCCTTGACATGCGACAGGCTGCGCGTTTCTTATCTTCCTAGGCATTCTTTTGGAATCCTGGCGATGGAAGCGCGGTTTGCATCGTGCGACCTCTGAAATCAGGTGTCCGGGTTCAGGTGTCCGGGTTCAGGTTCCACCGGAAAGCCGTGTCGAACAGGAAGCAGACGGCAGTTGGGTCACTGGCCGGTGGGCGGGCGCGGAACTGGTCTCCAGTCGGCGGACCTGCGGCAACCGGGTCACCCATCTCAAAGTTTGGACAGAGCCTGGGCTGAGCGCACTCGGAGCAGCCCGGACAAGAAGTAAGTCCATTCCCGGAGACAAATTTTATTAAGGCGGCCGGTTCAAAGCCGGGTCTGCCTGTGCCCTGAACGGACGCGGCTGTTTGCGGCCGGGGGCGATTAAGGATGACTAAGTGGTTTTAAGTTTGGCAACGTGTTTCGCAATTTTCGCGGCTAACCCGGCCGGGGTGGGTGGAAGTCTTCCCATGCTCCTGCCGCTCTTGTTAATCCCGGTGCTTTACCTGGTGATGATTCGCCCGCAACAGAAGCGCCAGAAGCAATGGCAGGAGATGCTCACCAGCATCAAAGCAGGAGATCGGGTAACCACCGCGGGCGGCATCCGCGGCATTATCCTTTCCATCAAGGACGACGTCATCGTCATTCGCGTTGCGCCGGACAATATCAAGCTGGAAGTGGCCAAGAGCGCCATTGCCTCCGTCACCACGCAGGACAGTGCTTCGAGCTCCTAGCGGCGCATGGAAAGTTGCCCGCAACGAGCTGCCGGCAGTCGAATCTGAAATCCGGCTGCCGACAACTGAAAACTGGTTTCACCTTTTTTTGACTAGAGAAACGGGACGATGAATAAGAATCTCAACAAAAAGATTGCCCTGATCATCGCGGTGCTGCTGATCTTCATCTACGGCATCTTCAGGATACCGTCGGGGCTCAGCAGCAAAGCGCTCCTTGAAGCCATTCAGCAGAACATCCACCTGGGGCTCGATCTGCGCGGTGGTGCTCATCTGATTTTGGAGGTGGTGGTTTCTGAAGCAGTCAGCGCGGAAACCGACAACGTCGCAGGCAGCATCCAGCAAGAGCTGAAGACGGCCAACCTGGGCTTCACGCAGGTATACAAGCCCGACCCGAAGAAGCCTACCGCGATCGAGGTGGACGGAATCACCCCGGCCCAGTCGAGCGCTGTGCGGTCGCTGCTCGATACCAAGTATTCCAATGAATACGACCTGACCGGCGGCGGCGCGGATAACACCCTGACCCTCACCATGAAGCCAACTGCTGTCTCGGCGCTGGAAGAGAAGACTGTCCAGCAGGCCATCGAGACCATTCGCGACCGCGTCGATTCTTTGGGCGTAAGCGAACCTGTTATTCAGGAGTATGGATTGGGCAAGGACCAGATACTGGTCGAACTGCCGGGCATCTCCGATCTGGACCAGGTCAAGAACATCATCAAGACCACGGCGCGCCTTGAAATTCATGCGGTCGTCGGCGGTCCGTACAAGGACGAACAGGAAGCAACTGCAGCCACCGGTGGCTCCATCCCGCCCGACGAGATGATGGTGCATGGTTCCGGCACGCTTGCAACCGGTTCCGATGCGGACGCGGTCTATGTTCTGCGTCGCCAATATGTTGTTGGCGGCAGCGACTTCCGTTCCGCCGATCCCGGCACTGACCAGAACGGACGCCGCAACGTCCGCTTCACGCTGACCAACGAAGCCGGCGACAAGTTTTACGAGTACACCAGCAAGAACATCAACACCAGCATGGCAGTCGTCATGGGCGGCCGCGTCAAGGAAGTGGCCAACATCCAGGGTGCCATCCGCGACTCCGGCGAAATAGTAGGCACTTTCTCTGAGGCCGAAGTGACCGCCCTCTCCAAGCTGCTGCGCACCGGCGCTCTCCCCGCCTCCCTGAATGAAATCGAGACCCGCACCGTGGGCGCTTCGCTCGGCGCGGACTCCATTCGCGAAGGCGTACGAGCGGCCATCGTCGGCGTTCTCGTTGTCATGGCCTTCATGCTCTTCTACTATCGCGGCTCAGGCATCAACGCCGATCTCGCGCTGTTCCTGAACCTTGTCATTTTGCTCGGGTTCATGGGCTTCTCAACGGCCACGCTTACCTTGCCGGGCATCGCCGGAGTCATCTTGACCATCGGTATGGGCGTCGATTCCAACGTGCTGATCTTCGAGCGCATCCGAGAAGAGGTGCGTTCAGGCAAAGCCCCGGCTGCGGCTGTCGATCAGGGCTTCGCCCACGCATGGGTGACCATCGTCGATACCCACGTCACCACCATCGTTTCAGCGGCCATCCTGATCCTGTTCGGAACCGGTCCGGTCAAGGGCTTTGCCGTAACGCTGATCTTTGGCCTTCTTGCCAATCTCTTTACGGCCGTGTTTGTTTCGCGGGTCATCTTCGATTGGCACCTGGGCAGGTTGAAGCCCGGTGAAGCGGTATCGATCTAAGAGTTTGTTCTGGCGATTTGTTCTTTGAATTTGTTCTAGGAGTTTGTTGAAATGCTGTTGTTTTGTGTCAGGGCACGACTTTAGTCGTGCCATAACTGCCGCAAAATCGACCTGGGCTTTAGCCCCTGCAAGGCTGCCGGATCGAATTCTGGCCGGCAGCGGAAAAATTGAACGCTGGAATCCAAATGGAACCAGCCTCCAGGAAGCGGAGAGAATCAGTGGAATTGTTTCGCGGTGTAAATGTTGATTGGCTGAAGTTGAAGTGGTACTTCCTCGGCTTTTCTATGATCTTCAGCGTTGCCGGCCTCATTGCGATGGGCGTGCACTGGTCGCACCCCGTTGGTGGCGTACATAGCCCGGTTCCGCTAGGCGTTGATTTCCGCGGCGGCACGGAAGTGCAGATCCGCTTTGACCACACGCCGGACATCAATTCCATTCGGCAGGCAGCCGACGCAGCGGGCATCAAGGATGCGCAGGTCGTAAACTACGACGATCCCAAACTCAACCAGGTTCTGATAAGCCTGCCTGAACAACACGATGAGTCGCAACTGGACACTGGGCGCCAGCAAATCGTCGATGCCCTGCATGCGCACTACGCCAACACCTTTGCGGATTCCGGCATCAAAGTGGACGTTGTCGGCCCTACAGTGGGACATCAGCTTGAGACAAAGGCCCTGTTGGCAACGCTTTATTCCATGGCCGGCATGCTCGTCTACCTCTGGTTCCGTTTCCAGTTGATCTACGGCATCGCGGCCGTCGTAGCCTGCTTCCACGACACGCTCATCACCGTCGGCGCTTTTGCCCTGCTCAACAAAGAAATCAGCCTCACCGTCATTGCGGCCATTCTGACCCTGGTCGGCTATTCGATGAACGACACTATCGTCGTCTTCGACCGTATTCGCGAAAACCTGCGCCTAAGCCGCCGTGAGACTTTGCACGACGTGGTGAATCGCAGCATCAATCAGACATTGAGCAGAACCGTGTTGACATCGGGACTCACGTTTCTTACAGTGCTCTCGCTGTATATTTTCGGTGGCCAGGTTCTGAATGGCTTTTCGTTTGCGCTGGTGGTGGGCATTCTTATCGGCACATACTCCTCCATCGCTGTAGCTGCTCCGATGCTGGTGGCCTATCAGGATTGGCGGGCCGAGCAGGGCAAGGCAGCGGCTCTGCCGGCTGCAAGGCGCCCCAGAGCGTAAGGTTTCGATGGTCGTAATTGCACAGTTTTTGAAACAGGCTTGGCATCCAATGGTTTGTTCTGGTACAAGGGGAGCACAGTTCTGTGGTACCGTTTTGAAACCGGGAACATTCGAAGTTCCCGCGGTGTCTAATTAGAAGTAACCAACACCCGATTCGAGGCTGGCCATGTTTGAAGATTCCACGTTTGAATCCGGCAACAGGATCAAAAGCAAGAGCGGACGCTGGATGCTTGTGACAGGCATCATCAACGGTTCGATTCTCGTCCTGCTGATCCTCATCCCGTTGATCTATCCTGAGGCGCTGCCCAAGACAATGATGCTCACCGTCTTGACTGCTCCTCCGCCACCGCCACCTCCGCCTCCGCCGCCGCCACCGCCAGAGGTCGTTCACGTGGTCCACGTGCAGTCGGAGATGATGAACAATCAGCTCACCGCACCTACCCGTATCCCGCACGACATCAAGATTGTTGCTGAGAAGGAAGCTCCGCCTAGCTCCGGCTTCGGTGTGGCCGGCATGGAAGGTCTCGGCGGCAGCTCCGGCGGCGTCATTGGCAGCGTCTTTGGCAGCGGAAACAATGCCCCCAAAGTCAAGGCTGAAGCGCCCAAGAAAGTCAACATCTCCGGCGGTGTTGCCCAGGGCATGCTGCTGCAGAAGACAGTTCCCCTGTATCCCCCCATTGCCAAGGCCGCTCGCGTCTCCGGCACTGTGGTGCTGCAGGCCACCATCTCCAAGGCCGGCACCATTGAAAATCTTCACGTCATCAGCGGGCCCGCCATGTTGCAGCAGTCGGCCATGGACGCTGTGAAGTCCTGGCGCTACAGGCCTTACCTGCTCAACGGCGATCCTGTCGAAGTGGAAACCACAGTCAATGTGGTCTTCACGCTCGGCGGATAATTCTTACTCCGGCCCCTTCCCGGCGTTTCGGAAAGGGGCCTTGCTTTTGACCTGAATGCGAATCCTGAAAGAGCCGCATTCCTCAGCAACCGCAACAAAGTCGCAGTTCACAAGAAACTCCTTAGGAGGAACGATTCAGTGATTCTCGCTCAGCTCGCACATTTCGCTTCGCACACGGTCAGCAGCCTTGCCCTCTTCCAGGAAGGGGAGCAGGCAGTCAGTTTCAGCCCCATGGGGCTGTGGGAACACATGGGATGGCCGGCACGCACCATCGCCATCATCCTGTTCATTGAGTCGATCTGGTCGCTGGCCGTGATGATCGACCGTTACCTGTATTTCTCGGCGGCCCGCAAGCAGTCGCGCGAATTCGCTCCCAAAGTTGCCGGCGCCCTCAAGGACAGCAAACTCGAAGAAGCGATCAAGATCGCCGACCGCAACAAGAAGTCGCACCTGGCCGAGGTTGTCACTGCCGGTCTGCAGGAGTTCCGTTCGTCAGGCGGCGCGCCGACCGAGGAAACCATTGAGAGCTCCGGCCGCGCCCTCGAGCGCGCTGAGGCTATCGTGCACGCCAAGCTGAAGCGCGGACTCGCTGTGTTGGCCACCATCGGCTCCACGGCTCCGTTCGTCGGCCTGCTCGGCACCGTCATCGGCATTCTGAACGCCTTCCAGCAGATCGCTACCCAGAAGACCTCTGGTATCGGCGCGGTCGCCGGCGGTATTTCAGAAGCCCTGGTTACCACCGCCTTCGGCCTCCTGGTTGCCATCCCGGCCGTCATGGCCTTCAACTACTTCACCGGCCGTGTCGAGGCATTCGACGTCGAGATGGACAACTCCTCGAGCGAATTGGTCGACTACTTCATCAAGCAGAGCCACAAGCGCTAAGCGAAGCATTGATTGGCGCGCTGATTGGCGTGAGGACAGGCGCGAGCGGGAATCTTCGGAGGGCAGCAGGGAACCAATCTCTCCTGCCCACCGGTTTCCTCCCCGCCAGCACCACTCGGTTTCTGAAGGACACCGGAAGTTTCCGGGGAAAAAATCATAGGACGGAGCCCAAACAATGGGAATCGCGGTTCGCAACGAAGGCAGTAAGGTCAGCTCCAACATCAACGTCACCCCCATGGTCGACGTGATGCTGGTCCTGCTCATCATCTTCATGGTCATTACCCCCATGCTCCAGAACAAGGTGCAGGTCGACATGGCAAAAGTGGATAATCCCACGTCCATGCCCGACGCCGATAAAGAGGACGCCATTGTCGTCGCCATTACAAGAGACGGAGGCGTATTCCTGGGGCAAAACAAGGTCGCTGTCGCCGAATTGGGCGGCCTGGTGCGGGAAAAGCTTGCCGACAAGCCTGGCAAGACCATCTATGTTCGTGCAGATGCACGCGCACAGTTCAAGGCCGTCGAAGATGCTATTGACGCCGTACGCACCGCCGGTGTGGACGACGTGGGCTTGCTCACACAGAAGAAGGAAGGACCTGGCGGCGCTGGCGGAGAATAGTCCGGTCCGCGAAGGCACGCTGTTCTTAACGATTTCAAAGAACCAAGGAGTATGAAGCGATGGCTTTCTCAGTGGGTGGTGGCGGTGGTTACTCGTCCGACATCAACATGACGCCGATGATCGATATTCTGCTGGTGCTTCTGATCATTTTCATGGTCATCGTGCCGGTTACCCCGAAGGGTCTGGATGCCCTGGTGCCCCAGCCGCCCAAGGATCCTACCAAGACGCCGCCGCCCACGGATCGCACCATTGTGGTGCAGGTCATTTATCGCGCCGGCGCAGCTCCGGCGTACAAAATCAACGAGACAGATATGGCCAAGGCCGATCTGCTTCCTCGTCTGACCGAGATTTACGCCAACCGCGCCGAGCGTGTCATGTTTGTCCGGGGTGACGACGATGTCAACTTCGCCTACATTGCCGAAGTCATCGACATCGGACGTGCGGCCAACGTGGATCACATCGGTCTGATGACGCCCGCCATTCAGCTCGGCAAGTAGTCGGTCGCACTTGTCTCCCGGCGGAAAGAAAAGGGGGAACCCTGCCATGACGATGAACAGCAGCAATACCAAAGGCATGACTTCCGAGATCAACGTGACACCGATGATCGACGTTCTGCTGGTTTTGCTGATCGTCTTCATGGTGATCGTTCCCGCCATTCCTAAAGGGGAAACTGTGCAAGCGCCCAAGCCGCAGCTGAATCGAGAGCAGCCAAATCCTGAGACCGTTGTTCTTGAAATGTTGAAGGGCAACGGCGGGGATCTGACCTACAGCATCAACCAGCAGTTTGTCGCAAAGAAAGATCTGTCCTCGCGCCTGGCTTCCATCTACGCCAATCGCGCCGAGCGGGTCCTGTTTCTGAAAGGCGACGATCGGCTGAGCTTTAACGAAGTTGCAGATGTGATCGACATCAGCCATGCGGCTGGCATCGATCGCGTAGGATTGATGACGCCGAGAGTTTTGGCAGGCCAGTAGGGGGCCATCGGAATTAGGAGCGGATGAGTCGCTCCGACGAATTTGACGTTGCCTGCCTTTTTGGGGGAAAGTCGTTGCGGGCGGCAACAGGAGTACAATTTTTCAATCCTGGTTTCGGTCCCTCCCGTCCGCGGCCAGTTGCAAGAGATTCCAGGGGCGCAGTAGAAGGCGCGGCCTGAAGGAGAAGGATAAGAACATGAATGGACCCGCACGTAATTGGGCGTTGGCAATTGCCTTGGCCGGCATGGTGCTTTCCATGAGCGGGTGCAACCGCCTCGCCGCCCGTGACCAGTTGAACAAGGGTGTGGAAGCTTACAAAAGCGCCCGGTATGAAGAGGCGATCGGCCACTTTCAGAAAGCCACGCAGCTCGATCCAAGCCTGCCCATGGCAAAGACTTATCTGGCCACTGCGCTGGCTCAGAATGTCGTCCCCGGCCTGGATACCCCGGACAACCTGAAGACCGCCCAACAGGCGATCAGCATCTTCCAGGAAGTCCTCGCCAAGGACCCCAACGATGTCAACAGCCTCAAGCAGATCGCGGGCATCTACTACAGCATCAAGAAGTTCGACGATGCCAAAGCGTGGCAGAAAAAGGTTCTTGCCGTTGATCCCAAAGATCCTGAGGCTGCCTATACAGTCGGCGTAATCGATTGGACCCTGGCTCACGAAAACACCTTGAAAGAGCTGGTGCCCGCCGGTGTGACCGATGACGGCGAAGGCAATGCCAAGGCGCCCAAGAAGGTAATGGAAGTCATCAAGCAGGAGAACTCTCAGCTGGTGGAAGAGGGCCTGCAGTACCTGACCCAGGCTGTCGCCAACCGCGCCAATTACGACGATGCCATGGCCTACTTGAACCTGATTTACAGGCGCAAGGCGGACATCGATTTCGGGAATGACGCAGCGCGCAAAGATGACGTTGCCAAGGCGGAAGAATGGCGTACCAAGGCGATGGGAACCCGCAAGGCCAACGAAGAGAAGAAGAACGCTGGCCCCGGCGGCATCACCATGGATGCAAACGGCAACATGAAGTAAGCAGAAGCTAAATCAACTGCGTTCACCAACGGCCTCCGCTCTCCGCGGAGGCCGTTGGTTTATGAGTTCCCTTTACGTCGTCCAGATCCCACTCTTTATCGCAAAGCCAAGCGGTCATTCCGGGCAGCCGGATTTACGGTGTGCAAATCAAGTCGCGCGGATGAGCCCAAGCGGGTTGCGCCAATACAGTTCCGTGCCCCGTTCTTGCGACTTTCTTCTGGCGCAAGGGCGGGAAACCTCGATACTCACCCAGTCGGTTCTAGATTGAAAGCCCTTCGGAGATAGCTCTCTACTTCGACCCTTGATTGAGGATCTGGTCGGCCAGGTAGTTATGCACCTTGGCCTCGTCGCGCAACTTCTCGATATAAGCGGACCTCAACAGTTGCGCATGGCCTTCCCTGAGGCTCTGGCGAATGGTGGCCTGCACCTGGACATTGCTCAACGGCCGTTGCCCCGCTGCTTCCTTCGAGATCAGCCTATAAATGGCGTAGCCCTCAACCTTGTGCGAGGCGGGATTGACGACCGGAAAGACGTCGGTGAACTGGCCCGGCTTGAGCTTGCTGATGGCGTTGTAGATTTCAACGTCGGCTTCGTGCAACTGCGACTCGGGTATGAATCCCATATCCCCGCCACTCGGAGCGGTGTCCCTGTCCTCTGAAGAATTCATCGCCAAGCCGCCGAAGTCCTCGCCGTTCTCAAGCCTCTTGTGCAAGTCCTGGATCTTGTTCTTTGCGGCGGCATCACCCGATGCTTTGTTATTCTGCTGGTTGTTTGCCTGCGGCGAGGAGCTATTGGAAACCACGATCCTTGCAATCTGATAGCGCGGCTCAATCGGATTGAACTCCGCCATGTGCGCTGCATAAAAGTCTTTAATCTCGGCGTCCGTGATATTGATCTTGGAGTCGATTTCCTTGTTCGTCAGCTTGGTGTTCGTCAGGCTGCGGCGAATTTCGCGTTTCAGGTCGTCCAGGGTCTCTTTGCGCTGCTCCAGCTGCTTGTCAAACTCCTCTTGAGTGAATGGCAGCTTCATCTCCGTGAGTCTGGCCTGTACGTCCTCGTCGGAGGCAGTCACGGCCAGCTGGGCGGCACGCTGCTGCATGATCTCTTCGTCGATCATCTGCCGGAGAATCGAAAGCCGGGCAAGATTGGCCTGCTCGGGCGAAGGATCCTGCGGCGCCTGCCCCTGGCTCATTTTGACGATCTGATATTGCCGATCGAGCTCCGAGCGAAGAATATCCTTGTTATTCACAGTGGCCACGACGTCCGCCGAGGGGGTCCGGTTGCAACCGGCGAAAGGGCTCAACATGGCCCCACTTACCAGAATAAGAGCGGCGAAATGTGCATGATCCTGAAGAAAAGATCCAACTTGCAACCTGAAGTCTCCTGTGGGGTCAATCCACACCCCAGCATTCAAGGATAAATCCCCCAACTGGCTATACGATAGCCGAGCTTCATCCTATTTTCCGCCTCCAGAGGGCTGGGTCGGCGGAGCCGGCGCGGCAGCCGGAGCCGGTTGCGGCATTGGCGGCGGCACTTCGCCGGCCGCTCGCAGTGCCCGGTCGATCACCGTCCACAACAGTTCCTCCGGTTGGGCACCGTCCACCCGCTCGCCGTCGATGAACACCGCCGGAGCCGACTCAACCTTCAGCGACTCGGCTTCCCGCAGCGACGTGTGTACCTCGGTCTCATCCTGTTTCCCGATGCAGGCATCCAGCTTGGCAGCGTCCAGCTTGCCCAGTGCGGCCTCCTGGCGTGTAATCCGATCCAGTGCCGCAAAGCTCTTGGGCAGATTGCGGTCGGGGCCTGTTACCTCCGAGCTGTGACCGTGCAAATAATCCACAAACGACCAATAGACGTCCCCATTCTGCGTTGCCAGGCAGTTGGCATCCACAGCGGCATGCATCGCCCAGGGGTGCATCTCCGCCGGAAGAGGGTTGTCCTTGTAGATAAAACGAACCTTATCCTTGTAGCGCGCCAGCGTGTCCGGAAACAGCGATGCGTGCAGCCGGGCGCAATACGGGCATTCCAGGTCGTCGAAGTTGATCACCGTCACCTTCGCCGCCGGGTTTCCGCGTATGGGCCGTCCAGCCACATCGATCGTGAAGACCGGATCCTTGTCCAGGTCAAACGTCTCCAGGCGCGCCAGCGTCTTGCCATCGGTGGAGAGCAGGAAGTCGACCGTTGTGGTCTTCTCTTTGCGCGAAAGCGTCACCGGCAGCGAGTCGTAGCCGGGAATCTTGCTGGGTGTGCGGGCGCCGATAGCGACGGTGTAGTCCTGCGGTACGTTGAACTGCGAGCGGACCATGACCTCGATGCGGCGGTTCATCAACGCCGCGTCGGGCGAACTCTGAGCCGCTGATCCGGATGGTGCGGTTTGGGCTTTGCAGCCCGCAGTCAGGCAAAATGCGAGCAAGCCAGCCACTATTTGAATGCGTGACAAGTTAAATCCCTCTCAGAAAAGAATACCCCAGTGGCCATTCTTTTGGGCTATTTTCGCCCTTTGCCGCCCTGCGGATACTGAGTTGACGCGCAGCAGAGCGAAAAGCAACAAGATATGTACGCTGATAGCATTTAGTAATGCAGCGCTTCTCCCTGCCTGGACGACCGGAATTATCTCTAGAGTTCGATGCCGAAAACCAGATTGAGCTAGGTCCTTGCCCGCATTGCGGACAAAAGACTTCTCGCGTTTGGGGCTACATCTATCAATCCGACGCAGCGCTTGCGACCTATTATGTCGAATGGACACCACAACATCCTGAGAAGGACGCAACTTTCGATTTGATCGTAGGCAGGTGGGGCAAAGATGCGCAGGCTGCTGACCGTCAAGGGGTATCGGTCGCTTTCCGTGTCCTGGAGACCGGCCCGGCCTTTATGGTTCAAAACGCTGTCGCTCGGCCAATTGGGTCAAGTTCCCTCATCTCAGCAGCCTTAGATCGAAGCGCCGTGATTGGTACTCCACTCGCAGACGTTATTTTCGCGCTCTGTGACCTGGTCTATCTTGCGGACCCGAGAATAGAAGAATTGAGGAATTGAAAACTCCGGTCGCGTAACCGCTAAGCCCATCCCTGCATCGAAGTCGATTCAAGGATGGGCACGCAGTCATATAGAGACCTTATGCCGGCTCGTTCGTTTCCCTCGGCGGGGCGCCCCAGCCGCCGCAACGTTCCCGCATTCTCTGCTGGAACTTCTCGCGCTCTTCCGGCGTCATGCGCTCCCAGCGCCATCGCGATGGGCCGCCCCATTTGCCGCGGTCGCGCCCATGGCCGCCAAATCCGCCGAACAGGATCCGGCACAGCAACAGCAGTCCGAGAGACTGCCAGAAAGTAATCGCATGCCATCCGAAGAGCGCCGGCGCCAGCCAGTTCCACAGATGCATCACGATCTCGCCGAAGATCGCGACAAAAAGCACCATCGCCGGCGGCGCCACTAGAAAAATCCACCATTTCTTTCTCATTGTGTGTTCCTCATTTCGTCAAAAACTCGTCGTGAATGCTCTGCAGGCGCTCGCGCAAATGAAGCACCGCGTACCGCTTGCGTGAGAGCAGTGTGTTGATGCTTGTGCCGCTTTCCGCTGCCAACTCTTTGAAGCTGCGCCCCTCCAGTTCGTGGGCGACGAAGACTTCCCGCTGCTCGTCCGGAAGCTCGGCAATCGCTAGTTCCATCTCATCGAGCAGCACGCTGCGCAGGTAGAGCGCCTCTGGGCCGTCCTCGGGCGCGGGCAGCAAATCCTCAATGTGCAGCAACACGCCTTCTTCGTCTTCAGTCGCCGCATCCGTAAAGTTCTCCGGCTTTTTCTTGCGAAACATGTCCGTGATGCGATTGCGCGCAACGCTGAAAAGCCAGCCCGTCACGTAGTCAATCGGTTTCAGCAGGCGAGTGGCTTCCACCAATTCGGTGAAAACCTCCTGCACCAGATCTTCCACGTCCGATTCGTTTGGCACACGCTTGCGGATGAAATTGCGCAGCCGTGGCCGCTCCTTCGCCATCACTGCGGAGATTTGTCGGTCCTGCTCGATCATTGAAGCTGCGCTCACGGCTCATCCATCCATTCCTGAAGACGAAGGACGGCCGCATATATTGTAGGGATCCGGCCGGAACTTTTCCCGTTTTACCTTCGTATATCCGCGGAGTTATCGTTCACCGGGAATATTGTGGGAGGAGAAATGAAATCAGACGTTTCCCGTCTGCGATCCTTCTTCTTGAGGTTCCTTTACCTTTTCAGCGCCGTCGTGGTGGGGTTCGCCGCCTGGCCGCAGGTCTTCCATCAAGAACAACCATGGGATCTCATGCACAGCATTGTGTGGACCCTATACGCCGCGTTTTCGTGTCTGATGCTTCTCGGCGTGATGATTCCGCTTCGAATGCTGCCGCTGTTGCTTCTGCAACTCCTGTACAAGACAATCTGGATTGTTGCAGTGGCTTTGCCGCTCTGGCTGGACGGCCACCTGGCGATGATCTCCGCCACCATGATCTTCTTCGCAATCATCGTGATCCTCGACCTGGCGGTCATTCCTTGGAAGTTTGTCTTTCTGAATTACATCGGAGCGCTCGCCAGGCGCGCGGAGGAAGGCTGAGCCCTTCCGAAAAAAGCAAGCAGTGTGGTGTCTCCAAATTAATAAGCCGGCGGCAGCGTC
>Ga0302320_10008058_pt1 | contig 23021 bp, 24 predicted proteins | sample Bog_T0_3_FD_202130 | JGI IMG/M metagenome (GOLD analysis project Ga0302320, IMG submission 202130) | Peat permafrost microbial communities from Stordalen Mire near Abisko, Sweden - Bog_T0_3 | ecosystem: Environmental > Terrestrial > Soil > Wetlands > Peat | place: Sweden: Abisko, Stordalen Mire... | reverse complement strand
CTGCATCAACAAAGCACGCCTCGATTTCGCATTCGTCGTTGAACCTGATGGCTTCGACAGCCACGGCATGGTCATGAAGTCGTCTGATATCGCGACGAACTCCGTTCTGGCGGACGCGCGCAACGGGTTGCTGGACCGCTGCGAAACCGGGTCTTCTCAATGCAATTTCTGTTTTCACGCCATCTCGATGAATAACTTCAGGCATTTCGTGTACCGCGGCGCCAGGCGGACGGGATTGGTCATCATCCGCCACAACCATTCGCCTTTCAGTTGTTGGACGAGACGCGGCGCCCGCGTAGCATGGCCTGAAATGAAATCGAGGGCGGCGCCGACACACAGAAACCCCACTCGAGGACATTTGCGACGCAGCGCCGCGGCTAAGAGCTCCTGTTTCGGGGCGCCCAGCGAAAGGAAGCAGAGCCGTGCGCCAGATTTGTTGATGCGATAGGCTAATTCGGCGACTATCTCGTTGGAGGACTCGTTGTCGAGCGTCGGCGACTCGGCGCCTACAATCGGCAGATCGGGATAGCGTTTGCGCAGAATATTCACGGCTCCGACGAGAGAATCGTGTCCAGGACCAAAGAAATAGATGGGAAACCTGTCTCGCGACGCACGTGCGCAAACCGGCTCAACGAGATCGGCGCCGGTCGTCCGCTCGGCGGTGCGCCCATCATTGCGCAGCAGCCATACGACAGGCCAGCCGTCGGCAGAAATGAAATCAGCATCGCGATAGGCTTCTTGGAAGCGTTGATCCGATTTCAATTTCACTAAGTGATCGAGATTGAGTGTGAAGAAGTTGAAACCGTGACCGGCGCTCAACTGCGACGAGATAACTTCCAGCGCAGCGTCGCGACTATAGATATTCACTCTCGCGATGGCCGTTGTCGGCGCATCTTCGGATGTAGGCGACACGACCTGATCCGAGCCGGGCGGTGCAGCCATCCCTGTGTGAGAATGTCGCGACTGACGATCTGAAATCTTCTGTTGGAGTCGCAACATTCACTTTCTCCCGCACTTTCTCCGCGGAAGAAGACATAGTTAAACATACGAGAGAAGTGAATAGTAGGGTTACTTTTTGGTTAATTTTCGTGCTCCAGTCGTCCCCGACATGGCCAGACGATCGCCCCCACGCCGGTTTGTGCGAGCGACTTTCAGGAGGCGCTGTCGGCGCCTCTCGGCAGAGAAGCGCCCCGTCAGTAGTGATCGGCGGCGATGTCCGTTCCCGACGCCGATCGATCCTGGGCTTGCGCCCGCGCCGCGACGCGCTCGAACAGGCGGCGGCGCGCGTCGAGGTCCATGGCCACGGTAGACTGGATGAGGCACGCAAAATGCTCCGGCCTGAGGGAGTGCGTGAATTCCGCTTCTGCCTCGGGGCCGGCGAGCGCTTCCTCCCAGACGCAATGGACTGGCGAGACCTCCTGCACGAAGTGTCCGCTAGCCTCAATGCCCAGCGATTCGACGAATAGACCGTAGAGCGTATATTCGGAAAAATTCGGCATGCGGGCGAGAATCTTTCGCCAATCGCCGCCGCCGACCTCTTCGATACGCTCGATCATGCGACGTACGATCGAGCGCCGCCAGACCACGCAAAGGCCGATATAGTCGCCTGGCTCTATCGAATTTGGCCGCAATCCGAGCAAGTGATGGGCAGTTTCACGCCAGAGCCGGTGGGTGGCCAAGTCTGATGGCTTCGGATCGCGATAGAAACGGACTTTTCTGTCGGGTCGAAGCAGCGCGTCCATGCGCAGCGGACGGATGAATACGCCGTCGCTATCCATATGCATGATGATTTCGGTTGGACTATCGGCGCAAGCGGCGATTTTCATGATCTGCTGGGCGATCCAGCCGCGCACCGGCGGCCCGAAGGGGCTGAGATAGATATTGCGGCGGGGCAGGCACAGAAGCTTACGCAGCCGCGGCTCCGGCAGGGGCAGTTTCCAGAGCCAGCGCGGCAACAGGTCACGGTCCTGTGAGCCGATCGTCCGGCGTGGCCCGGCGAGCGGCGCGAAAAGCGCGAGATCGCGTGTGGGAACGAAAAGCCTGTGCGAAATGGCAGGCGCGACAAAACGGTCGACGCTCTCGCAAAGCATACCGCAATAAGCGAAATCGCCGGAAAAAGAAAGGGTGAGGACGCTGGCGTCCAGCGGCGCGGTCCCTCCGCTCATCGCGCCCACTCCATCGGCGCGATCGGCGAAAAATTCGATTCGACCGTCGCCGGCCGGTCAAAGCGTCCAGGATATTGCAGCATTTCCGTCACCTCGGCGATATGCACGGCGAAATCAGCGTCGAGGCGCGACGGCCGGCCTTCCAACACGGCTGTGGCCAACTCCGCCGGGCCGCGGGCGAAATCCATGGTCGGGCCGCCGTGCTTTCTGCGCAGGGCGGGCTTGCGCGCCATCGGCAGTCGGGTCGCGGTCCCGATTCCGCCAAAACGGCGCTCCAGCAAGCGGGCGAGCCGCCCTTGCGACGTCGGTCGAAAAACGACCGGCGAGGCATAATCCCACAATTCGCGAATTTCGAGGGCGCCTTTGTCGCCGACCACCCGCAGCCGATGGTCGTAGGGCGCGACAATGGAATTGGTCACCCGCGCCAACACGCCACCGTCGAATTCCAGCAGGCCGAGCGAAAAGTCCGGCGCCGGATGAGGCAGGGGCGGGTCGGTCTGCTTGTCGGCGATGAGCAGGGCGGCAAAGGCGGTGACACGACGAACCGGGCCGAAAAGGGCACAGAGGACGCTCAGCGCATAGCCGGCGTGCTCATAAGTGCAGCCGACCTCGAATTCGCCGCGCGCCGGCCAGGCGCGGCCGCTGCGGCTGAACCAATGGCGATAATCGGCCTTGTGGATCATGCCGTCGTCGAGTTCGGCATAGACGAGGCGCGGCGCGCCGATCTTGCCGGCGCGCGCCGCCGCCCACAAGGTCTGGACGTTTTCGCCGAGAATGTTGCAGGGCGCGGCGGCCAAGCGCAGGCGCTTTTCCGCAGCGAGATCGCGCAGAGCCGTCGCCTCGGACCGGCTCATAGCGAGCGGCTTTTCCGAATAGACGTGCTTGCCCGCCTCCAGCGCGGCGCGGGTCACCGAGGCGTGATTTTCGGGATCGGTGGCGTTGATGACGAGCTGGACCGCCGGATCGGCCAGCAGGTACTCGAGAGAACCGTAGGCGCGCTCTTTCCAGCAGGAGACGAAGGCGGCCAAGCGCTCGGGATCTCGGTCAAAAACACCGACGAGACGCAAGCAGTTCTGGTGCAGGGGAAAGCAGGTCCGATAAGAGTCGGCGATATAGCCGCACCCGACCATCGCCACGCCGATCCTGTCCGTCATCTTACGCTTGGCTCATGAATTGCGTCGCAGAAAGGTTAAGACGGAAAGGTTAAGAAGATGCCTTAGTTGAAGCAGGGCAATCGGGTGAACGACCTTGGCAGTTTCGACGCAGAGACTCCCTCTCCCCGCAAGCGGGGCGAGGGAATCCCGCGCCACATTCGTTCGCCCGATTGCCCTGTTAGTTGAAGCAGCCAGGCCCGGCAGTTTCGGGGGCGTACGGCTCGGTCCGCCCGAGCCATCGTGGGATGCGAATTGAACGGCGATCCGCCGGTCGCTCAGTGGCGAACTTACGGTCCTGCAAATTGTCGGCTGCAGAATTCGGCGCGAGGATGCGCTCGCGCCATAACCTCCGCACTCCTCGTTTCGATGGACAATCCCATCGGCGTTCATGCGGGAGTCTCCCCATAGAATGGGAAACCCAGTCGATTCCGGAAATCCAGAAAACGCGCTTCTGTACCGAGCCTCGAACTGTCAACCCCTTTTTCGCGTCGTCGCTCTGCCGAGTCACTCTTCTGTCCATGGTCGGCGCGTGGCCGCTGCTGCTGCGCCGCAAAGGTCGGCTGCGCCAGCAACGGACTTTTAACCAAAAACACGCGAAGATGCAGGCAAGGCGTGGTCAGGGCTGCCCGCGTGGGTTGGGGATACGCATGCTCTCGTCGCAATTTTCCGATAATCGCAATTTCCTCGCAAGCCACGCGACAGCGCAAACCGCGCTCGCCAATGATTTCTCGCAGCCCAATCCCTGGCGCGAGGCCGCGGTTTTGCTGGCGCGCCAAGTCCGCCGTCACGCGGGAGCGATCGTGCTCGCCGCGCTGGTGGGCGCGGCGCTGGTGGGGCTGGCCAAATCCGTCTTGCCCGTCACGTACCATGCCACGGCGCAGATACTGATCGATCCGCAGCAGAACAAGGCTCTCGGCGACGATGCGACCGCCTCGACGCTCGACGCCAACGCCGCCATCAATTACGTCGAGAGCCAGATGGGCGTCATGAACTCTGACCGCGTGCTCCTGCGCGTCATCCGCGAACAGGGGTTGGCCGGCGAGCCCGCGGCGGCGTCCAGAGAGGAAGCGCAGGAAAGCCCGCAATTGTCGCGCGCCGCCGATTTCGCCGAAAACAGGGCGCTCGCCTCCCTGGGGAGAGCGGTGACGGTCACGCGCGCCGAGCGCAGTTTCCTGGTCGCCCTGACCGTCGCCGCCGAAGATCCGGAGAAAGCGGCGCGCCTCGCCAATGCGCTGGTCAAAGCCTATGGCGACGTCAACCGGATCGACCGCGCCGCGGCGGCGGGCAAAGCGGCGACGGAATTCGACAAGAGGATCGACGACGTGCGCCGGGAGCTCGACGCCGGCGAAACGCAGCTGCAGGCGTTCAAGAACTCGCATCGTCTCGATGGGCTCAACGACGGCGCGATAGTGGAACGGATGACCTCCGGGGCGACCGACGCCTTGTCCGCCGCCGAAAATCGCGAAGCCCTCGCGAGGGCTCGGCTGAAGCAACTGGACGCCCCTCTCACCGACGTCGCCGACGTCACGGCGCTCGCGTCGGACCCGGGGTCGCGTGAGTTGCAGGTCCTGGTCGAAAGCCGTGTGGCGGCGGGGGCCGAACTGGACCGGCTCACAGCCACGCTCGGCGACCACCATCCTGCGCTGGAGACCGCCCGTTCGGAGGTGAGCGGATTCGACCGGCGCATCGCGCTGAGCTTGCAGAGGCTGCGCCAGACGGCGCGCGCCCAGCTCGAAGAGGCGCAGAATCAGAAGGCTGCGCTCAATCAGAAGGTCGTCGGGCTTGCCGCGGAGATGACCAGGGCGCGCGAATACGACGGCCCTCTGCATGAAATGCAGGACGCCCTCGCCGCCAAGCGCAAAGTCTTGACCGAATTGGAAACGCGACGGCGCGACGCCAACAACGCACGCGAGGCGCAGGAAGTCGATTTCCGCATCGTGTCGCCCGCGCGGGCGCCCATCGTCAAGAATTCCGCCATGAGCCTCGTCCCCTGGGTCGCGAGCGGCGCATTGGCCGGCGCGGCTCTGGCGCTGGCGGCCCTGACGATGGCGGCGCTGTTCGAAGAGAGCGCGCAGGCGACAGACGTCGCCGCGCTCCGTTCGAACAGGACTGCCGCGCCGCCGGCCGCTCCGCCCGCGCCGAAGCCCGCCGCCGCGCCGGCGCCGACGGCCGCGAAGGAACGAGAGCGCTTCGCCGCGACGACGGGCGTCCGGCGGCGCCCGGCGAGACGAGAGCGCTTCGTGGTCGGCGAAGTTCCGCTGCCGGCCGCCTGCATGCGCCGTATGACGCTCGACAATCTGGACCTCACCGCGCTCGGCTTCGTCACGCGCGCGCCGAGTTCGATCGGGCGCGAGTACGAGGCCATTCTCGACGGCTTGCCCGAGCCGACCGGGATCGTCGTCGTGACGGGCTCGAATGAAGGCGACGCCCGCACTTCTCTCGCGATCAATCTCGCGTTGACCGCGGCAGGCGACGGCGCTCGCGTCGCGCTCGTCGAAGGCGCGGGGCGCAACCCGCGTATTGTGCGCGCCGTGCGCGGCGCGACGCTCTCGCCCGTCCTCACAGGCGGCCCGGCTTACGAAACGCAGAACGGCGTGACCCTCGTGCTGCCGAAGGCGGGCGAAGAGGGACGCGGCCGGATCCGCCCCTTGCAGGCCCTCGACGAACTCGTCGCCAAGCGGGCCGCAGACCTCGATCTGGTCATCTGCGACGGACCGGACGCCGCGGAACCGGGAGCCAGCGAATTTTTCGGTCGCGCCAACGCGATCGTCGCGCTCGACGACGAAGAGTCGCTGGCGCGATTGGACGAAATCGGGTGCGCTCCGACGATATGGGTGCATGTCGCCTCCGACGAACGGCAGTTACGTCGCGCTTGATCTTCGAGGGCTCGGTCAGCGCAGTTTCCAGAGCCTCCCCGAAGGAAGGCTCCCCTTTCGCCGCCGGCGCATCGCGCCTTTCCGGCGATCGCTCGTGCGTCTCGGCGCCAAGGCCGATATCGCCACCGCGCTCGGCGCGCAGACAATCGAGCCTCGCGACGAACGGTTTCGCTTCGTCTCCATCGGCAATCTCAGCTTCGGCGAATGACCGAGCGTCTTCGGCGAGCCAACCATTGCATGCCGCCGCTTTTCTTGATCGGGCGTCCGCGGCTTCACCGTGACGTGCGCCAACCCAACTTGCCGCCATTCGGAGAAGGTCGCTTTCGAGCAGACCGCACTGCCCGACGAGTTGCTTGTTCCCGATATCGCATTCGTCCGCCGATTCACCTGCGTCAGGTGCGGAGGGCGTAAGGTCGCCATCATCCCCGACCGGACGACGCACAGGGCGGCCGGAGTGTGATGCGCCGCCCTTGGAGCCTGCGCATCAAGTTCGTTCCGACGGTGACGAAGGGGCAGGCGTGATGGAAAACTATAAGTGGCGCCAAAGCAACAAATAATATAATCCAATCTCTAAAACCGCGGAAAATGTCCTGTTGCTATCAGCAGGGCTGCAATTACAAGAAATACAACAATCACTTTGTTTTCAGAATGGGACGATTTATTCGTATACCCATCGGTCTTGGCCGGAGACCCGTCCGTATCCCTGTAATCCATCCGATTTTCTCCCCGCGTTCACGTTTCCTGCATGATGCAAAACAAGGCGATACTTTTAGTCCTCTACGTGTCGACGCGCCGCAGCGTCGAGAACGTGTGTCGATCAAAGAAACGGCACATGCCCAGTGTACAGTATAAAGGCTATGATCGCCGCCATGACGACGCCCATGGCGCTTGTGAGATCAGAATGGTTACTGTCGTCGGCGTCAGTCGTCTTCGGCCCTTCGTGCGTGCCGTACATGTCGTTGCTGACCATTTGAGACCTCTCCGTCCTGCGACCGCATGTTAATTCGCGTTTATGATTTGTTATTAATCCGCCAATCCTTAACAAGTCGTTAATAAGCGCTCCGTGCCTGTAATTAGCTCGGGCAACCTTTTTTTAACCTTAAATCTCCACGCGGTCGGCGCTTTCCGGTGCAAGCCCCAGGGCGGCCGCCGAGTCGATCGGGCGCGTTGTGGTGGAGTCGACACAATGCCGGTACCCGCCCGCGGCCTTCTCTTTGGCTTGGCGCGCATTGATCGCGGCAATCAATCTCGTCTGAGCCGCTCGCGCTCGGCGTCGTCCGGCGTGGGCCGAGGCCCTTCGCAACCGCTCGCAATCCATGCCTTGACTGCGTCCGTCTCGCGTCGGCCCGATGTCCGCGCCTTCGATCTCCGTCCGGCGGACCCGGATCGACTGGACGAGAGCCCCGGCAAATTCGGCAAGTTGCCCGGCGTCAGCGCCCGCGAACATCCCGATCCACTTCGTGACAACGCTTTGTCGAAAGTCCGCAATCGCAGCCTCGACTTTCTCTGCCGGGTAGATGGGGACGTTGCCGTCCCCATCCCCCACAGACCCGGACGTGCGGAATTCCCGCATCCGGTTCTTCACGATAGAGATTCGCTCGCGGCGGCGTATCCGTGGGCGATCTTCGCTGGAGGTAAAGGACGGCGTCTCAGGATTTCGTTGAGGCGCGCCGATGGGACGACGCTCTGACGATCTCGCCGAGACAACCACTTCCGCCGTATCCGCACCGCTCGACGGGCGAACCATCGCAATCGCCGAGCGTTGCCGCCAACGCCGTAGCAGGCGAAGTGGCCCCGCATCATCGATGACAGATGGCGACGCTGGTCGCGGATGGACCCATGGCCATTTTGCACAGCTCCGCGATCACTGGGCCAGCAAGCCGGTTCGCGAGGAAGTAAGTTGCCAAATGGTGAGTCATAACAAGCCTGTCGGCTGCGGCGGCGCTTTCGGCATAGCAGAAGACCTTCGCTCGAACTGCTTCGTAGCGACGAATTTGAGCGCCATTGTCGAGTGCGGCTCAGCGTTGAGCGCTTAATTAAACATTTAGTGATTTGTTTGTCATTTATCCTAGCTTTTCTCGACGGCGGTTTTTCATGGTCTCTCAAAGGCGTTTTTTCTTTGTAGATGCACTGCGTGGTATCGCAGCTTTGTCGGTAGTTTTGTTTCACGCAATCGCTGCAGGGCATGTTGCCGAATTTATTTCATCCTTGCCTTATCCAATCGTCTTTGTACTTAGGCATGGTGAGTTTGGAGTCGCCATTTTCTTCGTACTCAGCGGTTTTGTTATAGCACACTCGCTATACCAAGAACGAGTGACGATTCCCCTTGTCGCACGTTTTATGCTCCGACGCTCAATCCGGCTTGACCCGTCGTATTGGATGGCCATCGCTGTTGCTTTAGCGTTTTCTGCGTTATCGGCAAAAATTATTGCCGGAAAGGTTTCGGATTTCTCATACGGGCAATTGGTGGCGCACTTCTTGTACTTACAAGATATCCTTGGTTTTCGTGAGATAAACGACGTCTTTTGGACTTTATGCCTCGAAGTGCAATTTTATTTTATTTATTGCTTGATTCTGGCGGCTGGCCGAAACGATCCTGGTGTGCCTTTACAGGGAACTTGTACAATTGCTATGCTTTCAGCAGCTTGCGTCATAAGCGTTCTTTGGCCCACGGGAGCGATAACGAGCGGATTGTGGCAAGGCAGCTTTCTACCACTCTGGCATGCGTTCTTAATTGGATCTGCGGCGTATTGGACATGGAAAAACGCTGTCCTCATACCCTATTTCGTACTACTTTGTGTTGTAATAGGCGCGTTCGCCATAATTCGTGGCGAGTATTTCTCGATTGTAAGCGTTATTACGGCGGGAAGCTTATGGATCGCCGCCGTGACTCGGAAAATATACAGCGCGTTGGCATCGCGTTGGTTACAGGGGCTCGGAGCAATTTCGTACTCTTTGTATCTCATTCACAATCCGATAACCGGCGCGAGCTTTCGTGTCGGATTTATATTAACCGGCCGCAATGTAATGCTTGAAGCCGTATGGTGGCTTGTGTCGATTATTGCTTGTCTTGTAGCTGCAACCATATTCTGGCTACTCGTTGAACGACCGAGTATGAGATTGGCTAAATTTATATCATTGAGTCCTCAGCCGTCCCCTCATTTGAGGAAATCTAGATGATGTCAATAACTTAACAGAAATTCCCGGTTCATCATATTTGTCGTGGGGCGGCCGCGCAGAGCGTCACCGCCGGCCAAGCACCAATCATCCGGAAATCGTCGACCGCGCCGAGAGGACTGACGCCATTGAGCGCAGCCCGTGCGCACTCCGTCCGAACCCGCCGCCGCCTCTGGGCGAGGGCGGCGCCTTGTCGCGGTTTGGAGCCAGCCCTCGACCGTCCCCGGATCGCCTTTGCGGGCGCCGGCTGAGCCGGCGCAGGAACCGGCGATCCGTCATCGCCCCAGGACGTGCGGCGGCGTCTGATCCGGCGACGGGGCGAGTTGCGCGGTCCGTGTCGCTTTTCCTTCACGCTTCGGTTAGGATCGCCTTGCGATCTTGCGTCGGCGCGTTAGATGCGAGACGAGAGCATGGGCGCCGTCGCGTCCATCAGGGTTTTCTTGGATGACGTTCGTCGATTCTCAACAGTTGCAGGGCCGCCGCAGCGGCCATATCAAGTTGCATAGCCCGGAAGAATTCGAGGGCATGCGCAAGGCCGGAAGGCTCGCGGCCGAGGCGCTCGACCTGATCATCCCGATGGTCAAGCCCGGCGTCCCCACCAACGCGATCGACAAGTTCGTGTTCGAATTTTCGCGCGACAATAAGGCCTATCCGTCGCCGCTGAATTATCGCGGCTATCGAAAGTCGATCTGCACCTCGATCAATCACGTCGTCTGCCACGGCATTCCCGACGACAAGCCGCTGCGCGAGGGCGACATCGTCAATATCGACGTCACGTTCACCCTCGACGGCTGGCACGGCGACGCAAGCCGCATGTATTGCGCCGGGCCGCCCGCCCGCAGAGCGGCGCGGTTGATCGACGTCACCTACGAATGCCTGCTGCGCGGCATCGCCGCGGTCAAGCCCGGAGCCACGACCGGCGACATCGGCCACGCCATCCAGACCTACGCCGAATCCGAGCGCTGCTCGGTGGTGCGCGATTTCTGCGGCCACGGACTCGGCAGGCTGTTCCACGACGAGCCGAACATCCTGCACGCGGGACGGCGCGGCGAGGGCGTACCGCTGAAGCCCGGCATGTTCTTCACCATCGAGCCGATGATCAATCTCGGCGGCCCCGCCGTGAAAGTGCTGTCGGACGGCTGGACAGCGGTGACGCGCGACCGCTCGCTGTCGGCGCAGTTCGAGCACTCGATCGGGGTGACCGAGACCGGCTGCGAAATCTTCACCTGGTCGCCCGCCGGCCTGGACAAGCCGCCTTTCCCCACATGAGCGCAGACGGCGACGACGCCCATTATCTCGGTCACCGCGAACGGTTGCGCACGCGCTTCCGTGAGGCCGGCTCCGAGGCGCTCGCCGACTATGAACTGCTCGAATTGCTGCTGTTTCGCGCCATTCCCCGGCGCGACGTGAAACCGCTCGCCAAGTCTTTGATTTCCCGCTTCGGTTCGTTCTCCGAGACGCTCGCGGCGCCGCCCGAGCGGCTCGCCGAAGTCGAGGGCGTCTCCGCCAGCGTCGCCACCGAATTGAAGATCGTCGAAGCCGCCGCGCAACGGCTCATCAAAGGCAAGATCGCCCGGCGCCGGTTGATGGGGTCATGGTCGGAAGTCGTCGACTATTGCCGCGCGACCATGGCCTTCGCCGACACCGAAGATTTCCGCATCCTGTTCCTCGACAAGAAGAACGGCCTCATCGCCGACGAACCGCAAGGCGTCGGCACCGTCGACCACACTCCGGTCTATCCGCGCGAAGTCGTCAAGCGCGCTTTGGAGCTATCGGCCAGCGCCGTCATCCTCGTTCACAACCACCCCTCCGGCGACCCGACGCCTTCACAGCAAGACGTCAAGATGACCCTCGACATCATCGCGCTGGCGAAACCGCTGGGCGTGTCGGTGCACGACCACATCATCGTAGGGCGGCAAGGGCACGCGTCGTTGAAGGGGTTGCGGTTGATCTGAAAGCCTGGTGGCTAGACGTGTGTCGCAGCCCAACGCCCGACCGAAGCCCCGAACGCCGAAAGCGCGGTTCCCCAGCAGAGATCGACGACGGTCAGCAGCGCCGGCCAGGTCTTCAACGTCGCTTGATTGGTGAGATCGTAGGTCGCGTAAGCCGCGAATCCGAACAGCGCCGCATTGACGAGCGTGACCCACGCGCCCGCGGCCAATCCTGGGCGCACCGCAAAATACACCAACGCGAACACATAGATCAGATAGAACAGCGCCGCCGGGATCGGCCGAAAGCCGTCGAGCATCATCTCGCCGATGGCCGGGCGATAGAGCAGGGGCCCCATCTTCCAAAGCCAGACCGCATCGACGAGCAGCATCGATATCAGGGTCGAGACATAAGCAACCGCCAGGGATTTCATGGTTCGCCTCTCACAGGTCTAGAGCGTTTCCTGTTCAAACAGAGCCGTTTGTTGCTCCCTCCCCCTTGATGGGGGAGGGCTGGGGGGGGGGGGATACCCACGCACTTTCCGTGTGTTACCCCCCACCCCGGCCCTCCCCCACAAGGGGGGAGGGAGTCTGCGCTGCGACTCTCTTTGTTCGGATACCGCTCTAGTCCGTCAGGCGCCGTCGCCGGCCGCGCCTGCAGTTTCACGCCCTTCGTCCAGATCTTCAGCGCTTCCCAATGGATGCCAAAAATCACCCGCAGCGTGACCAACGGGATCTGAACAAACAGCTTCAGCAGCGCGCGATCGCTGAGCGCAATCCGCGTCGCGGTCTGGCGCGCGGTGAGCAGCAGCCCCTCAGCGTCGTTGACCTCGATGACCAATGAAAACCCTTGCTCGGGCGGTCTGACGCGGAACGCGTAGCGCAAGTCCATATCCATGAACGGCGAGACATAGAAACTCTTATCGCAGGTCTGGAAAATCTCGCCGTCTTCGACTTGCGCCACAGGCAGCAGATAGCCGTGCCGCTCGCCGAACGTATTGTCGACTTCCCACAGGATCGCCGCCACTTCGCCATTGCGGCGATGGCAGAAGAAGATCGACAGCGGATTGAAGGCGTAGCCGAGCAGTCGCGGCATCGTCAGCAGTCGGATCGGGCCGCCGTCCGGCTCGACGCCAGCGACACGCATCGCCTGTTCGACTTGTCCTCTGAGATCGCGACCCGTGCGGTCGCCGCGGTCCCGACGGAAGAACGAGAACAGATTGAAGCGATCGACGGAGAACAACCGCAGGCGTCGGTCGAGATTTTCGAGTTCGTCGAGATCCAGCAGCATCGACCAGATCCGGTAGGCCAGACGATGGTCGCGCGGTCGCCAGCGGCGATGCGACACGCGCCCGGGATACAGCGCCGAGGCGAGGGGTTCGCTCATTCCGCGGCCTCCAGAAATCGGAAGGGTTTCGCATCGGAGCAACGGAAGATGCGTGCGCTATCCTCGGCGACAGCCCAGGGCCGGGCGACGCCGCCGAGTTCTTCGGCGACAGCGAGCCCGGCTTGCAGGCCGTCCTCATGGAAGCCGGCGCCGAAATGGGCGCCGCAGTACCAGACGCGATCGACTCCCTGGAGCGACCACAATTGACGCTGCGCCGCCAGCGCCTCGGCGTCGAAGGTCGGGTGCTCATAGATGAAGCGGGCGTGAACGGCGTCGGCGCGCGGCGGGCGCGGCGGGTTGAGCGTCACGAACACGTCGGGCGCCTCGCCGAGCGGCTGCAAGCGGTTCATCCAATAGCTGACGGAAGACCGGCGCTCGCCGCCTTCGGTCTCCGACAAATAGTTCCACGCGCCCCAGGCCCGTCGTCGTCGCGGCATCAGCGCGGGGTCGCCATGCAAAAACGTTTCGTTGCGCGAGTATCTGAAAGCGCCGAGCCATCGTCGCTCGTCCGCGCTCGGCTCGGCGAGCAGCGACAAGGCGACGTCGGCGTGAGTCGCCAGCACGACATGGTCGAAGGTCCGGCGACCGCCGCGGGCGTCGACGACGTCGGCGCCGCGGCCGTGGCGCAGAATCGCAGACACCGGGCGCGAGGTCAGCACGCTCTGCGCGAACGGCTCGGACAGACGACGCACATATTCGCGACTGCCGCCCACGACCGTGCGCCATTGCGGCCGTCCGGTCAGCCGCAGCAGGCCGTGATTGGCGAAGAAGCGAATGAACGCCGCGGCGGGATAGCCGCCAACTTCGGCCGCCGGGGTCGACCAGATCGCCGCCGCCATCGGAAACAGGTGATCGTCTCGAAACGCACGGCTGTATCGCCGCTGAAACAAATAGTCGTCGAGGGTCTGGTCGCCGAGTTCAGGCAGGTCGCGCACCGCCTGACGATAGAAGCGCGGGATCTCCGATAGCATCGACCAGAAGCGGCGGCGCAGCAGATTGCTCGGCTGCGCGGCCAGACTCATGAGAGTGTCCGCACAATATTCGAAGCGGCCGCGCTCCAGCGACGCGGTAAACGACATGTTCGAAGCGACGGTTTCCACCCCGAGCCGCGCAAACAGAGCCGTCAGATTGGGATAGCACAGTTCGTTGTAGACGATGAACCCGGTGTCGACGGCGATCCGCCGCCCCGCCGCTTCGATATCCACGGTATGGGAATGTCCCCCGATGCGCGCTTCCGCCTCGTAGACCGTCACCTCATGGCGTTGGGACAGCAACCACGCCGCCGCGAGACCGGATATTCCCGTTCCGACGACGGCGATCTTCAACGGGATGCTCGGTCTGAAAGGATCACTCGACAACATCCGCGTCTCTCCAAATCGAAGGGGCGAAATGCGCTCTGCCCAGATCGAGGCCCCCCGGCTTGGATTCTGATACGAATTGCGACGCCGTTAGTTTCACGGCGGCGGGAGTTTTTTCGGCCGGCGACGAAACCTCCGCGCGATTCGTTCGTATGAGGATTGGAGGTCGACCGTCGTGCGCTTTGCATTTCTCCTTGTCGTCGCAATGGGCGCCGCGATGTCGCTGGCCTGGGCGGCTCGACGCCGAGGCGCGTCGAGCGGATGGATCGATGCGATCTGGTCGGCGACGGTCGGAGTCTCCGGTCTGGCGACGACGTTGGCCGTTTGCGGCCTCGGCGAGCGACGCGCGTTCGTCGCCGCGCTGGCGCTGTTCTGGTCGGCGCGGCTCGCCGTCCACATCGCGGCGCGCACGCGAACCGGCGCCGACGATCCGCGCTATGTCGAACTGGAAAGAGACTGGGGGCCGAGGGCCGCTTCGCGACTCTGGTTGTTCCTGCAAATTCAGGCCGTCGCCGGCCTCGTCCTGGTCATGGCCATTGCGTTGGCCGCCGCCAATCCCGCGCCCTTCCCGTCGCCTTTAGACGCTCTCGGCTTGACGGTGTTCGCCGCGGGTTGGATCGGCGAAACGGCCGCCGACGCGCAGTTGCGCGCCTTCGCGCGCGCGAAGGCGACCCGTGGCGGCGTTTGCGACGTCGGCTTGTGGCGATGGTCGCGCCATCCCAACTATGTCAGCGAGTGGCTGGTCTGGTGCGGTTTCGCGCTCATTGCGCTGCAATCGCCTTCCGCGTTTCCGCTGGGACTCGCAGCGCTCGCCGCGCCGGCCCTGATGTATCTGCTGCTCGCGCATGTCTCCGGCGTCCCGCCGCTCGAAGCGCATATGATCGAGAGCCGCGGCGCCGCCTATCGCGACTATCAACGTCGCGTCCCCGCCTTCTTCCCGCGTCCGAGGCGTTTCCGATGAACCTCATCGCTACCGCAGTCAAAGCGGCCGAGCGCGCGCCGATCCCCGACGCGATTGCGTTGCGGGGCGTCGATTGGTTGTGCGCGCGCACCGCGCGGCGACTGGCGCGCGCCGACGAAGCGCAGGAGGACGCATTCGCGCGCTCCATGGACCATTTCCCCATCGCCCCGCAGCCCCAGGCCGCCAATCGGCAACATTACGAGATCCCCGAGTCGTTCTTCGGCCTCACGCTCGGCCCGGCGCGCAAATATTCGTGCTGTCTGTACCCGACGGATACTGCGACGCTGGCGCAAGCCGAGATCGCCGCGCTCGAAGCCACCTGCGCGCACGCCGACCTCGCCGACGGCCAGCGGATTCTCGAACTCGGCTGCGGCTGGGGCTCGCTGACCCTGCATATGGCCGCCGCCTACCCGAACGCGGCGATCACGGCGGTGTCGAATTCGCTTTCGCAACGCGCCTATATCGTCGCCGAGGCCGAGCGTCGCAGGCTCGGCAATGTGAACGTCCTCACTGCCGACATGAACGCCTTCGTGCCGCCGCAGTTCGACTTCGATCGCATCGTGTCGGTGGAAATGTTCGAACACATGTCGAACTGGCGCGGCCTGCTCGCGCGCGCGCGGCGCTGGCTGCGTCCCGACGGTCGGCTGTTGCTGCATGTGTTCGTCAGCCGCACGCGATCCTATCGCTTCGATCACGACGACCCCGCCGACTGGATCGCGCAGCATTTCTTCACCGGCGGCATCATGCCGGCGCAGGATCTGCCGCATCGTTTTTCCGACCTCTATACGGTCGAGGCGGAATGGCGCTGGTCGGGGCTGCACTATCGCCGCACCGCGCTCGACTGGTTGAAGACTTTCGACGCCAACGCCGAGCGCATCCAACCGATCCTGCGCGATGTCTATGGCCCCGACGCAAGACTCTGGCGTCGGCGTTGGCGGTTGTTCTTTCTGGCGACGGCGGGGCTGTTCAGCCATGCCGGCGGCGAGGAATGGAGGATCGGCCATTATCGCCTCCGCCCCGCCACACGATGACGAGCGCCGATCCGCAGCGCGACGCCGCGACGACAGTCGCCTGGTTGATCGTCGTCAACAAGCCGTTCTACCCGCTCTATGTTTGGTGTCTCGGCGGCTCCGCCCTCGCCGCCTGCGCGACGCTGGCGGCCATGCCGGCGTTTGCGGCGCTGGCCTGGGCGGGGCGGCGCAATTCACGGGCGATCCGGTTGGGCTTGCCGCTCGTCGGCCTCGCCGACACGCTGTTCGCCACCAAAGTCTTCGGCCCGGCGAGCGGGACCGAGTTGTTTTGCTTTCCCTGCCTGCTGCTGGCGATTCTCGGCGCGCGCGCCGACGAGCCGCACGCGGCGCGCGGGCTGGTTGCGACGATCTTTGTCGCCTTCGTCGCCGCCCATGGTCACTACGGAGCGCCGCTCTACGCTTGGCCGCCCGACGCACTGGCGCGGGTTTTCGAACTCAACGTTTATTCGGTCGCCTCGCTCAGCGCGTTCGTCTGCTTGCGGTTCGCCGGGGTCGCGCGTTCGCCTCCGGCTGGACCCGGCGTGGTTTCGGAGTAGACTCGCCGCCACAAAGAGGGGGCGACACTATGCGACTCTCGTTTCACGGCGCCGACCGCGGCGTCACCGGCTCATGTCACCTGTTCGAGGCGGCGGGCCGGAAAATCCTGGTCGATTGCGGGTTCTATCAGGGGGGCCGGCAGATCGAGGAGGAGAACGCGGAGGATTTCGGCCTCGATCCCGCCGCCATCGACGTGCTGCTGCTCACTCACGCCCATCTCGACCATTGCGGGCGGATTCCCGTGCTCGTCAAACGGGGCTTCAAGGGCGAGATTATTGCGACCGCGGCGACGCGCGACATGACGCGCATCGTGCTGCTCGACGCCACCCACTTGCAGGAGGAAGACCAGCGCCGTCGCGCCCGCGTCGCCGAGCGCCGCGGCAAGGACGGCGAGGAGTTCGAACCGCTCTACGGCCTGATCGACACCCTCAACGCGTTCGACCGTTTCGGCCGCGTGGCGGACTACGAAGCGCCCCTCGAGCTGGCGCCCGGCCTGCGGGCGACCTTCTTCGACGCCGGCCATATTCTCGGCTCCGCGAGCGTGCGCATCGAGGCCGATGAGAACGGCCGGCGCCGCGTCGTCGTGTTCTCCGGCGACATCGGCAATCCCGGCCGTCCGCTGCTCGTCGACCCCAAAGCGCCTACGGGCGCCGACGTCGTCGTCATGGAAACGACCTATGGCGACCGGCGCCATCGCAGCCTCGCCGACTCGCTGGCCGAATTCTACGAGGCGCTCAACCAGAGCTTCCACAGCGACGGCAACGTCGTCATCCCGACGTTTGCGCTGGAGCGCGCGCAGGAGCTGCTGTTCTGGCTGCGCGACGGCGTCGAGACAAATCGGCTCGGCCCGGCCCTGCATGTGTTTCTCGATTCGCCCATGGCGATCTCGGCGACCGAGGTGTTCTCCCGCTACCCGCAGGACCTCGCCCCGCCGATCGCCGACATGATTCGGCGCGGGATCGACCCGCTTCGCCCGCCCGGCCTGAAATTCACCCGCGAGGCCTCGGAGTCGGAGGCGCTCAACCGCGTCTCCAGCGGCGCCATCATCATGGCGGGCTCGGGCATGTGTACGGGGGGCCGGGTGCGCCACCACCTGCGGCACAATCTCGGCCGCCCCGGCGCCTCCGTCATCTTCGTCGGCTTCGCCGGCGAGGGCACGCTGGCGCGCGAGATCATCGACGGCGCGCGCACGGTGAAGATCTTCGGCGAGCCGATCCGGGTACGCGCGAAAATCCACACCATCAACGGATTCTCGGCGCATGCCGATCAGCACGAACTGCTGGCCTGGCATGAACGCACAGGCGCCAAGCGCACCTTCCTGGTCCACGGCGAAGCGGGCGCGATGGAGGCCTTCGCGGCGAAGCTCGGCGGCGCCGTCGAGCAGCCGAAATGGGGGGAGGCGTTCGAGATTTGAGGGGGCGCGCGAGCGCGCGGGCGGCTTATGCAACGCGGGCGGCCTATGCAATCGGTATCGCGTCCTCGTGACGCCCTTTTTGAAATGAGAAACGTCTTCCGACGGGGTGACCATCGAATTGGTCCCGCTCTCGATGGCGTTCCGAATCTGAGGCCGATGGCGCACAATCGTGAATCGGGACGAATACAATGGCGCGACCTACGAGCCACAAACCTCACAGCGCGCTCCCAAGCGCAGATCTGCGGTATGCACACATCTCTTGGTGAACCGCCGCACCACCAATAACCTCGTCCCGAGCTTGTCGAACGACGTTCCAGGGGAAACCGCAGGTCGTGCAATCAGCCGGGATCCGACAGGCTTTCGCGGCTGCGACCGCTTCTGGCTCTTCCCTTGGTTGTAGCTGGAGCGTCCTTCGACAAGCTCAGGACGAGGTCATGGGTGGCGCGACCAGATGTGTACATACCGTAGAAGCGCAGATGGGAAACTCCGGATATCATCGTTCCCACGGAAGGCGCAACGATCGGAGTCAAAGCCCTGAACTCGCTCGCAGGCAGTTCGTGCCCTCCGATCGCGTCCTCGCAACGCGACGACGACGTGCGCGTTCGGAGGGCATGCGTAGATTCCGAGCCTTCCCGTCGAGGCGCAAAGGTATATCGTTCGATTATAGAACAGTGTCGAGCAGCGATCTTACCCCGGTTGCAGCTCGAACTGAGGCGGTCGCCGGCGCCCCTCCCGCGACCGCCATTTTTTTTTGCGAGCGTCAATTTCGAAGGAGCGCTTCATCTCGAAGCGCCAGAGGAAGAACGGCCGGGGTCGAGCGTGGCCGCGTCGCATGGCTTCAACCGCATTCGGCGCTCCTTGCTGGCTGCGCGCGCTGGTAGTTTTTGCGCTCCCAATGACGTCTGCGTAATGACGCCGTGACATCCCTCGGCGACGTCTACGAAGAGACGCGGATGACGCCTTGCACGCGCGACGATCATGGCGAACGCAACCAAGTTTCGCTGCATTTGAGTTGCCCGCGTTCCGTTCGAATCCATGGAGTGCGCCATGACCAGATTGAACCCGGAATTCTACCGCAGGGCGGCGGAACGATGCCGTCGGCAGGCCAATTCAACCGCGAATTCCAGCGAGTGGGCTCGCTTTTCGCTGGCGTGGGAAGGCCTCGCGTCAATGGCCGAGAAATTGGGAGTTGCGGCGGGCGCCGGCCCGCAGCGCCCATCCGGTCCGCAGGCTGGCGCGGCGAACTTATAGCCGACCATTGAAGAGATCGGGAAGCTCCATGGCGACGATGCGGCTGACGTCTGCCGATGATTTCCCGGTTGTATGCGTCGGCGGTTCGGCGGGGGGGCTCGACGCCTATATAAGACTTCTCCAGCATCTGCCCTGCGACCTGGGCGTCGCCGTCGTCATCGTCAACCATCTGCGAAAAACGACGACGCGGCTGCACGAAATCCTGCCCAACTACACCAAGATGCCCGTCGAACTGATCACCGAAGGGCTGGTTATCCGTCCAAACCGAGTGTTCGTCATTCCGCCTCGGCGCGATCTGCATGTTCTCGACGGGGAGTTTCGTCTGAAGCCCATTTCGAAGCCTCGGGGTTGGCCGGACGTGATCACTGTCTTTCTCCGGTCGCTCGCAGAAAACTGGAGCGGCAAACTCATCGCGGTCATCGTCTCCGGGTATGACGGAGACGGCGCCGCCGCGCTCTCGGAAATCCGCGACGTCGGCGGCGTCACGATCGCCCAGAAGCTCGAAACGGCTTCGCAGCCCGACATGCCCGAAAGCGCGATTGCGAGCGGATATGTGGATTTCGTTCTTTCGCCCGAGGGCATCGCGCTGGAAATCGCGCGGATCGCAAAGGCCGCGCAATTGTGAGTGCGCGCCATTCGCCCTCATAGGTATATTCCGGTCCTACCGCGCCCGCCGACACGGGGCTAGCGTGTGAAGACTGAATAGAGTCGCGCCCCGATCTTTTGCCCTGGATCGAGGCGCGTGCTCTGGCGGTCGTTGGTGACCTCCGCGACCGCCATTTTTTTGTCCCAAGGCCGACGGCCCGCCGTCGGTAGACAGTAAACGCCCATCGGCTTTGAGACCCCACGCTGAAACGCAATCGCATAGAGCGGAGGCCGCAACCCCGTGGGCACTGAGAAGCGCGAAAAAACGGCGACGCCCAAGCGGGGCCTCATGTGGTTCGTGAGGATTTTGGGTCCCGGTCTGGTTACCGGCGCGGCGGACGACGACCCCTCTGGCATCGCCACCTATTCGCAAACCGGCGCCCAATTCGGCTTCGGGCAGATTTGGACCTCCCTTTATCAAATTCCTCTCCTCATCGCCGTGCAGGAGTGCTGCGCGCGCATCGGCGTGGTGACCGGCAAGGGCTTGGCCGGCGTGGTCAAACAACAATACAGTCGCACGATCCTGGTCGGCGTCGTGTTGCTGGTCGTGGTCGCCAACACGATCAATGTCGGCGCGGATATTGGCGCGGTCGCCGCGGCTGCGCAGCTCGTCGTGAATGCGCCGTTTTGGCTATATGCCGTCCTCACCGCAGTCCTCATTGCCGTATTGGAAGTTTGGTTTAGCTACCGTACCTACGCGAAGGTCCTCAAATGGCTGTCGCTGGCGCTGTTTGCCTATCCGGCGACCGCCTTGATCGTCCGCGAGCCGTGGGGAGACATCCTGCGGGCCACGTTCATTCCGCACATTGAATTCACGTTCGCGTTTCTCTTCCTCATCACCGGAGTGTTCGGCACGACTATCTCTCCCTACATGTTCTTCTGGCAGGCGTCGCAGGAAGTCGAGGAGGAGATTGAGCAATCCGTGACCAAGACCCGGAAGGGAAAGCCGAGGCTCCCCTTCGACTTCATCGGCAACATGCGAATTGACACCGCTGTCGGGATGGTCGCCTCCGAAATCGTGCAGTGGTTCATCATCATGACCACGGCGACGGTTCTATTCAGCCATGGCGTCAAGAACATAGCCACGGCTGCGGACGCGGCGAAAGCGCTGGAGCCGCTGGTTCAATCGTTTCCGAACTCCGGGCAGTTGGCCAAGGATCTGTTCGCCGTCGGCGTTGTTGGTCTGGGATTTCTCGCGATCCCCGTGCTGGCGGGTTCGTCGGCCTACGCCCTGTCCGAGGCGTTGGGCTGGAAGCAAGGCCTGTCGAAGAGGCCTGGCGACGCTCGCGGTTTCTACGGCGTGATCGTCGTCTCGACCCTCGTTGGCCTGGCGCTGAACTTCGTAGGCGTCGATCCGATCAAGGCGTTGGTTTTCACCGCCGTCTTCAACGGGATTGCTGCGGTTCCGCTGTTGTTTCTCATCGCCAGAATCAACGGCGACAAAACCATCCTCGGCTCGCACACGGGCGGCGTCTTGTCGCGTTCGCTGGTCTGGCTCGCTGTGGGCGTCATGGGGCTCGCTGCGGCGGGCCTGCTCTACACCGCGCTCGTACCGCAGTGAGGCGGCTCGGGTTCGGCCAGAAGCTCGAAACGGCTTCGCAGCCAGAAGGCGCGATTGCCAGCGAATGTGTGGATTTCGTCGTTTCGCCCGAAGGCGTCGGCCGGGAAATCGCGCGGATCGCCTTTGCGATACGCCGCCGGCCGGCAGCCGATCAGACTACAGCTCGAATGACGAGGACAACCGAAGCCTGGCCTGATCCACGGGCAGGATCAGGTTGCCGTCACGATCCACGATCCAGACGGAGTCGGCCCGCTTCCCGAGGATCAAGTCGGCGCTGCGTAGTGCGGCCTCGACGGTCGGGTGCGAGTAATCTCTTGCGGATGTCCCCAGCGGCTCGACTGGCGTCGTCAAACGATCGTACGTCATCGCGATGGCTCCTCGCCCCATCCAACAGCCGTCAGCCGCGGACCAGGAGAAAGACGATTATGATCACCACCAGCAGGCTGAGACCGCCGCCGTACATGTGGAACGGCGGACCCATATAAAAACCGCCGCCTCCGAACAGAAGCACAAGGATGACCAGAAAAAGAATTAGACCCATTTTCGTTCTCGCATCATCGCGGACATTCGGAACTGGCTATATCGATCTCGTCACGCTCGCTTGATAGCGTCGGAATCTACCTACAGGCTCCGTTCGTCCAACTGACGCGGCGATCGTTTCGACTTCCACTTCGTCCGGCCGTCCTGCGTGTTTTCCGAGTCTTCCGCACCTTCCGCGCGGGGCTAGGGTCAATCAAGCGACTCTGTGTCGGCGCCACTCCGGCGCCGACACAGAGTCGCTTGATTGAACGGAGTTCTCACGATGGATAAAGATCGCATCGCCGGCGCCGCAAAGACTGTCAGCGGCAACTTCAAGGAAGCCGTCGGCAAAGTCACCGGCGACCAAAAGACGGTCGTCGAAGGACGTGCCGAGCAGAAGGCCGGCAAGGCGCAGAACGCCTTGGGTGGACTGAAGGACACGCTCCGCGACGTCCAAAAGGGGAAGTAGCGCGCCCCACGTTTTTCGACCGGCGATCCGCTTGCGACGAAGCGAGCGATCGCCTTCCTGCATTCGGCTGCGGCCTGTAAGCGTCGACTTCGCGGGGGCGTCGTGATGATCGAGCCCATGCTGCGTCGATTGCGAACGCGGCAAAGGGCGGCCTGACGATCGACGCGAAGTCGCCGCTGGCGCGTCATACGCCAAACAATCGAGTGAATGGAAGCCGTCCGAACCAGGCGACGCCGCCGATATCAAGCGACGAGTAAGGGATTCGTCTGCAGACGCCGAATGAAACAGCCGTCTCGGTTGATCGCATTGCCGACATGCCTACGGGCCGAAACGCCGAGGATCGTGGACCTATGAATCGAAACGCCCTCTATCTCATCATCGCCATACTCATTCTGGCCGGCTGCGCAATGGGTTATCAATTGTACAGCGAACGACAGAAGACCGATCGGGTGGAAATCGAAGTCGGCAAAGACGGGATTTCTATTCAGAAGAGGTAATTGCAAAAATATTTTCAGCCATTGATTGATCTATTTGATATATTTAGAGGCTATCTGGCACAATAAAAGTAGGCGACGCTGAATATTTCAT
>Ga0302320_10008056_pt1 | contig 23024 bp, 18 predicted proteins | sample Bog_T0_3_FD_202130 | JGI IMG/M metagenome (GOLD analysis project Ga0302320, IMG submission 202130) | Peat permafrost microbial communities from Stordalen Mire near Abisko, Sweden - Bog_T0_3 | ecosystem: Environmental > Terrestrial > Soil > Wetlands > Peat | place: Sweden: Abisko, Stordalen Mire... | reverse complement strand
GTTTCTTGTTGCAAAACCTCATCCTCACTCGAGGGACCCCGATTCCACCCGCGTTCAGCTTGACTAATTTGGCGTGTAATGCATGTGTAATGCAAATGAAGGCATTCAATGTCCGATTGGCCGAGCAGGACCTGAAGCGGCTTGACGCAAGGGCCCGGAAGCGGGGCGTGTCCAAGACGGCTCTGTTGCGCGATTGGATTCGCGGAAGTGAAGACCGGACGGTGGCCGATATTCGCATTTGGGAAGAGCGCAATCTCGGCAACAAGGGCCTCCGCATCCGGTGTGACTGATTACCTCCTCGATACCTCGTTCCTGATAGCCTATTTCAACGAAGTGGCTGACCGTCAGGACGGTCCAGCCCGCGCATTTTGGGCTATGAAGCCTGGGCGCGCGCGCCTCTACGTGTCCATCGTGACGCTTTTCGAGCTTCTGGAGGGAGCCGAAAACCCGGACGAGTTGGAGGGCAAGGTATTCGAAGCGGCAAGCGTTTTGGGATTGCATCGGCAGCACGCCCGGCGCGCCGGCTTAATGCAGCGCCGGGCCAGAGAATCCGGCCGCCGAATGGGCGAAAACGATGCTTGGATCGCTGCCACCGCCACATTGGCCAACCTCAAGATCGTCGGAGACGACGATAACGCCTTTGCCGGTCGGCCAGGCGTTGCTTACTCCAATTTCCGCACGGGCGCGCCGTAGCGCCGTTTTCAACCGACGCGCAATTTCCTGGAGTGGGAGCAGACAGCTCTCCGCGCACACCAGCTTCTGCGGAAAGCCCTCCTGCAGGTGCAGCCGCACCGCCTTCAGTCTCTCCTCGAAGGTGTAACGCCGTCCACACTTCGCGGCGCGGGATTCCCGCGCCGTCTTTGCCTCTACTTTGTTTTCCACTTCCATGGTAACACTCCTTGTATCTTTGGAGTGTCACCCCATTTCCACGTCAATGCGTTAGCCTTGTCCAAAAAGCAGACGTAGCACCCTTTCATTTCTCTGGTCAAAAGAACGCGGTACGTGTTCTTGACCAGTTCCACAAATCGCTCGCCTGCCCTCTTCACAATCGAATCTTGGGAATTCCGTTTGTCCCCCTTCCATCCTTCGCCAGGCCGATAAACCAAGTCCGTGCCAAAGATAACGCCGACGTAGTCGAATTCGAATCCTTGCGCGGTGTAGATGCAGCCGACTTGGTTCTCCCCGCCGGGACTGTATGCCCAAAGCGGTGCCCGCGGGATGCCCTTGGCCAAACGTCGCGCTTCGGGTTTGGCATTCCACGGGCGACGGAACCCTCCGACATTTTTTGGAGGCAGGCTATCGAGGACTTCGCGCGATTGAGCGGCGACAGGCGCGCCGCGAATTTGGATCCTGGCACCGAGCGGCTGACCCAAATCATCGATCAATTTTGCGCTTTTCCGGCGTCGCTCGGCAATGAGGGTCAACACTACAAATTGCAATCGCTTAGAACTTCGAAGCCGTCCTCCACCGACCCTCCTCAGAGATCAAATGGGCTCGAGCCAAACATTGCGAAATTGGATGACGATGCCCTCGAGCTGGAGGGCGATCGAGCCGGAGCTTACGGTGATTTTCTCGACGTGATTTTCCAGGACGCCGTTCACGTACACCTCGACGGTATCGCCGCGGCAGAAGATATCGTAGGAATTCCATTCGCCGAAGGGTTTCTCGGCATGCGGCCCGGTCGGATTCGCCCGCTTTTTGCCCCGAATCAGCGGGGCGCTTGGAATGTCGACGTTGGTGGCGATGAGCTGGCCCGCCTCCCCGGCATGAAGCTGGCACTCGATCCCGGAAGGCCAGATGTTATCCTTGCCGTGAACGTGAATGAAGACGCCGCTGTTGGCGCTGGCCGTCGCGTCCGCAGGGTAACGCCATTCGGCGTGCAGGTAATAATTTGAGTAGGTCTTCAGCGACCGGAGATAGCCAAAGGGCGTGCCCGTCAGGCGGAGGGTGCCAGCGTCAACGGACCAGACGGATTTTGGATCAACGGACGCATCTTTCAGAAAAATGGTCCAGCCGGCAATGTCGCGGCCGTTCCAGAGGATTTCGGCATTAGCGGGAGGATCCGAAACGAGCGGCATCGGAGGTCCGTCGGCAGCCCGGGCGATCGGAGCGGCTAGGAGCAGGCCGCTGAATAGAAGGAACAGGATTGGAGTCTTCTTCATGAAAGCATGGGGTTCTGAGCTACGTTCACCAAATTACCCAACTCGATGAATCTACGGAAATAAAGCTAACGCGCAAGCGTTCCTCCGCCCGCGCTGCCCCCGCCTGCTCTCCTCGCGCTGACAGAGGTTGCGTGGCTCTTACAAGACTCAGCTCCTGGCTGAATGATGAGGTTCGGCTTCAGGCGCCCGCCGGAACGCGTCATGGCCCGGGCTTCGGCGAAAACTGGGTTCTGTAGAGCTGCTCATAAAGGCGCCCGGCATGGAGAAGCTCCTCGTGGCGGCCGCGCTCGACGATCCGGCCCGCGTCCAGCACCAGGATCTGGTCGGCGTTCCGGACCGTCGACAGGCGGTGGGCGATCACGAGGGAGGTGCGCCCCTTGAGCGCCGAACGAAACGCCTCCTGGATGGCCCGCTCGGACTCCGAGTCGAGATGGGCTGTGGCCTCGTCCAGGATGACCAAGGGCGGCGCCTTGAGGAGCAGCCTTGCGATCGCCACGCGCTGCCTTTCGCCGCCGGACAGGCGGTGACCGCGATCCCCGATCACGGTGTCCAGACCCTGGGGCAGCGACGCCACCACGGAGGCGATCTGGGCATCCTTCAGGGCTGCGGCCAGCTGCTCCTCGGTGGCGTCCGGCTTCGCATAGAGGAGATTCTCGCGGATCGTGTCGTGGAACAGGTGGGCGTCCTGCATAACCATCCCGATCGTGCTTCTGATGGATTCAAGGGTCGCACTCCTGAGGTCCAGGCCGTTAAACCGTATGGCCCCGCTCCTGACGTCGTAAAGGCGGGCGGCCAACTGGGCCAGGGTTGTCTTCCCGGCGCCCGACGGGCCGACCAGGGCAACCATCTGCCCGGGCTCCGCGACAAAGCTAATGTCCTCAAGAACCTGCCGCTCCTTGTGAACGCTCAGGACCGCCACGGACTCAAGCGATGCAAGGGAAACTTCCCCCGGCGTCGGATAACGGAACCCGACATGGTCAAACTCCACCCTGACCGATCCCGGAGGGACGGGCTTCGCCCCAGGCACCTCGGTCACCATGGGCTTCAGGTCCAGCACCTCAAATACTCTCTCAAAGGAAACGAGCGTGGTCATCACATCTACCTGGAGGCTCGAAAGCGCCGTGAGAGGGCCGTAGAGCCGGATGAGGTAGGAGACCAGGGCGACAACGGTCCCCACGTCCAAGGCGTGCCGTGAGGCCTGGACGCCGCCCCAGCCGTAGACCACCGCAACGGCTAGCGACGCCACGAGGCCGAGCCCGATGAAAAGGAGGCGCGAATAGAGCCCCACGCGCAGGCTGATGTCGCGCACCCGGCCAGCCTGCCGGCTGAAATGGGTCCTCTCGTCATCGGGCCTGCCGAAGATCTTTGAAACCATAGCTCCGGCCACATTGAAGCGCTCCACCATGAGGTTGTTGAGTTCGGCCGTCCGGTCGTAGCTCTCCTTGGTGAGGGCCCTCAGGCGCTGGCCGACATAGCGTGCCGGCAGCAGGAACACCGGGACGAGGATGAGCGAGGCCAGGGTCAGGCGCCAGGACAGCGTGAACATGGCCGCGAGCACGAGCGTCACTGTCACCACGTTGCCTATGGTTGCGGAAAGAATGTTGCTGAACGCATCCCGCACCCCCGAAACATCGCTGTTGAGCCGACTCACCAGGGCCCCGGTCCGGGCCCTTGTAAAGAACGCGAGGGACATCTCCTGGATGTGGCAGAAGACCTTGGTTCGCAGATCGAATACGATCTCCAGTCCGATCTTCGCCGCGATCTGCCGCTGGCAGAACGTGAGCCCCGAATCCACCACCGAGATCCCTGCTGCGAGCAGGGCCATCCGGATGATCAGCCCCTCGTTGCCTGCGAGGATCCCCTGATTGATAAGGTGCCGGTAGATCAGGGGATTGACGACCCCCGCCGCCGCATCGAGGACGACGAGGAACAGGAAAAACGACAGAATGCCGAGGTACTGCCGACCGAATCTGAAAACCCTGGGAATCGTTCCAGGCGCGGTCTTGTGTTTCAGAACTTCCGCATCCTTCAGGAGCGAATGGGACCCCATCCAGACGCCAGGATTCATGTCACGAGCGGGTAAGTGTTCAAGTTATAGGTTAAAGATTCCGTGGCGTTTTTCAGCACCGTCACCCTGTCCAAAACGAACGCGCACGAACATTCCTATATCCTGCGTGTGTTTGTCCAGCAACTCCTCGAGAGATTCCATATGCAGATCGGTCCAGTTGAACATTCATTCTGAAGCTCCGGCGCCTTGCATTCCTGTGGCATAGCGCCATCGGATTGCCTTTCACTTTCGTCGCCCTTTTGCTAACTCGGCGTCGCATGCCCTTCACCCGAAAACGGATATTCCGCCCAGCCGCTCCGCGAGCCACGACGATCTACGTTCGGCCGGGCTACAACCGCGTGCTGGCCGAAGAATTTGAGGCGCTCAAAGCCAAGCGGGTCGGCTTGGTCAAGGACAAGGTCGAAGCGCACAGCCAGGGCGATCTGCGCGAGAACTTTGGCTTCAAGGCCGCCAAGGAGGCGATCCGCGCCGTGGACCGCAAGATGCACGCGCTCGACCGTTTTGTCGCACGCAACACCTTCATCGAGGTCGATCCCGCCACTTGGCTCACCAAACCGACAGGCACCCTTCAACTCGGGCACGTGACCAGCATTGAAAAGCAGGATGTAGCGACGAAACGAACACACCGTTTTACTTTTCTGGTGACGACGCACGGTGAGACCGCGAGTGATCTCGAATCGGGAATTGAATGCTTGCCACACAATTCTCCCCTAGCCACGGCCGTGCTGGGCCTTTCGGCCAACGCCCACACCAAGGTCATGCTACCCTCGGGGGAAACCATCCTGACCGTGCTCGCCATCCGCAACCCAACCCGGGTGGAACTCGAGCGCCTGCTGACGGAAATCAAGCCCCCGGAGGTCGAGGGTGAAGTGGAGTAGGGTTCAGGCAGACCTCTTTAACCTGCATCCATCACAAACTCTGGGTAATCTTGCCCAATCTCCTCGGTAAAAAGGTCCTCATGCCCGGGATGAATTGAACGTCTTCACGCCGGACGAATGGACGGCCATCAAGGCTCCCTTCGTGAGGGAGGCCTGGGTGGACGCAGCCCGCGCAGCCGAGGTGGCGGAACACTAGAGGCTATCCGAAAACTGACAATGGACAGTGCGGGGCAGATTTTGGCCGGGAGCAAGGCGACGCCGAGGGAGCAATCCTCAGGGAGGCTTGCCCCGAGGCGGCAACGCGGCTACAGGCCAAAAGGTGCTCTGCAATGGCCTTTGGCAGTTTTCGGATAGCCTCTAGAACCCAACGGGCCAACCAAAGCCCGGCGATACCAATTCACGCCGCACCCAACAGGGCGTGCACCTTGGGCATCCAATCGCTGATGGGGATCTTCTGCGGGCAGCGTTCCTCGCATTCATGGCACTCGATGCAGGAATCGGCGCGGACTGCCTTATCCGTGAAATACTGGTACCTGCGCCGCGCACCCTCGAGGTCCTCATGAAGGAAGGCATCGTTGTACGTCTGGAAGTTGGTCGGAATGTCCACCCCGTTGGAGCACGGCAGGCAGTAGTTGCAGCCGGTGCAGGGGATCATGGCCCGGTCCTGGTACGACTGCCGTACCGCCGCGATCAACTCGTGCTCCGCTGATATGAGCGAACCGACGGAAGCCCGGCCCGCGGAAGCCACGTTCTCCTCAAGCTGGTCCCAGGCGCTCATGCCGCTCAAGGCGACCGAGGCCTCGGGCCGATCCCAGACCCACTGCAATGCCCAATCCGTGGGCGTTCGTTTCACCGGGAAGTCATCCAGCTGGCGCCGGACCGTCTCCGGCGGCCGGGCCAGGCGCCCACCGAGGAGGGGCTCCATGACGACGACCGCAAGGCCCTTCGATGCCGCCAGTTTGAGCCCCGCTGTCCCGGCCTGGTTCTCGATATCCATGTAGTTGTACTGGATCTGGCAAAAGGTCCACTGGTCGTAGCCGTTCAGGATCTCAACGAAGGCCTCAGGGTGGTCGTGGAAAGAGAAGCCCAGATGGCCGATCCGGCCCAGGCGAATGGCGGTTTCCGCTTTGGCCAAAAGCCCAAGCTTGAGCACGGTGTCCCGCCACCGATCCTTGTTCAGCGCATGGAAGAGGTAGAAATCGATCCGATCGGTCCTGAGGCGAGCCAGCTGCTCGTCCAGTATCCGATCGAAATCCGAGGCGTCCCGAATAGCCCAGACGGGCGACTTGGTCGCTATCCTCACGCCCTCCCGCAGGCCTTCCAAGGCCTTGCCCAACACGACTTCACTCAATCCGTCATGGTAGACATACGCCGTGTCGAAGTAGTTCACGCCCGCCTCCACAGCATGCCGGATCATCCGAATCGACTCAGCCTCGTCGACCGGAGGGTGCGTGGCCGCACCCGCCACTGTCGGCAACCGCATGCAGCCGAATCCCAGGACCGAGGCCTTCCAGTCCAAACTGCCAAAGCGGCGGTATCGCATGGCAGGATTAATTGCGACCGCCTTCATATATCTAAATAATAAGTCTGCCTTATCGATATGTCCCGTCCCATTCGGAGGGGGCAGCCTTTTATTAGGCCAAGGAAAGGTCCCGTAAGTTTGGCGTATCCCCAGGCAAACGCCTTGAGCCGGCCTGAGGTGATCAGGTGACGAGGCGCTGGGCCTTGGCCTGCGCGAGCAAGCTGATTTCCGCCGCCTTGAAGGCGTGAGCCTGCGTCATGGCCTTTTCCGTCCGATTCAGGCAGTCGAGGATGAACTGGCCAAAAAAGCGGTAGCCGACCTTGCCGGCAACATCCATGCGGTGCTCGCCCTTTTCATCGGTGACGTAGACATGGTCGCTGGTGTCATCCCGGGCGACATCGACGTACTTGCGCAGTTCGACCGTGCCCTTGGTTCCGAGAATGAAGGTGCGGCCGTCTCCCCAGGTGCTCAGCCCGTCGGGGGTGAACCAGTCGACCCGGACGTAGTTGATGGAACCGGTATTGCCCACCAGGGATGCTTCGCCAAAGTCTTCGAACTCCGGTGTGTCGGGATTGGCGAAGTTTCCGATGGCTGAGTGCGTGACAGTGGCGTCGGACGAGCCCGAGTAGGTTAGGAACTGCTCAAATTGGTGGCTTCCGATGTCGCAGAGGATGCCGCCGAACTTGTCGCGCTTGAAGAACCAGTCCGGCCGTGTCGACTTGCTGAGTCGGTGGGGAGCCAGGGAGACGACCTGGACCACCCGGCCAATTACGCCCTGGTCCATGAGATCGGTCGCATACATGCCGGCCTCGTTGTGGAGTCTTTCGCTGTAATAGACGAAGTACTTGCGGCCGGTTCGGGTGACCACCTCCTTGGCTTGAGCGAGCTGGTCCAGGGTCGTGAATGGGGCCTTGTCCGTAAAATAATCCTTTCCGGCTTCCATCACCTGGCAGCCCAGGGGGCCGCGCTCGGAGGTCACCGCGGCGGCAGCGACCAGGCGGATTTCCGGATCGGCCAGGACCTCGTCGAGGGACCGGGCGACTCTTGTTTGGGGAAACTTCGCCAGGAAGGCATCGACTTTCTTGGGATCGGGATCGTACACCCACTTGATCGTGGCACCGGCCTCGGTGAGCCCGTTGCCCATGCCGTAGATGTGCCCGTGGTCGAGGCGGACGGCAGCGATCGGAAATTCGCCGGGCCTGACGACCGGGTTCGGCTTGCCCCGCGGGGCGTAGTTCATGCCGCTCGCTTCTTGGACGGGGGCGTCGGCGCGGGTCCGGGTGACCAACGCAGTCGCGGCTAGGGAGGCGGCCGTTGTGGAGAGGAATTGGCGGCGATTCATAGAAGTGGGTCGGCAGTCAGGCTTCGACCATTGGACAGATTCCGTGACTGGGGTCTGCGTGAAGAACGACCTCGGGGGTGGTGTCCAGGGCTGCAGGCTCTTCCCATCCTGCTGTCGACAAGAGAGGCCTTGCAACGCTCGTTTTGTGCGATTTGGGGGACGACCCTTGATAGATCCGCGACGGGCTCTTTACATCTGCCTGGGTCGCCGCCAGATACCGTGGATGAGCGCGATCCAATCCCGGCCGCTTCTGGCCATGGCAGGCGTCAGCCTCCGGTTCGGCGACCGCCTGGTGTTCCGCGACACGGATTGGACATTCGCCCGAAACCAGCAATGGGCTGTTGTCGGGGCCAATGGATCCGGCAAGTCCCTCTTTGGCAGGGCGCTTGCCGGGAAGATCCCCGTCGTCTCGGGAGAAATCCGGTACCACTTCCGCCTGCGGGGCCGCTACCGGTGGGCGCCAGAGAGGGCGGTGGCACAGGTTTCCTTCGAGCAGCAGAGACTCTATGCCGGCAACGCCCCATCGGCGGCCCGGTGGTTTAGCCTCGAAGAGGAGGAAGCGGCCACCGTCCGCCAATTCCTTTCCCAGAATAGCGTCGAGGATGTAAATCCGTTTGAGGTTGTCCGGCGATCGAGGCCTTCGGTAGCGGCATTCGGCCGCGAGTTGCGCCGGGTGCTGCGCCTGCTTGCCATTGATTCGCTGCTCGATCGCCGCCTCCTGTCGTTGTCGAACGGGGAGATGCGCAAGACGCTGCTCGCCCGGGCCCTGCTGCGAAGGCCCCGGCTCCTGATCCTCGACGATCCGTTTGCCGGATTGGACGTCGCGTTCCGCGCCCATCTCAAGGCGATCCTGGAGGCCTTGATGCGGCACCGTTCGCTCCACCTGTTTTTGATCGTCACCCACCCCGACGAACTGCCCCGCGGAATTACCCATGTCCTGTGCGTGGATCGCTGCCGAGTTGTCGCCCAGGGGCGCCGCGCCGCGATGCTGAAGCATCCGCGGGTGCGACGGCTGTTCGGGGGCGCCACACGGCGGGCGCCCGCTCGCCGGCTCCCGCCCGCCGGTGAGGTCCGGCGGGCGGCAACGGCAGCCGAACTCGTCCGTCTGGAAGGCGTCACGGTTCGCTACGGGCATCGGGCGATCGTGCAAAACGTGGACTGGACCGTGCGGCAGGGCGAACATTGGGCGCTTTTGGGACCGAACGGCTCGGGCAAGAGCACCCTATTGAGCGTCATCATCGGCGACCACCCGCAGGCCTACGCCAACTCGGTGCGGGTCTTCGGGCGTCAACGGGGCTCGGGCGTGGACGTCTGGAGCCTCAAGCGGCGCATCGGATTCGTTTCACCGGAACTCCACCTGCATTTTCCCGAAACGCTGGGTTGCCTGGAAACCGTGGTCTCCGGTCTGCTAGACACCAACGGCTGCCTCCGGCCAACCACTCCGCGCCAGCGCAGTGTCGCGCGCCGGTGGCTGGCACGCCTCGGCCTCGCCGATTGCGAGGAACGCACCTTCGGATCGCTGTCCGCCGGAATGCAGCGGATGGTGCTCCTTGCGCGCGCTTTGGTGAAGAGTCCCGATCTCCTCGTCCTCGATGAGCCCTGCCAGGGCCTCGATTTGACCCACCGTGGCCATTTCCTGCGGGCGGTTGAATCGCTGATCGCGGGAGGAGTGTCGACGGTCATCTATGTGACCCATCGGCAGGATGAGATTCCAAGGGGCGTCCGACGGGCGCTGCGGCTGAAGGCGGGATGCGCGCAGTGAGTCAGTTCCGCCGCTCAGGCAGTTGAGCCTGAGATGGACGCCACCGCCGCCTTGTAGCGGGCCAGCGCCTCCGCTGGGCTGGAGGCTGAGCAGTTCAGGTCCTTCAGGAGCCCGTCGGCCAGCCCGTAGATCCAGCCGTGGACCGTGAGCGACTGGCCCCTTTCCCACGCCTCCGAGACCATTGAAGTCTGGCAGACATGAGCCACCTGCTCGATGACGTTCAGCTCGCACAGGCGAGCGCCGCGCTCGGCTTCCGAATCGATGCCGCACAGGCAGGCGTCGTGCTTCTCGCGCACGTCCTGGACGTGCCGGAGCCAGTTGTCCGCGATCCCCACCCGCTCGCAGCGCAGGGCCGCCCTGATTCCGGAGCAGCCATAGTGCCCCACGACCATGATGTGCTTCACCTTGAGCAGATCGACCGCGAATTGGATTACGCTGAGGCAATTCAGGTCCGTGTGAACCACCACGTTCGCGATATTGCGGTGGACGAACAGCTCGCCCGGCATCAGCCCGACAATTTCGTTGGCGGGCACGCGGCTGTCGGAGCAGCCGATCCAGAGGTATTCCGGCGTCTGCTGGCGCTCCAATTTCGAGAAGAAATCAGGGGTCTGTTTGCGGATGGCTTCGGCCCAAGTCCGGTTCTGGTCGAATAGCTTGTCTAGCGGTCCCACGCCGGGGGATAAAGCGGAGGAGCGGGCCGAGGTCGATCCTGAATCTCGAGCGGGTCGGAACAGACCAAGAGTCGGCGCTCAGTTTGCTGCGGACGAAGAAAGGCCCACCTTTGGTGTCCGACGAGCCCGGCCCCGTTCGTTGACTCTTTGACGAAAGAAAACAAAACCTGAAAATCGGAGACCAAAACCATGTCCACCCATACCATCCGCCTTCACCGCGTCCTTCGTTCGACGCCCGAGAAAGTCTATCGCGCCTTCATTGAGGCCGAAGCCATGTCCAAGTGGCTTCCGCCATACGGATTCACTGGAAAGGTCCATCACATGGACGCCAAGGTCGGCGGCATCTTCAAGATGTCTTTCACGAATTTCGGGAGCGGCAAGGCCGAGTCCTTCGGAGGGAAATACATCGAGTTGGTGCCCCACGAACGCATCCGCTATACGGACCACTTCGACAATCCGAACATGCCCGGAGAACTCCAGGTGACGGTGACCCTGAAGAAGGTGTTCTGCGGCACCGAGGTGAACATCGTGCAGGAGGGGGTGCCGGCCGTCATTCCGGCGGAGGCGTGCTACCTCGGCTGGCAGGAATCGCTCACCCAGCTGGCGATGCTTGTCGAGGCCGAGATTCCTGGCTGAGGCGCGCCAATCGCCCTTAAGTTGATCAGCTGCGGGCTGGCCGCCCCTGCGGGGGTAATTCCTTGAATTCGTTGGACATTGCGCAACCCTCGGGTTGGCCATGGAAATCAAGACGTCTAGATGGCTGGGAGCGGCCGCATTATGCGCGGTTTGTGCGCTGGTCCTCGGGACGTATGGCTATTTGGCCCGCTCGGGCGTGGTGAAGCTCTTCAGCCCGGATCCCGCCGAGACGTACTACAATCTTTTGGTTCGGGGCTTTGAGGCGGGCCACCTGAACCTACCCAAGGACGTGCCTCCGGGCCTCGCCCGGCTCGCCGATCCTTACGATCCCGGCGCCAACTCGAGCTATCGCACCCACGGGCTGCACGACCTGAGCTACTTCCGCGGAAAGCTCTACCTGTATTTTGGCGCCACCCCGGCCCTGGTCCTTTTCTGGCCGGTCTCGGCACTCACCGGCCGGTACCTCTGGAATGGCGAGGCCACGTTTATTTTCTGCGGGGCGGCCTTCCTGATTGGCGCGGGCCTCCTGTTCACGCTGCGGCAGAAACATTTTCCCGAAGTCGGCGACGGGGTCGTGGTTTTGTGCGCCCTGGCCTTCGGCCTGGCGACCGGGATGCCCCTGCTGCTGGCGCAGTCGGACGTCCATGAAGTGGCGATTGCGTGCGGATACCTGCTGACGTTGCTGGCGCTGGCGGCGATCTGGCAATCCGCGGTTCGGCCCGAGCAGCGGGGGCGATGGCTCGCGGCGGCAAGCGCCGCCTATGGACTCGCGATGGCAGCACGGCCCTCGCTTCTTCCAGGTGCTTTGTGTCTTTTAGTTCCGATAGGAGTCGAACTGCGGCAGGGCGGAAGGGTGGCCCGCCAGGCGATCTGCGCTCTGGCACCCATTGCCGTGATCGGGCTGGGACTGCTGCTCTACAACTGCGAACGCTTTGGCCAAGCGCTGGAGTTTGGCCAGAACTACCAGCTGGCCGGCGACCGGCGGGACGCCGCCCCTCGCTTCAGCCCGGGATATGTGTGGTTCAATTTCCGGGTCTATTTTCTTGAACCGGTGCAGTGGACCCGGACGTTCCCGTTCATCGGCCGATCCGGCGCACCCCCGCTGCCCCCGGGGCATGCGCCGCCGGAGGATCCCTTTGGAGCCTTGACGGGCATGCCCGTCCTTTGGCTGGCCCTGGCCTCCATTTGGGTTTGGCGCGACCGGGCGGCCGGAAAAGCATTGCGGGAGTTCGTCATGGCCGTGAGCGCCTTTTTTGGCGCCTCGGTGGTCACGCTGTGCCTCTTCTACTGGGCCTGCAGCCGCTACGAAGAGGATTTTGTGCCGGAATTGGCCCTGCTGGCGATCGTGGGAATTTTTGTCGTGGAGCAGGGCCTGTCAGGCCGGCCAGCCTGGCGGTGGATGGCCCGGTGCGCGTGGGGCCTCTTGCTGGCCTTTTCGGTGGCGTTCAGCGTGCTTGCAGGCCTGGCCAAGTTTGCCGAGGTGCGGAACCATTACGCGGGGGCGCTCTTGGATTCCGGCAGGGTCGCCGAGGCGGTCCCGATCAGCGAAGAGGCGCTGCGCCTGAAGCCAGACCTTGCCGAGGCGCACAACAACCTTGGCATCGCGTTGGCTCAGCTGCCCGGACGGTTGAAGGATGCAATCGACCAGTTTCGGGAGGCGGTGCGCCTGAAACCGGACTTCGCACAGGCGCATTATAATCTGGGCAATGCTCTTTACGGCGCCGACCGGACCGCGGAAGCCGTGGCCGAGCTTGAGGAGGCCTTGCGTCTGAAGCCCGATTTCGTCACGGCCCACTTCATTTTGGGCACGGTCCTTGACCTGGCGGGCAACACCCGGCAGGCCGCCGTCCAATACTCGGAAGCGGTGCGTTGGAAGCCGGATTTTGCCGATGCTCATTTGCGCCTGGCGGGCGCGCTTCTTAGGCTGCCCGGCGGTCGCGGGGAAGCGAGATCGCACCTCGAAATGGTGCTGACGCTCCAGCCCGGAAACGAGCAGGCCCGCCAAATGCTGGCCGCCATGCAGGCGCTGCAGCCTTGATCCGAACGCCAAGGGCCCCGCTATCGCGGGGACAAGGCCGCGAGCTTGCCCCGAATGTCCTCGATCAGCCGGTCCAAGTGACTGACCTCGAAAAACCAGGTGCCGTGCTCGTTGTAGGCGGTGTCGGCGAACTTCCGGGCGAGTTCCGCCCGATACGCGACGATTGCATCGCACGCGGCCTTGGCCGCCGTCATGTCGGCCGCCGTCCGGCTCCGCTCGGCCTTTCGGGTCAGGTAGCATCCGAAGGTGCAAAGACAGTATCCCCGGACGTAGAGGGCGTAGAGGTCGAGCATCGTCCGCACCGATTCCTTCAGCGGGGCGGGCAGGGCTGTCTGGTCGATCTTCAGAATCTCGGGCAGCCGCTTGACCTCCTCAATCGCTTGGGTCTTCTCGGCGAAAATGACCCGGATATTCTCCTCGGTCGGCTCAACGCGCCGGTTGGCGCCCGGCTCCCAATCCTCGCGCCCCTGAAAGACGAGCATGTTGGAGAAGGCACGGTCCACTGAAACCGGGAACTGGCAGCTGCCCTCCGTGAAGACGAACCCGCGAATGTAGATTGTCCCCTCCATGATCGACCAGGACGCCCGCATGAAGTCGCGGAATTGCGCCAGGTGCTCCGCTCCCACCGGTACCGGAGGCCCCTGCTCGGACTCGGACTTCATCACGTCTGGAATCCCGAATGCGAGCCACGCCCGGTAGACGCGGTCCAGGTCCTGCTCGATCTGCCGCGAGAGCATGGCGCCGCCCATCAGGTTGAGCACGTCAAAGCTGCTGAAGACGCTCTGGTCGTTGATGACCTCGAGGTCCGTCCGGAACCAGACCCCGGTGGCCCCGCTCGCCCTGCAATGCCGCAACCGCCGCTGCATGTCCTCGATCACGCTGACCGGGAAAAATCCCATCCCGAAATACTGGCCCCAGCAGTCGAATTCGATCCACTGCGGATGGCCATCGGCGCGACCGATGCGGGGATTGTCGGGAAAAGTCGGGTAATAGTCGTGCGGCGTGTTCTTCATCGCCATGACGACGTCCTTCGATACCGCCGAGCACGCGTTCAGGATGAAGTTCTGGTCGGTGCGGCTGAAGGCGAAATCCCGGATCGCGAGGACCTTGCCGCGCGCCGCCAGGGGCTCGCGCGTGCAGCGGATGATATTCTTGTACCAGGTGGCTGGATCGTATGAACGGCAGCGCTCGCATGGGCAGGCCCGTGCGGCAAGCGACACTTCACTTTCCGTCGGGCCATATGGCGATCATTACCTCGGCAATGGCGGTGCTCTGGCAGCGGGTGCGGCCGCTGCGCTGGCTGTGGTCAACGCTGGTTGCCGCGGTCGCCGTCGGCCTTTGGGGCGCGAATTTCCACTTCATCGGCGACATAATTGCGGGAGCCTATTTGGGGGCCGGTTGCGCGGCCGGCGTGCTCGCCCTGCTCCTGCATCTGCAGGCGAATGAACGTCCTCCGGGGAGCCGTTAGCCCGCCGCCGCCGGCTTGTCCGCTTCCGCCAGAAGTCTTGTGAATCGATCCCGATCCAGGGCGGACGAGCTGAGCTCCAGGCCGCGTTTGGCCTCGGCCGCAGCCTCGGTCCGGTAGCCGCTGGCCGCGCTCAATACGGCCGCTTGATAGAGAAGATCCAGATCTTTGGGGAATTTTTCGATCCCGGCATCGAACAGTGCCAATTGCCGGCGGCTGGGCCTCGCCTCGCTGTGCGACCAGACTTTCTGCATGAGTTCACAATTTTCGCGCAGCGCCGGCGACTGCCGTCCGCCGGCCTCCAAGGGCTCGATCACAAAGGCGGCATCGGCCGCCGAAAGGGGGCTGTCGCCGGAGCCCCGGACCTTCTTGTAGCGCAGTTCGGCAAGCTCATAATAGACCCGCGGGCCCGGCACGCCGGCCTTGGCGGCGGCTTCAAGAAACGGCTCTCCCTCCGTTCCGGCGCCGGAATCGCAGTCGAAAAGTCCCAATGCCGACTGCAATCGGGAATCGTGCGGCGCCCGCGCGCATGCCCGCGTCAATTCGGTCTTGATGAATCCGGACGCGGAGTCCGAGTACGAGTCCTTCACATGGCCCAGGACCAGGCGCTCCCATTCGCCCTTCATGCGCGCCACCTCGGCGGGTGTCGCCGGGCGCAGGGGCATTGGAGAAAGGCCCGGCTCGGCGTCAAGTTGCAGATCGACCGGCTCCTCGGCGGCGACCGGCAGATAGTCGTTCAACCGCGAAGCCGCCCATGCATAGCTCATGCCCAGGCGGTTTCGGAACAGGGCCTCCGATACGGGCTCCGCGGCGGCCAGGGCGACAAAATCCCAGAATGCGCGCCGCCCGGGACGATCCCCTCCATAGAGCCCCCAGCGCACGAACAAGGTGGCCCGCGCATTCCACATCTGCAATGCTCCGGGTTCCTCAGGAGGATCCGCCTCCAGGAGGTCCTTCATGACGGACGCCTTGTCCTTGCCGTCGGGACAGAAGCCGTCCTGCCTGTAACGAAGCGCCTTGGTTTCGGCGACTGAGATCCACGTGAGGAGGGGGATGCGGTATGAGACGACGCCTTCGTAGGATCCGTCGGTCCGCAGCCTGTCGTCCTTCCGGGAAAACGAGTCCATTTCGTCCATCTCGTAGACCTTCGGGCTCGCGCCCGCCGCGGGATGGGTCTCGCGGGTGTTCACATTCCCCGTGTTCACGGTCACGGCGGCCACGCCGGAATACAGATTCATGATGCCGGCCACGAACCACGGCGGCAGCGGCGGGGTTCTGCGCTCCAGCAGGAACCGAAGGCGACCGTCGCCCATCTTCTCGCTCGCCGGTTGAAACGTCCGGTCCAGCCTGCTGACAAACGCGACGGTCCGGTCGCGATCGTTGAGCTCCATGTTCGGAAAAACCTGGCGGCCGTTGGCCGATCGAACGCCGAACAGCTGCCAGTTCTCCCTTCCCGGATCGTCCTGCACGACTCCCTGCGAGAGGGAGGACATTAAATCCGGATTGCTCAGTATCGTGGCATGCGGGACGTCAAACGAGGCCAGCAGATCATCCGGCACAAAAACGTGCACCAGGCGCCTTGCGTGATCCAAGCCCTGGACAAAATCGCGGGTCACGGAATCGGGATAACTGGAGAGGATTTCGTATCCGGGAAGGGCTTCGTACCGCCACGGGATGCGCGTTCCCGAGATCATAAACGGCGAGAGCTCCACCACCTGGCCGGTGGTCGGAAGACCGGCGGATGCCTGCGATGCCCGGGCCGCCGAGACCATCGCCGTCAGAATCACCCAAAAGAGGATTGCGCGCCTGGTTGTCATGTCCCTTGCAACCCAATTCTCTTAACGCGGGCACGGCGGCCACTGCAATCCTGTCAACCCGGGCCGGCAAGCTCCACCTTGAGGGCCACCGCGTAGTCGTTCGGAGGCCTGTAGGCGACTGAGTCGACCCGCAGCCCGTCCGGAGCCTGCTTCCAGGAGAGCTGCTCGCCGGTCCCCAGCATCTGCACACGCGCGATCTTTCCGGGATTGGTCTCCGCCGCCGTTCCAAGGGAACGCACAAGAAATCCGTCCTGCGGCCAGCCGAGGACGATCGCATAGACCACATCGCCCCGCTTGCTCCGGGTGAAACGGATGTCGCGGGCGTCAAACTGATTGCGGCTGCGGACCGTGGCGCGGGCCATGTGGGGACCCTCGCCGAAGACCTTCCATGGCCGGGTGGAATAGATGGCCTCGCCGTTGATCTTGATCCAGCCAGCCAGGGCATCGAGGACCGCCTCCTCATCGGCGTCGATCGTGCCATCCGGTTTGCCGGGGACATTGAGGATGAAGGTGCCGTTCTTGCTCACGACATCAACCAGCCACTGGATGGCCTGGCCCGGCTTCATGTAGGCGTGGTCGCGGAACAGCCTCCGATTGTAGTGCCACTGGCCGAGGCAGGTCTCGGATTGCCAAGGATGGGCCATGATGCCGGCCGTGATCCCGCGCTCGTAATCGGCAACCACGGTCTTGGCCAGGCGGTCGGGAACGCCCTTGATGTTCAGCACCGCCTCCATTTTACCGCCACGGGTCTTGAGGTTGTGATTGTAAAAATAGGCGCCGATGTTCATGCCCGCCCAGCCGAGCGGCAGGAGCGTGTCGTCGAAATAAAGCATGTCAGGATCGTACTGGTCGATCAGGTCGCGCACCCTGTCGTAGAAATTGCGAAGATAGGCCGCGTCGGGCATCGCGTGGGTCCCGTGCATCGGGCCGTACAGAACCGCGGGATCGTAGCCCTCCCACCACTGGCCCTTCCCGTCGGCGAGAGTGAGGTGTCCGTCGTAGGGCACGCCGGCCAGAGGCCCCGTCTGGTCGCAGAGGCGTGCCACCTGAAACCACCACCAGTTGCGCGCCGCATGGACTGTGACGCCAAAACGAAGGGACTGGCGGCGGCAGGCGGCGGCCCACTCCCCGACGACGTCGCGATGCGGCCCTATGTTCTTGGAGTTCCACGGGTGAAATCTGGAGTTCCAGGCGTCAAAGCCGTCGTGGTGGTTGGCCAGGGCGAAGAACATCCGGGCTCCCGCCTGCTTGTAGCGCGCGATGAGCGATTCCGGGTCCCAATCGAGCAGCGTCCACTGGGCGCAGATGTCCTTGTAGCCGAATTTCGAGGGATGTCCGTAGTGCGCGAGGTGATAATTGTACTGGGATTCGGGCCTGGAATCCTGGAGGTACATCCGCCGGGAATACCAATCTCCGTTCTCGGCCACGCACTGCGGGCTCCAATGCGCCCACATGCCGAATTTCTGGTCGCGATACCACTCCGGCGCCTCGTACTGCTGAAAGGAATCCCAGGTGGGCTGGTACGGACCCTCGCCCGCCAAACCTGGGACGGGCGCCTCAATCGGCACGACATCCCAGGTGACCGGCCCGGTCGTCGCATGACCCGGACCGGAGCTTTCATTCACGACGGCTTGATAGTCCGCCAGCGGGTAGCTTGTGGCCGGACCCGTGGCTCTGCTTTCGGCCGCCCGGCCGAGTTTGGACGCCAAGGGGAGGACACCCGCGCCTGCCGCGAGCTTGAAAAAATCACGTCGATGCATGGAGGTTGCCTTCGTTTGTGCCGGAATGAATGCGTGCAGCGCGGATGAGCGTCAGCGTTTTCACGCTGCAAACAGCGGGAAAGACGCGCGCAGCCAATCAAAAGATGCGCTTGATCAAGAGTCGAAGGAGCTCACCGGACGATCCAGGGAATTGCGTAGGCGCAGATCGTCGTGATGACGCCGACCACGCTCACGAGAAGGACGCTGTGCCAGAAGGTAAACCGGAAAAGCGAAGACTCCTCGGCGGGCTTCATGCCGGCGGCGGCTGCGGCAACGGCGATGCTCTGCACGCTGATCATCTTGCCCATGGCGCCGCCGACCGTGTTGGCGCTTGCGGTGAGGACCGGGTTCAGACCGATCTGCCTGGCCGCCGTCACCTGGAGGTTGCCGAAGAGCGCGTTGGACGAGGCGTCCGATCCGGTCAGGAACACGCCCAGCCATCCCAGAATCGGGCTGAAAAAGGGGAAGAGGGCTCCCGTGGAGGCAAACGCCAGTCCCAGGGTCGAGGTCGCGCCCGAGTAGTTCATCAGGAAAGCCAGGCTCAGAATCGAGGCTATGGTCACCAGCGGAAGAAACATCACCCTTAAATTTCCGGCAAATACGCGCGCGAAGCGCGCGGGCGACACGCCGGCAAATGCCGCCGCGAGGAGGCTGGCGATCAGGCAGGCGGTGCCTGGGCTGGCTAGCCAGTCGAAACTGTAAACGGCGTCGTAAGGCGCGGCGACCGCAACGACCGGCGGCGTCCGCAGGACAAACTGATGCAGCGCCGGCCATTTGATCAGAATGCTGGTCTTGAGCAGCACCGCCTTGACTGCGGGCGTGCCCCAGCAAAGGACGCAGACGGCCAAAAGCAAATAAGGCAGCCAGGCTCGGATCTCCGTGGGGAGGCCGATTCTGGCAGGCTGTTCATCCGGAGCGCCTCCGGGGACGGCGACCCGGTCTCCGCCAGGCCGCCACGCGCGCAACAGAACGACCAGGCTGGCGATGGCGGCCAGCGCCGCCAGAATGTCCGCCAATTCCGGTCCGATAAGATTTGAGACCGCCACATGGACGATGGCAAACGAAAGCCCGCAGGTCACGGCGGCCGGCAAGGCGCCCCGCAAACCTTTCCGGCCCGCCATCATGACGACCATGTAGGCGGGCACGCAGAGGGAGAGGGGTGCGCTGATCCGGCCGACCGTGGCGCTAAGGCTCGCAATCGGCAAATCGGTGGTCTTGGCCAGGGTGATGATCGGCAGGCCGATGGCGCCGAACACCACCGGCGCCGTGTTGGCCAGGAGGCAGATGCCCGCGGCCTTCAGTCGGTCGAACCCCATGCCGGCCAGCATCGCGGCACAGACGGCGACCGGAACGCCGGAGCCGGCCGCCCCCTCGATGAACGCGCCAAAGGCGAAGGCGATCAGCAGGGCCTGGCACCGGCGGTCTCCGGTCAAAGCCGAGAGCGAGCGTTTGATCACCTCGAACTGCCCGGTCTCCAGCGTCAGCCGGTAGAGGAGGAGGGCGTTGAACGTGATCCAGCCAATGGGGAGCAGGCCAAATGCCATCCCGAAGGTCGCGGAGGATGCGAGACGGATGGGTGGCATCCGATAGACAAGCAAGGCAACCAGGATTGCCGCGCCCAGGCTGGCCACCGCCGAAATCCACGCCGCCTTGCGCCGGATCGCCAGCATGTACAGCAGGACGAGCATCGGCAGCGCGGCAAGGGTGGCTGAAAAGCCAACGCTGTGAGCAACGGGCGCGTAATCTTGTTGCCACATGGATGCGGGTCCTTGGACGGGAGAAATTGCAGGAAGGCGGAGTTCAGCCGCGCATGGAAGTCATGATCTGCATCGCCTCGGATTCAATGCGTTCAACGGAGATGCCGTACTTGAGCAGCAGGGCATCGTAGGCGCCAGACTCGGCGAAGGTGTCCTGGATCCCGACAAACCGCATCGCGGCAGGGGCGTGCCGGCAGAGCACTTCCGCGACTGCGCCGCCCAGTCCTCCCAGGACCGTGTGCTCCTCCACCGTCAGCACGCGCCCGGTCTTCCGGGCCGAATCCACCAGGCCCCGGACATCGATCGGCTTGATGGTCGCAACCTCGAGCAAGTCGACGGAGACCCCCCGCCCGGCCAGCCGTTCGGCCGTTTCGATGGCCATGTTTGTCGGCACGCCGCAGACGGCGATCGTCAGGTCCCCTCCGTCCCGCAGCTTGCGGATCCTTCCGATTTCAAGGGGCGGCGCACCCGCAAAAAGCACCGTAGTCGGATTGCGGCAGATCCGGATGTAGACTGGTCCCGGCCGGCGCAGCGCCGCCGCCAGGGCGTCGCGTAGCTCGACTGCGTCGGCGGGCACGACGACCGTCAGGTTGGGCATGGCCCGCATCATCGCGACATCGAGAATCGCCTGGTGGCTGGCCCCGTCGTAGGAATCGGAGAGACCCGCATAGTTGCCGGCAAGCACGACAGGCAGCTTGTTGTAGCAGATGATGTTTCGCACCTGGTCGGCCGCCTTGAGCGTAAGGAAAAGGGCAAAGGTGCTGACCACAGGCCGCAGTCCGCAGGTGGCGAGGCCCGCGGCGATGTCCACCATGTTGGCCTCCGCCACGCCGACGTTGAAGAACCGGCCGGGATATTTTTGGCCGAACGCCGCCGTGCGCGTACTGGTCGAAACGTCCGCGTCCAGCACGACCATCTCGGGCACATCCGAGGCGAGGGAGAGCAGCGCCTCGCCAAAGGCATCGCGCATGGCCGCCGGTCCGGCGCTCATAGGCGAGCCTCCAAGGCTTGCAGGGTTTTGAGCAGTTCCGCCCGCGCGGGGACGTAGGTCGCGTCATCGACGACGGCGCCATGCCACAGGGCGGTGTTCTCCATGAAGGACACGCCCCGCCCCTTTTTCGTCTTGAAGATGACGGCCGTCGGGCCCTGTCCATGGGCCTTCACCCAGTCCAGCGAATCCAATACGTCGGCCGCGTCATGGCCGTCAAAGACCCGCGGGGCGACATTCCAGTTGAAGGCGCGCAGCTTCTCGGGGAGCGGATCCATCGGCATGATCTCATCGCTGGCCCCATCCAGCTGGACCTTGTTGTAGTCGATGAGCGCCACGAACCTCGCCGGCTTGAATTTTGCGGCGGCCATGATGGCCTCCCAGGTCTGGCCTTCGTTCAGGTCGCCGTCGCCCAGGAGGACATACGTCCAGTAATCCTTCCCCTGGAGGAGGGCGGCGAGGGCCATGCCCAAGGCCACGGAGGTGCCGTGACCGAGCGAGCCCGTGGACATTTCAACGCCGGGGGTCTTCCTCATGCAGGGGTGGCCCTGCAGCCGGCTGTCAATCTGCCTGAAGGTCTTGAGCTCCGAGGCGGGGAAGTAGCCGCGGTGGGCCAGGACGGTGTAGAGCATGCAGGAGGCGTGCCCCTTGCTGACGACGAGCCGGTCGCGGTCCGGCCAAGATGGTTCCGCGGGGCGGACATTCATCGCGTCGAAATAGAGTGCGGCCAGCAGTTCCGCCGCCGATGCCGCCCCACCCCAGTGGCCCGTGCCCCTGTCGTGCAGGACTTCGAGAACGATGAGTCGAAACTCCTGGGCCAGCCACTGGAGCGCGGCCGCCTTCCGTTTCCTGTCCTTTTCCTGCAGCAGCGCTTCAAGCGTGCGGCCAGCCCCGGGGATTATGGGGGTCATCACCAAGTCTTTAATCCGGCCGGGAGCCCACCCGCAAGGAGGAACAGGGGATCCTTCGGCGCGCGGACCGGCTCCGGGAAAGAGAGTTGGGTTTGCAGGGCGCGCCGTCCTGTCCTATGAAAAGAATACCCCAAGGGCCCCCGCATCACCCGGATCCCCGCAACCCCTCGTTTCGATGAAAATCTTCACCTTCAGAATGCGTCTCCTTCCTGCGTGCATTCTGGCCATGACCTCCGGCTTTGCCCGCGGGCAGGTGGCTCCGCCCGCAAGTCCCGGGCAGCTCTACAATGTGCGCGCCTTCGGCGCGACGGGCGACGGCAAGACCCTGGATACGGACGCCATAAATCGGACTGTTGAAGCCGCGGCGGCCGCAGGCGGTGGAACCGTGGAGATTCCCGCCGGCCACTACCTGAGTTTCTCCATCCGTTTGAAGAGCCATGTCGCCCTTCATCTCGACCAGGGCTGCGTCATTTTCGCGGCGAAGGAGGCGCCCGGCTTCGGCGCCTACGATGAGGCCGAGCCGAACGAATGGGGCGACAGGTACCAGTACCAGAACTTCGGCCACAGCCATTTCCACAACAGCCTCATCTGGGGAGACGGCCTGGAGGACGTCTCCATCACCGGCCCCGGCCTGATCAATGGCAAGGCGCTCCCCCGCTCAAACGGCGAGGGCGAGCGGCCGCCCGGAGGCAAGGTGGGTCCGGGCGGCGACTTCGCCGGTCTGCCGCCCCTGCCCCCGGCGGCGCCGCCGCCGGCGTCCGCGGGCTTCTCCGCCAGGGGCCGGGGGGGCAACAAGACGATCGCCCTGGTCAACTGCCGGAACGTGATTTTACGCGATTTGTCCGTCCTGCAGGCCGGCTGGTTCGCGCTCCTCGCCACGGGCGTGGACAATCTGACCGTCGACAATGTCAAGGTGGACACCAACCGCGATGGCTTCAATTTCGACTCCTGCCGCAATGTCCGGGTCAGCAACTGCACCGTCAACGCCATCAACGACGACGGCATCTGCCTCAAGAGTTCCTATGCCCTGGGCACACCCCGGGCGTGCGAGAACATCACGATCACCGGCTGCCAGGTGAGCGGCTATGATCCGGGTTCGTTCTTCGACGGCACCTACAAGACCACCCAGGAGCACGCGATGGACCGGGACGGTCCGACCGGCCGGATCAAGTTCGGCACCGAGTCCGAGGGAGGCTTCAAGAACATCACGATCGCCAACTGCGTCTTCGACCACAGCCGCGGGTTCG
>Ga0302320_10008054_pt1 | contig 23025 bp, 12 predicted proteins | sample Bog_T0_3_FD_202130 | JGI IMG/M metagenome (GOLD analysis project Ga0302320, IMG submission 202130) | Peat permafrost microbial communities from Stordalen Mire near Abisko, Sweden - Bog_T0_3 | ecosystem: Environmental > Terrestrial > Soil > Wetlands > Peat | place: Sweden: Abisko, Stordalen Mire... | reverse complement strand
GATTGGCGATTACGTCATCGTCCACGTCGGCTTTGCCCTCAGCAAGGTGGACGAGGACGAGGCGCAAAAGGTCTTTGAATACCTCCGGCAAATGGACGGACTCGGCGACTTGGCGGAAGGCAAAACATGAAGTTCCTCGACGAATACCGCGACGGTGCCCTGGCGCAAAAGCTCGCCGCCGAAATCCATCGCGTCACCACCCGGCCGTGGACCATCATGGAAGTCTGCGGCGGCCAGACCCACGCCATTGTCAAATTTGGCATTGATGAATTGCTGCCCAAACACCTCACGCTCATCCACGGCCCCGGCTGTCCGGTTTGCGTGACGCCGCTGGAAGTCATTGACCAGGCGCTGACCATTGCCGCCCTGCCCGGCGTGATTTTCACCTCCTTCGGCGACATGCTGCGCGTGCCCGGCAGCACCACCGACCTCCTCGCCGCCAAGGCCAAAGGCGCCGACGTGCGCATCGTCTATTCCCCGCTGGACGCCGTGAAAATCGCCGAAGAAAATCCTGCGCGCGAGGTGGTGTTCTTTGGCGTGGGCTTCGAAACCACCGCCCCGGCCACCGCCCTGGCCGTGTTTCAAGCCGCCCAAAAAGGTCTGAAGAATTTCTCGATGCTCATCTCGCACGTCCTCGTGCCACCGGCCATCGCGGCCCTGATGTCCTCCCCCCATTGCCGGGTGCAGGCCTTTCTCGCCGCCGGCCACGTCTGCACCGTCATGGGCTACGAGGAATATTTCCCCCTCGCCCAAAAATACCACGTGCCCATCGTGGTCACCGGCTTCGAGCCGCTGGATATTCTGCACGGCGTGCTGATGACCGTGCAACAGCTCGAATCCGGCCGTGCGGAGGTGGAGAATCAATACAGCCGCTCCGTGCGGCGCGAAGGCAACCTGCCCGCCCGGGACCTGATCAAAAAAGTGTTCCGCGTGGTCCCCCGCAAATGGCGCGGCATCGGCGAAATCCCCGAAAGTGGCCTGGGCCTCAGCGAAGCCTACGCCCGCTTCGCGGCGGAACAGCGCTTCGGCGTGGCCGAGAATCATGTGGAGGAACCCGCCGAGTGCATCGCCGGCCTGATTTTGCAGGGCCTGAAAAAGCCCCATGAATGCTCCGCCTTCGGCACCCGCTGCACCCCCGAGCACCCCTTCGGTGCCACCATGGTCTCCAGCGAAGGCGCCTGCGCCGCCTACTACCGCTACCGCCGCCAGTAACCAGATGAGTGCAACCCCATTCGAATCCGTATTTTCCGTCCCAACTTCGGTCTTCGGGATTATGGCCCCATTCCCAGGGCGCTGCCTAGGGCTGTCATCTGACGGCCTTTCAGGCCAGTCCATTCGTCATCCGTCATTCGTCATCCGTCATTTATGAACGTCTCCTGTCCCCTCCCCATTTCGCAGTACCCCCACGTCCTGATGGCCCACGGCGGCGGCGGCCGGCTCATGCACCTGTTGCTCGAAAACGTCTTCGGCAAGGCCTTCAGCAACCCCCTCCTGGACACCCGCCATGACTCCGCCCAATTCACCGTCCCGCCGGGCCGGCTCGCCATGACCACGGATTCCTACGTCGTGCGCCCCCTCTTCTTCCCCGGCGGCGACATCGGTTCCATGGCCATCCATGGCACGGTCAACGATCTCGCCATGAGCGGCGCGCGGCCCCTGTACCTGTCCTGCGCCTTCATCATCGAGGAAGGCCTGCCCATGGAAACCCTCTGGCGCGTGGTCTGTGCCATGCGCGACGCCGCCGCCAAATGCGAAGTCCAAATTGTCACCGGCGACACCAAAGTCGTGGACAAAGGCAAGGGCGACGGCCTCTTCATCAACACCACCGGCATCGGCATCCTCGAACACCCGCAGTCCATCCTGCCCCAAAACGTCCAACCCGGCGACGTCGTGCTCGTCAGCGGGGATCTCGGGCGGCACGGCATGGCCATCATGGCCGTGCGCGAAGGCCTGCAATTTGAGAGCACCATCGAGAGCGATTCCGCGCCCGTGGCCGCGCCCGTGCTGGAATTGCTGCGGGCCGGCATTGAAATCCATTGCCTGCGCGACCTCACCCGCGGCGGCCTCTCCAGCGCCCTGAATGAAATCGCCGGGGCCGCCGGCGTCACCATTGCCGTGGATGAAACAGCCATCCCCGTGCGCGAGGAGGTTCACGCCGCCTGTGAAATTCTGGGCCTGGACCCCTTGCAGGTCGCCAACGAAGGCCGCTTCGCCGCCTTTGTGCCCGCGCGGGATGCGGCCCGTGCGGAGGAAATCCTCCGCCGCCACGCCGTGTCCGCAAACGCCGCCATCATCGGCCGCGTCACCGAAAAGTCCGCGCCCCGTGTGACCCTCCGCAGCGCCATCGGCGCCAGCCGCATCCTCGACATGCCCAGCGGCGAGCAGCTGCCCCGCATTTGTTAATCGTTGTTTCAAAGTGGGCGCACGGGCGCCCCGCCCGTCTCGTCGGGCCACTCGCCCGACGAAACGGCCACCACCGGCGCAAAGCACGCAGTGGAAACGCCGGGTTTGGGACCACAACCAAGACCCACTTTTTCCGCCGCTTCTCTGCGTCGCTCCACGTTCTCCGCGCCTTTGCGTTGGTCTGGATCACGGCTGGGGCACCGCCCCGGTTCGCCAATAAATGTCATTAAAATGGCAAAAAATGCGCATCCGCAACCCGGCCGCTTCCTGCAAGATTTGTCTAACGTTTAGCAACCCTTGTGTGGTTGCTGTTTTAAAATAACCTTAGATTAACTCAGCTTGTGGAAGCCACAAATACAGCGGTCATCGTTCCTATGAACCGGACGCCGGCCTCAACCTATCATCCTCCCGCACGGGAAACGGCCTTCGACCGCCCCCGGGACTGGCTGGGCAATCGCTTTGTCTATGTGGTCATCTCCGCCCGCGCGGGCGGACTATCGCTCGGCGTCAACATGAATCCCGACCGCCACTGCAATTTCGATTGTTCCTATTGCGAGGTGGACCGGCGGTCGCCCTCCCCGGAGCGCGAATTGCTGGTGGACGTCATGGCCGGGGAACTGCATCGCACCCTGACGGCGGTCCGGCAAGGCCACCTGCGTTCCCGCCAGTGGTATCAATCCCTGCCCGCCGAACTCCTGCAACTGCGGCACGTCGCCCTGAGCGGCGATGGCGAACCCACGCTGGCCTCAAACTTTGTCGAAGCCGTGCAGGCCGTGGCCCGCGTGCGCGCCCTGGGTGGCTTCTTCAAAATTGTCCTGCTCACCAATGGCACCGGGCTGGATCAGCCCGAAGTATTCCGCGGCTTGGAAGTGCTGACCAAGTCGGATGGCATCTGGATCAAGCTGGACGGTGGCACCCAGGCCTTTTTGGACAAGATCAACCGGCCCAACGTGCCGCTGGAAAAAATCCTGTCCAATATCCTCCTCATCGGACGCCAGCGCCCCGTGGTCATTCAAAGCCTGTTCCCCGCCGTCCACGGCGAAGAACCCCCGTTCGAGGAAATCCAGGAATACGCCCAGCGCCTGAAGGAACTCAAGGCCGGGGGCGCCCAGATTTCGCTGGTGCAAATTTATTCCGCCGCCCGCCCCGGCATCAGCGCCGAATGGGGCCATCTGCCGCTGCGGGTGCTCTCCCAAATCGCGCAAACCGTGCGCCAGACCGCCGGCCTGCGCACCGAAGTGTTTTAGTCACGGATAAACCAGCCGGTAGAACACGCTGCCCAGAGTGGCGTCCAGCGGCAGGGCCACATTGTTCGTCAGGCTGGAGCCGGTGACATCCACCCAGTTGGTGCCCAGGCCGTTGGTCTGCATTTGCAGCCGCCATCCCACATAACCCGCCGGCCACGCAACATTCAGGTTGGTCCCGGTGGCGCTCCACAGCAGATTCGTCGCCGTGGTTTGCACCACGCTGATGAAGCCACTGTTCAAATTGGCCATATTCCAAGCCAGACCGGCATCCAGCGGCGGCAAGGAATTGGAACTGAACGTGCCGCTCACCGAGCCGGCGGAGAACAACTGGAAGCTCTCGCCGCCCACAAACGTGCCGGAAAGGTTGGTGATCACCAGCGTGCCACCCAAGGCCAGCGAGCTGGCGATCAATTGATCATTGGTTTGCGCCGACTGACTGACCTCCATCACCAGCGTGCTGCCGGACTGCAAACTCACCGTGTTCGCCGTGAGCGCCGTCAGCCCGCCGCCGGGGGACAACGTCCCCCCCGATTGGACCGAAATGGCACCCCCGACAACCCCGTCGCCACCCAGCACCCCATTGGTAACCGTGACCGCACCCGATCCAATGGAACCGTTGACGAATAGCGAGCCGCCGTTGACGGTCGTGGGGCCGCGATAAAGATTCGCGCCAGACAGAATGGTCGTGCCGCCCCCCTGAACGAAACTCAGGGGAGTCGCTGCGGAAAGATCGCCCATGATACCGCTGAAAGTGGTGGTGCCCGAACTATTGGACACGGTCAACGTCGCAGCCCCGCCCGTGTCGGCCACCACACCGTTACCGGCCAGTGAAGCGATGGTCTGGGACACGCCGCCCACATCCAGCGTGGCCCCGGTGTTGACCGTCACCGGCGTGGTGGCCGGCAGCACACTGCCACTGTTGGTGAACAGAATGTTGCTGTTGTACAGCGCCTGCACTTCGCTCTGGCTCAAGGCGCGGTTATACATGTAAACCTCGTCAATCATTCCGGTCATCTTCACGCCCCCATCCGAACCATCGGGCGAACCCCCAATCCACAGCTGATTGGCCCCGCTCGCCAGCGGCAAGCCCATGGTCGAAGTCACGCTGTCCACATTGCCATCCACGTAAATGGATTCCGTGCCCGCGTTATCCACCAACGCGACAAAATGCCACGCGTTATTGTTTAACGCCGCCGTGCCGGTCAGCCAGCCGCCGCCCCAGCGCACGGCTCCGGCATGGGTGCCCGGGCTGCCGCCGTTGTTATTCAGATAGAAAGTGGTCTGGCCCGCACTCGACCAGGTGCCATCGCCCTGGTACATAATCACCGCCCCCGCCGTGCTGGTCTTGATCCAGCAGCCCACCGTCCAACTCCCCGACGCATCCGTCCTCACCACCGGATTGGTGATCAGCACAATGCTCGTCGCCGCCGAACCGCCCGTGCCATTCAGGCTCAAGGCGTTGCCATAACGGCCGCCGCTCACGATGCTCGCCCCCGTGCCCACCAGCGTGCCATTGAACCCCGCCCCGCCCAGGCCGGTGTTGGTGATCACCGCGCCATTGCCGCCGCCGGCCGCATTATTGAAAGTCAGGTGCAACACCGCGTCGTTGGCCACGGGCGAAAGCTTCAAAGTCCCGCCATTGACCGTGGTGCTGCCATGATAGCTATTGGCCCCGGCCAGGAGGGTGGTGCCTCCGCCCGCCGTCACCAGGCTGATCGCGCCAGCCGGCGACGCCTCGCCGATTGTGCCGCTAAACAAGGTTGAGCTGTTATTAGAGAGGGTTAGCGTGGCCGCATTGCCGGAGTTCGTCACCCAGCCGCTGCCCGAAAGACCGGAGAGGGTTTGCGACACCCCGGCCAAATCCAATATCCCGCCGGCGGCAACATTCACCGTCGTGGCCACCGGCAACGTGCTCACCGGGGAGTTGGTGATGGTGTTATTGGCATACAATGACCGCACCTCCGCGTGGCTCAGCGCGCGGTTGAACATATAAACCTCGTCAATCAACCCGTTGATCTTCACCGCCCCGGCATCGGTATCCGGCGCGCCGCCGATCCAGGTCTGGTTCGCATCACTGGCCAGGGCCAGCGACATGGTTGACGTCACGCTGTCCACGTTGCCATCCACATACATGGTTTCCGTGCCGGCCGTATCCACCAGCGTGACGAAATGCCACGCGTTGTTGCTCAAGGCCGCTGTCCCGGTCAAAAAGCCACCCCCCCAACGCACCGCTCCGGCGTGGGTGCCGGCCGTGGTCCCGGAATTCGCATTCAACAAATACGCCGTTTGTCCCGAGCTCGACCAACCGCCGTCACCCTGATACAGGATCACCGCCCCCGCTGTGCTGGTCTTGATCCAATAGCCCAGCGTCCAGCTCCCCGAGGCATCCGTGGCCAGGCACTTGTTCGTGATCAACACAATGTTCGTGGCCACCGTGCCCCCCACCCCGTTCACACTCAGGGCATTGCCATAGCGTCCGCCGCTGACAATCGTGGCCCCCGTCCCCACAATCATGCCGTTCAACGCCGCGCCGCCCGTACCGGTGTTGGTGATGATGGAGCCCTTGGTGCTGCCCACCGCGTTGTTGAAGGTCAGGTGCAGCAGCGGGATCGTCGCGGGCTGGAGCGCCATCGTCCCCTGGCTCACTGTGGTCGCGCCGGTATAGGTGCTGCCCGGGGCGAAATTCAAAATGCCGGTGCCGGATTTGTTCACACTCATCGTACCGGAGCCGTTCTGCACCGCCCCGTTCAGATTCACCGTGCCCGCGCCCTGGAAAGTGATCGTGTCCGCGCCCCCGTCGGCGGTCGTCACCGCGCCCCCCACGTTCAACACCCCCGCGTCCACCTGCACCACGCAAGTCCCGCTGCCATAGGTGTTGATGCCACCCGCAAATGTGTTGGTGCCCGCAAGGCTTTCCACGGCCGGGGTGGGGTTGTTTCGCCCCGCAAGGTAAACGGATGGCAGCGTGATGCCATTGGTGCTGCCGTCCAGTTGGAGGGTCGAAGTGCCGCTGCCGCTGTTGCGCACATGAACCGAATGCGCATTGGCCATTGCGAAATTGTTGATCAGCCGCACCACGCCGTCGTTGGCGCTGCTGCTGTCGCTATCTGCATACAACATGCCGTTGAAAGCCGTGTTGGTGCTGCCAATGATCAAAGTGCCGGCCCCCCCTTTGTTCAAGTTGCCGGCCGTCGCGCCGCCCGCAAGGCCGGGACTGAACAACTGGCAGCCCAGCGTCAAGGTCGTCCCGGACGCCACATTGAAGCCGCCACCGTTGACATCCAGTAAAATGCCGCGGTTGGGATTGCTCAAGGACATGGTGGTGGTCGTCGTCAGCGTGCCCCGGTTCATGGCCAGTTGATTGGTGGTGAACGTGGCCGGATTCGGCCCCAGGCGCGCCTCCGAATCAATCGTCAGTCCCCCGGCCGCCCCGGCGCCAAAACCGAGGATCGTCTGCCCCGTGAAGTTGGCGTTGTTGCCGGTGAGTGTGACCGGATTGCCCGAATAGGTCGTGATCAGACCATTGACCGTGCCCTGGTTGCCCACGTACGCGATGGAGCCGTTGCCACTGAGATTCGCCGCCAAATTGATCGGGCCGTTCATGGCGTTGACCACCAGGCCGTTGGTCGCCGTCAGATTCCCCGCCAGCGTGAAGGTCCCGGTGCCCCGATTATGCACTTCCCCGTTGTTGACCGTCAGGCTGTTGATCGTGATCGTGCTGCTCGCCGTGCCACCCCAGAAGAGGCCGCCTTCGGTGACCGTCAGCGAGTCGCCCGGAAAAGTGTAGGAACTGCTCGTGGCGGGCGTCAACAAACGGTAGTTATAGGTCTGGTAGTTCATTCCGGAGACTGGCGCTGTTCCACTGCTCCACCCACCGGCGGCATTAAAGGACGTCGCCCCCCATACATCGCTGTTCGTCATCGTGACCAGGTTGCCGGGGTTGTAGTTCGGCCCCAGCTCGTAATTTGCCAGGATCTGCGGCTGCGACAACGCCACATTGCTGATCCGCACCTCGGCATAATCGCTGTTGGCATTGGCGTTGGTGCTCCACGCCGAGCGCCCCAGCCAGTTATTCACGTCCGCGATGCTCGCCAAATGAAAGTTCACGTCCACAAAGCCCCCCGAATAACCGTCGCGAAACCATTCCCAGCGCCCCCCCTGGTTGGTGTAGGCCCCCAAGCCATCCGTAAACGTGATGGCATAATGATGCGGCACCCCGAGCGTGGTCGCCACCGCCGCGTCAAAAGTGAAGGTCGTGCCCGTGAGCCCGGCTTCCAAGCGCTGCTGGTTGTAGTTCGTCCCCGCGGTCGTGCTCAACATGACATCGCCGTACGAGGTCGTGCTGCCCGGGGCGGGATCACTCGCCGCGCCGGTGTATTCGCCCGCCGCCCCAAGCCCGTCGCCCGCGCCCGCGCAACGGCCAAAATCCAGCAGGCACGCCCAGTTTGGAGCCGACAGCGGCGTCGCCCAAATCTCAACTGTCAAATTCGTTTGCGAGGAAATGATGCCGTTGGGCAGGTCCAGATAGGCCGACATGCTGCTCATGGCGACATTGCCGGTCGTTCCGCCCGGAATCCGCAACGCCTTGCCCGTGTAGGTCGCCCCGTTGCCGCGCACCACGGCGGCCGCGCCGGAAACCAAATCCGCGTTCGTCGTTCCCGCTGGCGCGGCCCCCGGCGCATTCGTGAAGCACCAGTGCAGCACCACCGCGCTCATGGCCGGCCCGATGGCAATGTGATCCACCTGGTTGGCCATCCACTGCGCGCTGTAACTGGAATTGTCGCCGCCGTTGGGCAGCGACCCGTTGCTGCAATCATTGGCCAGGCTGCTCAACATCTGGGTGCCATTCCACCAAATGTTCGGATCCGTGTAAAAATACGGCCACGCGGCGCCACCGCCGCAATAATTGTGCAACATGATGGTTTTGGGCGTCACCATGCCGTCGTTGTGCGTGCGGCCGTAATTGTGTCCGCCGGCCTCGTGCGCCATCACCACCAGCCACCACCACGTGCTGCTGATGCTGGCATATTGTCCCGGCTGATACGCGTTGCCCGCCGAGCCCGTGCTGGCATAAGGGACATAAATCACCTGATCCGCCCCGACGCCCGCCTTGTAATTCTGCACATCCAAAAAGGAAGAACTTGACGCCACCAACCCAAGCACCGCGTTATTGTCCTGCCCCGAGGAGTCGGTCGCGGACATGATATAGCCCACGATGTTGAAATTCGCCCCCGTCCCCGCCTGGTCGTTCAAGGCGTTGCTGCCAAGGACGCCGTTGGCCAGCGTGACCCGGGTGTTGGCCTCCCCGCCCCAGGCCGACGCCGTTGACGGCGGATACGCACACACCAGGTCCGACATGATCTGCCCGCTGCCCGGCAACGCCGCGGTCACCGCCACGGCGGCCAGAACCGATTTAACCCGGACTCCAAAGCGGGCGATGAAATCGAACGGAGCTGCCGCGCGCCCAGCGCGGGAGGGCGCGTCACTCCGTGCGCGCCGCGCCTGCCACCAGCGGGTGCAAAATTCCCCTGGCGTTGCCTTCCAGACCCGCTGCGGATCAAGACGTTTCCCGAGTTTCCCGTCGCAACTTCGGAGTTCGGATTCAAGATAACGATGATGTTGCATGATTGGCTATTTCTTGTTGTCGGTTTTAATCTGATCATCCGCTTCCGGAGGCGGCAATCCGTAGGTGTTGGGGTTGATCGCCTTGACCATCACCTGCCCCGGCTCGCGCGGTTCGCCCACCACGAAAATATCCTCCTTGGGCGCCAGCACCGTGAACGCTTCCCGACCATCCTCGAACGCCAGCGTCACCAGCGAATCCCGGTTGCCGGCGAGATATCCATAGAGCATCCCCTGGCGGCTCGATCCCGTGGGGTTGCCCTTCACGATTTCCACCGTCAGCTCCTGGCCATCCACTCCCGGCAGCGTCAATTCCCGCACCGGATCCCCCGTCAATTTGGCCGTCTCAAAAGCCGACGCCGCCGTGGTTTTCAAATAAACGAGTTGACGCCGGAAAATGCGGGGATTCTCCTCCACCATCCGGTCGTATTCCAGAGGATTGTGGGCCAGTTGCCGGATGATGTTCGTATCCTTGCCGTCCGCCAGCGTCCACTGCACATTGGAACTTTCATAGGCCACGGGGAACGGACGTGCCTGAAACCCCGCATAGTTCGGCCACAACCCTTGGCCGGGCGGAGCGGCCTGGTTCGTCACCACCGCCACCACCAGCGGCTTCGTCGCCACCGCGACCGGGCGGGCGGAAGCCGGCGCATGACGGGTTTCCGGCCCTGGCCGCGTGGCCCAGAAACCCACCGCCACCATGGCTAAAACGACCAGGATCAAAACCATTGGCCGGGCGACCGATCTGTTTTCAGGAACGGCTGACTTCATGCAGACAACAACTTCATCGTAAAAGGTTCCGCTTCACCCCCAGAGTCTAGGCCAGTCCGTCTCCCTTCTCAAGGCAGGAAGGCAGGGCCGAAAACCCAATGGCGTTGAAACGTTAACGGCCGCTGGTCTTAATCGATATTGCGTTTTTACCGTCAGTTTTGCACCAACGATTTTTGGGGAATTTCCAAACAGTTTGCCGGTTTTGGGAGCATGCGTACATGATATGGGCATGACGTGACTGAGGCTGAGCGTTGGCGGCATCCGCGCCGGTAGCCGGAACGATTCCGTTCAACCCCCGATCGACACCAATGCCTGGCCGGTTGCGCGCGCGGACTTGGATTGTTTTGAGACACCTTGCCTTCTTTTGGCGGATGGCGGCGAGATTAATAGTTGCTTTAACCGCTTTTTTATTAAAGAATTATGAAGAAACCGTGACCGGCATTTAACCTGCTTTTGCCTGCTTGACTCCCGGAGTCAAAGCCCAAAGCAGATGAGTTATTAAGGATATGGATCGTTATCCAGCGGAACTTGTGGTGCCCAGCGTTTCCAGTGATTCCCAAGACGGACACGGGACGGACTTCATTTTTCCCCCACCCAAGGCAGAAAACCCACGAAAGCCGAGGGAATGGTGGTTGCTGGCACCAGGGGCTGGCATGGTCGCCTGGTTACTCTGGACCGCCTGGAAGTTGTCCGCGGGCTGGCAGAACGCCCCCCCCGGTTTGCTCGTAACCTGTTTGGGGGCGGTCGGGTTGTGCCTGGCCGCGACCGGAGTGGCGGTCGGGGTGTTTTGGCACAACCGGCAGACCACGGCGGAAAATGCCCGGCTGACGGCGGTCAGCACGCGGCTGCGACAGGAACGGGACTTGTTGCGCACGATCGTGGACACCCTGCCGGATTACATTTACGCCAAGGACCGGGAAGGCCGGTTTGTGTTTAATAACACGGCCCACGCCCATGATTTCGGCGCGGCCTCCCCGGCGGCCATGAAGGGCAGGAGTGATTTTGATTTTTTCCCGCGCGCGCTGGCGGAACAATTCCTTGCCGATGAGCAAAACATCCTCGCAACCGGCAAGTCTGTGATTAATCAGGAACAATTCCAGGCGCGCCCCAACGCACCCGAGGGTGGGAAAATTTGGACGCTTTCCAGCAAGGTGATCTGGCGCGGCCGCAACGGGGAAATCTTGGGGACAGTCGGCGTCACCCGCGACATTCACGAGATCAAGCGGACCCAGGACGCCCTGCGGCAAACCGAACACCGTCTGCTGGAAGTCCTGCGGCGCACGCGGTGCATTTTGAACTCGGGCCTGGTGGAGGGCATGGCGGGCTGGCGCGAGCGGGCCTTGGACGACAACTCCCCGTTCCGCTGGAATTTTCCGGTGCAAAACCTTGAGGGGGCGCAGGAGGTGTGTCCGCTCGAGTTGCCGCCCGGCAAGTCGTATCAACAAATCTGGACGGCCAGCCGGCATCCCGAAGACAGCCGGGCGATGAGCCAGCAGGCGGGGAATGCGCTGCTGCAGGACCTGCCCTTTTTCCGGAATGAATTCCGCTGCACGGACCGGCATGGCATGGAACATTGGATGCTGCAATTTGTGACGGTGGAAAAGCGGGCGGAAAACCGGTGGCAGATTTTCGGGATCACGACCGACATCACGGAGCTGAAGCGCAGCGAGCAGGCGTTGCGCAGCAGCGAGGAGAAGTTGCGCCGGTTCACCGCGCAATTGGAGCAAAGCAACCGCGAATTGCAGGACTTCGCGTATGTGGCTTCGCACGACTTGCAGGAACCACTACGCAAAATCGTGGTGTTCAGCGAGCGGCTGAGGGAGAAATGCGGGGACACCCTGGCCGCCGAGCCGCGCGATTATCTGGAGCGGATGCAACGGGCTGCCGCGCGCATGCAGACGCTCATCAATGATCTGCTGACGTTCTCGCGGCTCACCACGAAGGCGCACCCGTTTGCGCCGGTCAATTTGGCGGTGGTCGTGCGGGAGGTGCTGGAGGATTTGGAAGGCCGGATCGAGCAGGCGCATGGCCGCGTGGAAACGGGTGAACTGCCGGTGCTGGACGCGGATGGCTCACAGATGCGGCAGTTGCTGCAAAATCTGATCGGAAACGCGCTCAAATTCCATCAGCCGGGCACCCCACCGGTCGTCACGGTGGCGGCCCGGAAGTGCCAGCAGGACGCGCGGGATTTTTGGGAATTGAGCGTGAGCGACAATGGCATCGGCTTTGATGCGAAATATTTGGACCGGATCTTCAATGTCTTCCAGCGGCTGCACACGCGCAATGAATACGAGGGCACCGGCATGGGCCTGGCCATCGTGCGGAAAATCGCGCTGCATCACCGCGGTAGCGTGACCGCCCGCAGCCAGCCGGGCCAGGGCGCGACCTTTCTCGTGACCCTGCCGGCGGTGCATACCAAAGACGAGGCGGACTTAGCCACGCTGACGCCATGAAAAAAGAAGGAAAAATGATCACGATCGTCCTGGCGGACGATGATCCCGATGACCGGCTGCTGACCGAGGAGGCGTTCACCGAAAACCGGCTGGCCAACCAGTTGCACTGCGTCCAGGACGGCGAGGAACTGATGGATTACCTGCACCGGCGCGGCCAGTACGCCCCGTTGCAGGGCGAGCCGCTGCCCGGATTGATTTTGCTGGATCTGAACATGCCGCGCAAGGACGGGCGCGAGGCGTTGAAGGAAATCAAGGCGGACCCCACCTTGCGCCGGATTCCCGTGGTGGTGCTGACCACTTCCAAGGCCGAGGAAGACATCTTGCGCAGCTACGACTTGGGCGTGAATTCCTACGTCACGAAGCCCGTGACCTTCAAATCGCTGGTGGAACTGGTGAAAGAGCTCGGACGCTACTGGTTTGAAGTGGTGGAACTGCCGCCCGACGAAAAGGGAATGACATGAAAACCCCCCGGGTCAAAGTGTTGCTGGTGGATGATGACGAGGACGACTTTATCATCACTCGCGAGCTGATTGCTCACATCTCCCGCACCCGCTACCAGCTTGACTGGGTGGCGAATTACGACGACGCGCTGGCGGCCATTCGGGGCCAGAAGCATGACGTCTGCCTGCTGGATTACCGGCTGGGCGCCAGGACCGGGCTGGATTTGCTGCGCGAAACCAAGGACCTCCTCCTGCGTCCGCCGATAATCCTGCTCACGGGCCACGGCGGCCAAGCCATTGATCTGGAAGCCATGAAAGCGGGGGCGGCGGATTATCTGGTGAAAGGGCAGCTCACCACGCATCACTTGGATCGCGCCATTCGCTATGCCTTGGAGCACCGCCGCGCGGAGGAGCGCCTGCGGCGGGAGCGCGACCTGATCAGCCGGATCATGGGCACCAGTCCGGTGGGGATTGTGGTGGCGAACCAGGCGGGCCAGATCACGTTTGCCAATCATTGCGCCGAGGCCGCGCTGGGGCTGACCAAGGAAGCGGTGGAACAGCGGGCCGGCAGCATTCTGGACTGGCAGGTGGTGGATGCGGAAGGGGTGCCGCAGGCGGGTCCGCGGCCCTTGGAACAACTGCTGGCCACCGGCCGCCCGGTGCTGGACATCTGCCACGCCATGGCCCCCGCCGACGGCACCCGCCGGATTCTTTCCACCAACGCCACCCCGTTGTTTGATGCCGCCGGCAAGCATGACGGCGTGGTGGTGACGGTCGAGGACATCACCGAGCGGCTGGCGTTGGCGGCCCAATTGCGCCAGTCGCAAAAGATGGAGGTGGTCGGACAACTGGCCGCCGGCGTGGCGCACGACATCAACAATATTCTGACCATCATCCAGGGCCACACCGGCCTGCTGCTGCAAACGGCGACCGCCGAGTCGCACACGATCAAGTCATTGAAGCAAATCGCGGCGGCGGCGGACCGGGCGGCCGGCTTTGTGCGGCATCTGCTCACGTTCAGCCGCAAGCAGGTGGCGCACACGCGCATTCTGGATCTGAACGCGGTGTTGCAGAATCTCGAGGGGATGCTGCCGCAGATGCTCGGCGAACAGATCCGGCTGGAGCTGCGTTGCCAGCCGGGCCTGCCCCTGGTCGCGGCCGACGTCAGCATGACCGAGCAAATCGTCATGAACCTGGTGGTCAACGCGCGGGACGCCATGCCCCAGGGCGGCACCCTGTATGTGGAGACCGCCGCCGCGGAAATTCCCGTGGCACTGACCCGGCAGAACCCGGACGCCCGCGCGGGACGATTCATTTGCCTCAGCGTGCGCGATACCGGCTGTGGCATGGAACGCCGCGTGAAGCAACGGATTTTCGAGCCCTTTTTCACCACCAAGGAAGTGGGCAAAGGCACCGGCCTGGGATTATCCACGGTCTATGGCATTGTCCGCCAGCATGCCGGCTGGATTGAGGTGGAAAGCGAACCGGGCGCGGGCGCCCTCTTCAAGGTGTTTCTGCCCATCGCGGAAACGGCGCAAGCCGTTCCCGAGGCCAGCCAGACGGTCAAAGCGGAGCCGGGCGGGGGCACGGAAACCATCCTGGCCGTGGAGGACGAAGTCAGCCTGCTCATTTTGCTCCGCCGCGTGCTGGAGCGGTACCATTATCATGTCTTGGTCGCCACCTCGGCGGCCGAGGCGCTGAAGGTATGGGAGGAGCACGCCGGCCGGATTGATTTGCTGCTGACGGATGTGATCATGCCGGGCCGCATGACCGGCAATGATCTGGTCAAGGAACTGAAGAAACGCCAGCCCGGCCTCCGGGTCATCATCACCAGCGGGTACAGTTCGGAACTGCTTGGCCAGGATTTTTATCAGGAGGATTGCGCCTTTCTGGCCAAGCCCTACGAACCGCAGCGGGTGGCTCAACTCGTCCGCAAAATGCTCGACCGCCCCCCGCAACCCGTGCATCCCGCGCATCCAGCCACGCCGATTCCGGCCAGCAATGCCAGCCTGGTCCCGCCCGCGAAGCCACCCCCGCCGCGCGCCACGGCCGCCATGTAAGCCGCATGGCGTCAGGCCGGCCTGAGCCTCGCGGCGCGAAGGTGGCTGGCCGGCAAGGCAACTCACGGGCGGGACGCCCGGGCCACTAGGTTTGGCGGATTTGTTCCGCGAGCTCCTCTGCCGGATAGGTCCAGATTTCCGCCAGCGTGGGATGATAATGCGGCATCGCGGCCAGTTCATGCACGGTCATGCGCTTGGCCATGGCGGCCACGATTTCGTGAATCAGCTCCCCGCCGGCCGGCCCCACGCAACTGCCGCCCAGGATTTCTCCGGTGCGCGGATCGGCGAGCAGTTTTACGAAACCATCCCGGGCGTCCATGAGCAGCGATTTGCCATGGTCGTTAAAGGGATAACTCGCGGCGAGATATTTGAGGCCGCGCGCGGCGGCCGCCTTTTCGGTGAGGCCAACCACCGCGACCTGCGGATCGGTGAACACGACCGCGAGCAGGAGGCGATAATCCATGCGGTGCGGGGGTTTCAGGCCGGCCAGGTTGCTGGCGGCAGTTTCGCCCTGCTGGATCGCAATATGGACAATTTCATGGGGACCGGTGCAGTCACCGGCGGCATAAATGTGCGGGGCGCTGGTTTGCTGGGTCGCCTCGGCCATGATCCTCAGGCCGTCCGTTTGCACGCCGGCGAGGGGCAGATCGAGTGAGGCGGTGTTGGGTTGGCGGCCGAGGGCCAGCAGGATTTCCGCCGCAGAAACGGATACGGGTTTGCCGTGGTGCTCAAAGGTCACGGTTTTCAGCCGGCCCTGCCGCCGCGCCTCCAGCAGGCGGGTGCCGGTGAAAACCCGCACGCCTTCGCGTTGAAACACCTTCGCGATTTCGCTGCCCGCGTCGGAGTCAAACTCCTTGAGGAGCTGCTCGCTGCGCTGGATCAGCGTGACCTGGACGCCAAACCGCGCGAAGAACTGGGTGAATTCCGCGGCAATCGCACCGCCGCCGAGGATGATGAGGGACTTGGGCAGTTTGGGCAGGGCCACGGCTTCGTCGCTGGTGATAAAGCCGGTCTCGTGCAAGGATGGCAAGGGGGCCGGCGACACACTGGAGCCGGTGGCGAGGACAATGTTTTTAGCGGTAAGCTTTTTGCCGTTGCTCAAGTTCAGGGTATGCGGATCCAGAAAGCGGGCGCGGGCGCGAATGAATTTAAACCGCCCAGCCGCCAACTGCTGCGCGCGATAACCGGCAAAATCCTTGATCTGGGCATTCTTCCGGGCCATGACTTGGGCAAAATTGAAGGAGACCCGGCCCGTATGCACGCCCCAGGTGGCCGCGTGCGCGGCCAGATGCCGCACTTCGGCGGCATACAGCAGGGCTTTCGTGGGCATGCAACCGCGCAAGATACACAAGCCGCCCACCTCCGCGCCGCCTTCAATGACCACGGTTTTCAATCCGGCCCCCACGGCGGTGCGCGCGGCGGCATAACCACCGCTGCCACCGCCGACGACGGCCACGTCAAAATCAAATTTGCGCATGAACGGAGCATGAAACAACCGGCCATTTTTTGAAACAAAAAACCGTCGCCGGAAAGGCATCCGGGTTGGCCGTAACGATTCAGTAAAAAAGAATTTCAACCACAGATGGACACAGATAAACACAGATGAAGAAATGTCAGAACGTCGTTCTGGCCCGGATTTTCGCCGGTCACTAAATAATGCGCTTTACGCGGTGCTTGAATACCACGTTTTTTATCCGTGTGCATCTGTGTCCATCTGTGGTTAAAAAATCTTTTACTAGCCAACAATCGGGTGCTTCCCCCGGTTGGACTCGCCCTATTTTTTCCGGGTCTTCTTGGCCGGGGTGGCGGCTCCGTCGCCGGCGTCAATATCCGGGGAGGCGGTGCGGATGCTTTCGTATTCCAAATTCTCAGCGGGTTCGGCCGGTAATTTCGGGCCGGCGTAAATGACCGCCACTTCGGCGAGGGCGGCGGCGGGATCGTTGCCAAAGCCGGACAAATCCGTCAATCTCACGTATTGAACCGTTTCCACTTGTGGGAAGGTGATTTTTTGTTCGTCGAAAGTGGAGGCCAGCTGGCCGCTGGCGGTTGCCTGCCAGTTGGTTCCGTCCTGGCTGGTGGCCAGCTTGAATTCACGGAGGTCGCCCTGGTGTTCGCGCTGGTTTTGGCGGGGCAGCAAGACCAGGCCGCGCATGGCCACAGGCTGCGGAAACGAAATCAGGATTTCGTGGGGCGGCTTTGAACTATTGCCGCGCGGGTCGGCGCTGGACCAAAACGTGTTGGGATCGCCGTCAATCAACTCATTGGCCGGGCGGCCGTCGGCGGTGGCGGTGGCTCCCAATTGACGCATGATGCGGGTGTTGAAATGCAGGGTTTCCAGATTTTCCAGCGTCACCCCGGTTGCGGGCTGGAATTGGTCGCTGGCGGCGTAGTCCAGCAACGAGCGGCGGAGCTGCTGCGCAACCGGGCTGGGATTATTCAGGTCGGCGGAACAGACGAGCAGTCTGCCCGCGCCCATCCGGGCTTCGAAAATGAGGCCCAGCTTGTAATTCCGGTTCCAGTCGTCAATGGCCGATACGATGGGCGTCAGGCTGGCGGGCAGCGACCCGATATTGATGGCGCGGGTATTATGCAGCAGTTCGGTCCATTGCCAGTCGCATTGGGCGTCGGTGGGAAATTCGGCGAGGGCCGGGGAGTTGGTCGCGCACCACAGGCCGAGCATCCGGCTCCAGGTGGGGCCCATCAAGGCGTTCCAGAAAATGGGGACGCGCGCGAGCGGCGGGCTGTTCCAGTCCAGCCCGGCATTGCGCGGGGTGAAGACCACTTTGCCCCCGGCGGACAGGGCCTTTTCCGCGTCGTCCCAGGAACTGGTCAGCAGGACACCGGCCGGCACGGCGGCGGAAACCTGGGCGGGATAGAGCCAGAAGTTCCACTCGTTGCGGAAGGGCGGCAGCATGCCCAAGCGCCCGGCGGGAATGGATGAGGCTTGGCCGAGGATCACGCGCAGACGGTATTGCCCGGGGGCCGGGAGCTGGGCGAGGCTGGCCGAAATGGTGCCGAGCGGGATATTTTTGCCGATGGGCAGGGTCTGGGTGGCAAACGACCCCTGCACCACGACCGCATCGTTGGCGTCAACGATTTGCCAGCCGGCGGTGGCAACCGCCAGCGGCGCGGCTCCGAAATGCGCCACTTCGACGGGCACGGTGAAGGCATCCATCGTGGTGAAAGTGCGTTTCGTCAGCCGCGCCAAGGGCACGGTTGGCTGGCAGAATTTCCGGAATTCATCCGGGCTGGCGTAGCCTTTGCTTTCCCAAAAGGGATCCAGCAGGCCGACCAGCGCGGTGCCCTGGCCGGTGTAATCATGCAGATCCAGCAGTTGAAATCCGGCCATGCCGGGGGTGCGCAGGTTGGCCTCGATTTCCTCCTGGTAACAGGCCAGTTGAAAGCGGCCCGAGGCCAGGGCGAAATCGCGGTTGCTGGGGTGGGCGGTTCCGGCGGCGTGACCGGCAAACAAACCGTGGGCGGCGGCGGAGTCGCGAAAGATTTCATAGTTCCCGGGGCGCATGAAGCCGGTGAATTTGGGGATGACGTCGAAATCAGGATAGGCGCACCATTGGCCGAGTTCGTGGGCCACGACCGGGACGTTGATGCCGCGCACGGAAGCGGCGTAATCGCGGCCAAACCAGCCGGATTCGCCCCGGGTGCGGCCGTTGCCCACGCGGCCGCAGGCGAGGTAATCGGCCCCGGTGACCGGTCCCGGATGATCGATGGCAACCCAGCCGGTGTCGGGGGTGTAGAGCCGGCGCGGGTCGGCCGCGCGGAAATGTTCGACCCACTGGGGCAGGACCTGTTGCCAGCGGCCATGGGCTTCGTTGCTCGCGGAAAGGAGGAGGAAGGACGGATGATTGCCGTAGGCCCGGATGATGCGTTCGGTTTCGGCGTAGAGCATTTTCTCCATCTCGCCACCGGGATTGAAATCGTTCCACATGCCGCATTCGACTTGCAGGTAAAAGCCGAGTTCATCCGCCGCTTCAAAGGCGGCTTCAGGCGGGCACCAGGAATGAAACCGCATGTGGTTCAAGCCGTATGCCAGGCAGGTGCGGAACAGCTTCCGCCAGCTTTCCGTATCTGTGGGGGGATAGCCAGTCAGGGGGAAATCGCCGCCAAAATGGGTGCCGCGCAAATAAATGGGGTGGCCGTTGAGCAGGAACTGGCTGCCCTCGGCGTGGAAGTCGCGGAGGCCGAAAGTGATTTCACGCGCTTCGTAAAACGGACCGGTGTTGCCGCTTTCTCCCAAGCTGGCTGGGTTGATTTGGAGGACGAGGGTTTTCTTGAGCAGGGCCGGATGGAATTCATCCCAGCGAACGGTGTCCTGGGGCAGGGTAAAAGTGATTTTTCCCAGGCCGCCATTGGTGTCCCATTGAATCGGAACGCCCGGCGCTGGGGCGGCCCCTTGGGCCGGCCAGGAATCCACCACCGCCAGCGAGCCGGAGCCGGCGTGGCCGGTGGCATTGCCAATCCGGGCGGTGAAAAGCACGTTGTTATTCGTCGGGTTGGGAAAGACTTGGACGTCCTCCAGCCAGACGGGCAGGGTGGCGCGCAATTCAATTTTGCCAACCACGCCGTTCCAGGCGTTGTCGAGCGAATCCGAGATGCTGTGGGCATCGGGCCGGTAGGGCAGAATCATGCGGTTGTCCACGCGGAGGGTCAGATGGTGTGGTCCGGGCGACACGCGACCCAGATCGTATTCATGCGGGGCACACAGGCTGAGCTCGGAGCCGATTTCCCGGTCATCGAGCCAGACGGTGGATTTCCAATGCGGCCGCTCCAAAAACAGGACCACGCGTTGGCCGGTCCAGTCCTGGGGAATGGCAAGGTCGCGCTGATACCATGCGGCCCCGGCATAATGCCGGGGGGGCTGGCAGAGGAACGGCACTTTGACGTTGCCGGCATTGGTGTAAGGCGCGTAATCCGCCCGGAGAAACCAGTAGTGGTCGTACAGCGACAACACCCACGGCGTGAGGGTGCTGATGTCGTCGCCATAACCTTGCGCCTCCAGAATGCCGGGCAATTGGATTTGGCCGGGCAGGGTGCGGTTGGGCCAGTGCTCGCGCAGGCCGGCGTCGCTGCGGTCGAGGGCAAAGCGCCACTGGCCGTCCAGGGGGATGGTTTCGGTGGCCCGGCTGGGGCAGGCGGCCAGCCCAACGGCGATGGCCAGAAAATAAACCAGGTTGCGGAGCATGGCGTGTGATATTCGGGATAGAATAGAGGGAATCCGGTCCCGGCAAAATCACCAAATCTGACGATTGGTGGAAAGGGGTGGCAGCGGGGAATTTTGAGGGGTGCGGCTGTTTCATGGTGATAAAAGTGATATTTCGGCGGTTTTTGTAAAAAGTGATCAAGTGTTCAGCAAAGCATTGGAGGCAGCTCTGGGTATGACCACCCCTCACCCTCAATCCCTCTCCCCGTTGAGGGGAGAGGGAAGCCAGTAGCGTCGCGGCCAGCTGGATTGGAGACGTTGGCAGCGGTGTAACATATTGTAAAAACAGGTACTTGCATATTGAGTTTCTTGAATGTGATCAAGCGTTCAGTTTAGTGAAGCATTGGCAATAGCGTCATGCGCAGGCCCTCGGCGAAGCCACGCCACAAAGTGCCTGCTCCGCAGGCAAACGGAGTCGCAGCGCGACTTCGTCCACCACCGGAGGCTCGCGCGGGTATGGCGGGTGGCCTGTTTGCGGTGCGCTCGTGGTTGTTGCAAGGTGGTAAAAAGTGATATTTCGGGGGTTTGGAGGGAAGTTTTCAGTGTTCAGTGATCAAGTGTTCAGTGAAGCATTGGGATGGCGGCGGTTGGAGAAAGCTTGTCCGCTTGGAGGTCAATAGCGGCGCGCACGGAGTGACGCGCCCTACCACCCGTGGGTCGGCGGCGATGTATTGGGTGATTGTGGGGTGCGGTTTCAAAGCGTAAAAAGGATAAAAGTGATATTACGGGAGTTTTGGGGGGCACGATGTCGGTTGTGCGTGATCCCGACGCGGACCCCGGTGGGGCGGATACAGGAAGAAACGGGAGGCGGCTCTGGATATGACCACCCCTCACCCTCAATCCCTCTCCCCGTTGAGGGGAGAGGGAAGCCAGTGGCGACACAGCCGGGCATCTTGGGCGCTTTGGCTGCGAGCGTAACAGACTTACAAACAGTCACTTGCATAATGTGTTTCTTAAGAGCAAAGCATTGGCATCGCGATGGCGGTAAAACTTGGGTGGCGGGATGCCAATAGCGGCGTTTGCAGAGGCGTTGTTTCATGGCGTGACAAGTGTTATTTCGGGGGTTTTTGTAAAAAGTGTTCAGTGTTCAGCCGAGACCCCGGATGGGGCTGATACAGGAAGAAACCGGACGGGAGGCAGCTCTGGGTATGACCACCCCTCACCCTCAATCCCTCTCCCCGTTGAGGGGAGAGGGAAGCCAGTGGCGATGCGACCGGCATCTTTGGCGCTTTGGCTACGAACGTAACATGTTGTAAAAGCAGGCACTTGCATAATGTGTTTCTTAAGAGTGAAGCATTGGGATGGCGGCGGTTGGGGAAAGCTTGTCCGCTGGGATGTCAATAGCGGCGCGCACGGAGTGACGCGCCCTACCACCCGTGGGTCGGCGGCGATGTATTGGGTGATTGTGGGGTGCGGTTTCAAAGCGTAAAAAGTGATATTTCGGGGGTTTTTGATAATTTCAGTTGGGGAATGACGAATGACGAAGGTTGAATGACGAAAGAATGACGAAGTACCAATGACGAATGGTGTCCGCTGGCAAAAAGAGCGCCTCACCCGTTCGGTCCGGCGGGTCGCCGGACGGTACGGGCCAGTGGCCCGTGCCACCCTTGTTTGCAAATGCTCGTTCATGGTGATATAAAAGTGTTATTTCAGCGGTTTTGGTTGTTTTGGCTTCGGGCACAGGATGGTCACAAGGGCTGAGCAAGGCGGGAAATCATGCGCGAGCCCCGGGCGATGCCACGCCACAAAGTGCCTGCTCCGCAGGCAAACAGAGTCGCAGCGCGACTCTGTCCACCCCAGGAGTCTGGCGCGGGGCCGGGCCGAGGTTGCGCGGGCGGAACATGGGGTCCGGCCCGGACTTTGATATGATGGGGGTAGCCCATGGCAATCCGGGATGAGTATGGCAGGAATCCGGGAAACCGGGTTGTTAGCGGCTAACGCATTGCGCACTTTTCCGCGATTTATTTTCAAAAATGCGTTAGCGGCTTACATTCGGAAAGGGTTAAGGTTTCGGGTTTCAGGTTTCAGGTGGCAAAATGCAGAAGCGCAGCGAGTTGCGCGAATGCCTGGAGACGAGGTCGGGAAACTTTAACGAAAAACAAAGGGGTTTTGCGGTTTCTCTTCCGATGCAACCCTTTCAGGGTTGAGGCCAACGGGCGGGGTACCCAGGGTAGCGCTAGCCCGGATATTTCATAGCCATTTTGGAAAGAGTCGCGAAAAACCCTATGAAAAGCGGGGCGCAAACACGTTCGAAGGCGTGGTTGAAAAGACACGGCCCGCAGGTTTGGAAACCTACGAGCCGAAGCTCGGCTTGCCAACAGCAGGCTGGGAAGCCTGCGCTACGACTTTGGGATGCTGGCGTGTCAGCGCAAGAATTGTTACGCGCTTACAGCGCTTGATGGCAATTATGGCATCAAAACCCAGGGCGTTGCCCTGGGCTGTCATGTTGCGGCCTTTCAGGCCGGCTCTTTGCGGCGTCATTCTGGATGAAGAAAGCCATGGATTTAGCATTGACGGAACGGCTCAGGGGTTGCGATACGGCAGGCTGGGAAGCCTGCGCTACGACTTTGGGATGCTGGCGTGTCAGCGCAAGAATTGTTGCGCGCTTACAGCGCTTGATGGCAATTATGGCATCAAAACCCAGGGCGTTGCCCTGGGCTGTCATGTTGCGGCCTTTCAGGCCGGCTCTTTGCGGCGTCATTCTGGATGAAGAAAGCCATGGATTTTCCGTTGACGGAACGGCTCAGGGGTTGCGATACGGCAGGCTGGGAAGCCTGCGCTACAAGGGTTTGCCATGGTTTTGCCGGTTTC
>Ga0302320_10008053_pt1 | contig 23027 bp, 23 predicted proteins | sample Bog_T0_3_FD_202130 | JGI IMG/M metagenome (GOLD analysis project Ga0302320, IMG submission 202130) | Peat permafrost microbial communities from Stordalen Mire near Abisko, Sweden - Bog_T0_3 | ecosystem: Environmental > Terrestrial > Soil > Wetlands > Peat | place: Sweden: Abisko, Stordalen Mire... | reverse complement strand
CTTAAAGATACCACGCAAAGGCCGAATATCGGGTCTCCACGCGCTTCCGGCGGCACCCCTCAGGCGATATTGCCCTTCAGGAACGCCAGCGCCCGCTCCCGCGCCAGCTTCGCGGCGTCCGCTTCATAGCTAGGCCGGGCCTCGTTGGCAAAGGCATGTCCCGCGCCTTGGTAGACAAAGATCTCCACCTCGGGATGCGCCGCGCGAACCGCGTCAAGCTGGTCCTTGCCGATGTGGTCGTCCGCCGCCCCGAAGTGCAATTGCACCGGACAGCTCGGCTCCTCCGCCGCCACCTTGCCGATGCCGCCGGCGTAGTACCCCACACAACATGCGGGCTGCATCTTTACGTCCTCGCCACGCGTGGCGCTCAGCCAGCTCATCAACCCGCCGTAGCAGAACCCGATCACGCCCACGCCCTTGCCCGTCCCCTCGGCGTACGCATACGCCGCCGCGACATCTAGGAGTGCCGTCTCCGGCTTCAACTGGCCGTACAGCGCAAAGGCCTTCTTCATGTCATCTGGACCATAGCCGAGTTGGACGCCCTTCTCGATGCGGTCAAACAGCGCCGGCGCAATCGCCACGAAGCCGTCCTTGGCGTAGCTGTCCGCAACCGCCTGAATGGACGGGTTCACCCCGAAGATCTCCTGCACCACCACCAGCGCGCCAATCGCCTCGCCTTCCGGCCGCGCCACATACCCCTCCAACTCCGTGCCGTCGCTCGCCTGCAACTTCACCCACTCACCCATGCGATTGCCTCCGTAGACCCTTCAGACGCGCATCGTCCAGCAAACGACGCACGCCTGTTGTCCATTGTCTACGAAATCAAAGGCCAAAGGCCCTAGTTGGACCGGTCGAACAACGCCACCAGCAGTCGCTCCGCGAGGTCTTCCGCCGAGACTCGATACTCACCGCAGGCGATCGCCCTCCGCAGCCGTTCCACCTTCTGCTGCCGGGTCTCCCCTCGCTCCCGATCACATGGTTCCCTGTCCACCTCGAGCAGGTTTCCCGATGTCCCACCTGTTCCCACGCGTTGCAAAACTGCACCCTCCGGCCACGTCCGGCCGTCCTCACTGCCCGTCCAACAGGCGTCAGCCTGCTTCCAGCTCTGTGAGCCCACCATCCACTTCATGAGCGTCACCTCATAAACCTGTATCGGCAGAGGCGCGGCGGACTTTAGAGATGTCTCAGAATTAATCCCCAATCAGTGCTGATAGTCTGCGGCCGGGCGTCTCGGCTTGGCCCTCCCCTCCACGCCCATTACCGTACGCAGCCGCGCCACCGCCGCCGTATGGATCTGCGACACCCGCGACTCCACTACTCCCAGGGTCAGGCCGATCTCCTTCATCGTCAGTTCTTCGTAGTAGTAGAGCGTCAGCACCATCCGCTCCTTCTCCGGCAGCTCCTCGATGGCGTCAATCAGCCGCTGCCGCATCTCTCCTTGCAGGCAGCAAAACAAGGGGTCATCCTGCGGCGAGCTGGGGACATAGGAGAGCTCCTCGTCGCCTGCGTCCTCATTGCGCTCCAGGTGCAGGCTGCCGATCTCCAGACCTTTCAGCTCGCCCGCGAGCTGCTGGAACTCGTCCAGCTCCATCCGCATCTCCTTGGCGATCTCCGGCTCGTTCGGCACCCGTCCCAGCCGCTGCGTCACGGCCCGCACCGCCTCTTCCATCGCCCGTCCCTTACGGCGAAGCTCGCGGGGACTCCAGTCCAGCATCCGCAGCGAGTCCAGGATCGCGCCCCGAATCCGGAACTGCGCATAGCTCTTGAACTGCACCTGCTTGCTCGGCGAAAACTTCTCGAAGGCATCAATCAGCCCGACGATCCCAGCCGAGACCAGGTCGTCCAGCTCCACATGCTGCGGCAACCGCTCATGGATGCGCCGCGCCACGTAGCGCACCGTTGGCAGATGCTCCAGCAACAGCCGGTCGCGCTCTGCGGACTGCTTCGCCGCGGTGTTTGGCATCATGGGCAATAAGGAATCCTCTGTGGCCGCTTCGGAGACCGTCCACTCGCTTGCACCGGCTCCCATGGGTCCTGCACGATAGCTGTTCACGATGTAGGCCTCCTCGGCCTTCACCCCGTGGTAGTGCACCTCGTGCGCCAAACTTTGAGTGTTCATCTGTGGAATCCTTCATGCCCGGATGGGTCTCTGCACGGGTATCTGAGAGTCTCTTCAGACTTCCATGTGAACGCTCTCATCGGCAGCCCCGCTGCCGTCTTTAGTTCTGGAACCTGCGCTGTCTTAAATGCGTCACATCCAGCGTCGCCGTGTCTTCGGCAAGGATGACCGCCCGCTCCAGCACGTGGGCCAGCTCGCGCACATTGCCCGGCCACTCGTGCTCCATCAGCCGCGCCAGCAGCTCCGGCGACATCCGCTTGCGCGGCGAACTCCTGCCCAACTCCGCCAGAAAGTGCTCGCACAGCGCTGCGATGTCCTCCCTGCGCTGCCGCAGCGGCGGCACATCCAGCACGAACACCGCCAGGCGGTGATACAGGTCCATCCGGAAGCCGCCCTCCTGCACGCGGCGCTCCAGGTGCTGGTGGGTCGCCGCCACCACGCGAACATCTACGCGCAACGTCTCGTTCTCGCCCACGCGCTGCAACTCCCCGGACTCCAGAAAGCGGAGCATCTTCGCCTGCAGCGCCAGCGGCATCTCACCGATCTCATCCAGGAAGAGCGTTCCTCCATGCGCTGCCTCGATCCGCCCGGTGCGCGAATTCACTGCTCCGGTAAACGCCCCGCGCGTGTGTCCAAAGAGCTCAGCTTCCAGCAGGGCCTCAGGAATCGCCGCGCAGTTCAGTACCTGAAACGGCTTGTTGGCACGAGCACTCCAGCGATGCACCGCCTTGGCCACCAGCTCTTTGCCCGTCCCCGTCTCCCCTTCGATCAGCACTGTCGTCGATCGCGGCGCCACCAGTTGGATCAGCCTCGCCATCTCCTGCATCGCCGCGCTGCTGCCCACCATGCCGTCGATCACCGCCCCTCGATCCATCTCCTCCGCAGCCACGGCGCTCAATATCCGGCCGGCGGAAGACCCACACTCGTCCCGCGCTTTGCGCTGCTCCTGCACCGCTCCGGCCCGGCTCCGGGCAGCGTCTCCCGCATCACGAAGAACATGCAACAGCTCCTTATGAGGCCCACCCCGCCAGCCGCCCGCGACCACCTCGCCATTCACATCCAGCACCTCCACCTCCGGATACATGTCTTGAATCTGCCGCGCAAACTCGCCCACCTCCAGGTCCGGCAGCCAATGGTCCAGCAGCAGCACCTCGGTCGGCTGCTGTTCCAGGCAGGCCATCGCCTCCGCCCCGCCGCCGGCCTCATGTACCTGCCAGCGCATCTCGCTCAGACTCTTTGCCAGGCTTCGCCGCAACTGCGCGTCGGCGCTGGCTATCACCGCCGACTTCGGCACCACCGCCATCGGTCTCCCCATCATCCCCTCCCCGATCTCCGTCTGCTTCCGGGAACCTCTTCCCTGAACTGCCTCTCTTCCATCTGCCGCGCGGTCGACCGGACATGGTTCATCTTTCCGTTGCACGGCACCCGACTGCTATGTCACTCCGTCTTGCCCTGCATCCGCGCCGCGACGTCCCCAATCAACTGGACAGCGGCAGCGGCCATACTTCCCCCTACGCTTGCCTTGTATCTGCCCTGCTGGACAGTTGGTCCTCTGTCTGGGGACGCTTGCGTGTCGCGCGCATCCGGTAACCCGCGCCGCGCACCGTCTCAATCGCAGACTCCACCGCCTGGGGCCACGCCGCGCTCAACTTCCGCCGCAGATAGGTGATGTACACATCCACCACATTGGGCGCCGCCTCCGGAGAGCTCTGCCATACTCCGCCCAGCAGGTCCTCGCGCGAGCAACACTCCCCTTCTCGCCGCAACAGGAACTCCAGCAGCGAAAACTCCTTACCGGTCAACAGGACAGCCCGGCCACCGTGCAGCACGCTGCGGTCGATCCTGTTCAGCTCCACGCTGCCGAAGCGCAGCACCGGATCGGCAAACTGCTCGCGCCGCCGCAGAATCGCCCGGCAACGCGCGGATAGTTCATGGAAGCTGAATGGCTTGTGCAGGAAGTCGTCCGCACCCAGGTTCAGACAACGCACCCGCTCTTCAATCGCCCCGCAACCGCTCAGTACCAGCACCGATGTCGCGGCAATCCGTTGCTGCATCTGTTCCAGAACATCGCTGCCGTCTGCCATCGGCGCGCTCAGATCCAGCACCATCAGGTCGGGTGGACGCTCTGCCGCCTGCTCCAGCGCCGCCTCTCCACTGGCCACCAACTCCACGTTGTGGCCGCTCATGATCAGGCCCTTCTGCAGAAACAAGCCCAGGGCCCGGTCCACTTCTACGACTAAGACTCGCATCTTCATTCCTTCGACCTGGGGGGTTGAAGGCCGTGAACTTGCGCTCTCCGCTCTCTCTGCGAATTCGGCGGAGTTTTTCCACTTTCCCACAGACAGGCGCTCGAACCATCGCGCTACGACCGGAATTTTCTGCTCGCACTTCCTAAAGCGGAACATCGATGGATAAGTTCCCCTTTTGGAAAGTACCGGTTGCGAGACGGGTTCCCCATGCGATTTCGCTTGCAGTTCGTCTTTCATTCGCTAGAATGTCGCTATGGCTATCACGCGTCGGCAAAAAGAGGTCATCGACTTTCTCTCCAGCTTCACCTCCAGTCACGGCTACTCCCCGTCCTATGAGGAGATCGCCGCCGGCCTCGGCCTCAACTCGCTGGCCACCGTGCACAAACATGTAACCAACCTGCAGAACAAGGGTCTGCTGCAGCGCGCCCACAACCGCAGCCGCTCCATTGACGTGCTGCCGCAGCGCAAGCCGCGCTCCGCCATGGACCGCCTGCCGCTGATGGGCCGCATCGCCGCCGGCAAGCCGGTGGAGGCCATCGAGCACGCCGAGTCCATCTCCCTGGGGGACATCCTCGGCAACCGCGAGTGCTACGCGCTAGAGGTCCGCGGCGACTCCATGCGCGACGAACACATCATGTCCGGCGACTACGTCCTGGTGGAGCGCACCCGCACCGCCCGCGAGGGCGAGATCGTCGTCGCCCTCATCGACGGCACGGACGCCACCCTCAAGCGTTTCTTCCGTGAAGGCAACCAGATACGCCTCCAGCCCTCCAACTCCGAGATGGCCCCCATCTACGCCCTCGCCACCAGCGTCGCCATCCAGGGCAAAGTCCTCGGCGTCCTGCGCAAATACGCCTGAGACCACTCCGCTGCTCCATCGCGCCCATTGCGAAAACATTGCGAACATTGCGTTCGTTGTTGCCTGTTTTCCTCCGCGCACCTCCGCGTCCTTTGCGTCCTCCGCGTTTGCAGTTCCTTCTGCTGCCACACCGCTATACTTACCCCATGGCTTCCCTGCTCGACGCAATCAACATCAAGCGCAAGATGCTCTTCGAATACGAAAGCGCCCCCTTCGTCTGCCTCGACTCCGACATTAGCACCCCCACCGCGCGTGGCGGCCAGACCCTCGTCCGCCTCAAGATGCGCAACCTGCTCAACAGCGCCGTCTTCGACAAGACCTTCAAAGCCAATGACAAGTTCAAGGAGCCCGACGTCGTCTTCGTCGATGTCTCCTACCTCTACTCTGACAACGAGGGCTCCCACTTCCTCGACCAGGAGAGCTTTGAGACCCTTACGCTCCCACCGGAGATGCTCGGCGACGCGCTCGACTGGCTCATCGAAGGCACCCTGCTCCAGGTCCGCAAGTACAACGGCAACCCCATCGGCCTGCAACTGCCCATCTTCGTCGAACTGGACGTCACCTACACCGAGCCCGCGGTGCGCGGCGACAGCTCCTCGGGCAGCGTCACCAAGGACGCCACCCTCCAGACCGGCCGCGTCATCCGCGTACCGCTCTTCGTCAAGGAGGGCGAAAAGGTCAAAGTCACCACCGAGACCGGCGAGTTCTCCGGTAGGGCATGATACTCGAAACTCATCAAGAACTCCCGCGCCTCGCTCCATGCTCGCCAGAACGAAGCTCATCAAGCCCCATCGCTTGACACGCCTCATATAATGGAACCAGTCGAGAAGATCGCGCGGCGAACCGCCGGGCTCTTCTGCATTGGCTCAGGCCAGATGGTGGACAGCATCTTTGAAAATCGAGCGCCAAAGGGCCTCATTGCGTTGGGGTACCACCGCTAAATTCTTTGTGCTGCGGTTCTTAGCCCCAAAACCGGGGGGGGAGGGGTGCCACGGATTCCGCAGCGGAAAGCCCGCTGGAACCTGTGGCAAGTCGACTGCGTACTTCACCTCCGAAGCATCACTCGCATAATCCGCCTCCGGAGGCCCGTTGAACCCGTCCCGCACCAAAAAACGTAAGCGGCTTTGGCTCTATCTAGCTGTGGGAGCCGTCGTCCTGATTGGCGGCAGCATCTTTGCCGTCCACACGCTGGCCGGCTCGGCGCCGTTGGACGCCTCGCAGATCGGCACTGTCGAGACCGGCGACATTGCCCGCTCCGTCGTCGCCACCGGCAAGGTCTGGCCCATCACCCAGGTGGAGGTCAAATCCAAGGCCAGCGGCATCGTCACGCGGCTGGACACGGACATCAACCAGCCGGTCCACGTCGGCCAGGTGCTGGCGCAGCTCGACCAGCAGGAGATCCTCGACCAGGTAGCCGCCGCCAAGGCGCAGCTTACCGCGGCCGACTCCAACGCCCGCTCCGCTGCCGCCGCCGTGGCCTATGACCGTGTCGCCGCCCAGGCCCCCGACCTGCCCGACTACGAGCGTGCCTACCAGCGCGCCGTACAGATGCAGAAGGACGGCGTCGTCTCGCAGCAGTCGCTCGACCAGGCCGAGCAGCAGTACCGCGCCGCCGCCAACACCCGCGACCGCGCCCTGGCGCAGATCGCCGTCGACACCGCGCGTGAGCACCAGGCGCTGGCCCAGGTGCAGCAGGCGCAGGCCTCGCTCAAGCAGCTGGAAGAGCAGCTCAGCTACACCACCGTGACCTCGCCCATTGACGGCGTAGTGCTCTCCCGCGATGTGCAGGTGGGCGATGCCGTCAGCTCCATCCTGGTGCTCGGGTCCACGGCCACGCTGGTCATGACCCTCGGCGATACCCACCAGGTCTACGTCAAGGGCAAGGTCGACGAGTCGGACATCGCTAAGGTCTACCTCGGCCAGGCCGCGCGCATCAAGGTCCAGAGCTTTCCCGGACGCAGCTTCGCCGGTACCGTCACAAAGATCGCTCCCCTTGGCGTGGAGAAGGACAACGTCACTACCTTTGAGGTGCAGGTCTCCATCGACAACCCCGGCGGCGAACTCAAGGCCAACATGACCGCCAACGCGGAGATCGTGCTCGAAGAGCACAAAAATGTGCTCACCGTCCCCGAGCAGGCCGTGATCTACGACAAGGACCGCAGCGCCAGCGTCTGGGTGCCTGACCCCCACGGCAAGGACGGCCATCGCGTGGTTCCGATCAAGGTCGGTCTCTCCAACGGCAGCCGCATCGAAGTTCTCTCCGGCCTGCGCGCCGGCGACAAGGTCGTCCTGCAGCAAACATCGTAATTAGCTTTGTTCTACTTTGCGCCCTTTGCGTTTTTCCATTGCGCCCTCTGCATTAAAAGCTTCTGCTCTTGCTTCAGAAACCTCTTCAGGGAGTTACCCATGAATCTCCGCATCCTATTTGCCACCGCACTGCTCGCCGTCTCAACCACTGCCCTCGCCGAGGACCAGTTCGAGCGCACACTCAACGTCGGAGCACAGCCTGACCTGTACGTCAGCACCGGCTCGGGCAACATCACGCTGCACGCCGGCAGCGGAAACCAGATTCACATCGTCGGCCGAGTTCATGCCGGCTGGAGCGCCTTCGGCGACGTCACCGAGCGCATCCGCCGCATCGTGCAGTCGCCACCCATCGTGCAGGAGGGCAACACCGTGCGCATTGGCGAGGTCTCCAACCACGAGCTCTATAACAACATCTCCATCGACTACGACATCACGGCTCCCACCTCTGTCGCGCTCAACCTGCGCAGCGGCTCCGGAGACGTGACCACCGAGCACCTGGGCCGCTATCTCTCCGCCACCAGCGGCTCGGGCGAGGTCCGCGCCCACGGCGTCGCCGGCCCTGCCGAACTGGCCACCGGCTCAGGCAACATCGAGTTGGACGAGCTGGCTGCGGGCGACATTAAGGCCCGCACCGGTTCGGGTAACATCCACATCCACGGCCTTAACGGCGCCCTCAGCGCGCGCTCCGGCTCCGGAGATGTGGATGCACAGGGTCACCTGACCGGCGCCGCAACCTTGTCCAGCGGCTCCGGCAACGTGAGGCTGCACATCGGCCCGGACGCCCACTTCAACCTGGAGGCCACCACCGGCTCGGGCGACATCCGCGTGCGCTTCCCGAACGCGCCCGAGCAGAACGAACACACGCGCCACCATCTCACCGGCCCCGTCAACGGCGGCGGCCCGCCGCTGGAAGTCCGCACCGGCTCCGGCAATGTGGAGATCGAATAGCCGCTGCATTTGTTTGATTGTCGAGGCCGAGGATTTAGCGCATACTCTCGCATATGCTCAACCTTCTCCTCGTTGCTGCGTTTTTGCTGCAAGCCTCCTATCCCGGCTCGGCTCTGCCGCGGGCTTCAGTACCGTCGCTGCCAACCGATCGCTTCGTGCGCGATATGCGGGCCAAGGATATGGAGGACGCGCTTTCTATGTATGAGGAGATGGCGATCTTCATCGACCCCGAAGGACATACCTTCATCGGTGCAGATGCCTTGCGAAAGCTTTATGAACAGGTGTTCGCCACCTACGATTCGGATTTACACCTACACAGAACGGGGCTCGCGCCGACAGGCAGGATCTACTCCGACTTGCAGCCCGGACGACCGGTCTCTCCTCTCTCAGTGGAAACTGGAGATTATGACGAAGACCTTCGCCTTCGCGCTACTGGCGTCGTCCAGCACCTTTGTGGCGAATATAAGTTTATTTGGCGGTTCACCGATCGGCGAACATGGCTTATCTCGCGCATGGAATGGACATCGAAGACCTGCGAGGCTGCGCCCGTAAAATAGCGTCATGCCTCCACGTCTTCTGGTCTTCGATCTCGATGGCACACTGATCGACTCGTCGCTGGATCTCTGCAACGCGGTCAATGCAGCGCTCGCACACGTGAGCAAACCGCAGTTGCCCAACGCGCTCATCGCCGGTTACATCGGCGACGGAGCCGCGATGCTGGTGCGCCGCGCACTGGGCGATCCCGGCGATCTTGACAGCAAGACCAACGACAGCAGCGATATCTTCCGACGCACCTTCGAATTCTTCCTCGAGCACTACCGTCTCCACAAGCTCGATAACACACGCTGCTATCCGGGAGTTATTGAGTCGCTTACAGGAATCCGTGCGCGCCATCCGCATCTTCCCATGGCCGTGCTGACCAACAAGCCGGTGAACCCATCGCGGGAGATCTGCACTGCGCTCGGACTCGCGCCGTTCTTCTTCCAGAACTACGGTGGCAACTCCTTCGCCAGCAAGAAGCCTGACCCTGAAGGCCTGCTGGCGCTCATCGCAGAGGCGCAAGCGCTGCTTACTTCGGTTGATGCATCGACCTCGCCGTTGCAACCCGTGGAGGTCGTGATGATCGGCGACTCCGATGTGGACGTTCTCACCGCGCGCCGTTGCGGAGCGCGCACGTTGGGATGCCTCTTCGGCCTAGCCCCGCAGTCGCTGTTGGCCGCCGGGCCCGATCTCACCGTCGAGCACGCCGCCGAGTGGCCGGCAGCGCTCGGCCTGTAGTTACTGCTTCCATGCTCCTAGCAGGTGACGCAGCACGATCAGCTCTCCCGTGTGATACGCCGCATGGTCGGCGATCAACAGTGCCTCGCGCAGCAGGGTCTGTCCATCACCCCACGCGAACGGCTTTACGAGCTCCGCGTCATCAGCCTTCTTCAGCAGCGACTCGAACGCCTTACGGTCGTCCTCTATCTTCTGAAGGCACTTGTCCCACGCCATCTTGCTGGGTGGCTCGGCCTTCTTCGGCCAGTAGTCCTCAGGCCAATTGCGCGGCTGGTAGCTGCCATCGCTGTTGCGGCTAAAGTCCAGAATGTCGCGCTGTGCGATGCGGATGTGCTCCACAATCTGCCACGAGGAGTACGGTAGCCCTTTCGGGACAACTCCGCGAAGCATCGCCGGCATCCCCTTCACTGCGTCCGCGAAGGTTGCATGAGCCTGCCCGCCTTCCAGCAACTGCATCAACCCTTTACGTACTGCTTTACCCGGTTTCTTTTCGGCCATCGCGCACCTTCTCTACTTGGATGCCTGCGGCCACAGCCACGCTGCACCACGCACACCGCTGGAATCGCCATGCCGGTTGCGGAGAATCGGAGTGGTCACGCCGCCGCCGAAGCCATAGCCGCACAGTCTGCCAGCCAGCTCACCGTCGTACAAGCGGTCAAGTTTGGACAAACCGCCGCCCAGCACGATCGCGTCGGGATCCAGAACATTCACCAGCGTGGACATGCCGCGGGCCATGCGGTCGATCAACCGCACCATCACCGCCTCGGCCTCATTATCACCTGCCTCGGCTTCGGCGACGATTTCAGCACCGCTCAGGTTACGGCTGGTGACACGCGCGAAGTCCCACTCGAAGCCGGTCCCCGAGATCCACGTCTCCAGGCATCCGTGGCGGCCGCAGTAGCATAGAGGCCCGGGCTGCTCTTCGGCGGTCGGCCAGGGCAGAGGCGTGTGTCCCCACTCACCACCCAGGCCATTCGGCCCAGCATGGACTTGACCGTGCATCGCGATACCTCCGCCGCAGCCGGTGCCGAAGATGATACCGAAAACCACGCCATAGCCCTGCGCCGCGCCATCGATGGCCTCACTGACGGCGAAGCAGTTGGCATCGTTGGCACAGCGCACTTCGCGGTCCAGCGCGACACTGAGGTCGTGCTCCAGCGGCCGGTTATTCAGCCACGTCGAGTTCGCATTTTTAACCAGTCCTGTGGACGCAACGATGGTCCCAGGAATGCCGACGCCGACGCTGCCGGTCTGCTGTGTGGTCGACTCCAGTTCGCGCACCAGGCCCATAATCGCCGCAATCGTCGCCGCATAGTCGCCCTTTGGAGTCGGTACGCGGATGCGTTGTAGCTCATGGCCCGTTGCGTCCAGCGCTAGGGCCTCAATCTTGGTTCCACCAACGTCTATGCCGATCTGCATCGCGACCTCAAGCTTCCGGTAGATGGCTCAGGCCCAAGGCAAGCGCCACACCGCCGGCCAGCGCCAATATCTGTCCTGCAACCGCCGCCGGTCTTCGGTCGCTCTGCAACTCCGGCAGGAGGTCCACTAACGAAATGTACAAGAAGCTGCCTGCGCTCACCGGCAGCAGCCACGCTACGCGGTGCGATCCACCTGCTCCCAGCGCGGCCACCACGCCCCAGCCCAGTAGGCTCGAGCCACCCGCAGCGATGGCCAGCAGCGCCGCCCGGCCGCGACCGAGGCCCATGTGGATCAGCAGAGCGAAGTCGCCCAGCCGGTGTGGAATCTCGTGCAGCCCCACCGCCAGCGCGGTGACCCAACCCACACGCGCGTCCACGCTGAAGGCCGCCGCGACGCTGCTGCCGTCAACCAGGCTGTGCGTAACGCAGCCCAGCAACAGCGTCGCTGGCTTCGATGCCGCATGTTGGTGCTGGTGGTGTCCATGCAGCTGGGCACATTGATCCTCCGCATCCTCGGCATTCGACTGCTGCAGCGGCTCCGCCCTCACACCGGAGATTATCTGAAATGTCCGCTCGAACGCATACAAGCCAAGCATTGTGAGCACCAGTGTGATCCACACCGCACCGCGATTGCCGAGCGTCTTCACAGCCTCTGGCATGAGGTGCGCCGCCCCCGTCGCCAGTAGAACTCCCACCGCCAGGCTGATGACATACGGCAGAGCGCGCCGCAGCCACTCCTCAGACCCGTGCAGCGATAGCACCGCCATCGCTGCGAGCAGTTGCACGCCGACGACCGCCAATATCGAATCTATCAAAACCATGGCCATGCAACGCCCCAGACAATCGTACTCTGGGACTCTTCTGCACGGCCTAGTCACGCAGCTGCGACAGCATGGCATCACGACTCACCCGCCATGCGTTGCTCTCCGGGTCAACGACGTCGAAGTGGTCCGCGCCGGCTACGATCTTCACCGCAACACGGTCGCCCTGCCGCTGCGCATTCTGCTGCCAGCGCGTGGGCATTGCCTGCGGAATCTGGTCGTCCACGCTCCCCTGCACCAGGATCTGTGGCACGCCCAGCGGCAACAGCTCGCCCGGATCGGCTGCGGCGTAGCGTTCCGGCACGTCCTTAGGAGAGCCGCCCAGCAGCGCCCGTACAGCAGGCCCTCCATTGGAGAAGCTGAAGAAGCTACTAAGATCGATGGTCAGCCGCAAATCCACCGCTCCTGCCAGTGCCACCACACCCTTCAACTTTAGGTTAGGAGCAGGTGTGGCCAGCACGCTGGCATGGGGAACGTGATGCCGTGCGGGGAGCCAGAACGCCAACTGCCCACCGGCGGAGTGTCCGGCGATGATAACCCTCATCGTGTCCAACGGAAACGCCTCAGCCAGCTTTACCACATGATCCATGCCGGCTGCGACATCCTGCATCGTGCCTGGCCAACCTCCACCCGCATCGCCCACGCGCCGGTACTCCAGCGACCAAACCGCGACACCTTGCGCCTTCATCGCCTGACACAGAAAGCTCGCATATCCCAGATCGTATGCACTCTTCCACCAACCTCCATGAATAAAGACCAGCAACGGCAACAACGGTCCAGTGCTGGGCCGCCCGAAGTTCGGAATCCACAGATCGCCGAATTGGAATGGCAAACTTCCATAGGGCAGGCGGCGGTCTGCCTTGGGCGGAGTACGGTCGAGTATGTTCATGGGTTGTCGGTCATCTCTGGCGGATTAACGCCTGGCAACATGCCTTGGATGCCCTACTAATACCGCCGAGACTTCGGCTGCGTCTTCGCTGCGTCCGATGGAGCCGCTGGCAGCGTGTAGATCACCTCGCCGGAGCGGGTATAGTGCAACTCCGCTCGTGCCTCATGCTCAATTGCTCCGGGATCGCTTTGCAGACGCTCAACATGTCCCTGCAGCCGGTCGTTCTCGAGCTGCAATTGCTGCATCTGCTGCTGCAGAGCTTGGGTCTCCTTGCGCTTGCGCGCGAACGCGGTCAATCCGTTATGACCGAAGATCACCCCGTAGCCCATAATTACGACCAACGCCCCGACGGCGAGCGTGGCCACGCGACGACGCCAAACCGACGCGCGACTGTGCACTCGTCCCACTCCGGGCGAGTACACGTTCGGCTTCGAGTTGTGCTGCACCACAGCCACGCAAAGCTCTCTTCTCCTCTCAAGTATCGCGCACTAAAGCGCGTCACAGTCACTGGCCGTGCCCCGCGGAACCATACTTGTCTATACCTTGTTTGCCAAGCGCACAGCACGTTGCCCCAGACCATATGTATCCCGCCGCGTTCACGGTGCCCAGCTGTAGCTCCTATAGTGCTCTTTCGCACAGAGCGCTTTGTTATCCTTAGCTAGTTGCATGCACGTCTTGCTCGCCATCTCGATTCTTGCCTTCCTCACCCTGCTTTGGGCGTCCTCCGCTATTGTTCTGCACATCCGTCGGACGCGTAAGCGGGAGCGAACCACCTTTCGCTCTGACCAACCGTAGCTATCACCTCACCGTCTCTGAGGACCAACCATGCCAACCATCGCCGCCTCTCCTACACGCACAGCCAGCCTCTCGGAATTCGCCTCCAGCCTTCCCGGCAGGCTTACCCTTGGCCTCGCTTCCACCGCCGTGGTCGCCGCCGCGGCGCACATAGCGATTCCATTGCCTTTCACGCCGGTGCCACTCACTCTGCAACCGTTGGCGGTGCTTGGCTTGGGCCTGGCGATCGGCCCTGTCGCGGGATTCTTCGCCATGCTGGCCTATCTTGCCGAAGGCCTGTGTGGGCTGCCTGTCTTCAGCCCCACTGGCTCCGGAGGCCTCGCCCAGCTTCTCGGCCCCACAGGAGGCTTCCTCATGGCCTACCCACTGGTGGCGGCGATCGCCGGAGGCGTCCCGCGCATCCTGCCGAACCGGTTTCCGCGTTTTGCCGCAGCATCACTCGGTGGATTCGCCGCCACACCTGTGCTCTTCATCTCAGGAGCAGGTTGGTTCATGCACTACACGCATTATTCCGTTGCAGCCGCCTGGACCGGTGCCGTAGCTCCCTTTCTGCCCGGCGAGGTCGTCAAAGTGTTGATCGCAGCCGGCGTTTATAGCACCCTTATCCGGAACCAAAGAAACTAAGGAACCAATGACCCCTGTAGCAGCCCCAGTCTCCGATGTAGTCCGCGAAATCAAGATCGCCCACAGCCCCGACTCCGACGATGCCTTCATGTTCTACGGTCTGGCAACCAACAAGGTACGCGTTCCCGGCTACAAGTTCACCCACACCCTCACCGACATTGAGGCGCTGAACCATCGCGCCATGACCGACCAGTTCTATGACGTCACCGCCATCAGCTTCCACGCGTATCCCTACATCCAGGAGCACTACACGTTGATGCCCTGCGGCGGCTCGGTCGGCGACAACTACGGCCCCATGATTGTCGCTGCGAAGAAAATCACCCTTGATGAGGTGAAGAAGCTGCGCATCGCGGTTCCCGGCACGCTCACCACAGCCTACCTCACGCTCAAGCTCTTCGCGCCGGGGATCGAAACAGTTACCATTCCTTTTGACAAGATCATCCCGGCTGTTGTCGCAGGTGAGTTCGATGCCGGTCTGATCATCCATGAAGGACAGCTCACCTACAGCCGCGACGGTCTGCAGAAGGTGCTCGACCTCGGCGTCTGGTGGCATGAGCAGACAGGACTACCACTGCCGCTGGGCGGCAACGCCATCCGCCGCTCGCTGGGGCCCGAAGTTCAGCGCATCACCACCAACGCTCTACGCGCCAGCATCCAACATGCCCTGGACCACCGCGAGGCTGCGCTGGAGTACGCCATGCAGTTTGCCCGCGACCTGGACCCCAACCTGGCCAACCACTTCGTCGGCATGTATGTGAACGACCGCACGCTGAACTACGGCGACGACGGCCGCGAGGCCATCCGCCGGCTCCTCACGATGGGCTATGAGCGGGGCATCATCTCCCGCGAGGCGCAAGTCGACTTCGTCGCTTAAGCGAATAAGGTTGGCATTCCCTTCGACGCCGCCATTCTGGCGGAGCCTATTGCGGCTCCATCGTGAGAGGCACCGTCAAAGGACCCTATCTATCGTTCGCTGGATCAAACCAAGCGGCGCGAAATCCACCGCCCTACCGTGGTAAAATATCTCTTGTGCGGAGGTCCTTCCGCTCACTCCCTTAGCGAACCGAAGCCGTTCGCTCCTCGCCCCCCAGAGCGAGATTCAAGGCATGGACGCGTAGCTCAGCTGGTAGAGCATTCGACTCTTAATCGACTGGTCGTAGGTTCGATCCCTACCGCGTCCACCATTCTTTTTCCTACTACCAACGCCCCCTCCCCCCTGTTTTTCGCGCAAGAACCGCAGCAATAAGGACTTAGCGGTGGTACCCTCCCTTTGCAACGGTCGTTGGGGCGATCGCTAACCCCTTTGTGTTCAAGGATGGGGTGACGAGCAATATATCCTTAAGAGATATTCCGTGCCCGGCGATATCTCATAGATATATGTGAATTCCAACCCAGTTCTTCAGGTTGTCAACTGTCAGATATCCCCGGCCTGTGCGGGTAGCAAGAGGAGCCCGGCCCATCCTCGCGCGATCTTCTTGCTGCTTTCATTGTAATCGGGCTGTCAAGTGTTTCTGGCGTCAGCGACCTTCCACCCCGACGAGTATCTTGATCCCCGCACAGCTCTGGGGGGGTCAAATCTTCCCATCCAAGTGTATTGTTCCTTGCTCATCTGAGGCCTGATAGGCGGCCAAACAAATTCGTACATTTTCGAGCCCCTCCTGGCCTGGAATGGCTGGCTGGCGATGTTCGATGATGCTGCTAATAAACTCCTTGTCCTGTTCCGCGTAGGCCTCGATTCGTGCGAACGACTTAGGATCTGACCACGAGGGGAGTTCGGAGAGAACGGTGGTGCCTTCGGACGTTTTCAAAATTACCTGTCCGTAGACGTTTACCTCCAGTACACCCTTCTCGCCTATCAGGTGAGCGCGGAACTCGGCGGCTCCGGGCGATCCGATGACGCGCTTGAAAGGCCAAGCATTCGTGCTCTGCAAGATAGCGCTCGTTCCGTTTCGGAACTTCAAAAGAAGCAGCGAACCATCTTCCGCCGGCTCACCCTCGTACCGGCCACATTGCGCAGCCACAGACTCCACCTCACTGGCGAGCCACCACCTGAGATGATCGACAGCATGGATGCCATAACCGAGCAGAAATCCCTTGCTGTCGGCCTGCGTCTTCCACCCAGTTTCGTCTGGGTTTTCGATCAACACATCATTAATCATGTAAACGCGACCGAGCACGCCGCTTTCAAGCGCTTGCTTCACCGCCATATTCGTCTTACGATAGCGCTGAAAGTGCGCAACCATCAGCCGTACATCGGCATCGCGAGCCACTTCGATCATGGCGCGACAGTCTTCAACAGTCGTGGCCATCGGCTTCTCTACCAGAACGTGCTTGCCCTGACGAGCCGCGACGATCGTTGCCTCCGCGTGGAGATGGTGAGGTGTGCCGATAATCACGGCGTCGATGTCTGGGTGGTGGAGCATCTCTTCGACGGAAGACATTGCCTGGACGGAGTAGTCCTGGGCCAGGCTTTTTGCACGGCTTCCGCCTGCGATCGCCACGAGTTCGGCTCTCGGATCGTAGCGAAGAGCTTCAGCGTGTGTCATCGAGATAAAGCCAGAACCTAATATCCCAACTCGCACTTTCGTCATACCCTCTCCCTTGAGCCGCGACTTTCACCAGATATTCTGGATGAGCGGTAGAGCAGATAACCCAGCACAACGATTCCCAAACCGAGCCCTAAATCCAGGCTGCGACCGGAACCGGAGACCATAAACAAACCGACCAACGCCAGCAATGCGCCAACCAGCATCACCACCACGCCGACAAGGTGGAAGGGAGAGACTGCTGTTTCGCCCGCAGGCTCCACGGGGTCTTCGGACACTGGACGGCTAAGCGACAAGAAAAATGATTCAACCCGCGCTTCCTCGGCCTGTGCGCGCCGCTCCAACAACGAGGTGACCACTAAGGCCACAATGGTCACGCCGACGTTGACGAAAATCATCATCGGTTCATATACCTGAGTGGCCCACTGTTTATCTTCGAAACTGGCACTCGGCAGGAAATATAGCCGGTAGAGATAGAACGAAATTCCGGAAATAAGGCCAGCGATGACTCCCGCCAGGGCGCCACGAGAGGTGACATGTCGGCTGACAAACCCGGCAAGCACAGGTATCATCAATGCTGGAGCAACGACTCCGAAGACGGTCACCATCTTGCTGAACAGCGTTACCCCCGGCGAAAGCAATACCAAAAATCCAAACCCCATCGTCAGCAGGCCGACCAGGAGTGTCGAAATGCGAGCGACCTTCATCGTGAGAGCTTCATCTGCGTTCGGGTTCACGAGCTTGAGATATACATCATTCGTCAGCACGGAAGCGAGGACATTGTATTCAGCGCTCAGCGCAGACATGGTGGCCGAGAACATTGCAGCCACCATGAGTCCGACCAACCCGGCAGGCAGTACCATCAGGGCCAGCGCCACGTAACAGTATTCGGGTTTGTTGGGAGCGACGAGCAGCTGAGGCAAAACTTGCCGGGCCACCATAGCCGGAATAAAAAATATCGGGGGAGTGAAAATCTGAAGGGCGGCGACCAGGAGCGGAACTTTGCGAGCCTCGACTTCATTTCGAACGCAATAGTAGCGCTGAGCCAGCGACCAGCCCGCGTTGTAGTTAAGAATCAGGAGGACCAGATAAGATAGCAGGTAGAACCAGGTGTACGGCGGACTGGTAAGGTGAAAGAAACCCGGCGGCGATCCAGCGACGAAGCCCTTCCATCCTCCTACTCGAGCCAGCGCAAAAGGAACGAATGCCATTGCGGCTACGGCCAAAATGATGAATTGTACAAAGTCTGTAACCGTAACTGCCCATAGGCCGCCCAGAAGGGTATAAAGCAGCACCACGGTGCCGCAGACCATTACACTCGCCTTGATATTGATGCCTGTTCCCACCGAAATAAAGATAGCTGTGGCGTAGATACGCAGTCCATCGTCGACCATGCGCAGTGGAATCCCTCCCCAGGCGAAAACCTGCCGAAGTCCGTCGTTGTAACGGCGCCCAATGTATTCAATAGGGCTCAGCACTCGTGCCCGTCGCCATCGAGGAGCGAAAACCAGAGCCGCGATCAGGCACGCTCCGATAGGCATCCAGAAGATCGTGACCGCCACCCAACCGTAGCGATAGGCGATTTCACAAAAGCCAACAAAGACGAAGGTGCTGAAGGTTGTCCTGTAGAAGGAAATTCCGGCCAACCACCAGGGAACCTGGTTCCCGCCGGTAAAGTAGTCACGCAAGCTGCGTGAGTAGCGAAGGCAATATACTCCGATCGCGACCATGATGACGAAATATCCGCCAATGATGATGTAATCGGCAACCGCGAGGTTCTTCACTCCATTTAGCATTCGATTTGCCCCTAATTCAAAGATGCTCGATCAGAACTGGCAAGGCTTTTCGGTTCAGTAGAAACAGCAACTGCTCTCTCCTCCGCTGCTGATCTACGGATGGCATCGATAATCTCCAGTACTTTTCTGCCTTCGCTGCCGCCAACAGCGGGTTCTCGGTCTTGCCTGATCGCGGCGATCATGTCTTCGATAAGGAGCTGGTGCTCGAAGTAGTTGAAGTCTGCAGCACCCTGAGCAGCCGCTGGCCTGGCTTCACTACCGGTTTGTGCGATTTCTTCGTCGCCGGGAAACGGCCTTGCGAACTTCCACAAGCGCATCGCCTCGCCTTCTACGATGGCGCTCCCGTGCTCGCCATGAATCTCCAGACGTATCTCGCTTCCCGGAAAGATCGCAGTGGAGGCTTCTACCAGGCCCATTGCACCGTTTTGATAGGTGAGCAAGGCCATTGCGGTATCCTCCGCTTGGATCTCCGGATGGGCAAGATTTCCCGTCTGGCCTATGACACTCTTAACCGGGCCGAATAACCATTGCAAAAGATCAACGTAATGGGATGCGTGCTGCAGCAATACGCCCGCACCTTGCTCCGCTTGGCTGCGCCAGGCCTCGCTTCGGTAATATTCCTCTGAGCGATACCACTTCATAAAGACATCTCCGCAAACCAAGCGTCCGAACCGGCCTTGTTCGATTGCCTTCTTGATATGCACAACTGCCGGCCGAAAGCGGCACTGAAACACCGTGCCCAATTTCACCTTGGCCTTCAGAGCCTCAGCGATGATGTGGTCCGCCTTGGAAAGGGTCACTTCCAGAGGCTTTTCGACGAGCATATGCTTGCCGGCTCGTGCCGCGCCGACTGCTATCTCCTCATGGGCACCGTTGGGCGTGCAGATGCAAATCACGTCCACATCCTCGCGTTCGAGAAGCTGAACGTAGTCTGTGACGGCTATTCCACCGTACTGGCTTGCTAATCGCTCGGCGCGTTCCATGTTCAGGTCGGCGCATGCTACCAACTCCGCATCGGGAATGGCGGTGATGGCTTTGGCATGAAAGCTGGATATAAGCCCGCAACCGACAATACCAAACCGTATTTTTCCTGACATAAGGAACACTCCTTCAGTGCTCATCCCTGTAGGCGCTTAGCCAAGGGATGCGCTTTCCCACGCTACGACCCGCTGCTTTGAAGTTCCCAAACCGTCGATTCCGAGTTCCACAATATCTCCAGCCTTGAGGTATCTCGGAGGGCTCATTCCCAACGCCACACCAGATGGAGTGCCTGTGCTAATGACATCCCCGGGCAACAGCGTCATAAATTCACTTATGTAGCTGACGAGTGTCGGGATATCGAAGATCATGTCGGCGGTCGTGCTATGCTGCCGGACTTCACCGTTGACCTTCAGCCACATGTCAAGCTTCCCGGGATCTGGGATCTCATCGCCGGTTGCAAGAAACGGCCCGAGCGGAGCGAAGGTGTCCGCGCTCTTTCCTTTGACCCATTGCCCTCCCCGCTCCAGCTGAAAACTTCTCTCCGAATAATCGTTGTGAAGCGCGTATCCGGCCACGTAGTCTAGCGCGTCTCGCTTCTGCACGTAGCGGGTTTCTCTTCCTATGATTACTGCCAGTTCTACCTCCCAGTCCACCTTGCAAGCGTTCCGGGGAATCACCAGATTGTCATCGGGGCCTACTAACGACGTAGTGGACTTAAAAAAGATGATCGGTTCCGCGGGAATTTGCATACCGCTTTCCAGTACATGTTCGCGAAAGTTAGCTCCGATGCAGACAATCTTGCTTGGCCGGCAAATCGGAGCGCCCAGTCGAATCGACGAATCGATGCGAGGAGCACGGCCAAGGTTCTGTTCCAACCATCGCGAAAGTGTCTCGAGACCATCGCTGCAGAAAAACGCCTCATCGTAGTCTGCCCCGAAACCGGAGACATCCACGCGTGTCCCATCACCGAGAAGAACGCCAGGCTTTTCTTTTCCTGGAAGGCCAAATCGAATGAGTTTCAAAACGACTTCCTTTCTTTCAAGAATATGGATGATGGTGTTTGCATCGTCATACTCTTGTAACCAAACGCCGATTCGAAATTTCTGAACACTTCTTGACGATTGCCCGCGCAACGGCGGCCACCTTGGCATCCGTCATACGAACACTTGGACCTGAGACACTGATCGATGCAACGGCGCTGCCTGTGGCGTCAATGATGGAAGCCGCCACGCAGCGGACTCCTTCCTGGCTTTCCTGCTCATCAATGGCATAGCCTCGTTGCCGGATATGAGCGAGTTCCTGACGGAACGGACGTATTCCTCGGATGGTCTTCTCGGTGTACTTAGGGAATCCGGCACTCTTGACTGCCGCATTGACTATCTCTGCAGGAAGGAATGCGGCCAAAGCTTTGCCCATGGCGGTCCCGTGGATTGAAGCGCGCTGCCCAACAGTGGCTGCCAGGCGAAACATGTGGGGACTTTCCAGCACTTTGAGATAAAGCACATGGCTACCATCCATCACACCCAAATTAACCGTCTCTTGGAAATTGGAAAGCAGACTCTGCATGGCCGGCGCAGTGAGATCCTCCAACTTTTGGTGGCTTGCCCTAGCGGGTGCAAACTCCATCAACCTGCTTGTGAGTCTATAGAGACCATTCTGCGTGACCCGCTCCACATACTCTTCCTGTTCCAGGCTAAAGAGAATTCTGAAGGTGGTTGTCTTTGGCAGCCGCGCGGCCTCTGCGATCTTCTTCAACGGCAGACCATCATCGGCGCCTCTCAAGACCTCGAGCACCGCAACTGTCTTTCCAACGATCGCAATGTAATTTTGCCCAGCCATTTGTCTATTCCACTGAGAGAAACGCTCGTTCCATTTTGAGTATCCACTGTGGCGCAACCTGCGTCAAGCACTTTCGGGGAGCGAGGGGTGAGCAGCGGCGTTTTTGATAGAAAGGCAGACTTTATTTTTATGTAAAGCGGGTTTATGGGGCTTGAGGTGAGACAGGTGAATAGCGGTGTGCGTACATTTGAAGTATATGAACTCTCTCACTTTGAAGTGGATTGCCGGCGGGTTGATGAGTACGGTGGTGATGGCGCCGGGGTTAGGTGTGACGCAGGCGCAGCAGACAGTGCAGCCGGGTTCGGTGATCACCGTGAACGCCCGGCTGGTGGTGCTAGATGTGGTAGTGGTGGACCGCAATGGCAAGCCGGTGACGAACCTTGAACGCTCAAAGTTCGTGGTTTATGAGGACAAGGTGCAGCAGACGATTAAGGATTTCGAAGCGCCGACCCGGCACATGATGCCGTCGGGTTCGGCTACGAAGGCAGTGGTAAACAGCGTGGCCGACCTGCCGAAGATTGGATCGGCTCCGGTGAATGTGCTGGTGTTCGACGAGCTGAATACTCCGTTCAATCAACTAGCGTTTGCGCGACAGCAGATGGAGAAGTATCTGAAGTCGCTGCCGGAGGTGTTGCCGGTACCAACGCTTTTTGTTGCGGCGGGGAATACGAGAATGGCAGTGCTGCATGACTACACGCAGAGCCGAGCGGAACTGCTGAATAGCGTGCAGACGCATACGGTAGATGTGGACTTTACGCAGATGCTGGCGAGCCTGAACGGCGGCAAGACGGGCAAGGACGACGGCATGGTGGCAACACTGGGTGCGTTGACCCAGATTTCGGAGGCGGTGAAGGGCGTTCCTGGACGCAAGAACGTGATCTGGATTGGCAAGGGCTACAACAACGCCATGGATCTGAACAACCTAAGCCAAAGCGACCGTGACCGCGTGGTGGCGCAAATTGAGACGGTAACCGACAAAATGCTGGCGGCGCGCGTAACGCTGTACACGATCGACCCGGAGGGGCCGGCGGCGGCTGAAGAGATGACGGCGACGAGCATTGATCCGACATCGGTGAGTTCGCCGGGCGCAACGATCGGCGACTTCGGCGACAACATGGGCTTTTACCAATTCGCGATAGCGACGGGCGGACGTGTGATTACAGGGAGGAACGACCTGGACGCGCAGTTTTCGCAGATTTCACAGGAAGCCACAGAGTATTACACTCTGTCGTATGTTCCGACGTCTGCGAATGACGTGGCCCGACCGTATCGCCATATACGGGTGATTGTGAATGACCCCAATCTGAGGGTGATGACGCGAGACGGCTACTTCGGCGGCGAGGCAGCGGTTGCGGTGGTTTCGACCGACAGAAAGGTGAAGCAGCCGCAGGAAATCCGCTTTGACCTGCTGAACGCTGCGCGAACCACACTGCCCTACACAGGGTTGCACATGACAGCACAGTCGATGATGAACGGATTCAATCTGCTGGTGAATGCGAGTGACCTGAAGTTCGTCTCGCAGCCTGATGGGACGCGCGTCGCCGAGGTGACGGTGGTG
>Ga0302320_10008051_pt1 | contig 23029 bp, 20 predicted proteins | sample Bog_T0_3_FD_202130 | JGI IMG/M metagenome (GOLD analysis project Ga0302320, IMG submission 202130) | Peat permafrost microbial communities from Stordalen Mire near Abisko, Sweden - Bog_T0_3 | ecosystem: Environmental > Terrestrial > Soil > Wetlands > Peat | place: Sweden: Abisko, Stordalen Mire... | reverse complement strand
AGGCTTGGGCTTGGGAGCAGCCTGCTCTTGCTTCTTGGCCGGCGCAATAATGGCGTGCAGAATCGTGCCTTCCATGCGCGGCATGAATTCGACGATGCCAGCGTCGCCGATGTCCTGGATGAGCCGGTTGATGATGGCGTAGCCCAGTTCGCGATGGGCCATTTGCCGGCCGCGGAAGCGTAGACTGGCCTTGACCTTGTCGCCATCCACCAGGAAGCGGACCGCCTGATTCTTCTTGGTCTGGTAGTCGTGGTCGTCCACAGTCACTGAGAACTTGACCTCCTTGACCACGATCACCTTTTGCTTTTTGCGGGCGGCGCGCTCGCTCTTGTCCTTCTCGTAAAGGAAGCGCCCGTAGTCCTGGATGCGGCAAACCGGGGGAATCGCGCTGGGCGAGACCTCAACCAGATCGAGGCCGCGCTCGCGGGCAATTCTCAGCGCCTCAAAGGGCGCCAGAATGCCCATTTGTTCGCCATTTTCGTCGATGACGCGGATTTCACGCGCGCGAATTCGATCATTGATGCGGATAAAGGACTTAGCGGAACGTTTGTCGAGTGCGATGGTACTCCTCCAAAAGTCGTCTATGCCCGCTCTCCGGGGTTTGCCGGAGTCGTTGCAGGCACACGGACGCACACTGAGTATAGCATTGGCTTGGCTCCGCCGAACAAAGGGTTTACTTCGGATTCGAGGGCGTTGCCTCCAGCGTCCCTTCGGAGGTCAGACCGGTCACACGCACGCGCACCAGCAGATTGGCTGGCAGTTCTCCTTGAAGCTCAACCGGCAGGAAATTCTCGGTCAGCGCGGCGGTGCAACCGCGTTCAGCCAGCGCCGCCGGCGTATGCAGCGTGATGGCCTCCAGCTCCCGCCCCACAAAGCATCTCCGGTGCGTCTCACTTTTTTCTGCCGCCAAAGCTCGCAGCTCTGACATCCGCTGCTCTACCACCGCGGCCTGAACCGGCTGCTCGGCATGGAGCGCCCATGCGCGCGTGCCGGGGCGCTGAGAAAACGGAAACAAGTGCAGGTAGCCGAAGGGCAGTGCGCGCGCCAGCTCCAGTGTCTCGTTGAACTCGCTGTCCGTCTCGCCTGGGAAGCCCACCATCACATCCGCGCCCAGGGTCAGCTCCGGCCCGGCGGCGCGCAAGAGGGCCGCGACCTTTTCCGAATAGTGCCAAGGCCGGTAGCGCCGGTGCATGCGGCGCAGCACCGCATCCGAGCCGGATTGCAGCGGCAGGTGCGCATGCCGCGCCAGCCGCGCGCCGCCAAACTCCGTCATCAGCTCGATCAGTTCGTCGTTCCAATCCATCGGCTCAATAGAGCTGAGCCGGAGCCGGGGCAGTCCGGTCTGCTCCAGAATCTGGCGGACCAGTCCTGTCAGCGTCAACGCGCCCAGATCCCGTCCCCATCGTCCAAGGTTGATTCCGGAGATCACCAGTTCGTTGCCCCCGGCAGCCACGAACTCCTCCACCTGTTTCAGAACGGCTGTCGCGGGAAGACTTCTGGAGGCGCCTCGGGTCTGCGGAATGACGCAAAACGTGCATCGGTTGCCGCACCCCTCCTGAATCTTCAGGTTGGGCCTGGTCTGCGTCCCCGGCACAAGCTGCGCGGCTTCAATAAAGGAGTGAGCAAAGCGGTCGTCCGCCCAGATGGGCGCCTGGCCGGGCGAATTCCCACACGCCAGGAGCGACTGCACGCTCACCAGGCCGGTCAGGCCAAGAGCAATCTGCGGCGTCAACGCCTTGTGGCTGTTGCCCACAACGGCGGCCACGCCCGCCATTCCGGCCAGTTCTTCGGGCGCGCGCTGTGCGTAGCAGCCGGTGACCACGATGCGCGCTTCGGGGTTTACGCGGTGCGCGCGGCGGATGAAGGCGCGCGCCGCCCGATCCGCCTCCGCAGTGACGCTGCATGTGTTGACAACCACCACATCGGCCGCCGAGGGCTGCCGTTCGCAGAGCCCGGCGGAGCGCAGGCGGTCGCTCACAGCCTCGCCATCCGCGCGGGCGGCCCTGCAACCGAAATGCTCAACATGGAAAGTGAACGGCATGAATTCAGTCTATTGATCCGCCCCATTGGAAGGGAACTTCGAATCTAATCCCAACTGCAAACAATTTCCCAGGGCACATATTCCGGTATACTGTGGACTGACCACTTTACTCAGCGGGCTACTCATTCAAACATGGAAACCTTTGCCACAGCCAGCCTGACAGCACCAATGCCCGCTGTTTCAAACGGCGGCACGCGGCATATTCTGAGTTTCACCTACTTCACGTTGGTCTGCTATCTGTCCATCGGGCTTCCGCTCGCCGTTCTGCCCCCGTATGTTCACTACCGCATGGGTTATAGCGCTGCGCTGGCCGGTCTGGTCATCAGCATTCAATACGTTGCTACCCTGGTCAGCCGCCCGTGGGCCGGGCGTATCTCCGATCGCGCCGGAGCGAAGGTCTCCGTGATGTGGGGCATGGGCGCATGCACGGCCAGCGGCGCTCTTCTGGTGGCTGCGGCCGCCAGCCTGCACCTCGCTCCGCTCCACTCCCGAACCGTGTTCAGCCTCTCCCTGTTGATTGCCAGCCGCCTGGTGCTTGGCGTTGGAGAGAGCCTCGGCTCGACCGGTTCAACGCTCTGGGGCATCACCAGCGCCGGTCCCGAGCACACGGCCAAGGTTATCTCGTATAACGGCATCAGCACGTATGGCGGCATGGCGCTGGGCGCGCCGCTCGGCGTTGTGCTGGATCAGCAGTGGGGCCTTGGCGCGCTGGGCCTGTTGACCATGCTGATTGGCGCGGTCAGCCTTCTATTGGCCTCCCGCAAGAGGCCGGTGCGTACGGCGCCCGGTGAGCATCTTCCTTTCATCCGTGTGCTTTTCCGCGTTGCGCCCCACGGCATGGGACTGGCCCTGGGCGGAATCGGCTACAGCGTGCTGGCTACGTTCGTCACGCTTTTCTATACAAGCCGCCACTGGGACGGCGCGGCGCTTTGCCTCACTGCTTTTGGCGGAGGCTTTATTCTGGCGCGGCTGCTGTTCATCCACACCATTGATCGCTTTGGCGGATTCAATATGGGCGCGGTCTGTCTTGCGGTGGAATCCGTCGGCATGTTTCTGCTGTGGCAGGCGTCGACGCCGTGGATGGCCTTCAGCGGCGCGGCTTTGGCCGGCCTCGGCTTTTCTCTGGTCTTTCCGGCCTTTGGGGTTGAGGCCGTCAAACATGTGACAGAAAACAATCGTGGCGCGGCCCTCGGCGTTTACACAGCGTTTGCCGATGTCTCCTTCTTCCTCACAGGCCCCCTGGCCGGCGCGGTGATCGGCGTTTATGGCTATTCCAGCGTTTTTCTCTTCGGCTTGGTCAGCGTGCTGGCCGCGCTGGGTATCGCGATTGTCATGAGGCAGATGCAGCGGAGAGAACAGGGACTAGGGACTAGGGACTAGGGCGGCATGGTATGCCGCATCGCAGGTAAAACGGGGCTGGCTTGGCACGTTGATGCCAAGCCAGCCCCGTTCCGCATTTGTTCGATTGAAGTCTTATCCCTTGAGCTTGCGCCTTAACATGCCCGCCAACCCAGCCAGGCCGCTGCCCAGCAGCAAGAAGCTTGACGGCTCCGGCGTGGGGGCGCCGTCAAGCTCGAAACCATTTTCAATCCCAGTTGTCGTTATCCAAGGCCCAGTAGCGCTGCCGACATGGTTAATTGCAAGATTTGTCCTCGCGTCGTTAAAAGACCAATTCCACTCCTGTTCCGTGCCGGCGTCCGGCTCCTGGGCGACCAGCCAATACGACCCCGCAGCCAAAGTGCATGCAGGGCCACTACAGTTGAAGGTGACCAGCCCTCCGCCACCGGGACCAATAACGTATGGACCGATCGTCTCGGCTTGCGTCAGGGATGCGATGATGCTGCCCGGCGAACCGGCATTATCGGATTCGATATAGACGTTCACCGGATCATTGTTGCCGGAGACGTTGCCAAGCGCGAGCTGCGCATCGCTAACAGCCGCCCCGAAGCTCAGGCTGAAAGGATCTGCAACCACCTGATCGGCGCCTCCCGTGCTGTCGACATAGTCGCCGTTGGTTGTGTCAAATGTGCCGCCTGGCCCGAGGGTACTGACCAAGGGCACATCGGCAAATGTGGGAACCGCGGCAATCGCGCCAACAAGGGCGAGAAACAGAACTACAAGAACTGCTTTCTTCATGATCGACCTCGCTTATTCAAACGTTTAGCCCGAAGGCGTTAGACCAGGGGAAATTCAGGTCATGGGTGCGCTGGAGAGGACGCACCGGCGTGCAGAGGGATTTACGGACACAGCCCCACCAGTGGAAATTGTTGCTTGATTATAAACATGGAACGCAAAAGTCTTAACGCAAATTCTTCAACAATCTGCCATCGCACAAGTAGTAGATTGGGGCGGCATTCACATTTTCCTTGAAAGTATCTCTCATCGCGCGCCAGCCGGGATCCTTTGAAAGGATCGGAGCATCGAAGTCAACAAAAAAGTGCTGGCTTGGTACACCTGCACCCAGCCAGCCCGCTTTCCGCATTCTTGGTTGGGAGTGGTTATGCCTTGAACTGGGGCACCCGGCGATGGAATCTTTGGGAAAGCGCCCGAATGCTGCAACGGCCACCCCGAAAGGTGGCCGCTGTGCTTGCTGCTGTTAGCTGAGCCGAACTTACCGCTCGCTCTTCCAGTTGATAAGATCGCCGAGAGTGGTGGTCGAGCTGGAGACGGGGGCCTTGTGGGCCTCCTTCTTGTAGGTTTCGACCTGTGCGCGGCTGGCCTCGTGGCCCACTGCGCGCAGGCTCAAGCCCACCTTCTTCTCTTCCACGTTGATCTTGATGATCTTGAACTCGTGTTCGAGACCTGTTTCGAGCTTGGATCCGCCGCCCTCGTCGCCGGCCTCGGAGATGTGGCAAAGACCCTCCACGCCCTCCGCGATCTCGACAAACGCGCCGAACTGCGCCGTGCGCAATACCTTGCCGTGAACCAGATCACCCACTCGATGCGCGGCGAAGAAGCTCTCCCACACATCGGGCTGCAACTGCTTGATGCCCAGGCTCAAGCGGCGGTTCTGCGGCTCGACGCCGAGAACAACAGCCTTGACCTTTTCGCCCTTTTTGACTACTTCAGAAGGATGCTTGACGCGCTTCGTCCACGAGAGATTTGATACGTGAACCAAGCCGTCGATGCCGTCTTCAATCTCAATGAAGGCGCCAAAGTCGGTGAGGTTGCGGACGCGTCCCTCGACGATGGTCCCGGCCGGATAGCGCTCGGTCAGATTCTCCCAGGGGTTGTCGAGCAACTGCTTCATGCCCAGCGAGATGCGGCGATCCGCCGGATTCACGCTGAGAACTACCGTCTCGACTTCGTCGCCCGGCTTGACCAGCTTGGAGGGGTGCTTGAGGCGCTTGGACCAGGTCATCTCAGAGAGGTGAACCAGCCCTTCGATGCCCTGCTCCAGCTCAACAAACGCGCCGTAATCGGTAACGGAGAGAACGCGCCCATGCACGTGCGCGCCCACGGGATAGCGCTCGGTTGCGTCGAGCCACGGGTCGGGTGTGAGCTGCTTGAAGCCCAGGGAAACGCGCTGCTTGTCCTTGTCGAACTTGAGCACCTTGACCTGGATCTCATCGCCCACGTTGACCAGGTCGCGCGGGTGCGTGAGCCGGCCCCAGCTCATATCGGTAATGTGCAGCAGGCCGTCGATGCCGCCCATATCCACAAACGCGCCGTAGTCGGTCAGGTTCTTCACCGTGCCGGTGAGCACTGCGCCCTCGCCCAACTGCTCCAGAGTGCCGGAGCGCTTGGCGTTCTGCTCTTCTTCCAGAATCTCTTTGCGGCTCACCACCACGTTGCCGCGCTTCTTGTTCAGCTTGATGACGCGAACTTCAATCTGCTGCCCGAGATAGCCGTCGAGGTTCCGTACCGGCCGAATCTCAAGCTGGGAGCCGGGCAAGAATGCCTTGAGCCCGATGTCCACGGTGAGCCCGCCCTTGACGCGGCTGACGACCGTTCCCATCACCGGCGTCTTGTCGGTCGCGGCCTTCTCGATCACGTCCCATATCCGCAGGCGCTGTGCCCGTTCGTAGCTCGCCAGGTAGCCGCCTTCCGGCTCCTCGCGCTCAATCACAACGTCGATGGCGTCGCCCGGCTGAAACTTTACTGCTCCGGTGTGATCCAGAACCTGCTCCAGAGGCACCAACCCCTCGGACTTCAGGCCCACATCAATCACAAGATGTTTATCCGTTGCTTTGATGACGGTACCGGAAACAACTTTGTCGCCGTAGGCTTCAACGGCTGCCGCCTCGGCTGCCTGTTCGCGTTCAAATGCCGCCAAAGCGGCAGAGAAATCGTCGGCGGCATCGTGCGCGTGAGCTTCGTGCGCCGGCGGCTCGGCTTCAGGCTCGGCTGAAGCAACCTCCGCTAAAGGCGGGGCCTTGGCTTCAGGCTCGGTTAAGGCATCGGCGTCCAGCGTGGCCAATTCATGGTCTGCAACGGCAACTTCGGCGGTTTCAGTGTTGGACGTGGATTCGTACGGCGGCTGCTCCAGCTCCGTCGCAGGCTCTAGTGTGGGTGTTTCCAATTCGGTGTTCAGGGTTATGCTCTCGGTTTCGGGATTGAGGACGTTTGGCATCGCTGCGGCTCCGGAATTCCTAGCTCCCGCGACGGATAGTGCTTGCCGCTGGGGATGGCTCTCTCGCAGCGATTGCCGCCGGCGGAGAGACCTTGTGACCATATCCCTGCCGACGCGTCGTATACCTGTGACGAGAATGTCTCCGTCAGGGACAGTCCCTCCCTGCCCGATTGGGGCGGGAGCTAGACGACTGTTCTCCGTGGGAAACACCCGGCAGGCAACGGCTTGCTGAAGGGCGGCCGCAACTCGCTGCTGGAATCCGCGCAGCAAGCTACGCTACGAGTGTAGCAACCTCAGCTTTACCGCGTCAATCGCAATCGCTTGGCCGGCAGGGCCGCAAACCGCATTGCAACAGCAAATTCACACGCGGCGCGCCCCGGCCAAGCGAGTTGCGGTCCAGTTCGCTGGGCTTGACGGCCGTGGGCAGGAATCGCTGGGAAACGGGCACTGCGCGACGCCCTCTATACTGTTGCAGGTGGAAACCTTTCGATGGATCATCTCTGGACCCCCTGGCGCTATGCCTATGTCACCTCGGCAGATACCGCGGCGCGCCCCGGCGTTCCCGCGCGTCTGGCCGCCTGGCCGGGCGACCTGGGCTGCGTCTTCTGCAACCTCATCGCGTCTGTCGATTTCGGCATTGCCAACGGCATGAACCGGGATGAGGCCGAGGCCGCCGGCGGGCTGATCGTGCGCGGCAAGCACTGCTTTATCTGCCTGAATGCATTCCCCTACACCTCAGGGCATTTGATGGCGATGCCCTATGCCCACCTGGACCGCCTGGCCGCATTGCCAACGGAAGCCGCGCATGAGCTGATCGATCTGGCGCAGCGCAGCGAGCAGGTTCTCCAAAGCCTCTACCGGCCGCACGGCTTCAATTTTGGATTAAATATTGGCAAGGCAGGCGGGGCGGGGGTTGCTGGGCATTTGCATCTCCATGCGCTGCCGCGCTGGGCCGGCGACACCAACTTTATGACTACCGTCGGCGAAACCAGGATTCTGCCGGAAGATTTGGAGATTACGTGGAGGCGGATGAGGGAAGAATTTGGGGATCTGGCAGGTTAGGAGGAAGCTCTCTAACTGTCTCGGCTTCCGCAGCAAGGAATGGCAAAATCTCATCTGCCCCGGCTGACTCAAGCAATTTTGGCTTCAACTTTTTCTTTGGCTCCAGTCCCAATTCGCGGAGCATCTCTACCTGGCGTACGAGATTCTCGCGCCCCGATGTCAGTTTCTTGAAAGCCTCTTTGTAGCTCTGGTCGGCGTCGCTAATACTCTGTCCGACAGCTTGGAGATCTTCAACGAACCCAACAAACTTGTCATAGAGTTTTTCTCCGCGATCCATCACTTTTTGGACATTCTTTGCCTGCTGTTCCTGTCGCCATAGATTCTCCACAATGCGGATTACAAAAAGAACTGTAGTCGGCCCCGCCAATAGCACTCCATTTTGGTAGGCCTCAGTCCACAGGGTTTCGTCCTGCTGAACGGCGAGCATAAATGCTGGCTCCACGGGAACAAACATCACCACAAAATCAGGCGATTGCAACCCCGGTAGACGCGGATAGCTTCTAGCTGCCAACCCTTTGTAATGCTTGCGCATGCTGTCCAAGTGGCGTTTGATGGCCGCCGTCCGATCATCTTCGTTCTCTGCGGTGGTGGAATCGATGTAGTCCTTGATCGATACCTTAGAGTCGATTATCAGATGTCGCCCCTCTGGCAACTTAACAACAACATCTGTCCGGCGGTTCTGGTTCGTTTGCCCGTCTTCTGCCACCTCAACAAAGTTCTCCTGGTAAGTGTAGTGGATTCCCTTCTGCAAGAATCCGGATTTCTCTAGGATCAGGAGTAGTATTTTCTCGCCCCAGAATCCTTGCTTCTGAGTATCCTGTCGCAGTGCCATGCTTAGGCTGTGAGCCTCGGAAGACAGCTTTTCATTCAGGCTCTTTAACTGCTTCAGTTCTGAGGACAGTTCTGTTCGGCCAACAAGGCTCTCTTTCTGAGCCTCCTCGACCTTCGCGCGGAACTCCGTGATCTGTGTCTTCAAAGGGTCGAGCAGAGTTCCCAACTCGCTCTTGTTCGTCTCAGAGAATGCCCTCGATTTGGTATCCAGGATTTCCCCAGCCAATGCCTGGAACTGGGTGGCCAGCGCTTGCTTGGCATTGTCGAGAATAGCCAACTTCTCGGCCAGATTCTCGCGCTCGTTTTTTAGTTCAGCTTCCAACCTGCTGATTAGGACTGATTGATCGCGATCAGTCTCATTCTTGATACGAACTTCCTCGCGAAGCGCATTGCGTTCGTTCTCCAACCGGGTGACCGTCTCTGCGCGCTCGGCGTTCAGCGCCTGTTTAGTGCTTTCGAGCAAGGCAACTTGGTCCGCCAAGTTCTGTCCCACATTGCGCAGGTCGGTTTCCAATTGACTAATGCGAGCCGTCTGCATGTTCTCCGTGCTCGTCTTGGCGTGTAAATCCTCGCGGAGGGTTTGGCGTTCTTCTTCCAACTGACGAACGGTCTCAGTGCGCTCTGCAATCAGGTTCTGCTTTGTGGTTTCGTATAGTCCCTCTTGATCGAGCAGATTCCGATTGGCATTGCGTAAGTCAGCTTCTAATTGGCTGATGCGCGCCGCCTGCGCCGGCTCCGCGTTCGCCTTGGCGTTCAGCTCCTCGCGGAGTGCGTTTCGCTCTTCTTCCAGGCGGCCCACGGCAAGTTGCCGCTCGCTGGCAAGCGCCTCAAAGCTGGCCCTCGACTCGGACTCAGCCTTCGAGCGATCGAGCGCATCCTTTGCCCCCGTCAACTCCGCGAGCAATTCCAGATTGCGTTGCTCCAGCAGTCTTTTTTCAGCTTTTGTCGAGCTGCTCTTGAGCCAAAAGCCGAGAGCGCCCCCAGCAATCGCCGCCAGTAGAAACCAAACCGTCTGCATCGTAACCCCGCTTCGCCTAATGTACGCCTTCTGACCGTGCATTTCCCACCAAGCCGTCTCTTGATCCTCGATATTTTCCGCCTGATCCCTGACCCCTGATCCCTGATCCCTGACCCCTGATCCCTGCCCGAGCCTTTACACACCCCGAGCCGCCCGGTAGACTTGAAGCTTCGGGGCCATGCGCATTTTTTTGGCGTAGTGGTTGTGTTCCCATGCCATGAGCCGGTATGGTAGGCAAGCGGAACCTGAACGAACTTCATGCCCGGACAGATTCTTGAGTTGCTAAAAATCAGAGGAGAAACACGCATGGCCGTTGAAGAGAAAGTGAAGCAGATCATTGTCGAGCAGCTACAGGTGGACGAAGCCGAGGTGACCCCCGGCGCCAGCTTCCAGGAGGACCTGGGCGCGGATTCCCTCGACGTGGTCGAACTGGTAATGCAGTTTGAAGAGGCCTTCGATCTGGAGATCCCCGACGAAGATGCCGAGAAGATCAAGACCGTCAAAGACGCTGTCGAGTACATCGAGAAGAACGCGAAAGGCAGCAAGTAGCCCTTGTCCAATCCGTCCCGCAGAGTCGTAATCACCGGACTCGGTCTGGTGTGCGGTGTGGGCAACACCGCTCCCGAGGTCTGGCGGCAACTGCTTGCCGGAGCCAGTGGCATGGGGCCTATTCAGGGCTTCGACACCACCGGCTTCCCGGTCACGTTTGCCGCCGAGGTCAAGAACTTTGACCCGCTGGATTTTCTTGACAAAAAGGAAGCGCGCAAGATGGGGCGCTTCATTCATTTCGCCTTCGCCGCTACGCAGGAGGCGATTGCCCAGTCCGGCCTCCAGATTACCCCGGAGATTGCCGACCGGGTGGGTGTCTTTATCGGCTCAGGCATCGGGGGATTTGAGATCATCGAGCGTGAGCACACCAACCTGCTCAACGGCGGCCCGCGCAAGATCTCGCCTTTCTTCATTCCCGCCGTCATTGTGAACATGGCGGCCGGGCAGATCAGCATCCGCTATGGCGCCAAGGGACCGATTTCGGCCACGGCCACGGCCTGCGCCACCTCTGCCAACTCCATTGGCGACTCGGCGCGCATGATCATGCACGGCGACGCCGACGTGATGATTGCCGGCGGCGCGGAGGCCTCGGTTACAGCGCTCTCAGTCGGCGGGTTTGCCGCCATGCGCGCGCTCTCCACCCGCAATGACGAGCCTACACGCGCCAGCCGGCCCTTTGACAAAGACCGCGACGGCTTTGTTATCGGCGAAGGCGCGGGCATTCTCATCCTTGAGGAACTCGAGTTCGCCAAGGCGCGCGGCGCAAACATTCTGGCCGAGATCGTCGGCTACGGCATGAGCGCGGACGCCTATCACATGACGGGCATCGCGCCCGAGGGCCAGGGCGCGCAGCGCGCCATGAAAAACGCGCTGAACGACGCCGGCATTCAACCGGAAGAAGTCGGCTACGTGAACGCGCACGCCACCTCCACCCCGGCCGGGGACGGCAACGAATCGCGGGCCATTGAGCTGGTTTTTGGCGAGCACGCCCTCAGCCACAAGCTCAAGATCAGCGGTACCAAATCCATGACCGGCCACCTGCTGGGCGGCGCGGGCGGGCTTGAGGCCGGCATCTCCGTGCTGGCGCTGGTCAACCAGGAGCTTCCGCCTACCATCAATCTTGAAAACATTGACCCCACGTGCGTGCTGGACTATGTGCCCAATACACCTGTCAAACACAGCTTCGACGTGGCCCTGTCGAACTCCTTCGGCTTCGGCGGCATCAACGCCACGCTCATCATGCGCCGCTGGAGCGAGTAAGCCGGCCAGGCCCTTGCAATTACTAGCCACCAAACCTTCATAACCAACGGCACGAATCCCACCGGATACGCGCCGTTCGCAACTTCAGGCACGCGCGCAGTTACCCCGCCCCGAGATGCGCCCGCACCACCAGCACCCCCAGCGCAAACACTGCCGCGCTTGCGGTTGACAGGAAGTTGACCGCATCGTTGTTGAGACAGCCGCGCTTCTCTAGCGTTGCGCCCAGCACACTGTCGAAAAACAGGCCGAAGACGCCGCCGGCGCAAGCGATCCAGAACATCTCCCAGCCGCCGCTAAGCGCCAGGGCGCCTGCCATCGCAACCAAGGCGCCAGCCGCGATCCCGGCCATCGTACCCGCAAGGCTGACAGCGCCGTCCGTACCTGGTTCCACTCGGCGCAGGGTGGTGATCATGCGTGGCTGGCCGCCGAAGACCTGGCCAATCTCAGAGGAAACCGTATCCGCGGCAGCTTCAGCCAGCGCCGCCAGCCCAACGGCAAACAGAGGCATCGGTGAGAGCGGAACGCGCGCGAACCAATGCGTCTGGCCCAGCCACGATTGCGCGAATTCGCTGGACACAAGCGCGGCCACGCCCAGATTGGCGGCCACCTGGTACTCTGAGCGGCCTCGCTTCGCTTCCGCAGTGCCTAGCCGCTCTTTCTGCTCCCGGCCCAGCCGTGTGGCCATCCAGGAGAGCAGAGAGACCGCCAGCACCGGGATCAGCGCCGTTTGCCAGGGTTGATAAGGAAACGTGGTTGTGGAAAACATGAGGCTGGCGGTGAGCACCGCGCCAGTTGCCGCTCCCGAGGGCGTGGCCGCGCGCAACTTGAGCACCACCAGGCCGAGCAGGAAGCTCAGGCCCACAGTCACTATGGCCACGATACTCATCTGCGTAGCCCACCAGTGGGTTTGCAGCACCAGGCCGGCGCCCGCAAAAGGGAGTACCAGCAGTAGCACGAGTTTCGACTGCCAACGCAGCTTCATATGGGCCACGCCTCATCGTACAGTCTGCCCGCAACGGTTGGAAGCAGTGTGCGCTATTTGTACGGGACAGCCTGAAGTGAATCGGTTTACACTTGGCATCGCAGCATTTTCTTATCTGCTTGCCTCACCCGCGGAGTATTTTCATGCAAAGGTTTTCAGCCGTTCTTGCCGTTTTTGCCGGAATCGCCCTCACGGTCGCCAGTGGATGGGCCCAAATCCCGAGCCAGAGGCTCGAACTCGACCGCAAGGGCGAGACCATTGTGCTGGAGCCGTATGCGCCGAATATCCTGCGCGTGACGCTCAGCCTGAAGCGCGAGCCTGCTCTGGCGGGGCCGGGGTATGGAATGGTGGCCACGCCAGCCGGCGCAGGCTGGAGCGCAACACAGACCGAGCGAGCCGACGTCTACGTCTCGCCGCGGATTGTCGCCATCGTGGACAAGGCTCTGCCTCCAGTCCATCCACCACTGCAAACCGAGGTGGACATTGCGAAATACTTCAACGGCTCCACTCCTGGCGCGCACATCACGCTAAGCACGCCCCAGGGCAAGAAGCTGCTTGAGCTCACCGGATGGTCGCAGTCGGTGCCCAATCACAAAGACGGCACAGCCGACGTGGCCCGCGACCGCCGCTCCACAGATCCCGAGTTTTTCGTAGTCGGAGCTACCTTTGCCTCGCCCGACGACGAGCACTACTACGGCCTGGGCCAGAACCATGAGGGATTTCTCGACCATCGCGGCCATCCGGTTCGTTGCTGGGCAGATTACACGGCTCCGGCCGCGCCCAGCTTCTGCGTGCCGTTTCTGGTCACCAACAAGGGCTACGGCCTGCTGTGGGATAACCCATCGAAGACCACCATTGAGCCCGGCTTCAATGAGCAGACCCGGTGGACATCGGAAGTGGGCGACCGGGTCTCGTTTTTTGTGATTGCCGGCGATACCACGGACGAGATCTATGCCGGTTACCGGCTGCTGACCGGCCCCACGCACATGCTGCCCAAGGCCGCCTATGGCTACATCCAATGCAAGCAGCGCTATGCCAGCCAAAAAGAAGTTCTGGACGTAGCGCAGGGCTACCGCGACCGCCATCTGCCGGCCGATGTGATGGTGGTGGACTGGTTTTATTTCACCAAGATGGGCCAGTTTGACCTGGACCCCAAATTCTGGCCCGATCCGGCGGCTATGAACAAGCAGCTTCACGCCATGGGATTTGAGACCATGATCAGCGTCTGGCCGCGGTTTGTGCCGGAGGACCGCTTCTATGCCGAATTGATCGAGAAAGGCTGGCTGATTCATCAGGCCGACGGCAAGCCCATTAACGGGCAGCCCTACGACCGTGCTGGGTCAGACATCGATACGACCAACCCCGAGGCCGCACAGTGGTACTGGAAAACCATCCACGAAAACATCATCAGCAAGGGCTTCGATTCTCTGTGGGCGGATGAGACCGAGCCGGACCTGCCTCCGAACGGCTCCTACCTGCACATTGGCCCCGGCTCGCAGTACTTCAATGTCTATCCGCTCTTCCACACTAAAGCACTCTACGACGGTTTCCGCAAGGACGAGCCGGGTCGCCGTGCGCTGATTCTCTCCCGCGATGCCTACACAGGCGCACAAAGCAACGGCGCCATCTTCTGGTCCTCCGACATTTACCCCACCTGGGACACGCTGCGCAGGCAGATTCCGACCGGCCTTGATTTCGCGGCCTCTGGATTCGCCTACTGGTCCAACGACACCGGCGGCTGGCAGTATCTGCCCGAGGAGCACCACCCGGCCCATCCGCCGCTGCTCGACCCCTCGGACGCGCGCGCCAACGTGGGCGGCTACGACGATTACCCGGAGCTTTATACCCGCTGGTTCCAGTACGCCACATTTCTGCCTATCTTCCGCGCCCACGGCAGCCGGGTTGCCAACGAGGTCTGGTCCTATGGCAAGCAGGCTGAGCCCATTCTGGAAAAGTACCTGCGCCTGCGTTACCAGCTCATGCCCTACATCTATTCGCTCGGCTACAAAACCTGGCAGACCGGCGCTCCCTTTATGCGCGCGCTGCCGATGGATTTCCCCAATGATCCCAAAGTGGCCGACCTGCGCGACGAATATATGTTCGGTCCGGCCTTTCTGGTGGCGCCAGTAACCGAGCAGGGCGCGACCAGCCGCGAGGTCTATCTGCCGGCGGGGGCCGACTGGTACAACTACTGGACCAATGAGCACGTCAAGGGCGGCCAGACCATCACCGTGCAAGCGCCGATCGATACGATTCCTCTTTTCGTGAGAGCCGGATCGATTGTTCCGCTGGGAGCGGCTGTGGAGAGCACGCATCAGGCGCAGGCGATTGCCAAAGTGCGCGTTTATCCCGGCGCGGACGCCAGCTTCACGCTCTTCTCGGATGACGGCAAGACCTATGCTTATGAGCAGGGAGCGGGCACAATCACGCGGCTGCACTGGAACGATGCGAAGCAGCTGTTGACCCACGAGGGCGACCCCGCATGGAGCGGGCCAGACAGCGCGGTTGTTGAAGTTGCCGGACACTGATTCCCTTATGGCCAGCATCGAAAGCGCGGGCGCGCACTCCCGGGTGGGTGCGGCGATACCGTTCCTGGCTGCTGCTGCGTCCAACCTCCAGCTGGCTGATTTACAATCGCTAAGTAAGCAGGATAGAACTGAATGAGGCTTTTTCCCATGAATGCAGGCCAGGCGCGCGCGCGGTTGGTTCAGGCGGGCGCGGTCCTTGCGGCTGTAGCCCTGGTTGCCGGTTGCGGCAGCTCGTACAGGCCGGTGGTTACACCCATCAACTCCAGCGGACCGGCTGCCCAGGTGTCGGCTTATGTGGTGGTGGTTTCGTCTCCTTCCACTACGACGTCCGGCATTGCCACAATTATTGACTACTCGGGCGACACGGTACTGGCGAATGCGCCGATCGGGCCTGGACCGAGTACGTTTACGATCGACCAAACCGGTTCCACCGGCTACACCGTCAACAGCGACAACACCTTGAGCAATTTCCCTATCACGAATTTGCTTCAGGCCAAGTCGGTGCTGTTTTCGACGTTGTCTCCAGCGTCACAGCCTGGCCCGCCGCACGCGCCCGTCAACATCTTCTCGCCATCGGCCGGACTATGGACCGCCGATCTCAACGGCAGCTACATCGACTACTTTACGGGGAGCCCCCAGGCCTTCAAGCTTGCCATTCCTGTTGCCACCTCGCCCGTGACGATCGTGGGTCCGAGCCTGATTGGCCAGTACAACTACTCCATCAGTCAAAACATTGCCAATGCCACGGGCGTGGATTGCAACATCGCCGCCACCAGGGCGGCGGCTCCCGCCGGCGAGGCGGACGCGATCGGTACCTCCACTTACACGGTTTCAGCCCGGATTCCATTGGGCAAGTGCCCCGTCTACGCCGTGCAGAGCCCCGACTACAGACGTTTTTTCGTGCTGAATCGTGGAGACGACACCATCACGGTCATCAACAGCCAGAACAACACGCTGGACGCATGCACCCCATTCCTCAACCAGAACGGCCAGACGGTGACATGCCACCCCAAGCTGCCGCTTTCCACCAGCGCCGGACTGCATCAGGATACGAAGGAAGATGTGCCGGCCGTTGCCGGTCCTGTCTATGCCGAATACAATGCCGCTACCAGTCAACTGGTCGTGGCCGACTATGATGGCAACGCCATCACCGTGATCGATGTCAGCCTGGATGAATACGGCAACGACAGCTCGACCTTTGGAACCACGTTTACAATCCCGGTGGGCAACAATCCCGCCAGCGTGACTGCGCTGGCCGATGGCAGCCGCGCCTACGCGGCGAACCAAACCGACCAGAGCGTGACGGTTGTGAACCTTAGCAGCCACACGGTGGAAAAGACATTGCCCGTCAACGGCCACCCGCGCACTGTGGTCTCTACACAGAACTCGACCGAGGGCAAGGTCTACGCGGCCTCGCCAGACAGTCCATATCTCACCATCGTGCGCACCGATCTGGACATTGTGGATACGACGATCCTGGTGCAGGGCAACATTGTGGATGTGCGCGTGGCCACTCAGACCGGCTCGGGCGGCAACAACAATACCGTTAGCCGCACGCCCGGCTTTGGCCAGCCGTGCCTTCGGCCGCCTACGCCGTCCAACCAGATACCCCCGCCCACGGGCACAGAAACGCCGTTGCAGGCTTGTCAGGCGCTCCAGTAATTCATTCTCCGCACGATCTCCGCGTGATGGGTTGACTCCAGCCACGAGCGATCGGGTCTCACCAGCTCCACGTGTACCCGATGCCCGTCGTGGTATACCAGGGAACGGTGGGAATCTTGTTGTAACTCTCCTGAATCCAGATCGAGTTGTGGTCGTTGAAGTGGACTGCCGCCCCCAGTGCCTCACCATTGTAGAAGCGGTTTAGGACGTGCGAATTGCCTGTGAAGGTGGTCAGCCCGTTCTGGATCCAGGTGTAGCCGGTAACGACCTTGGTCTTGGGCAATCCGAAATTCTTCATCACGCCCAAAGCTTCGGTGTGCGACCCAAAATTGGTGTGGAAGAATCCGTGGCTACCGGCGTTTTCGTACGTATAAGCAAAGGTCAACTCATCCCCGATCGGATCTTTCTTGAGGAACCCGAAGGTATGTCCGATACCGATGTTGAGGTTGGCCCTGGGCACCAGCCCAGGCCGGTCGAAGTCAGACCCAGGCATCAGAAACAGGTCGGTCGAGGTGCCTGACGATGCGGCTGGTTGCTGAGGCGCCGCAGCAGGCGTCTGCACGGCCGGCGCCGCGGGTGGGGTAAGCAGGAACCCGAACACAATCGTAGCGAGGTAAAGAGACGATTTCGATGTCATTCCGCAGGCCTCGGACGGAGAATCGCCGTGGATCGGTGTCGCAGCACCGATGCACACAGCGTTAAGTGCAATTTAATCAATGAAGAGGTGATGGATACATAAGGAGAAGGGTCCTCCTCGTCACCAAGTGAGACGCTTACCTTGCGCGCCGCTATGCACCGGAAGGAGAAACCAGCGACACGATCTTCGCTTCAAACTCCCCGTCGTCGCTCACCGTCAGCAGCCCCACAGTCACCGGCAGCCCAAACCGCCGCGGCCCGCACGAGCCGGGATTGAAGTAGAGCACGCCTTTGCGCCGGTAGAAGTTGGGCACGAGCGTATGCCCAAAGAGCATGGCGGCAAACCTGCCCGCCGTTGCTCCCACGGTGGGAGCGTGGTATATTGAATTGCGTGAGAGTGATTGCGCGTGGCACCCTGAATGGCTTTGTCAGAAACAGGGTTGATCGTAAGCTGCGAAAGATGGTGAAGGATCATCTGGATGCCTGGTACGCCGAAGCGGCGAAAGCTGCCTGGAAGAATTCGGCGGAGCTGAAAGCGCAATATCGCTCAGCGAGCATCGTCTCTTCTGAGCGGGTTGTCTTCAACATCAAGGGCAACGAGTACAGATTAGTCGTTGCAATCAACTATCACTATCAAGTGTTGCTCATCCTATGGGTTGGCACGCATAAAGAGTATGACCAGATTGATGTCGGGAAGGTGGAATATGACAAGCGCCGGTATGCGGATCCATCCGATTCGGACTGAAGCAGACCATGAAGCAGCAGTAAAGCGGATTGCCATGCTCATTGGCGCAGCCCCCGGCAGCGCGGAGGGTGACGAGCTCGAGGTGCTTGCCACTCTGGCGGATGCGTACGAGGCGAAACACCACGCGATGGACGCTCCAGACCCCATCGCTGCGATTCAGTTTCGTATGGAGCAACAGGGGTTGTCTCGCAAGGATTTGGAGCCTCTGATTGGCAGCAGGGCACGAGTTTCTGAGATTCTCACGGGTAAGCGCAGCCTCACGCTGGGCATGGTTCGCCGCATCAAGTTTGGGCTCGGGATCTCCGCGGATCTGCTGATAGACGCCTCACCGAACAAGACAAGTTCCGCAGATGGCTCGCATACCGCACGGAATGCGCAACCAGCCAAGGCGAAGATTGTGAAGCGGAAAGCTGCATTACGCGTGCGCGAGCAGGTGAGCATTGCGTAGTGTGACTGCCTCAGTTATCCGGGAATGCTTGCTGCCTAAGCTGGCGCGAGCGGAATAATCTCCGCCTCAAACTCCCCATCTTCCCCAACCGTCAGCAGGCCCACCGTCACCGGCAGCTCAAACCGCCGCGGCCCGCATGAGCCGGGATTGAAGTAGAGCACGCCCTTGCGCCGGTAGAAGTTGGGCACGTGCGTGTGGCCAAAGAGCACAGCGGCAAACTTGCCCGCCGCAGGGTCAAGATGCAGGGTGTTCAGGTCGTGGAGCATGTAGACGTAACGGTCCGCGATCAGCGCCACCTCGGTCTCCGGCAGTTCGCTGCATGTTCCGTCGCGGTCCACATTGCCGCGAATCGCCGTGACTGGGGCGATCTTCTCCAGCTCAGTCAGGATGGAGATTTTGCCCACATCGCCGAGATGCAGGATGCGCTCCACGCCGGCCAGCGCGGGCGCAACCTCAGGGCGCAGCAGGCCGTGGGTATCGCTGATGACGCCGATCTTCATTCCGCACCCCCGGGTCTTTCACTGTTCACTGTCCACTGTGGCTCACAGTCCCAATTCCAGCCGTGTGCGCGGGTCGAGCTGGTCGCGCAGAGCGTAGCCGAGAAAGTTGAAGCCGAGTACAGCCCCTGCAACCGCCAGGGCAGGGAAGAGCACCATGTGGGGCGAGTCGAACAGGTGCGACCGCGCGTCGTTGAGCATGGAACCCCAACTGGGCGCGGGCGCGGGAATGCCGAGGCCCAGAAACGAGAGCGTGGCCTCGGCCAAGATCACTCCGGCCATGCCGATAGCCGCCTGCACCAGGATGGGCTGAACGATGTTGGGCAGGATGTGGCGGAAGAAGATGCGCATCCCGCTTGCGCCCAGGGCGCGGGCCGCATCCACGTACTCGCGGTCGCGCACGGCCATCACCTGCGCCCTCACCAGCCGCGCATAGCCGGCCCAGCCGCCAATGGCCAGCGCCAGCACCAGGTTCAGGAACCCCGGCCCCAGAAACGCCGCAAAGGCGATAGCCAGCAGAATGCCCGGCAGCGCCAGAAAGGTGTTCATGGCAAAGGTGGTGAGCGCCGTATCCACCCAGCCGCCCAGGTAGCCTGCCAGCCCGCCAATGGCCAGCCCCAGCGCCAGGGAAACCGACACCACGCTGACCGAGACGGCCAGCGAAAGCCGCGCTCCCCACAGCAGCCGGGAGAGCGTGTCACGGCCCAGCTCGTCGGTTCCGGCCCAGTGAGCGGCAGAGGGGCTTTGCAGCCGGTGAAGCAGGTCGATGGCGGCAGGATTGTGCGGCGCGAGCCACGGCGCGGCCAGCCCGCCTAGCACAAAGCTGGCGAGCAGCAGCACTCCCACCGCAGCCAGAGGCTGACGGCGGATGCGGCTGCCTGCGCGGCCCAACACGTTGGTAACTGGAAAATCCATCGGCACTAGCCAAGAATACCGCGACTCACGCGGCGCATTGGGGTTGAATCGAGTATGGGCATCTTGCGAAAGGGTTTGATCGCGAGTCTGGCGCTGGCTCCGCTTGCGGTTTTGGCGCAGGCGCAGCAGTACCCGGCCGCGCGGGCAGGCAGCTCCATTTCCATTCAGGCAGAGGCCTGGCAGATTGTGACGCTGGCCAACCAGGCGCGCGCCGCCGCCGGGGCTGGGCCGCTCAAGTGGGATCCGGCGCTGGCCGTGGCCGCCCGCCAGCACTGCCTGCGCATGGCCGACGAGGGGTCAATTTCGCATCGCTATGGAGGCGAGCCGGATGTTTCGGAGCGGGCTGAGAAAGCTGGCGCGCATTTCAGCCTGATTGAAGAAAACGTGGCGATCGCGCCCACACCCGCCTCGATTCACAGCGCCTGGATGCACTCCGCCGGCCATCGCACGAACCTGCTGAACCCAGCCGTCGACCGGGTAGGAGTAGCAGTTGTGGCTGGCCGCAGCGGACTCTACGCGGTGGCCGACTACGAGCGCGCCGTGCCTGTGCTGACACGAGCCCAGGTCGAGGCTTCGATTGCCAAATTGCTGCGCGACAGTGGAGTTGCTGTGCGGGGCGATTCCGCCGATGCACGAGACCTTTGTGCCGACGACAGGAACGCCATCAGCGGCAAGCAGCCGGGCTTTCGCATGCTTTGGGTCGGCGCGGATCTGAACCGCTTGCCGCGGCAGTTGACGGATCGGCTCGCTTCGGGGCGGTACAGCGAGGCCGCCGTGGGCAGTTGCCCGGCCCGGGATCTCCAAGGCTCGTTCACGGCTTACCGCGTGGTCGTGCTTCTGTACTGAGCAGCCGAAGCTCCCACAGCAATTGACCAGCGATCAACCGAATGACTCGTGCTCGCTCCAAAGCTGCGGCCAAGGCCTGCGCGGCGGGCCGCAGACGAAGATGTCTGGGTGGTACATGCTTTCTTCGTTCTTTACGCCTTCAGAATTGCCGTTGTGACCGGCGAGGCGGCATCCGGCAAAGATAGTGTCCGCTTGCTCTCGGGTGATGCCGAGCACAATGAGCGTGGTGGGTGGCGGACTTGGATAGCCACGCAGCCAGGCCGAGTTGGTGGTGCTGATGGGTGGCGGCAAATGGTAGGCCGGGCCGAGCATCTCGATGGCGCCAGCTTCGCCGTAGTTACCCACGGTAATGCCAAGGCTGGCCTGCTGCTCCGGGGGCAGAGAATCGCGGATTCCAGCCACAGTCTTGACGAGTTCCGGCCAGCCAATCTCCTCGCGCAGGTCGCCGTTCTTTTCCAGAGCAAAGTCCCGAAGTGGGCCGCTGGGCGCGAGTGGCAGAACGACCGCGCAAGCGAAAGCGCCGACAGCCGCTAGACCGGTAAAGAAGACGCCTTCCACAGTTCGACGGCCCCACTTCGGCAGACGGCCCAGCCAGCGCTCGCCTGCCGCCGCGCCCATCGCCAGCAGCATGGGATACGCCCCCGCCATGTAGTAGTCCCGCCCCTTGGCGAAGAAGAAGAGCGCCAGCGGGATCAGGTACATCCAGGCCAGCATCCGGTAGCGGCGGTCACGGAGGAATGCGACCAGGCCAGACAACCAGACCGGCGCGGCAAAAAGGTTGACACAGAGGAGAAACTGGCCCTTGAGGAAGCCATCTCCTCGGCCTTCTCCCACGTCGCGCGTGTGAATGTGCTGAAGAAAGTGGTAGGAGATGAAATCGTGACGCGCCAGCCAGAGGAAGTTGGGCAGAAAAATGAGCAGCGCCAGGGCAATTCCGGCCCAGAACCAGCGGCTCAAGAAGAATCGGCGCGCGCGCGACAACGCAACCCCGCCCAGAATCCCGGCGATGAAAAAGACGATCGAATACTTTGTCAGCAGCCCCAGCCCGACCGCTGCGCCGATCGCCAGCCACCAGCGCGGGTTCTCCGTCCTGAGCAAGCGGATGGCAAAGTACGCAATCAGCACCCACCACAAGTAATCGAAGGATGAGTATTGAAACTCCGTGCCTTCAAACAGCGGCAGCGGCGAGAGCGCGACCGCCAGAGATGCCGTTCCCTGGGCCAGCCGTCCTCCTCCCAGTTCACGCGCCATCAGCCCGGTAACGACAATCGCTGCTGCCTGCGAGACCACTGAGAAGAGCCGAAGCCCGACCATGGAGAGACCGAAGATTTCAAGGCTGATGCGTTCAAGAAAAGGAGTCATCGGCGGATAAGGCACAAATCCCCAGTCAAGATGCCGCGCGTCGCTCAGGAACTGGAGTTCATCGCGGTGGAAGCCGTAACGGCCATTGGTGGCCATGTGAACCAGTGCGATGGCTGCCGCAATGCCAAGCAGGATTGCCCATTCGGCTCTGCGTTCTCCACCGAAGGTCTCGGAAGGCTGTTCGTGATACATGGTCGTCCCGGCAGGTGGCGCAGGCATCGAATTCGTCTCCATCGTTTTTTCAACCTGATGAAAGCTGTGTCCCGTTCATCGCGATCGGGAAGATTTTTGGAGCTAATGACCGTGCCACCTGCCACTCGGAGTGCGTGCCGGGCTATTGGTCGATGCCGAAAGTGAACAACTTTCCAGCCACATCGATCGCATACTCCCCGAGTCCAAGAGGGGACTTGGGGACCAGCTTGTAGGACGAATCCCCGAATTTAGTTATTTCAACCGGAACGCCTTGGGAGGTTTCTCTTTCCTTTGAGTATCTCCCCTTTATCTTCACAACGTCGCACTGGCGCAGGCTCTTTTTCTGAATGAAGGGCCAAAGCCTGACGTTCTCCGGCTGTCCGGTCTTGAATATGAACTCAATCTTATCCCCGGTCTTCAAGCGGAAGGTGGAACGATCTCCGGATATCTGAATGCTTCCGGTGGCCGTGGACCAGCCGGGTTTGCCTTGCGCCTTCCACGGTTCCTCCGGGAGAGGCTTGAGTGTTTGACCGGACGAGTCGAGGAGGAACGCCTCGCCGATGACTTCGGGTTCGACGGGCTTGCTTGCTGCGGATTGGGCCCCACAACTTCCAAGAATGAAGAAAAGCAACAATACCAGAGCCAGATTACGCATAAACTCATTCTCTCCTTGGCCGGGAGTTTCATTGTTTTTTCCCGGAACGAATCAGCATACACCTCTGTGCCGACGGCAGATGGCCCGACCATCGAGCCTTCCTTCTCGTAAGAAACAAATCAGAGTCGATTATGCGGCGGCGGGTTGTATTGTGACGTTAAAGCCAAGGTTTTGCAGGCGGTTAACAAGCTTGTTGGCCTGTTGATCCTTATTGCGTTTGTCAAAAT